>Ga0066388_100000108_pt1 | contig 27966 bp, 24 predicted proteins | sample PanSoiMetaGPlot6_FD_64539 | JGI IMG/M metagenome (GOLD analysis project Ga0066388, IMG submission 64539) | Tropical forest soil microbial communities from Panama analyzed to predict greenhouse gas emissions - Panama Soil - Plot 6 (Hybrid Assembly) | ecosystem: Environmental > Terrestrial >...
GACGATTTTCCCATCGCTCCGTTTCTGGACTTGCCGCCGTGCCAGTATCTCCGGGTCTCCGACATCCCGCACGTCCCAATGTGCCAATACGTCCCTAGCCGGAATGTCCTTCATGCTGGCAGGATCGGCACTGGTAATGTTGACTTCCGGAACCACTGGGCGAGCCTTTCTGTCCAGACCAGGCTTTCTAGATTCGGTCAGTCTGACCATCTCGTCAGACCACCCTCGACTGCTTGGTACTCCCGGGTCCGTCGCTTGAACAACAAACTCGGCGTCTCTGACTAAGTTGTTCCGGGTGGTTCCAGGCAATTCACTGATCCTTGACTCTAAGTGGGCGGATCCTCCCAAGGGCTCAATTAGACTCCGAGAGCCATTTATTCCTTGTCTCCCGGAAAGTTCCATTAACCGTGAATCCAGGGTTCTGCTCAATGGTCCCGGTTCGGACAGCGTGAGTTTGGACCGGAAAGTGCTTCTCCCGCACAGCGAACCCACGCCGCCACCGACTACCATCAATCCAGTATCAAAGGCGAACCGGCCCAGATTCTGTCCGATCACCGCCTTGTTGTGCTCGATGTTCTTTGAGGAATTCCAAGTGTCGCGAAGGGCGCCACCTAATTTCTCCAGGCGACCTGGACCGGCTACATCAGTGATAAATGCGGTGCCCATGGCGGCTCCAACAACCTCAGCAGCCAACCGTGTCATCCCGGCTCCGCGTTGCAGGTATGCCAATCCCGCGCCTACCGCAATTGAGCCAGCCAACTTCAGCCCGGTATCCCATGAATCGTTGCGAGCCTCTTCAACTCCCGTTGCAATTCCTCGCGCCGTGCCGCCAAGAAGAACCTCTGCTTCCCGGACCAGCTTAGCCAGTCCGGATTCATCGCCAGCGTCGGCTGCTTCTGCCTTGTGTCGATCATTCAGGCTCGGTGCCTGAGCTTGATCCATCATACTCGCGCCTTCCCGTCTCCTGTCCAATTGACGGCAGCGGCCAGCACATTAGGGCGGAGAGCTTCGTCCAGTACGTAATTCCCGCCTGGGCCGTGTGGCCGGCGCTCTTGAGTTGTGGCTTCACCCTGAGAGTTTGCTAGGATACGCTGAGCGTGGAAGTGCGACCATGATTGGGGGCACATTGACTGGGAGTCTGTGCTGGTCCGAATGATGATCCTTGGCAATCGATGATCGAGTACGCGGGCTTCCGTCAACGACTACTGGCAGCGCTGATTGATGCGGTCATACTGGGCGCCACGGCTGCTGTCCTGCTACCGATCGTATCTCACATCATTGATGTCATCTTGAGGCGGGGAGAATATGGCCTATCCAGTCTAGGATGGGAGTATGGATTGGCGGCTGGAATACTGAACTTTATCGACAGCCTCGCCGTTGCATACTGGCCTGCCCACTTCATTTATCAGGTAGCCGGCCTTGTCGACTCCAATTGGAGAAGCCCGTCGGAGTGGTATACGCCGGGAAACGTCTCCGCTAGCTTGATCGGCCTTCTGTTGAATTGCCTTTATCATGCTGGAATGGAAAGTTCTGCCCGGCGAGCCACCCTCGGCAAACGCTGGCTTCAAGTCAGGGTAACGAGTTACCAGGGAGAACAAATTAGCTTCGCGAGGGCGTCAGCAAGACACTTCCTCAAAGCAGTCATCAGTTTTCCGGCAACGCTGATGCTTCAGTTTTCGACTATGTCTACCGGTGTTGGGCTGCCTCTGTGGATTCTCGCCGTGCTTCCGGCATTTCTCCCGGTACTATTTACCCAGAAAAAGCAGGCACTGCACGACCTCCTGGCGCGGTGCATTGTCGTGAAAGTCGTGGTGTAGGTTGCTGCGCGGTAAATACCAGCGGTTCTTGTCCCTCAGCCGTAAGATCGCGCAATCCGCAGGCGCTCCGCCTGGTTCCTGAATTCATCGTGTTTCAGGAACTCGCCAGAAAACACCGTTGCCGTCCTTGTTCAGGTTGCTGATTGTCACGGCTGTCGCTCGCCCGCCGGTGTCGAGCGTGAAAGTGATACCACTGGTTCCCGCCGCATTTTCGCCTGTCGTCTCGTAGGTGAAGGTATCGCGATTGTAGTGCTTCATCGTGAACACGGTCTTGTTTGGTCCTTGTGTCATTGCCAGTCCGCCATTCTTTTCCGCAACGACGATGTCGCCGAAGTAATCGTTCGTGTACGTGCCCGTGTATGCCAGATTGGACAGTGCCCGTGCCGGCGCCGCCGGAGGTTTGGAGATGTCGATTTCCATTTTTGGAACAACGGCAGCAGTGAGTGCTTGCTTGTATAGAGCGAACCACTCATGCGTCGACTTCCCGTACAACGCATAGTCGAAAAAGCTTGCTGCCAGCCCTTCTGCCACGCCGTTGGGATAACAGTTCGTCAACACAATGATCCCCAATTGCTGATTGGGGATGAAGCGTATACAGGTAGCGGCACCCAGATCGAATGCACCCGAATGTGACAAAACCAATTGCCCATGCTCGTCATAGTTGACATTGATCCCCAAGCCATAAAAGCCTGGAAGATCGTTGAGAGGACTGAAGCCGGTAAGCATTTGAGGATGACGACTCTCCAGCAAGGGTTGTTCAGGGACAATCTGCCTGCCGTCGAGTTTTCCGTTGCCAAGCTGCAGACGCATCCATTGCGCCATGTCATTGATCGATGAGCTAACACCACCGGCGGGAGACTGTGCATCGGGATCGCGATGGTACCTTTGCACCCATTTCCCGTTTACCAGTACATGCCCGAGGGCCTTGTTAGTGCGGCCGGCAAAGTCCGCGTACCGTGAACTTGTAGACTTCATGCCCGCCGGAGTATACAGCCGTTGTTGTGAGACCTCTTCCCAGCTAAGTCCATACGCTTTTGCCGCTGCCACTGCTGCTTCCGTCAGTCCGAAATTCGTGTAGGCGTAGTGAGACCGAAAACTGCTGTCCGGCTTTTGAAAGCGCAATCGATGCAAGACCTGAGCGCGATCGTATCCCATGTCTTCGAGCAAGTCCCCGGCGTGGTCCGGCAAACCGCTACGATGCGCGTACAGGTCGCGAATGGTCAGTTCGCGCGTCACCCATGCATCGTACATTTGGAAGTCAGGATCGATGTCGCTGATTTTGGAGTCCCAGGTGATCTTGCCATCACCTATTAGCGAATCGATGACGGCAGAACCAACTGGTTTTGAAACCGATGCAAGCTGAAATACCGTATCGGCATCGACTTTATCGGACTTTCCTGCCTCTCTGAGTCCGAATCCTTTTGCAAAGACGACTTTGTCTTTGTGGACCACGGCGACGGCCATTCCAACTTCCTCATTGTCGTCGATTTTCTTTTGCGCGAGCCCATCGATAGCCAGAAGTGCCTGATGGACGCTTTCGTCAGTGGCTTGCGGGGCAGCGTCCGGTGCTGCGATAGACCCCGGTGCCAATAGCAGCAGGCATGAGGTAGACACGGTAGCTAGCTTTGCCAATGCGGAAATACTCATGGAGGTAAACCTCGTGAAGGACGATGATCGGGCACTGCGATTAGATTAGGTCCATTCGGGAAATTCTGATAGGAGACCCGCTTAAAGTACAATCTAGGAGTGCTCGGAGAGGGCACGCGATTGTATGTCGTCGAGTCGAGAACGTGGTCGAGGTTGCATCCGTGACACAGGAGATGGTCCAGAGATGAGATTTGGTCAAAGGGCAAGAGCACGGTTGATCTACGTTGCTGTTTCATTGGTTGCCTGGGTTCCGCAGCTCGCGGTAATGGCATGCGCGCCTGATTTTCCTGTCGCGGTGATCTCTAATCAGACGCACCCAGATCTGTCGCTCAAGCTATTTGCCGCCGGGAATCTTGGTGTGGTGCAGCCGTCCTGGGCAAGGTCATATCTCTGCGTAGCATACCGATATTTGTCAGGACTGCCACTAGACCCCGGAGAACAGACGAGCATAATCAGGCTCTGGCACAGTAGGCTGGCTCGTGAGCTGCAGATGAGCGGTGATTGCTTCGACAATATTTCAGAATACCTGAAGGTACGTACTAGAGCACTTGGTGCCAGTGATAGGAAAGTGCCGGACCTCTATTCCAAATTGGATTCATATGCCTATCAACAGAACATCGGCATGAGCGCAATCGCTCTTGCGACAAAGACTCTTGCTGATCGAATCAAGAAATACGGCGCACGGAGCGCGGCAGTTCGTGAATGGGTGAAGGGTCAGGATGTTGTCTTTGGTCTGACCGCTTCACCGAAGCCGGCGATACCGCCTTTGCTGGAACATTCGTTTGATCCCCTCATACGTGCCGATCGCAGATACCAGATTGCTGCCGCCACGCTGTATTCGAAGGACTTTGCCAGGGCAGCGCAATTGTTCGAAAAGATAGTGTCCGACAAAAGCTCTCCGTGGAACAAGGTTGCACCTTACCTCGTTGCTCGCTGCAAGGCTAATCAGGTGTTGGCGGGAGCAGACGATAGCGTGTATGAGACGACCGTTGCATACATCAAGTCGTTGATGCGCGGTACCAGAGACGCAAGCAAGTTGGACGATCTGCAGGATCTGCTTTGTCCGGTTCTCTACACAAGGATGGATCCGCCGGCAGTACTGGAGTACCTTGTGAAATTGGTGACCACCCCGCATGCTGAGAGATTCGGAGGCGATGTCGGCGATCTCGGTTATACAATCAGCGACACCCTGGGTGGTGACAACGTTGACTGGCAATCGGACGAGGATAAGAAAAGAAGCCAGTCAAATATTGAAGAGATGCAAAAGTACGATCTCTCCGACTGGCTGCTGACGATCAGGCGACGGGACGAGGACTGGTATCCGGAAGACCAAAGCGAAACTAGCCAACGTCTGGATGCTCGAAGAAAGGAATTCGATGAACATGCAGTCGAGAAGTGGAAATCGACGCACTCCCTTCCCTGGCTGGTAGCAGCAATCTGCCTGAATGGGTTGCAGGCTTCCAACATGCAAGAAGTGCTCGAGGCTGCAATGAATGTTTCCGAACAGTCGCCTGCGTACCTGACGGCTAATTACTTTGTGATTGACGCGCTCATTGCTCAAAAGAAAAACGCCCAGGCGCAGGAGCGCATAGGTAGGATCCTGTCTCGCAAAGACCTACCGCCGTCGGCTCGCAACTTGTTTCTCGCCCAGCAAGTGGCCGTCAGCAAGAACGTCAGAGAGTTTGTGCATGCGGCCGTGATGCATCCTCCTGTAGTCAGCAAGAATAACTTCTACCTGCCAGATGATTGGCTGAAATGGGAAGCGCAAAGAGCCTTCTATAGTGACCCGGCCACGTTCGATCAGCCCGTGGCAAATGATCTCAATCGTAACTTGCCGCTAAGCATCTGGATGCAGCTCGCCGGCGATGGGAGCATTCCCTTCTACCTCCGCGGTCGCATATTGCGTTCAACCTGGTTGCGGGCCCATTTGTTGAATAGACCGGATCTGGCGCTCTTAATCTCCCCGGACTTTGGCAGGGCTTACCCGCGCTTGAACGAGCAAATCAAACAGTGCACTCTGGCGTCATCGGTCGAGCAGCGTAGATTTGCCGTCGCTCGCCTGGTGCTCAAGAATTTTGGAATGACTCCTTATGTCGAGGGAGGAGTAGAACGACACGGCGACAAGATTGATGAATTCGACTATTACAACGCGAATTATTGGGCTCCCCTACCACTCGTCGAAAAGAAAGCAGCGAAGCCGGGGGACGAGGATTACGAATACACTTACCCTTCGGTCGTTCAGGCGGGTACGAACAAGATCCTGCAGATGATGCAAACATACTACAGTCCGGGCGTCAGGAATCTGCTATCCGTCACAGAGAGGAAGGCGTCGGATGACGAGACCCGGGTGCTTCTAAACAATAGCCCTGCGCGTTTTCTGGGCGATGCGGTGTTTGCATGGTACAGGTCTCATCCCCAGGATCCACGAATTCCGGAGATGCTATACCGGGTCGTGAAAGTTCCCAAATGGAGCGCGACCTCGGATGTCGCCAGCCGGTATTCGCATGAGGCTTACAGCATATTGCATTCTCGCTATCAGGGCAGCAAATGGGCAGCGAAGGCAACGTGCTGGTATTGATCAGAACGGGGCGGATTGGCGGCGGGACTTGAGGCGGGGGCAGACGACTTTATCCTCAAGCTGCTCGACCCGCAGGAATTTAAGGCCAGGTTGCGTGTGAGCAGACGGGTGCGCGCATGTGTAAGCAAATTCGTTGAGGTTCTGCCCGTTGCCTAGACGGGTTGTGCAGAGATGTGAAAACGCACATGATTGATCACCGGCTGGCTGAGATCAGGGTCGACCAATCGGCGTGAGGACGACTTCGGGTGGAAATCCTGGTCGGCCGCCCAGCGAAAGCCCAGACTTTCGACCGTCTATTGTTATTTCGGCTTGCCCATTGGAATTCTTGCTGAGCTTGAGGGTGTTACTTGGATTTGGGTACACTCCCCCGTGTACCCGCAAGTTCCTCTTTCCGTCGAATACCTCCAAGGAGTCATATTCAGGTCCGGACAAGACAGTGTGGTTCAGGTATACAAGGTCAGAAGCGCCATCGGCATTCAGATCAGCGACGGTGAGCTGTTGCGGGCCGCCCGATCCGGCGGCAAGGTAAGTTTCTGTTCCGCCACCCAGGCTATAGACCTTTCTATCTTTGATGAGCACCGTCATTTGCTCATTTTGGAAAACCTGGGCATGCAGCTTTTCCCAGGTGTCCGGCGGCACGGATTTCTCGTGAAGGTTGGTGGTCTCCTGTAGCGATTCGTCGGATTTGGCGAGTGCCTCTGCCTCTCGCGCCGAAATCTTTCCGCCGCATGAACAGATGGCGTTGACAAATGCAAGCGAGAGAACCAGCATGGCAAGGTGCCTCATAGTAGAACCTCCGGGTCGCGGTCAACCTATGACTCGCACTCTTCATCGCCCAACAAGGGCTAGTTGGGATTCTCGGCCGTGTTGGCAAAGGTTGTTGTCGCATCACCGTTAGGATGCCAGATGATGACGTCACCGTCAGCGGCTCTCAGGGTGAGGGTGCCATCAGTGGAGACGTCAACCTGGTCTGGCGGGCCATCCCGTCTTGTGCCTTTGTCGTACTGGTGCCAGCCGTCGGCTTCCTTTCTCCACTCCTGGCCACCGTGTCCGCCTACTTCAACGCGGTCTGCATTTCCTGAAGAGTCATGGTGAATGGTGGTCGACGGTCTACCGTTTGGATAGTCGACTTGCTCTGGATGTCCAGCAGCGTTCCTCCAGATGCCTGAGCCGTCTGCGTGTTGCTCAGTCGTGCCACCATTCGGCCAGTACACTTCGCCAGTTCCGTGGCGGTCGAGGACTTCGACGCCGCCCTGTTCATTGACTCGGACGCCGCCGCCATCCAGCTGGCGTACCCTGGCGTTGTTAGCGTCATATTGATTCCATCCGTCAGCGTCCGATCGCCAGTATGTGTTGTCACTGCTACGGACTTCCGTGAGGTGTCCCTCTCCGTCATAAGTAAGATGGTCATTCTTACCGGTGGGTCTATGAATGTCGGTTACCCGACCATGATCAGTAGTGACGCCATTTAAAGTGTCCGTCGTCTCGCCGTCGGGATGCCACGTGAAGCCATCGCCATCTGCACCCTTCAGAGTGACTGTACCGTCATTGGCGACAGTGATTTGATCCGGTGGGCCATCCCTTCTTGTGCCCTTGTCGTACTGGTGCCAGCCGTCTGCTTCCTTCCTCCACTCCTGGCCTCCTGGACCGCCGACGTTGACTCGGTCTGCATTACCGGCACTGTCGTAATGAATCTCAGTCGATGGTCTGCCGTTGGGATAATCGACCTGTTGAGGATGGCCGGCGGCGTCTCTCCAAACACCTTTCCCGTCGGCTTGGGTCACCATATACTCGCCGTTGGGAAACGTGACGGATCCCTCGGTGCGCCCGTCAAGAACCTGAACAGTACCGTCACCCATGACGCTGACCCCGCCACCTTCGAGATGTTGAGTTTTGTTGTTGGCTGCATCGTAGTGATTCCAGCCGTCGGCTTCATGACGCCAGGTCCCGTCGCTACTTCGGATCTCTGACGGGTTGTGGTCAGCTCCATACTCGACATGGGTGGTGGAGCCGTTGGGATATGTGATGTCTGTGGCTCGCCCATATTCGTTGACTTTTACGTTGGCTGGTACTTGCGATGGAATTTCCAAAGTGTGCCCAGTTCGGATGAGATCCGGGTTCTGAATCCGGTTGTGCCTGGCAAGCTCCTGTACGGTCGCATCGAGCTCGGAGCCGGAAGGCCGATAGTTCGACATATCCGGGTGTCTGGCTACTTCAACATCCCTTGAGATCTCGCGGAGCGTGTCTCCGCGTTGTATTTCGTAGGTGGCGGAACCATCGGGACGGAATTGGAGGTCTCTTGGTTCGCTTCGATCAGAATGGCGATGGCCTGCTGGTTCAATAATCGGTTCACCAATTTCGATTTCGATGTCTGGTTGCGGCACGAGGACCGCCTCCCCGATCTCGAGCTCAATGTGCGGTTGCGGCTGGATGACCGCCTCCCCGATCTCGAGCTCAATGTGCGGCTGCGGCTGGATGACCGCCTCGCCGATCTCGAGCTCGATGTGCGGCTGCGGCTGGATGACCGCCTCCCCGATTGTGAGCTCGATGTGCGGTTGCGCACCACCATCAGGGTTGGAATCGGTTCCGCCATCCGGATGGTTTTTGGCGGTTCCGGTGCCGGCGTCAACAGCTAGGGGCTGCTTCTGACTTGCGTAGATATCGGTGTTGAAATCTAGAGGGCCCAAGTTCAACTCGGCCTCGCGCGAGGATCGCTTGTTGCCGTCCTTGAAGGACTGTTCAGCGGCCGACCAGGCTTCCCTGGACAGCGTTCCTTCGTCTTCTCGGGTATCAGTCGTCTCCCGCGAGGAATCGTTAACGACTGGCGAGTCCCCGTTGCCCATGGCCAACCACCCCACTAGTTGCTGGAGTCAATTGCGCTCGATTCCCGGACAGTTGGCGTCCCCTGAAGGGGGCGCCTGCATGTAGTTCCAGTATATACCCGAGCCAACATCACGTTGAATCGCGATCAGACCGGCTCCAGCAACGCGCGCCCGCCCAGATACTGCTGTAAAGCGGCAGGCACATTGATCGAGCCGTCGGCGTTCTGGTGATTCTCCAGGAGCGCGATCAGGATGCGTGGCGAAGCAATGGCAGTATTGTTCAAGGTGTGGATAAATTGCTTACGCCTGCCATCGCGATAACGTATGCCAAGCCGCCTCGCCTGGAAGTCATGAAAGCTCGAACAGGAATGCGTCTCGCAGTAGGCTCCGCGGCTGGGCATCCAGGTCTCGATATCATGCTTGCGCACTTGTCCGAGTCCCATTTCTCCGGAGCAGACGGCGACGACTCGATAGGGGAGTTGGAGAGCCTGGAGGATTTCTTCCGCGTTTTGCAAAAGCAAGAAGTGCTCTTTCTCAGAGGTGGCAGGGTCGTTTTCACAGAAGACGACCTGTTCGACCTTTTGGAACTGGTGAACCCTGTAGAGTCCTTTTGTGTCCCGACCGGCGGCGCCGGCCTCCCGCCGAAAACAAGGGGAGATGCCTATGTATCGTTTCGGCAGGTCAGCCAATTCAAGAGTTTGGCTCATGTGCATCGATACAAGTCCGACCTCAGAGGTTCCAGTCAAGAACAGCTTGTCCCTCTCAAGCTCGTAGGCATTGTCTTCTCCGAGAGGAAAATACCCGGTGCCAAACATGGCGGCGCTGTTTACCAGCAGCGGTGGAAGCACTGGAATGAAGCCTTTTGCCAGCAGGCGATCGAAGGCGAATCTGAGCACTGCTAGTTCTAGCAATGCGCCATTTCCTACAAGTGCGTACGCACGAGATCCGGCAGCCTGCCTGGCGCCTTCGAAATCAGCCATACCATGAATGGTGGCAAGCTCAATATGATCGCGTTGTTTGAATGTGCGCCGTGCAGGCTCTCCTACGCGACGAATCTCAAGATTGTCCTCGTCTGTAACGCCCGCCGGAGTTCCGTCGCAAGGAATGCTTGGAACGAGTCCCATCAGGCGCGCGTATTCGCTCTCAACTGTCCGCAACTCGGCTTCTCGGCCGGCAAGCTCCTGTCCGACTGCCTTGGATTCCGCTATGTAAACGTGGCGGTTATCTGGATTTGTAGCTACCAACTCGGTTATTCGATTGCGTTGTTCGCGTAATCGGTTTACTTCCCTGGACACGGTTCGTCGCTGTTCGTCGATTTGAAGGAGCTCCTCCAGATTCAAGGGGATTCCTTTGGCAGCGATGGCATCCTTGAAGTCTTCAGGCTGCCGGCGAATCTGTTCAATGTCAATCATTTGTACCTCCTATATGGAGCGAGGCACGCCAATAAAAAAGCCTCGCATATTGCGGGCTTCTCGGGATTTCAATTCAAGCAATACTATGAGTTGAAAGACGTGCTGCGCCCGCATCTCTGGTTAGACCGAGATGATGACGACAAGCCGAAGTAGTGCGTCCGGGGACTCATAGGTCTCACTATAACGGGTTACGAAACTTTGTCAAGATTGATAGCCATCCGTTGACGTGGATGAGGTGCATCTGATGCAAACTCCCATTCAAGTCGGGCGATTACGGTGCTTATTAATCTGTCATGCAGTGCCCGAAGCATACGATTTTATCTAGCACAGCGGATCAGCAGCCGGATGTCTCGAACTTGGCAGCGGGTCGCACGAGTTGACGTTGGGTCGCCCCTCGCGATACCCATAGAATCCGGCTAGATACGTTGTAATGCCTGCTTGCATCCACAAGCAAATCAAGTCGGCCGTCATGATCGAGATCTCCGGCCCAGATCAAACGCGGCCGCACATCGTTACAATCTTTCTCAGATGCAATGGTCTGTGAGTGAACGCCATCAGACAGCACCAGCGCGTACTCAGCTAGTCCGTCAGTTGGGCTGGCGGGGACTTTGCCTGAGACGGACAGAGTGTATTTCCTGGAACCAAGCATCAAACTAAGGCTCTGACCGGGATGCAAGAATTTTTCCCGGTCACCCACGAATGAGCTGTGAACCGGGCCGTTCTTGAGTCCTGCCAAGTCCCGCACAAGAAACAACGTCTCGCCCGGTACGTCGAGCAGGACCTCTTTTCCAGTGCTCGTTGTTGTGTCTACGATCAGGTCTTTCACTGTTCTGACCAGAATTTTGGAGGCCTTAAGCTCATAGCCTTTCTGCTTCCGATACATGCCGTACCAGCTCTGTCCGCTGTTTGCGGAAATCTCATCGCCGTGGAAGGAGCCAGCACACAGCAACTCTGTGGCGCTGCTGAGCGATCCGATTCCGGAAAGACAAACCAGCAAACTGCAGAATGTATAAATTAGACAGCGGCGCTTTATCATCATCGGTAGTGCCTCAAAAAAAACTAGAGTGGTGAGTCGAATCCATGAGACATAGCAGGATCTATCGTACTGCGATCGGAGTTGGCGGTCCCATTGCCTTTCACTTTCCGTAACAGTGATGCGCTACTGTAATAGGGGGCATGCTGAGCGAAAGAGGAATGATGCAGATAGACAGCTTGACCAAACTGAGCAAATTTATTGCCCTGGTACTGCGGCACAAGCCTGAGGAGATAGGGCTGACACTAGACGGCGCCGGTTGGGCAAATGTTGTCGACCTCCTTTCGGCTATGAACGAACACGGAACGCCAATCTCTGCCGAGCAGCTCAGAGCAATCGTGGGTACCGACGAAAAGCAACGCTATCAGTTCAGTGCTGATTTTGGGCGTATCCGGGCTAGCCAGGGGCACTCTATAGAAATCGATCTCGGTTATCAGCCGCTGGAGCCTCCGGAGCTTCTTTATCACGGAACTGCGTCTCGGTTTGTGTCCTCCATCAAGAAGACCGGGCTACGCAAAGGCAAGAGGCATCATGTTCATCTGTCGATCTCACAGGGCGTTGCCACAGGTGTGGGAAAACGCTACGGGCGGCCCGTCATTCTCACCGTAGCCGCAGCACAGATGTGCCGTGACGGTCATGCATTCTATCGCAGTGAGAACAATGTTTGGCTAACCGATCACGTACCGGTGCAGTACATCTCATTTCCACTGGATTAGGGACACTGCAGCGCGCTATCGGTCAGCAAGTCTCTGCATATCTAGATGCTCAAGCAAGAGTGCTGTCACCTGCTTCCACGACGACACTCGCGTCACCCGCGGCAAGATGGAGACAAATTGCCGAAGTTCGCTTTCGTCTGGATTGAACAAGTACAGATATGGCACGTCGGTCAGATACGATAAGACTTCCAAGCGGTCATCGATGAAGTATGTTGCTCCCAGGTCGGCACAGATTTGGGCCTTCTCCTGCCGCTTGCGGCAGAAGCGGACGTTCTCCGGAGGAATGCCGGTCTGCTCGAAAAACTCGTGATACTGCAACCAGTGCCTTGTCTTCTCTTCGGTCGCTCGTCCGCACTTCGAGACAAGGTATGTTCTGTAGCCTCGGCTGGACAAAAGCTTGAGCGAGGCGAATGCATCAGCGACAGCGGTTGTGAGAAGGTAGTTTGCACCGAAGAATGAGGTATCGGCATCATCGTTCATACGTTCCATGAGCACACCACCTACATCGACTCCCAATACTGGGTTAAGCGTTTCCGGCATCTCAAAATCCTCTTTCTTGCATTACCTATTCGCAGTCTAGCCGGAAGAAACATAAACAGGAACTATAATATTCTTAGGGACTATAAGGTGTGCTTATGCCAGTATCAATCAACTTTGATGCCATCCAATCGTTCGCGGTGTTTGCCGATAAGCTCAACTTCACACACGCAGCGGAGGAACTGCACATTTCGCAGCCGGCGCTGCACATGAAGATTCAGGAGCTTTCGGCATCACTCGGCGTACCCTTGTATCGCAAGATCGGCCGCCGCTTGGAATTGACTGAGCAAGGCGAGATCGTCGCGCGCTTTGGCCGGCAGCTCAGAGAAAACGCCGACGACCTGCTGCAGGAATTACTCGGTGCTGGTCCATTGCGCCCTGTCGTGTTAGCTGCTGGCGAAGGCGCGTTCTTGTACATTCTAGGACCGGCCATTCGCGAATTCTTGCGTAAATCGGTTGCACCGCTGCGTCTCCTCACGCTGGACCGCGATGGCGTGATGGATGCTCTTCGGTCTGGAAAGGCACATGTAGGTGTGGCCGCGCTCGAATCAACCCCCAGCGATCTGAACGCGAGCCTTCTCTGCAAAGTAGACCAGGTCGTGGCGATGCCGCAAGATCACGCGCTCTCTAGCAGACGCCGATTAAGCTTGAAGGACCTGTCCGGCAGCAGGCTGGTTGTTCCGCCTCCAGACCGGCCGCATAGACAGATGCTGTCCGCCGCGCTCCAGTCTGCGGGTGTTGATTGGGAGGTTGCTGTCGAAGCAAGCGGCTGGGAACTCATGCTGCACTTTGTCAAGTTGGGCATGGGAATCGCTGTCGTCAATTCCGTATGCTCTATTCCTCGCGGATTGGTCACGCGCTCGCTGCCAGAGCTGCCCAAAGTTCGCTATTACTTGGTTCGCCGGGATAGAGGCCCCAGATCCGGGGCTCAACACGAACTGGCTGAATTAATCTCGAGGCACTCGTAACAGCTCGGGTAACGCCTGGGCTCGCCCACTCCCGTCAGTTGCGGCTACTCTCCTGTATTTTGCGTTGGACGCATAGCAACTCTTCATCGGCGGCATCCAGCATCAGACCAGCCTTGCAGGCTCGCTCTGCTTGATAATACCGGCCGAGAGCACAGTAGATAACGGCCTTGTTAGCATAGGCCCTCACATGCTTTGGATCCAGCTCTATAGCCTTGCTCAGGTCCTCGAGGGCTTTGCCGATGCGTCCCTTTAGCAAAAAACAAAGACCTCGGTTGTTGTAGCCACTTGCATAGCTGGGATCGATTGTGACTACGTCTTCCATGTCGGCCAGTGCTTTCTCATAGTCGCCCAACTGCAGATAGCACGCCGCTCTCCACTCGCGAATGGATCGCGAATTGGGCTTAAGAGACAGTGCTTGCGAAAAAGCTTCAATGGCCTCGGCATGGCAGCCCTCACCAGTCAAAGTCTGTCCCAATCGCGCTAACGCCGATCCGTGCAAGGACTGGAACTGATGGCCCGTTGGATTCCCTCTTTTCCAGAGAGGATATGGGAGATGACTTGGAACCGCCAGTTTCATTTCTAAAGTGTGCTCCTGTGCGTCTGAGGGCTGATTGGTTCAATAGGCTTCCAATACACAGACGGGATCGCCACCCGCAATTAGGAGGGCACTCTTCGGGACTGGCCACGGAAATTGGTTCGTTAATGGCCGGTGGCTAGGCAACAGGCTCTTCGCAAGCATTATTGCGGTTGGCGGCGATTCCAAATCGGCTGTGTAAAGCCATGGTGACTATCGCTGCCAGAAGTAAGAGAGCGAACACAATTGCGTGGGCCGAGAACAGTCCCAGCGAGTCCGCCAACGCTCCAAGAATCAGAGGGGCCAATAAGATTGCCGAACCCGTGCTCAGGGACATGCGCGCCGCCGCCCTGGTGCCGTTGCTTCCAGCCGCGCCGATCGCCGCCGACAGAGCCAGCGGATAGACATTTGCTTCGCCCAAACCCAGGATTGTCAGACCGACCAGACATCCAATTAGATTTGGACTCAACCAAAACAACAAAAATCCGCAAGCCGCGGCCAGTGTCGAGCCGGACAGAATCCATCTCGAATTTGTAGAAGCAGCCAGGCGACTGCCGACAATCCGACCGACGAGCATGGCGACCAGGAACACGCTGAGACCGTTGCAAGCATCAATCCTCGAGCTATGGACTACCTTCTCGAGGAACTCGGGGCACCAGAATGCCACAGACCATTCTGCGGCGACGCTCAGGAAGATGACACCAAAGTACGACCAGTACGCTCTGGGCAAACGAGTTTCGCACTCCCGATTGATGGCAGGCAAAGTCAGCGCGCCAAGATTAACGACTCGAGAAAGCAATAGGAGTCCGGCGAACAGCGCAAGAGGGGCCGCAAATGCTGCCTTCCAGTTTATTCCGAGTCCGATGATGGCTGCGACCGTCATTGGCGCGAGCGCAGCGAATATCGAGCCGGTCACATTCATTTCCGCAAGCGCCTGTGCTCGTTGTTCACCGAATCGTTTGCTCAAAGAGGCTATGATCGCTTGACCCATGTAGCTGCCGCCCGAGCCAACCAGCCAGGCACCGCAAATCGTGACAGCAGGCATACTTCCCAGCAATACACAAAAGATGCCGGTGACAGTGGCTGTAACGCCAAACCTTATGGTACGCTCCAGACCGAGAGACTGGATTACTCTATGTCCGATAATTCCAGCTACGAAAACCCCGAGCGCAAGCGCGCTGAAATGCAGTGCCGTCTGGCCGTAGTTCATTCCCAGTGCAGCGCGCAAAAAGGGCATGATTGGCCCAAACAGGCCCCAGGCCAGGCAATAGGAGCCGTGGAGCAGGTAGACAAGCCAGTTAAGCCTGTCTCTTCTGAAGCCGATGGGTTGATCGCCACTTAACAGGGCGTGTGCTTGCTCGAAGGAGCGTACAGCCATGTGATTGCCTGGACGAAGTCGGAAACAGACTAGATTTTACCGCGCAACGGCAAAATCAAGATGTAAAGCGAACGCGTGATGCTTTCGGCAATTGCTTGATTGCCACCTAATAGAGTCCCGGGATCAGGCGGTATTTGACTTTGGAGCAGTATTCCGTATAGCCTGCCAGGTTCTCTCGCAAGAAGTTTTCTTCATCGACGATGCGGAAGATCAATGCCGGTGCCACCGGAATCAGCATGAGCGCGGCCCAAAATGATCCCAGCGCCAGAGGGACTCCTACCGAAAAGATTATGGCTCCCAGGTACATTGGATGGCGAATGATGCTGTATGGTCCGCTCGAAATGACCTTTTGGCCCTCGGCCAGCTCAATCGTGCTCGACGCGTACGTATTCTCCTTGAACACGAGCTGGAAGATCACGTAACCAAGCACGATCAGAAAATCTCCACAGAGTGCCACCACCGCTGGTAGATGCGACCAGTGGAACCGCTCGTCGAGGCCAGCCAATGCTGAGCATGACGATCTGTGTTTCCGAGCTCGAGGCCAGCGGCGCCGGCGGTCGGTCGCTCGTATGAAGCTTTCGAGTGTAAGGAGGCGTTATTCGGCAATGGCAGCATAAAGAAACTCATCCAATATTCTGCCTTCCTTGATTGCGGCCTTTCGAAGCAAGCCCTCGCGCTGATACCCGGCTTTCTCCAACACTTTCGTGGACGCATCATTCTCGGCGAAGGAAACGGCAAAAATTCGACAGAGGTCCAAGTGCTGGAATCCGTATTGCGTCAGAGCAGTTACCGCTTCTGTGGCGATTCCTTTACCCCAATAGTTTCGACCGAGCCAATAGCCTATCTCTGCTGATTTGCGCTGTATGTCACTCTGAATCGTCAGACCGATTCCACCTACTGCCTTTCCATCAACGACGATGGCGAAGTTAGTAATCGGATCTGTGGAATTTGCAATTCCAATCCAGTTGACCGCGTCGGCGGTTGCATACGGATGCGGGAAAATATCTCGAAGTTGTAACCAGACTGCTTTGTCATTGGCATTTTCGACCAATGACTCCACGTCATCCTGACGCCACTCGCGGATTTCGCATCGTTGCAGACTTAGTTTCACAGCTCGCTTTTCCTCCCGTGACGCCAGATTTACTTCTTTAATGCGAATGAGTCTAGCACGGTCGCCGTTAGGCATGAGGCACACGCGTGGAGGCACCGGGTGTATCAGGTCGCCTGGACAGCGAAGAGCGTCCAGGGTGCCGCGTAGTGAGCGTTCGTGGTCTTGGCGGTCCGTTAACCAAGCAGGTTTGGCATTCCCTATCCCTTTGGAATGTGTTGCTGACTTGCGCAGCGGCGCGCGAGTTGTACTATGCTGAAAGTAAAGAGACAAATCTGCATGTGAAAGTCCGTAACTCGTGTGGTTGAGCCCCTATATGGTTAGTCATATATCGCTCTTAACGGAATCACACACGTACTTCGCTCAATAAAGAACGAAATCGAGTACGACGTATTTTCCGAACAGCATCCCCTTGTTCATCCATTGCGTAAGCGCGAATGGGTGGCGAAGCATAAATAAGTAGATGGAGCTTCCAGGATGAACTGTAAGCGATGAGTCGCCGAAGCAGGTTATCTAATTCGGAGGGACAAAGAAATGACAAGCGCAATGTATGGCAAGACCGGGTTAACACCCGACGATGGGTTTTCCGGAATTTCCCTGTTCTTCGGTCTTGCTCTAGTAGTTCTCGGATTGGTTGCCGTTGCCACATCCGTCTTATTCACGATCGGCACGGTCCTGATATTTGGCGGGATACTGGTTGCTGCGGGAGCAGTCGAGTGGATCCACGCTTTTAGAGACCGCCGTCGCGAGCCAGTTTGGTTGGACGTTTTGTCCGGGTTGGTTTACTTGTTGGCTGGTGGTCTGATGCTGACGAACCCGGTAGCCGGTGCGCTCAGTTTGACTCTGGTTATGGGAATGTTCTTCCTGATAGCGGGAGTGCTTCGCGGTGCCTATGCAATTGCCCACAGAAAGGAGCGGCACTGGGGCTGGTTCTTGCTTAGCGGCATTATTGACCTCGGGCTTGGCACCTTGATTCTGACGGGGTGGCCTGTTACCGGTCTCTGGGTAATTGGACTTTTCGTCGGCATAGAGATGCTGGTGCACGGCTCCGGCTGGATCGCGCTTTCCGTGATGATGCGACGGATCGAGAAAGCGGTGGCCTGATTAATACCAGGCGAGATACCGACTCTGAACCAAGAAGGCATATATAAGACCTATGGGGCAGGGCAAAGCCTCTAGAGACGTGCTTTACCTTGATTGATACATTGATATCTTGATGTGCTACAATCAATACATCAATATCAGTTAACGAGGTAAGCCTTTATGCCTGGAATGGCTACAAACAGCGGTTTGGAGGGAGTTGTCGTTGCGGAAACAGCGATTTCGGACGTGGACGGCGAGCGCGGACGTCTCGTGATCCGGGGGTACGAAGCCGAGACACTGGCTGATTCGCTGACCTTTGAAGAGACGTGCTTTCTACTCTGGTCGGGCACGATTCCGGACAGCAACGAAAGAACAGTGATGCGGGCCAAGTTCGGGCTCGCACGGCAGGCTGCATTTGAAGTTCTTAGCAGATTTGCGCCCGTGGCTGCACTGCACGCGGATGCAATGGACGCGCTGCGCACCTACATGAGCCTTTTCAGCGGAAACACGGAAAGCATGATAGATGAATACGTTCGGCTCAGCGCAGCGGTAGGAGTCTTCGTTGGCAACTGGAGCCGGTTGCGGGCATCAGGCCCCTTGATACCGCCCGACGAGGGAGCGTCGCAGTCGGCAGACATTCTGAGAATGCTTGGTGGAGCCGCGCAACCAGATGCCTATGCCAGGGCTTTAGATACATATCTCACCACCGTGTCGGATCACGGCATGAACGCGAGCACTTTTACGTGCCGTGTGGTCGCATCAACCGCCTCCGATAATGTGAGCTGCCTGGTTGCCGGTATCGGGGCGCTTAAGGGCCCATTGCATGGTGGGGCTCCGGGCCCGGTTCTGAAGATGCTCGACGAGATCAGGACTCCGGAAAACGCGGAAAGCTGGATTCTCAATGAGTTGAATTCGGGGCGCCGCATAATGGGTATGGGACACCGGATTTACCGTGTGCGCGATCCCCGTGCAGCCATCTTTCAGGCAGCATTGGCCAGATTGGCCGATGCCGATGTGCCGGTGCCGCGTCTCCAGCTTGCGCTTGCCGTCGAGCAAACCGCTGAGCGAATACTGCGAGAGCGCTATCCCGAGCGTCAATTGAAGGCGAATGTCGAGTTTTTTACGGCGGTGCTTCTCGATGCGGTAGGGATTCCGTCCGAGCTGTTTACGCCAACCTTTGCGGCCGGCAGAGTTGCCGGCTGGTGTGCTCACATTAGCGAGCAGCGGAAAAGCAATCGAATAATCAGGCCTGCGTCCAAATACGTGGGAGGCTACCGCGGGTGAGTCGACGCAAGTCCGAGGATTTGCTACCGGAAGATCGCTACCTCAATGGAGCTGAGGCTGCTGAATTTCTCGGGGTCAAGATTTCTACTTTGTATGCCTATGTCAGCCGAGGAATGATCGAAAGCGTCAACCAGAGGCAGACTCGTGAACGGGCCTACCGGTTGTCGGACCTGATCAGACTGCGCAATGCCGAGCGCGGAACTCACAAATCCGAAGGTGCCGGCTTCTGGACCGCACCGGCAATCCGGTCGGCAGTCACAAATATCACGCCTCGGGGGCCGACCTACAGGGGACAACTTGCCACTGAGCTGGCTCTCAACGACACAGCGTATGAGCAGGTTGCGGAAATCCTCTGGGATACGGAGCAGGACAGCAGCCGCTGGGCTGTTGTTCAGAACCTGGCTGACGTTGAGAAAATGAAAGCGCTGCTGCCGAAAGAATCCAGCTATCTGGATATCTTGAAGGTAGTCGTGCTGCTGATCGAAGCATCGTCGTCCGGTCTGACCGCTATGCCTTTGGAAAGAACCCTCGCAGAGGGGCGCAAGTTGATTGTCTCGATGGCAGGCTCGCTGGCTCGGTCGGCCAAGCCCACCGGTGTTTCCAGAGTTGATTCTCCTTTGACTGCCTCAGTACTGAGCAAGGCGCTTTCAGGGACGTATTCCAAGCAGCATGCCACCCTGATAAATCGGGCTCTTGTCTTGTGTGCGGATCACGAACTCAACGCATCGACGTTGACTGCGCGCATTGCTGCTTCGTGTGGGGCATCGGTGTCTTCCTGCGTGCTGAGTGCTCTTGGTTCATTTACCGGCGCATTGCACGGTTCTGCGAGTCGTAGAGTGGAGGAGCTGATTCTCGGCTCAATGCACACGAAGAGTGTGTCCCGCTGGCTGAGAGAGTTCTTGCAAAGCAATCAACAGATCCCTGGATTCGGACTCGAACTTTATCCTGCAGGCGATCCTAGAGCCAAGGCATTGCTTGACAGCGTTTCCGAAATGTCTAGCAGTGTTCCAGAAGTGAGGCGACTATTCGAAGTCATTTCTTGCGTGCAAGACATGGTTGGCGAAATGCCTAATATTGATGCGGCATTGGCAGCACTCAAATTTGCACTAGCACTGCCCGCAGGAGCCGGGTCTGCCATATTTGCGGTGGGGCGAACTGCGGGTTGGATTGCTCATGTCGTGGAGCAGCACCAATTTGGAGGACCAATTCGGCCGCGAGCGCGATACATTGGCAAATAGTCAACACCACCTGATTGCATTGGTATCGGTTTTAGCCTAACGCCAGATTGCCGTACACAGAAGCGGACTTATCGCCAGACGAGCCTCAATATCAATGACCGGCTTGGGTGTTCGATTCGAGGAGATCGAAGAGCAACCAATCGAGTAATGCTTTATGCCTTTCGTGCGGATGCATGGCATCGCCGATATGGGTCGACACTAGATGTGGTGCTTTGGCGTCGGCGAAGGAAACGTGATCGATGTTACGGAAGACTCTCGCCGACTTGACGTCGAGATAGGGATTCAGCAATGGCAGGTCGGATTCACGAGGAGCGGGGAAGGCCTCGAAACCATCGGGCGTTAGAAGTAAGCAGCTTGTGACTGGGACAAGCCCATCATTTAGCAGATAGGGCATTGATGTGGCTGATCCTCCGTGCCTTTCAGGGTTGACGCGCACTCGCGAGATGTCGCGATTCAACATACGCAGAGCTGCATGCTCTTGACCGAGGAATATTGGCAGTTTCGTGCCCAAGAAGTAAATAGGAGCTTGAAGAAAAAGAATAGGACCATGCAGTGCGCGCCTGAGCATGAAAGGGTTGTGCAGATAGCCGGCGTAAACGATGAATTTTTGCCGAGTGTGTGCGGACTCGGTGTTTATCGTTGACAGCTTTTCGTTGGCTGTCCCATCTACGGTCAGATTGCCACGCGGACCGAACGGTGTGATCGATCGAAAGCTTCCGACTTCTGGGACATGACCATCCGCATTGTCCCAGCGCAAGTCGCTTATAAAGTGAGCGTTACGCTTAAAGTAGACTCGCCGAGAATGAGTCTTGAACAAGTGAGACCAGGGATTGAAATGATTCCTGTGCAGACTGTACTCGTACCAATCGCCGCAGAACAAGGGCGACCCGCGGAAAGGCGCTCCTAGTGTCACGACAAGGTCCACTGCACTATCGACCTGAGGATCCAACAAGGCACGCACCATGGCGTTCCCACCGAGACTGTATGCGACGACCACCATTGACCGGTGAACCTTGTCGTGAAAGTCGATCAGCGCATCCTTGAGCTTTGGGACTGATTGGTCCAACACCGCGGAGCCGTTGTAGCGGAGGAAATAGATTTTGTATTTATGCTGGAAGCGCGGGTCGTGTTGAAGCCATTTCGCGATTCCGTCCATGCGAAAGTAAGGTCTGCTTTCCCCACCGCCACCGTGTATGAGCATGAGCGGAACGCGATTGCCCAGTGCGCTGGAGTCGTACTGAAATACCTGCGCTTTGTCTGTCGCGTCGAACTTGTCGGGCACTGCGGGAACAAGCGGAAACACTGATGCACCCTCAGTAGAGGCGGACTTCTCCGTGATTACCTGCGATAGTGCCCCACAGTCCAACGTGAGGAGCCAGATCGCCGCAATGAAAGTGCCAACAACCCGTGGGGAGATCAAACGCATACGATTCTTCGCGGTTAGGGCATTCTAAGAGTTTCGGTTATGTGCCTGACTGCAGTCGTGCAATGCGCTCTTCAAGTGGCGGATGTGTTGACCACAATTTCCAGATGCCGCTTGGTTTGCTCGAAATCTTCATGGTAGCCAATGCGGGTTGAGACGTGTCCACATCATCCAGAGTTCTTCGCAAGACCTCCAGGGCGCCGATCATTTCTTCCTTGCTGGCGAGTTTGGCGCCGCCTGCGTCAGCCCGATATTCACGCAGCCTGGAGAACCAGGCAATAACGATCGACCCCAAAAACATAAGGACGATTTCTAGTACGAATCGCACTAAGAAATACGCAAGCGATCCCAGCGAACTCTGGCGATCGCGCCCGATTGTCACCGCATATGCGATCACCCTGGAGAGGAACATGACGAAGGCATTCATAATACCCTGCAGAAGCGCCATCGTGACCATGTCGCCATTGGCGACGTGGCTGATCTCGTGTCCAAGAGCGCCTCTCATTTCATCAGTCCGCATGCGCTGCAGAAGCCCAGTCGAGACCGCGACAAGAGCACGCGATTTGCTAGGTCCAGTCGCAAAAGCATTGAGCTCCGCCGAATTGTAGATTCCGACTTCCGGCATGGTAGGTAGTTGCGCCCTTCTCGATAGATCGTGGACTATATCGACCAATGAACGCAGAGTCGGATCTGATGTCTCCGGAGGAACCAATTGCACTCCGTAGCTCCATTTTGCAATCGCCCGCGACATCATCAATGAGATCAGTGAGCCGGTCATGCCCCACAGCAAGCAAAAGAAGGCTAGCTGGCGGTAATCAAGCCCGTAGGCGGTCAAATACGGCTGTACGTGAAAGACGGACAGCAATATGGAGATGGTTGTCACCACCAGGAAATTGACCAACAAAAAGAGAAATATTCTTTTCGCCATGGCTATGTGCCTCTACCTCTGGAGCCTTTATATAGTCAGTATATTATGCTTCGTTGTCAGCGAAATTTCCGAGAGATTGGAAGCAGAGAGCCTTGGGACTGGCAAGATGAGGACTGCAGACCGCCAGCCGTTTATCGCTGTGCTAGTTGGGCGTATGCCTGTTGCGCTCGGCTATCCGGAAGCTCTTGCAGCCTTTGGAGCGCATCCTTGGCTACAGCAGAGCCAGGCTGGGCCATCTCCACGTAAAAGTCGACTTTGTCGCCAGCCAGGAGCCTCTCAGCGAGGGCAAATGCTCTGAAACTCAATAGTTCGTCTCCGGACTGCTTGGCCATCGCCTTAAGCTGAGGGACGCAGGTTGCGTCGGGGAACAGCGTTATCAACTCAAATGCGTTGGTCTTGCTTGCCAGGTCTCCTGTGCTGAGCTTGCCGAGAAGAATCTGGCGGGCTCGAGGCAAGATGGCTTTCTCCAGGTAAGCCAGACGCTCAATAAACTGCGGATGATAGGGACTTCGTTGCTCCGGAGGAATGGAAGACAAGCTCGCCTCCATCGCTTTGCCCCAAACAGCAGCTCTGAGTGGTGCTCGCCGAGCCATGATGAAGAACCTGTCTCCGTCCAGGTGCAGTAGCTCTTCGCCCATGTTTACTGCCCAGTTTTCGTCATCGTTCGAGCGCGAATAATCATTTGCATAGTGCCCATTTTTCTCTAGCAGCGCAGCTTTCTCGAACATGCTGCTGAAATGCCAGGCAGCAAATTTGTGCAAATGCGCCCATTCATGGAACAGGTTCTCGCGAACGTCGGGCCCCCGATTCTGCTTGTAGAAATTGATGTCACCCTCGTGGCTAGCCGAGGCGGCTGCCCGAAAGTCTGGGTAGTGCACTTGAGAGTTCCAGGGATCGTGAGGGTCGCTCTCATTGTTTAAATAGACATTCTTGACCAGCCGCCGTTCCGGTAGCTCATCCATGACTGGCAGCAACTCCTCGGGCAAGAGACGATTCTTGAACGGATGTTTGGCCAGGTCGGCGCGGGCTTGAGCCACGCGCGTTGCCTCGGATCCTGCAAGTCTTGCCGGGTCACGTTCCGCCTCGAGGCGCAACTGCCTTACCTCATCAAGCTGGCGGGCATAGTCTTCTGGCACCAGGATCTTCGCGCTGTGCTCGGTCACAGTATACACGCGATAGTCCCTCTCGGCGCTTTTCAAAGCGCGATCTGCAAAGTCGGTGTAGTCCTTGAATGGTCCTTTGACGCCTTCTACAGGGATTTCGAATGTCTTGCTTTCTACTGAGGAACTGACAAGCCGCTTTCCGAGCTCTTTCAAGCTGTCCGTTTTGGGTGGATTGATGTGGACTTTGTCGAACATCTCATGGGGGGACAACTTGTCTAGCCATCGATCTGCAAAGAGGTCGAACTCCGGTGTCATGGCGGGTCTAATGTGATCGAGACCTTTGTCGATTCTGGTGCGCAGCTTGGCTCTCATGCCCGCATCAGCCTGGAAACCACCCGGTGCTGCTGCCAACCCGTCGAGAAGTCCTTGCATGGCTCCCCGCTTGAGGATCTTCTCGATGTCTATTTGTTCACCGGCGCCTTTTTGGCGCATTATCTCGCCGGTCATGCCGGAGGATAGTCCGAAGGTACTTCCCGTCAACACGTTGGACATGAACGGACTCTTCGCGAGGGCGTTGCCGGTAAGCCTGTTGGTCGTGGTAAAGGCTCCGTGCGCTACAGCAAGCGTGATTATGTCGCTCGCCAGAGCCTCCTTGTTTGTGGCAGCCAGGGTGACGTTGCGCAGGCCGGTTAGCCAATCGCGCTCACCTGTTCTGGCATCAACGTACGTTTCGCGGTTGAGCCCTAGCTCGAGCAGCCGCGATGACACGCCCATGGCCACACCTTTGGCGGCGATACCGGCCTCTGCCTTGCCCAGGAGGTTAAGCGTACCTCGAAGGGCCAAACCTTTTGTGGAGCCCCACCCCGCGTCTTCCAGCTGGTTCTGCCAGGGGTCTGACGGCTTCATTTGATCGAGTGCATAGAGACCAAAGGTAGCCGCAAGTCCCAGCTTTCCTCTCAGGAAAAGCGCGGCAGTTTTGACAAATCCGCTTCCGTAGGTGCCTATTTCGTCCTGGGTGGCGAGCGTCGCCCGATCGCTCTTGATCTGCTCTTCGACCTCACGTTTGAGGGATGCATCCATCTGTCCGGACTGCGCTTTCAGGTTCAGCGCCTTGAGCTTGTCGAGCGAATCCTCGTCCTTGCGGTAGAACAAGCTCGCAAACTTGCCGAGATAGCTCTCCTTCTTATTGTGAGCCTCGTGCTCGGCAATCTGGGCCTTCAGTCGAGCAAGGTCCTGCGCGTCGACGACCGAAGCAGAAGGCTGCCCCGATGGTGGCGAGGGAGCGTCTGGTCGCGGCGAGACCGGAGTGGTCAGCCATGATGGTTGCGGAAACGACAGGCCCTTGCTGTCTGGTAACCGAATTGGAGACCTCCGAGGGGGCGGGTCGGCGGGTGTGATGGGCAGAGGCGGCACGTCCCGACCGTTCTGGGGAGTGCCGTACGATGGTTGACCCCAAATGCGCCCGTCGGACGGAGGCGGCGGATATAAGGGCCTAAATGGTCCGGGACGTCCGAGCCCGCTTACCGCGCCGTATGGCGATTCGCGGTTGACGTCTCCGGGGCTGCCGGCTGAAGGAGGGATATCAGTCCTGGCCTGAGGCTGCCGGTCGTTGTCGGCCCGGGAAGGGCTGGTCGAATTCAGCCGCGGAGTGACCGCATCATAGTCAGACCCCCTGCCGAACAAGGTTTCTGTTACAAGCCGTGAGCCGTCCGGACTGACTCGGTCGCCGCCGTCCCTATCTTTGCCGAACTTCAGTCCATCGCCCATGTAGGTTCCCAAGCCAGAGCAGGCATCCGAGTACCCGCTACCAGAATGTATGACTTCTCAACGATTTTTGGACAAAATATTAGGCGCTGCCAACAGTTTTTCTAAACAGGGCCGGCCGGGGCGCGAGCGACGGGTTAAATAATGAAAAGGGATTAGCCTTGGATCGGGGGAGGATCGGGCCTATGGGGCATATGGATGTTGGGCTCTGGTCGCCGTTTAGATGCCCCGAGGTCCAATATGTTTTTTGATTCCACACCTTCGCCTTCCGCGCGTAAGCAGGATACGGTCATCGACATGCTTGGGCAGGACACTTTTTTGGATCGTTACGAGATCCTGTCCTGCATTGGCGAAGGTGGATTTGGCGCCGTGTACAAGGCGCGCCACAACTTGATTGGACGCACCGTTGCCATCAAGTTCTTGCACGAACCAGTGCCAGACGAAGTGTCCATGCGACGCTTTCGGGTGGAAGCACAAGCTGCCGCCAGTCTCACGCATCCGAACATCGTTACGGTCTACGATTTTGGCGTCGCGCCAGACAACCAGCTGTATTTGATTATGGACTTCGTCGAGGGTACAAGCCTTCTTGAGGCTATTGGTGATGCCGAGCATCTCGAGGTCGATCGGGCGATAAACATTTTTATTCAGACGTGTGATGCACTGGAGCACGCACATAAACGCGGGATCATCCATCGCGACCTCAAGCCCAGCAACATTATGCTTGCAGATGACGAGTATGACACCGACTTCGTGAAAATCGTCGACTTTGGGCTGGCCAAGTTTATGACCGGAGATGGGCAGAACGAGAAGCTCACACAAACTGGTGAGCTGTTGGGCACACCGTTTTATATTAGCCCGGAGCAGTGTCGGGGCGAGGCTCCAGATCACAGGTCGGACATTTACTCGCTGGGATGCATCATGTACCGTGTCCTGTCCGGACAACTGCCAATTTCAGGCAAGAATGTGTTATCTACTGTGTACCAGCACATCAGCAAAGCCCCACTGTCGTTCGCCGAAACTGCACCGGAGCTGGATATTCCGCCGGCGCTGGAGAAGGTAGTGTTCAAGGCGCTGCAGAAGGATCCGGCGGACCGCTATCAGTCTATGGCGGAAGTGGGTGCCGATCTCAGAAATGTGCGCAAGGCGCGTGGGAGATTCGCGTCGAGATCAGTCAGTGCCTTCCTGCCAGGCAATCGGATGGTTGCTTGGATTGCTGCAACGGTCTTGATCCTGCTTGCTGCTGCAATCGGACTCTTGTCGACTCGCGACATATGGTCGGTTGCGCCGCGGTCTGCCACCGCCGAATCCCAGCCCGGGAACAGACAGCCAGCTCTGCGGCCGACCACAAAGCCAGTGGAAATCAAGCAGGCAACTGCCAGCCCGAGTGCGAACACTGGTATGATGCAGCCTGCGAAGCGCGGGCCGGTGAGGCAAGTGACATCACGGGCGGTACCGGATCGCGGCGAGATTCATCCCTCCGCACCCCAGCCTGTACCCCCACCGGTTGCACCCGATCGGTATGCAGCGAACACAGCCACGAATGATGGTGCGTATGATAGATCCCCATCTTATTCTGGTGCTGGCCGTGAGCCGACGCAGGGTTACACAACCTTTAGTTCGTCCTCGTCTTCAGGACGCAAGCGTGGAAAAAAGGGAAATAAACACGGTGGCCTTGCAAAGGCTATCGGCAGTGTTGCCGGAGAATTCCTAACGGACAGCGCGTCTGGTGTTGGTAAAGCAGGCAGTGGATTGGGTCACCAGGTCGGCCGGTACGGAAAGTTCATCAAGGACCTCGTCAACGACCACTAGCTCGGCGGTCATGTGACAGCAACGTTCGTTTGATGGGCAGAAAAAGGGACGCTAGTGTCACAACGAGTGTCTGACTGACGGAAAAATAGGCCCAATGTGACAGCAGCGTTCGTTTGACGGGCAGAAGAAAGGGACGCCAGCGACACAGCAAGTGTCTGACTGACAGAAACATAGGCCCAATGTGACAGGAGCGTTCCATCAAGGGGCAGAAAAAAGGGACGCCAGTGTCACAACGAGTGTCTGACTGACGGAAAAATAGGCCCAATGTGACAGCAGCGTTCCATCAAGGGGCGGAAAAAAGGGACGCCAGTGTCACAACGAATTTCTCAGAAAACGCTGCGGGTGAAGCTCCGACTTGCAGAGCTTTAAGGATTGGTACGGTCCAGACAGTAAGCTCATCAGGAGTTTACTGATTCAGATTCAATAGAAGCTGGAGATGCACCATTATGTCCCCTTTGTCGATGTGCTTCGCGTCGTCGTGGCCGCCGAGCTTAAGGGCCGGGACAAAGAAGAAGCCCTCGTCGCCTTGTGGCCTACCGAACTTTGCTACTGCCGCCTGGAACAGCGAAGATAGCGCACTTGCAAATATCGCGGATGACCTGATCGCGACCGTCTTCGCTGAGTCTTGAGCCACTAAGCAATACCGCAATTGCAATTTTCTTGCCTGAGGGCAAAGTCACGACGCCAATGTCGTTCGTGGCTGAGTTTATGCCTTCGAAGTCCGGTCCGGTACCGGTTTTGTGT
>Ga0066388_100000109_pt1 | contig 27922 bp, 26 predicted proteins | sample PanSoiMetaGPlot6_FD_64539 | JGI IMG/M metagenome (GOLD analysis project Ga0066388, IMG submission 64539) | Tropical forest soil microbial communities from Panama analyzed to predict greenhouse gas emissions - Panama Soil - Plot 6 (Hybrid Assembly) | ecosystem: Environmental > Terrestrial >...
CAGCACCGCGTCATGTACGGGCGCGCAAACTTCAATGCTGCGCTCGGTTGCCAAGCAACACGCCAGCCGCAGCATTTCGGCGCCGTTGCCTTGCATCAAATAATTGCGCAACGCGCGAGCATTGGCGCCAATGCCGATGTGCAGCGCCCAGCCAAAAACCGTATAAATCTCGCCCGTGAGAATGGCGTGATCAACTACGTGATCCGACCAGCGCCAAAATTGACGATAGGTTTCATGATGGGCGCGCAGGAGGTCGCGCGCGACCACTGGCGATTGATCTAAGCGCAGCGCCAATCCTTCGGCTTCCATTCCATAAAGCACGGCTAGAGCGCACACCTTGAATAGCTCGCGCGTGGTCGCATGCGTTTGTTTGGTAGCCGTGCTCGGAACTGCACCGGCCTGTTTGGCAAAGGCCAAATATGGATCGCCGCTGCGATAGGCCGCCAACATGAGCTGATCGCCGGACAGGGCGGCCGCGATGCCGAATTCCTGTTGCTCCCAGTCCACGTAGGCAACGCCATAGCCTTCGGGCGGCTTGACCAAGCTCCGCAGCCATACGGACGGGCCGAAAATGAATTTTGAATTACTCGGCTGGTTTCTGGACGTGCGTGCTCGAAAGGGGCTCAACAGACACCGATTGCGCGCGTCCCGGCCAACCGTCAAATCGTTAAGCCGCAATTCAGCCAGGGCGCTCCGCAACTCGCGCAATGGCGCCACCGCTGGATAAACCCGCGCGGCTTGGCGAAAAGCCTCGTCCGATAAATCCAGCCGGTCAGTCTCAAGCCTTTGCCATGATAAGCCGGCGCGCGCTAACCAGCTTTCGAAACGATCGGCCTTGAACACTCGGCCATCAAATACGCCGTAATCGGTATCAATTCGCGAAATCAGCCGATCTTGAATATCCGTCCAATGCCGCCGCAACCGCCCGAGCGTCGGCACGTCAATCGGCACACCGTTGTGCTCCATCGCCGCGACTGCGGCCATATAGCGGCCTCGCAACAAAGCGCGGGGCAGATCAATTTGGGGCAACATGGCAGGCAATAACCGCGCCAGGGCCGCGACGTCACTCTCGCAGTAATTCAGAATTGCGGCCTGTTCCTCGACCGTCCACGGTCCACCGCGCAGGACCAGCGCGCGCATTTCCTGCTTTTCAACGGCGCCGATGGTGTCCAACCCATGCACCACCAGTGCATCGATCAGGCCCGTATCGATCGGCTTGAAGCCCTTGCGGCGCAGAATGTTGGTGGAGTTTCTAAATTCCACATACAAGTCGAGAATGCGCAGCGCCGCCGGCCACCCCAACACCCGGAAACACGAAAGCTCGGCCGAGGCAAAATAGGCGACGATCAGTGCGTGGTCATCGATCGCAAACGGGGGCCGCGGCCCCAACTGATCGTGCCACAACCGCAATCGCCGCCCGCTGCGTAACTCCCGAGCCACCATGCACACGGGCTGCGGACGTTCGCCCGGCCGCGCGATGAATTCAAAATCCACGCACCAAATTTCCCGGTATGGCAGCCGGTCGAGCACCCGCGCGGCTTTAGCTCTGGCCGCGCAACCGTTTGATCACCGCATGGTCCGGCCCATCGATCAGGAAATCGCGGAATGCAATCGCCAGAATTTCGCGAAAGCTCAGTTCCGGCCATTCCGGCTCCGGTACGATGCTGCTCGCCTCAAAAATCTCGAATGCGCCAAGGCTCATGTTGGCCTTGATCCGAACCCACTTGCTGATTGCCAACTCGGCCGCCTCGCGCGCCGATCGCCACCATTCCATCTGTCGGCCGTCCGCGCCCGGCAGTCGAACCGGCCAAACGCTCAGCACGCCCTGACGGTTCATCGTGGTGAACAACGTTACGCGGGTGCATTCGTCCGCGAGCTCTTGCACCAAGCCCTTTGCCACGAGGTAGGTTTCGCGATCGTCCTTCAGGATCACCACCGCCGTATCGACGCGATACTCCGGGTCGGGATGGACGCGCACATAATCTTGCGCGGAAGGCTTACGTACCGGGATCGTTGTCAGCAATTTCTTAACCGCCGGCCCTTCGGTGAATGCTTGATCAAGCCGCAGCGTTGCGGGATCGAACGGATCGGACGCCACCACTCTAAGATCGGGTTTGTCGTTCATGGATTTAGCCCTTCAATCATTGTCGCTCTGAGTTCACCGGATCGTCGTCGAATAGATCGCGCTGTTCGGATGCGGTCGGACGCGGTAACGGCGTTCGATTGGGAAACCGGCGCGGTTCGCCGACAGGCTGGAAGCGCGGCCGTTCCGCTAGGCCGCAGTAGCCGCGAATACTGTCGAGCCACTGCCAAGCCATGCATTGGCTCGCGATGCAGCGGCAGCCCGCCGGGTTTGCATAGTCCTGGCCTTCGCGATCGAGGTATCGGTTACCGATCGCAATGTCCTTTGCCTTGCCTGCCGCCGTGGCCTCGCGAACGTGCGGGCACCACCGCATTGCGGCTTCGATTTCGGTATGGCCAAGCCGGCGCAGCGGCGGGTCGTCACGCCACTGCTCGGATACTTGGTCAGCCACAGCGTCGAGAAATTCGTCGCCAAGGCGGGCGCACAGTTCGTCCGCGAGATTGTCACCGCCGCCATATTCGCTGACAACATTCCTGATCGTGTTGTAGATCGCTGGTCCTCTCGTCATCGCCCACCTCCGTTCGGCTTCAGACCGGAGAGCGGCCAGCGGGCGGCGAACTCAACCTCATACGCGATACGGATCAGTTCCCGCCGCTCAGCGCGATCGAGGGTCGAAAATGCCGATTTTTGGCCTATTGATTTTGTTGAGGTTTCCCCCGATTTTTGTGACCGGATTTTATTAGGAACGCCGTGGAGCGATTTATTTGGAGAGGCCGCTAGGGTAGTAGCGGCCCGGTTTCGTGACGCTTCCTTGCGGCAGAGATCGGAGCAAAATCTGCGCGTGCGGCCGACGGGCTTGATCGAGAGCCGAGCACCGCAGCCGGCGCACTGTCGGCGGGCTCCCTGGCCCGGTTCGTAATTGGGGGATCTCATAGCGCTGCTTGCCTCGGTTTCCTGAAAGGGCTAAACAGCGCGCCTGCGAGCGACTGAATAACCCTTGAAATGCGAACGCGCCCTCACCGGGGCGCGTTTTGCTTTAGGCGGATGCGTCGGGCTCGGCGCCGGCGCTATCGAGTATTTTTTCCAGAGCCCGCACCGGCACACGAAGCAGCCGCCCGATTCGAACGGTCGGAAGCTCCCCGCGCGCGGCAGCTTCGTAGGAAGCCCCGCGTGACAATCCAAAATAACGTTTCCCGGCTTCGGGAACGGTCAATGTGAGGGTTGGAGCGTCGTCAGCCATCTTTAGTGGCCTCCTGTATCCGCAGTTTCATATTAGAAACTACCGGTAGCTCGTAATGAGCGGCCGAGTCAACAATTAAGTTTCACTTGTGCAACTACCTTTTTCATGCCATTTTGTCGGTTGTCGTTGCACGGAGTGAGCTATGGTGCGTAAGCCAACTGAACTTCGTCCAATCATGACCCGCATCCCGGAGGGCCTGCGTCGGCGCCTCGATCGCGAAGCGCGGCGCAACGACCGGTCGATGAATTCCGAGATTATCCAGCGGCTCGAAAGATCGTTTACGAACGAGGACGCGGCCGCGACTATCAAGCACCTAAATGAAATGCTCGACGCATTCACACGTAGGGAGGCAAGCTTGGGCACTGTGCTTGCTGGTTGGCTATCGGATGAATTGCGTAAGCGCGGATTTGACGAACCAAACACCAATGAAGTGGTTGCTACTTTCCGCGCTTCATTTGCTAGGGGGACTCCGTGAAAGGACACATCCGTCGGCGCGGTGAGCGCTCTTGGGAGCTAAAATTCGACGTTGGCGCCGATCCACTGACCGGCAAGCGCAAGACACGATTTCGCAGTTTCAAAGGCTCGAAGCGGGATGCCCAGGTCGAACTTGCGCGCCTCGTTGCCGAGCATGCAGCGGGCAACAGCGTCGATCCGAACAAGGCGACGATCGGCCAATTCCTGGCTGACTGGCTGCAAGACTGGGCGGCTCAGAACGTGTCGCCTCTAACACAGCAACGATACGAAGCGCTTGTGCGCCTGTACGTCATTCCCAACATCGGCAGCCTGCCACTCCAAAAGCTGCGCCCGCAACATCTTCAAAGCCTCTACGCTGGCCTAGGGCGCAGTGGCGGCGCTGACGGGCGAGCGTTGTCGCCACGAACCGTTGCTCACGTCCACGGGCTCTTGAGCCGTGCTCTTGGACACGCGCAGACGTGGGCGACGATCACCACCAACCCCGCAAAGGCGGTGAGGCCGCCGCCGGTGCCACATGCGGAAGTGCAGATACTGAACGAGCATCAAATCGGCCGTCTGCTGAATGCGACCGAGGGGCGAGAAATTCGACCGCTGGTCGCCTTCTTGCTCGGCACCGGCGCGCGCAGGGCGGAGGCGTTGGCGTTGAGGTGGCGCGACCTCGACCTCGATCGAGGTGTAGTCACCATCAAGGGAAGCCTTGAGCAATTGCGGGCGGATCAGTTGCGCGTCAAGGAACCCAAGACGCGAGCCGGGCGGCGCTCGATCGCGCTGTCCCCTTGGCTGATTGCCGAACTGCGGGCGCACCGGGTTCGCCAGCAGGAGCAGCGGCTAGTTCTTGGCATGGGCAGGACACCGGACGATTCGCCGGTGTTCGCGCTCTGGAATGGCGAATGGCGCACGCCCAACTCGGTAACGGCTGCGTGGGCACGGCTCGCTGACGAGCTTGGATTTTCAGAAGTCACGTTGCACGCGCTGCGGCACACGCACGTTTCACAATTGATTGCGGCCGGTGCCGACGTGGTGACGGTTAGCAGGCGCATCGGCCACGGCAATCCGGCGATCACGCTGTCGGTCTACTCACACCTGTTTGGCAGTAACGACCAAACGGCCGCCGACATCACTGAGGCGATGTTTCGCAAGGTGACGCGATAGCGTCCGGTGGCAATCCGGTGGCAAAAGCAGACCGAGAACACACTAACCTCTTGCTATGAAGGCGCTAAGGCTTTGAAAGAAATTGTTATTCGCCGGGTGCGCGCTGATGAGCGCGCCGCATGGGAACCCTTGTGGAAAGGATATCAGACCTTCTACGAGGTCGCCTTGTCGGACGAGATCACGGCAACCACTTGGATGCGGCTGCACGATCCGGGCGAGCCGATGTTCGTGCTCGGGGCCTACCTCGACGGCAAGCTCGTCGGCATCGTGCATTCGCTTTATCACCGCTCGTGCTGGACGATCGGAAACTACTGCTATTTGCAGGATCTGTTTGTCGCCGAGGATGCGCGCGGGCGCGGGATCGGACGGGCGCTGATCGAGGCGGTCGCGCGCGAAGCGCGCGCGGCCGGCGCGAGCCGCGTCTATTGGCTCACCCAAGAAGGCAACGCGACCGCCCGCGCGCTCTATGACCAGGTGGCGAAGCGAACCGGCTTCATCCAGTATTGCCGGGTGCTCTAACGGATGATTCGCGGTGGCCGCAATGGCGCTCGCATTGGCGACGCTGCCCAACACAGACCGATTTTTTCTCGGCGTTGAGAGGTCGGCGACCGGGCGCGCCTGGCGCGACCGGCTCAACGAGCGCGGCAGCGCGGTCGCGGCTGCGATCGCACAGCGCCACGGGCTGCCGGATCTCTTGGCCCGTGTCATCGCCGGCCGCGGCATCGAGCTCGATGAGGTCGAGGCCTTTCTCGATCCGAGCATCCGGCGCCTGATGCCGGATCCCCATGTGCTCACCGACATGGACGCGGCTGCGACCCGCCTGGCCGACGCGATGATGCGCGGCGAGCAGGTGGCGATCTTCGGCGACTACGATGTCGATGGAGCCACCGCCGCCGCTTTGCTCACGCGCTTTTTGCGCCACGGCGGGCGCGAACCGCTGGTTCACATTCCCGACCGCATCTTCGAAGGCTATGGCCCCAACGTGGACGCGATCCGTACGCTGGCCGACCGCGGCGCGCGCCTGCTGGTGACGGTCGACTGCGGCACCACCAGCCATGAGCCGCTGGCCGAGGCCAGGAAACTCGGCCTCGACATCATCGTGATCGATCACCATCAGGCCGACGAACGCCTGCCGGCCGCGGTCGCGGTGATCAATCCCAACCGGCTCGACGATCTCTCCAAGCTCGGTCACCTCGCCGCGGTCGGCCTCGTGTTCATGACGATCGTTGCGGCCAATCGGGCGTTGCGTGCGCGCGGCTACTGGACTCCCGAGCGCCCCGAACCCGATCTGCTCGGCTTGCTGGACATCGTTGCGCTCGGAACCGTCGCCGACGTGGTGCCGCTGCGAGGCCTCAACCGCGCGTTCGTGGCCAAGGGGCTGATCGCCATGCGGCGGCGCGAGAACCCCGGGCTGACTGCCTTGCTCGACGTCGCGCGGCTCTCCGGCCCGCCCGAGCCGTGGCATCTCGGGTTCATGCTGGGTCCGCGCATCAACGCCGGCGGACGCATCGGGCGCGCCGATCTCGGGGCACGGCTCCTGATCGAGGATGACGCGACGGAATGCGCGCGCATCGCCGCGGAACTCGATCGGCTCAACCGTGACCGGCAGGCGATCGAGCAGGCGACGCTTGCCCAGGCGGAAGCCGAAGCCATGGCGGCGCTCGGTCATGATCACAAAGGCGCGGTCGTCGTCACCGCCGCGGAAGGCTGGCATCCCGGCGTCGTCGGGCTCGTGGCGGCGCGGCTCAAGGAGCGGTATGGCCGCCCGGCGTTTGCGATCGCGCTCGAGCCCGGCGAATTCGGCACCGGATCGGGCCGCTCGATTGCGGGCGTCGATCTCGGACGCGCGGTTCGCCGTGCGGTGGCCGACGGTCTGCTGGTAAAGGGCGGCGGCCACGCCATGGCGGCAGGTGTCACGCTGCGCAAGAGCGGGCTTGCGGCGTTCCGCGCGTTCCTCGAGGAAGCCCTCGGCGCTGCGGTCGAGGCGGCACGGCGGGACGAGGCGCTCCTGATCGACGGCGCAGTCACCGCGGCCGGTGCTGGCTTTGAGCTCTACGACATGATCGCGCGAGCCGGTCCGTTCGGAGCCGGGAACCCCGATCCGGTCCTCGCGCTGCCCGCGCACACGATCGCCTACGCGGAGGATAGCGGACAGGGCCACGTACGGGTGCGCCTGAAAGCCGGCGAGGGCGTGCCGCTGGCAGCGATCGCGTTTCGGGTGGCGGGCGAGAAGCTCGGCGAAGCCCTGCTGGTGGGGCGCGGCCGCCGGATGCACGTCGCCGGCACGCTCGCGCTGGACCGCTGGCAGGGCACGGAACGCGCGCAACTGCGGATCATCGACCTCGCGCCGGCCGAAGACTCAGTCTAACGTCCGGCCGTATCTCCTTCTGGCATAATCGAAATGCCCGCGGCTGGCTTTCGCCGCCGCCGGCAAATATGTAAGGAAGGAACGGGCGGGCCAGCCGCCTGGAGGCCGGGACTTCATCCATGACGACGCGACGCCACATGCTTGTCGGGTTAGGCGCGATGCTGACGCTCGCGACCGGCGCCCGCGCGCGCGGCGAGGCGGTCATGACCGATGATGGGTTCTACCGCGAGCCATGGTTCATCGACAGCTTCCTCGACATGCCGGTGGATCTCGCTGCCGCGCACGAGCACGGTAAGCACTTCGCGGTGATGTGGGAGTTGCGCGGCTGTCCATACTGCCGCGACACCCATCTGATCAACTTCGCGCGTCCGGACATCGCCGCGTTCGTGCGCGACAACTTCGACGTTCTGCAACTCAATGTGTTGGGGTCGCTCAAAGTCACCGACTTCGACGGCGAGGTCCTGACCGAGAAGCAGCTGGCGGCGAAATACGGCGTTCATTTCACCCCAACCATCCAGTTCTTTGAGGGCACGGCCGACCGCCTCAAGACGCTTGCGGGGCAGCAGCGCGAGCTGATCCGCATTCCCGGCTATTTGCGACCGGACGATTTTCTTGACGTGTTTCACTACGTCGTTGAGAAGGGTGACAGCGGCAAAACGTTCCGTGAATTTATTGAAGCCAAGCGCAGCGCAGGATGAGGGTTAGGCCGATGAACAGGATCTCGCGCCGCGATGCGGTGCTGATGGGCGCGAGCGCCACGCTCTATCTCAGCGTCGCGGACGTCGGGGCCGCGCTCGCAACGCCACCCGAAGCGGAAGCGGAGATCGCGAAATTCACCGGCGGCAAACCGGCGCAGGACGGCAAGATCGCGATCGACCTGCCGGAGATCGCTGAAAACGGCAACACGATTCCGCTGGCCATCACGGTCAACGTGCCGATCAGCCAGGACAGCTACGTCAGCGACATCCTGGTGGTCGCCGACGGCAACCCCAATCCCGGCATTGCGAAGTTCCACCTCACCCCGCTGTCGGGGCGCGCCGAGGTTGGCACCCGCATCAGGCTTGCGACGACCGAGAATGTGATCGTGGTGGCGAAGACCAGCGACGGAAAGCTCTATACCGACCGCAAGCAGGTGAAAGTCACGATCGGCGGCTGCGGCGGCTGATCAACAACCGGCATGGAACGACACGATGGCTGACAAGCCCCGACTGAAATTGCCCAAGGAAGCCAAGAAGGGCGACGTCATCGAGATCAAGACGCTGGTCCAGCACCCGATGGAAACCGGCTTGCGCAAGGATGCGGGCGGCAACGTCATCCCGCGCAAGATCGTCAACAAGTTCAGCGCCACCTTCAACGGTGCGCCGTTGTTCTCGGCCGAGCTCGAGCCGGCCGTGGCGGCCAATCCCTATCTGCAGTTCACCGCCAAGATCGACCAGGGCGGCACCTTCCGGTTCACCTGGGTCGATGACGACGGCACGGTCACCACGGCCGAGGAGACGATCACGGTTACCTGAGTGAGGCCGGGACACATGCAGCGTGGGCTTTTCCTCGGACCGGCCGCCATTGCCCTCGTGGCGCTTGCGACGCTTGCGCTGCCGCGCCTTGCGGCCACGGCTCCCGATCCGGGCGCTGCGCCGCTCGCCACCGGCGATGCGTCCGCGCGTCCCTGGAAGCGCTATCCGGGCTGGCCATCGCGGGATTCCGTCAAGTTCAACACGCTCGCCAATCCGAACGTTTCGCCGCCGGCCCCGAAGGAGCCGCGTAAGCTGACAAAGCCGCTCGCGGGCGATCCGGCGATCGGCGCCAAACTGGTTGCCGATCGAACGCGCGGCGGTTCCTGTCTCGCCTGTCACGTCATGGGGCAGGCCGGAAATGCCGACATGCCAGGCAACGTCGGGCCCGATCTGAGCGAGATCGGCAACGCCGGGCTCGATGACGACACCCTGTTCAACTTTGTCAATGACGCACGGGTCTACAATGCCGAGAGCGTGATGCCGCCGTGGGGCACCAATGGCCTCTTCAGCGACGAGGAGATCGGGCACATCGTCGCGTTCCTCAAGACGCTCAAATCGCCGGCAGTGTTCCCAACCAGCGTGGACGATCCGAGCAAGCGCCCGCCGCCGGTCGAGCACCGCGACAATTTGGACGAGATGGTGAACCCGGGCCTGTGGACGGTTGAGAAAGCGCAGCAATTATGGGATGCGCGCGGGCCTACCGGGTCTTCGTGCGCAGGCTGCCACGGGCAGGCCGCGGAGCGGTTCAAGACTTGGGCGGCCGGCATGCCGAAATGGGAACCGCGTCTCGACAAGGTGCTCGGCATCGAGGAGTTCGTGTACCGGCACGCGAAGGCGACGACCGGGTTCGACTGGCTGATGCAAAGCAGTGAAAACACCGCGATGGCGGTCTATCTGCGCTTCCTCGCCAACGGCCAGGCGATGCATGTCGACGTGACCAGTCCAGGGGCCAAGGAAGCGTTTGAACGCGGCCGTGCGCTGACCGCGACCAAGGTCGGGCAGCTGAATTTCTCCTGCCTGGATTGTCACGATCCCAAGCGCGGTGGACTGAAGTGGATCCGCGGCCAGTGGCTGGGCGAGCAGCGCGGCCAGCTCGATCACTTCCCGACCTGGCGCACGAGCCAGCAGGCGATCTGGGACATCCGCAAGCGGTTCGAATGGTGCAACGTCGCGGTATGGGCCAACGAGCTGCCGCCCGAGGCCAAAGAGTACGGCGATCTCGAGCTTTACCTCGCCTCGGTCAACGCGGGGCTCAAGCTCAACGTGCCGGGGATCAGACACTAGCGCAATGATCAGCCGCCGCGAGGTTCTGCAGATCGGCGCCGCAACGGCGGCGCTGGGGCTTGGGCCGATCGGCCGGGCCGCCGCGCAGCAGCGCATTACGCAGGACGCGCTGCTTGAGTTCGATCACTACGGCAACGTCACGCTGCTGCACATGGCCGACCTGCACGCGCAGCTGGTGCCGATCTATCTGCGCGAGCCGGCGGTCAACATCGGCGCCGGCGAGGCGAGGGGACGCCCGCCGCATCTGACCGGCAAGGCCTTCCTTGAGTACTACGGAATTTCTCCGCGCACCGCGGCCGCCTACGCGCTGAGTTCGAACGATTTCATTGCGCTCGCGCACGATTACGGCCGACTCGGCGGCCTCGACCGGGTCGCAACCGTGGTCAAGGCAGTGCGCGCGGAGCGCGGCGCCGATCGCGTGCTGTTCCTGGACGGCGGCGACAGCTGGCAAGGATCGCTGACCGCGAACCGCACCAAGGCCCAGGACATGGTCGATTGCCTGAAGCTCCTGGAAGTCGACGCCATGACCGGCCACTGGGAGTTCACCTATGGGGAAGCGCGCCTGCGCGAACTGATCGAGCGCCAGGGCACGCCGTTTCTGGCGCTCAACGTGCGCGACACCGAGTGGCAAGAGCCCGTGTTCGACGCCTACAAGCTGTTTGACAAGGGCAGTGTGCGGGTCGCCGTGCTGGGCGAAGCATTCGCCTATACGCCGGTCGCCAACCCGCGCTGGCTGGTGCCGAAGTGGACGTTCGGGATCCGCGAGGACGACGTGGGCGCGAATGTGGCGAAGGCGCGCAAGGAAGGCGCCCAGCTCGTCGTGCTGCTCTCGCACAACGGCTTCGATTGCGATCGCAAGATGGCAGAGCGCATCGAGGGCATCGACGTGATCCTGACTTCCCACACCCACGACGCGCTCCCGGCCGTCACCACCGTCGGCAAGACACTGCTGATCGCTTCCGGCAGCGACGGCAAGTTCATCTCGCGGCTCGACCTCGACGTCCGCGGCATGGACGTGGCCGGTTATCGCTACAAACTGATCCCGCTGTTCAGCGACGCGATTGCGCCCGACCCGGATATGGCGCTGAAGATCGCCGAGGTGCGCGCGCCATTCGCTACCGAGCTCGCCCGCGTCCTGGGCCGTTCGGAATCGCTGCTCTACCGGCGCGGCACGTTCAACGGCACGATGGATGATCTCATTTGCGCCGCGATCGCCGCGGAGCGCGATGCCGAGATTGTGCTGTCGCCGGGGTTCCGGTGGGGAACGACGCTGCTGCCGGGCAAACCGATCACGGTCGAAGATATTCAGAACGCGACCGCCATGACCTACCCGCAGGTCTACCGCACCACCATCTCGGGCGAGCGGCTGAAGGCGATCCTCGAAGACGTCGCCGATAATCTGTTCAATCCCGATCCGTACTATCAGCAGGGCGGCGACATGGTGCGCTGCGGCGGGCTCGCGTATCGGATCGACATCGCGCAATCCATCGGTCAGCGCATTTCCGAACTGACCCAATATCCGTCGGGCCGGCCGATTGACCCTGGCAAGGACTACGTTGTTGCCGGCTGGGCGAGCGTCAATGAGAATATCGAGGGCCCGCCGGTTTGGGAGCTGGTCGAGCGCTACGTGACGCGCGTTAAGAACGTGCGCATCGAGCCCAACACCAGCGTCAAGGTCGTCGGGATCTAGCGTCATCGGCAGAGGCCGTCCAACTCCAAAAAGAACCCAGCATGTCCAAACTCTCGCTCTCGGTCGCCATCGGCGACTACGACCGCAACCGCCCGCTGATCACCGGCGCCGTCCAGATCGACGGCGTCGACCCGGTGTTCATGACGCTGTCGCCGGAGGAGATCTTCTTTCGGGCGCTGCGCTCGCGGGACTTCGATATCTGCGAGCTTTCGCTCTCGAGCTTCACGGTCAAGACTGCGGCTGGCGACAGCCCCTATGTGGGCGTGCCGTGCTTTCTGTCGCGCGCGTTCCGCCACACCTCGATCTACGTTCGCACGGACCGCATCAAGGAGCCGAAGGACCTCAAGGGCCGCAAGGTCGGGGTGCCCGAATATCAGCTCACCGCCAATGTTTGGGCGCGCGCGATCCTTGCGGACGACCATGGGGTCGCGCCAGCCGATATCCACTGGGTACGCGGCGCGATCGAGCACGCCGGGCGAATCGAAAAGATCAGCATCAAGTTGCCGCCCGGCGTCGAGCTCGAAAACGCGCCGGAGGGACGCACGATCTCCGAGCTGATCGATCGCGGCGAGATCGACGGCTTCATCGCACCGCGTCCGCCGCATCTGACGCGGCCAAACCCGAACGTCGGCTGGCTGTTTCGCGACCCGGTGGCCGCCGCCAAGGACTATTACAGGCGCACCGGCATCTTCCCGATCATGCACCTGGTCGGCGTGCGGCGCACGCTCGCCGAGAAACATCCGTGGTTGCCGGCCGCGGTGATGAAGGCGTTCGAGCAGTCAAAGTCGCTGGCGATCGCCCACCTCGCGGACACCTCGGCCACCAAGGTGACGCTGCCGTTTATCGAGGAGCGGCTCGCGGCCACCCGCGAGCTGATGGGCGAGGATTATTGGCCCTACGGGGTCGAGCCGAACCGCAAGACGCTGGAGACGTTCCTGCGCCACCACCACGGACAGGGCCTGTCATCGCGGCTGGTCAAGGTCGAGGAGCTGTTTCACCCCTCGACCTACGAGACGTTCAAGATCTGACGCTCGCTCAATGGGTCAACGGCGGCTGTAACTGGATCAGCGTCGCCAGTTGCGCTTCGCTCAGCGGCGCTGAGATGAACTTGAGTGATACGGCCTCTTTCATCAGGGTATTAAGGCCTTTGATCTTGTCGGGGTCGAGCAATGACTTTGGAAAGAAATCGTCGCGAACGCGCCGCGCCATCGGCTCCGGTGTACCGGCGAAGGCCGCATACGCGTCGATCACCTTCGGGTTGCCGCTGTACATGTAGTCGATTGACTCGCGATAGGCCTGCATGAAGCGACGGTACAGGTCGCCGCGTTGCGCCAGCGCTTGTGCATTGGCGACGATGACGCGGATGGTTTGATCTCGCACGATGGCCGCATCGGTTGCTTTCGCGACCAGCCGGATCTGGCCGTCCTCCATTTCCTTGAAGCCGAAGGGCGGCGGCGCCCAGCCAACATCGACGCGCCCACTCATGACCGCGGCGAGCGTCGCCGACGGATTGCCGGTCGCCACCGGCTTGGCCGTGAGGTCGAATTCTTTGATGAACGCGCGCACGATCGAATCGGTTGACGAACCTTTGGTAGAAAACGCGATGGTCTTGCCATTGGTATCGTCGAGCGTCCTGATCGAGGACGTCGTTTTGGCATACCAATAATCCGCGGCACCCGTCGCCTCGGCGCCGATGATGCGGATCGGGTCACCTTTGGCAAATGCCGCAATAGCCCCCAAGGTGCCGACCGCGAGCCCGGCGTCCGCCGTGCCCGCGATCACGGGCGCCAACGTCTCGTCGGTTCCCGATGTGTAGGTCGTCTCAAGCACCAGACCGTATTTCTTGAAGATGCCAGCTTGGCTCCCGAGCTCGGTGACGGCCGTATCCCAGGCACCGCGCTGGCCGATGGTGAGCTTGAGCAGATCGTCCGCGCGCGCGGACCCGCAAGCCAAACTGGCGACGACGGCAGTGGCGGCAATCAGCGCGGTTCGGCCTCGGTCGCGGCTCACTGCGCTCTCCTGCTCAACGTATTTTGACGCGGTCGAGGCGGCCGACCCAGCCCACGAACGCGTTGGCACCGATGGCAAGGACGAACACGACAATCAGCATCGCATACATGCGCGGCATATCGAACAAAGAGTAGGCCTGGATGATCAGGAAGCCGATACCACTGTTCGAGAGCTTGGTCTCCGCCAGCAATGTCCCGATGATCGCAACACCAAGACCGAGGCGGACGCCGTTGATAATCGGATGCCGCATCGCCGGCAAATAAATCTTCGTTGCCATTTGCCACGTGTTGGCACGGAAGCTGCGGCCGACGCGGATTAGAATTGGTTCAATCTGGCGCATTCCGGCGGCGGCCGACAGCGCGATCGGGAAGAAGCAGGAGATGGCTCCCATCGCAACCTTCGAGCCGGTGCCGACGCCGAACCACATGATCATGATCGGGAAGAAGATGATCTTGGGCGTAGGACCGAGGTAGTAGAGATAAGGCTCATAGGCCTTTGTCAGCAACCTGCTACCTCCCAGGATCAATCCGACGACCAAGCCCGACAGCCCGCCGATGACCAGGCTGGCGCCAACCTCTCCGGCGGTAACACCAAGGTTCCAGTAGTATTCCGGGTTGGACAGCAACCTGACGATGGCGCCGGCGATGGCCTGCAGGGACGGCACCACGTCACGATAGAGCAGGCCCGACGCGGCGACCGCTTCCCAGATTGCCAGCACGGTGGCGATAATGACGAGGCGCAGCCAGAGCACCGGGCTGCCCACGACGCCCGGGATCGAGGCGGCCCTCAGGCGACCGGTCTCAGCCATCGCTCGAGCCTTTCGATCACCACAAAGAAGCAAACGCTCACCAGGATCACAAAAAAGATCGCCGCATAGGTGCCGGGCAGGTCATAACGTTCCGCGAGGTCGTTGATCAATTGGCCGAGGCCGCCGAAATTGATCAGGAATTCGACGCCGACGACGTTGATCAACGTGAATATGAGCCCGAGCCGCACCCCCACGAAGATCGTCGGCAGCGCCGCCGGCAGCAGGATCTTGGTGAACAGCTGCATCCGGCTGAGCTTGAAGCTGCGCCCGACATCGACCAGCACACGGCGGGTCGTGACCAGCCCTTCGATCGTCTTGAGGATGACCGGCGGCAACCCGGCCACGAAGCCCATCATGATGATCGTCCACGCGCTGCGTCCGAAAATCACCAGAAACAACGGATACATCAGCACGGTCGGCGCCGACGCGAGCGCCGCGACCCAGGTCTCGGTGGCGCGCCGCAGCAGGTCGAACCGATAAAGCAGCACGCCAGCGAGAACGCCCACCATCGTGATCATCGCGCCGGCAGTGAAAGCCTCGGTGAATGTCAGGAGGAAGCGCGATCCGATGCCCTCGTCCAGGATGATCCGCTCGAACGCGGCCGCGACCTGGATTGGCGTCGGGACGATATAGTTGTTGATGAAGCCAGCGCGGATCAGCACTTCAACCGCGATCAGCAATAGAAGCAGTGTTGCAACGCCAAGCGCGGTGGGACCGAAGCGCGTCAGCGCAGCCACCCGCACGACCGTCGTCGTCGTCGAGGTCACCGGGCGTCCTCTCCCGCTTTGCGCCGCGTTTCCTCGTCGCGCATGCCGCGGCTCGCTTCTTCGCGCAGATCGCTCCAGATCTGCGCCACGTAATGGCCGAACGCGTCGCTCGACACGATCGCGGAGGACCGTGGCCGCGGCAAGACGATATCGACGATGCGTTTGACGCGCCCCGGCCGGTAGGTCATCACCAGCACGCGATCGGCAAGCTGCACCGCCTCGGTGATGTTGTGGGTGATGATCAGGGTCGTCTGCTGCAGCGCCTGCTGGATCTGCAGCACCTTGTCGCCCAACAGCAATCTGGTCTGCTCGTCGAGCGCCGCGAACGGCTCATCCATCAGCAGGATCTTCGGCTCCGACGCGAGCGTGCGCGCGATCGCGACCCGTTGGCGCATGCCGCCGGAGAGTTCCGTCGGATACCGGTTCTCGAATCCGTCGAGCCCAACTAGCGAGATGAAATGGCGCGCGCGGTCAAGCCGTTCGTGTTTGCGCATCCCGGCGATCTCGAGCGGGAACGCGACGTTGTCGATGACGCTGCGCCAGGGGAATGTGGACTCGTCCTGAAACACCATCCCGACCGCGGGATGCGGACCCCGCATACGCGTCCCGGCGACCGACACGGTTCCCTGATAGTCATCGACCAGGCCGCCAACGATGTTGAACAAGGTCGACTTGCCGCAACCGGACGGGCCGATCACCGCCATGAATTCGCCCGGTCTCACCTGGAGCGAGACGTGGTCAACCGCGACGAGCGGACCCTCGGGCGTCTCAAAGCGTTTCACGATGTCGTCGACGACCAGGATGCTGTCGCCAGCGTCCGCTGTCCCGAGGATCGCGGTAGGGGTGGAACCGACGGCCATCGGGGCTCCAATTCGTCGTCGCTCACCCGCCGCGGTCGGGCTTCTGGGCGGCAATCGCCGCCGCGACGCCGGGGGAATAACCGGGCTCGATGTGCACGTCGATCACCGCAACTTCGCCGGCGTCAACCGCAGCGATCGCTTCCGCATAGACCTTCGGCAGATCTGCGATTTCCTTGACCGGGCCAAAACCGCGCGCGCCCTGCGCCCGCGCCATGCCGGCGATGTCGGGGTCCGGATCGCTGATCCGCTGACCGATCCATTTGTTTTCCACCGGGCGGTTGCGCATGCGGGCAACGCGTTCCTGGTGGACCTCGTCGTTGTAGAACGAGCGATTGTTGGCGATCACAAACAATAACGGGATGCGATAGTGCACGGCGGTCCAGACCGCGGTCACACCCATCAGGTAGTCGCCGTCGCCGCAAATCGCGATCGGCAGGCGGCCGCTGCCTTTGAGCGCGAGCGCTGCGCCGACCGACATGCCGGGCCCGCCGCCAAGCCCGCCGCCGCCATCGGAGCCGAGATAGTCGAGCGGATGGCGGAAATCCCACCAGCTGCCGGTCCAAGAAATCGGCAGATGGGTGAGGGAGACCGGCCGGTCGCCGACCGCCGCCTTGAGCGCGCTTGCGAGATGCGCCAAGGCCAACGGCCCCTGCGGGACCGATACCGGCGTGGACTCGCGCACCGGCACCGGCTTCGTCCGCCGCGGGCCCAGTGCGGCGAGCAGCGCCTGCACCACGACGTCGGTGTCCGCGGCGATCAGCAGATCCGCATAGGGCAGCGCCATGTAATCCATGCTCCACCCATTGTGCACCTGATGGTCCATGGACGCCTGGATGATCGTCGCCGTCGGCGGTCCGCCAAGCGCCTTGAGGGTTCCGCCGAGATCGACCCAATCGAGGCTGAGGATGACGTCCGCCTCGCGCATCGCGGCGACCAGCTCGGCGTTGTGGAACGACGCGGGCGCGCCGACGTGCAGCGGATGATCGGTCGGAAAGGCGGCCCCGACGTGCAGGCTCGATGCGACGCGCGCCCCCAAGACGTCGACGAGCGCGACGCGGCGATCCCAGGCGGCAACGTCGCGCGAGACACGTCCGACCAGAACGAGCGGGCGTTTGGCGCTCGTCAGAAGCTCGACCGCGCGCTGCACGAGATCGGGCGGTGCGCCCGTTGCCACTTGCGGTGTCAGGCGCGCGGTGTCGACCGGCGGCAGCGGCTCGGCGATCTTCGCCTCCTGCAGCTCCGCATCGAGGTTGACGTACACGGGCCCCTTGGGCGTGGTATTTGCAATCCAGCCGGCGCGCAGCACGGCTTCGCGGATCGCCGACGGCGACGCCGGTTGGTCGTCCCATTTCGTGTAGTTGCGCACCAGCGCCCCCTGGTCGCGCGCGGTGTGGATCCAATCGATCCAGGGACGGCGCTTGGCGGCGTCGACCGGCCCGGTGGCACCAAGCACGATCACCGGCATGCGGTCGCACCAGGCATTGAAGAACGCCATGGTGGCGTGCATCAGGCCGACGTTGGAATGCACCGCCGCCGCCATCGCCTTACCGGTCACCTTGGCGTAGCCATGGGCGATCGCGACCGCGGCCTCCTCATGCAGGCACAGCAACATCTGCGGCGTAGAATTTCCCAGGTAGTTGACCAGTGAATCGTGCAAGCCGCGAAAGCTCGCACCCGGATTGAGCGCGATATAGGGAACGTCGAGCGCGCGCAGGGCGTCAGCTGCGACGTCGCTACCGAACATCGGCGCGTTTACGCCAGCGGGGGTCGGCCGTTCCAGCGCGGCGGTATCGTCGGCAATCGGCGTCTTGCGGGCTGCGGCGCCGTCACGTCTCGTGGTGGTCATCGGGGCTTTCCGGCGGATGAATGTCCGCCGAGTTAGAGCATTTTTTTCGCGCAAGTGGAAATCGGTTTCAGCGCCTTAACTGGACGTCAGGCGCCTTCCCGCAGCCGGGCCAGCACCTTGAGCCCTGGGTAGCCGTCGGCCGGATCCATGCCGACCTTGTGTTGATAGTTGCGCACCGCCTGCATGGTATCGCGGCCAACGCGCCCGTCGGCTCCGCCGGTGTCGAAGCCCGCCGCGGTGAGCCGGCGCTGAATCTCCTGGACTTCCTCGACCGTCGGAACCCGTTCGCCACCGGGGAACGGCTGGACGAACGGTCCGTCACCACGGATGCGGTTGGCGAGATAGCAGACCGCCAACGCATAGCTGAAGGCAGGATTGTAGCTTTTGACGGCCGCAAAGTTCTGTCCGATCAGAAACGCCGGGCCGCCGCGCACCGGCACCGTCAGGTGAACACGGTCTTGCGGCCGGGCAAACGGCTTGCCGTCGGCCCGCACAACTCCACGCTCCTGCCATTGCTGATACGTGCGGGTGCCGCCGTCGGCGCCGCGTGCGCCGGGGAGTTTGACTTCGCAGCCCCAGGCTTCGCCGCGGCGGTAGTGCCCACGCTCCACCAGAAAGCGCGCGGTTCCCGCGAAAGCGTCGTCGGGCTTGCCGAACGGGTTGATGCGGCCGTCATGATCGTAGTCGACACCCATATTGAGCCAAACTTCCGGCATCCACTGGGTATGACCCATCGCGCCCGCCCACGAGCCGATCATGTCCTGTGGGGTAGCCCAGCCCCGATCGACGATTTTCAGCGCGTTGATCAGTTCCTGCTCCCAATAGGCACGCCGGCGCGGCTCGCCATAGGCGAGCGCCGCCAGCGCAGGAATGACCGGGCGCATGTACTTCGGATTATCGACGACGTCGCCGTAGCTCGACTCGTTGCCCCACAACGAGAGCAGCAAGAATCGGTCGACGCCGTAGTCCTGCTCGACGCGTTCGAGCAGCGGTGCATATTGGCGAGCGCGCTCGCGGCCGATCCGCACCCGCAGGTCGGACACGCGGCGATTAAGGTACTGCCAGAGCTTCTCGGTAAACTCGTCTTGCCTAGCGACTAGCGCGTAAACGGCTGTGTCGGGTTTTATCCCGCTCATGACGCGCGTGTAGGTCGCTTCCGGCACGCCTCGCGCGATGGCTTTTGGCCGAAACGTGATGACCCAACGCTCGAACCCCGTGCTTTGCGCGCGCGCTGCTCCGCTCGCGAGCATCGCTATCGCGCTCACTCCGACGTGAAGAAATGATCTCCGACTTGGGCAGGCTGGCAATTTTGAGCCGTTCGTTGATGCCGCCAGATTTGTCCCGGCCGACCCGGTGGTCGTCGTCACTCCCGGAGAGGCTAGCATGGGCCTGAACGATGTCGAGCGGCGCACCGGCCGCCGCCTGCGCCTGCGTCACTGCCTCTGCGACCGCCGCAGCCGTCAGGCTCGGCTCAAGCTCCTCCTTGATTTCGCGGCCGCGCGCGCCGAGCAGCCGCTCATAGGCCGCGACCAGCGTCATGTAGGGATTGACGAAGGTCCAACCGTATTTGGTGAGCACCTGGGTATCGAAATGCAGATGATAAGTGGTGCCGAATTCGCGCCGATCGAACGTTCCGACCTTGCCGATCGACTCGCCCTCGTGCACCGCGCGTCCGCTCAGCACACCATCCGCATCTAGCATTTTCGGGTTCATGTGCAGATACCGAAATCGGATGTGTTCACCCGCGACGTTGACGAACAGGTAGGTCAGTTCGCGCCCAGCGCCGCGCAGGATCATGCCGTCGCGGACGGCCGCCACATCATCCTGGTAGGGCAGGCAGCGGTCGCCGCCTTCATTGCGGAGCTTGCAGGTCGTGGGCCGGATGTCCTGGCCCTGATGGCCATGGCCGCCCGAACATTGGCCAACCAGGAACGAGCGATGTTCGCAGAAGTTGTCGCGCCAGGGATACGAGCGATTCTCCGCAACCGACTCGTCGAACACAAGCGGCTTGCCGTTCACCCGGCAGCGATAAGGCGCGCCCTTGGCGCCTGATCGCGATGAGCGCCCGGTGTGGTCGCAATCGCCCCAGTTAAGGAACGACTGGGAGTTTGCGTAAGCCGGAGCCTGCGCGAGCGGAAACCGGATTTTGGCATAGACCGTGTAGTCGACGACGCCATCGCGGCCGCGAAACCCGGTGTTCGGCAGCAGCCGGCCAGGCGAATTGTAGGTGAACGCCGGCGACGTGTCGGTCGGGCGATCAATCGTGCCCGCGCCCTCGGGCGCAGCCTGTGGCGCGCCGCCGACCAGCTGCAATGACTTGGTGAACCCGGTCAGAAGCTCATCGGCCGCCGTGCAGGAGAGCCTGCGGCCACGGCTCGGGCCGTCATAACACTCCGTCGACAACACATACGTCACCCCGAAGCGCACGAACGCAAACCGCAGATGATGTTCGAGAAAGATCCGGCGAATCCCGGGAAATTGCGCGGCGAGTTCCTGATCCTTCACGGGTTCATCGGATGCCAGCCGAGGCTCATTGAGCTCGTAGAGCAGCAGCGATCCCGAAATCAGGACCCCGACATCGCGACGCGCGTCCGTGCCGTCGGATCCCGGTCGGTGCACGGCAAACGCTGCATCGTAGCCAGAAGGGCCGGTCATCAGGAACGTCAATCGCGGTCCCGCATTGCCATCGTCGTTGCGCGCGTCCCCACCGGCAGGCCCGGGCAGCAGCGCCGCTGCGTCGATCGGAAGCAGAACCGGCACCGCGCTCCGCGGGATGGCCGGATACGCCCGCGCGGCCGCCTTGTTCAACTGGGTCAGCGCGGATGCGTCTGGATCGGCGAGCAGGGGGCGCAATGCCTCGCTGCTTCGGATCTCGCCCCGCACGGCGTCCCAGTCGACCGGCGCCACGGCAACACGCGGCGGAAGCATATCCTGCGCGCAGGCTGTTCCCAGCACGCACGCAAGCAGCAACCCAGCCGACGTTGCCCGCATCTAGATCTCCCCTCGTGCACGCAATTACTCGGCAACCGTTCCGACTATCGTGGAATCGTTTGGTTCTGCCAAGTCGCTATTGCGCCTCGAGCGCTGCCGACAGGGTGCGCCTGCGGGCTTGTGAACACCATTTGGGACAATCACATGGGGTGGTGTAATCTTGGGGCGAGGGTCGACGTTTGAGTTGGCAGGAACAGCGCAATGCCTTCTGCGAGCAACTGGGAATTTCCCCCATCGGTTCAGCCGAAGCCCGGAGACTATGCCTTCGATCTTGATCAGGCCTTGAATGCGGTCGTCGGATTGAGCGCCGTCATCCCGGCGGACGCGTTTACAGCCGAAATTCTGGGCACCGAGCGTGCCGGGAACGGAGTCCTGATTCGCAACAATGTCGTACTGACAATCGGATATCTCATCACCGAAGCCGAGGCGATCTGGCTGACGCTGTTCGATGGACGGGCCGTGCCAGGCACCGTGTTGGCTTACGATCAGGAGACGGGCTTTGGGCTCGTGCAGGCGCTCGCGCGGCTCGATGTTCCGCCCCTGCCGCTCGGCAGTTCGGGCCAGGCACGCGTCGGGGACGCAGTGGTGATCGCCGGGGCCGGCGGGCGCAAGCACTCGCTGGCCGCGCGCATCGTCAGCAAGCAGGAATATGCCGGCTATTGGGAATACGTTCTGGACGAGGCCATTTTCACGACGCCCGCGCACCCGAATTGGGGCGGAACCGCCGTCATCGGTGCGAGCGGCGAACTGATCGGGGTCGGTTCGCTGCAGTTGCAGCAGGCGCAGGGTGCGGGCACTGCCGGGCATCTCAACATGAGCGTCCCGATCGATCTGCTCAAGCCGATTTTGGACGACCTGATGACCATGGGGAGACCGAATCATCCGCCACGACCGTGGCTCGGACTGTACGCCACCGAGGTGGAGGACAAGCTCGTCATCGCTGGCCTTGCCAAGAGCGGCCCGGCCGCGCGCGCGAACCTGCGCGTCGGCGACATGGTGCTCGCGGTTGCGGGAACCAAGGTCGATTCGCTCGGGGGCCTGTTTCGCCAGATCTGGTCCGTCGGCCAGGCGGGCGTCGAGGTGCCTTTTACGATCTACCGCGACGGCCGCACGTTTGAGGCAAAAGTCACATCGGCCGATCGCAGCCGCCTGCTCAAAGGGCCAAGCCTGCATTGATGGGGTGAGCTGCTGGCTCATCGTTTGACACGCGCGGCAGCAATGCCGCCGAGAGGACCGCAATGACACACCGCAACTCTATCCGGACATTGATTGCGTTCGTGGCCGCACTCGCGCTCGGTGTGATGGCCGGGGCGGCCCGCGCACAGGACTATCCGACCCGCCCCCTGCGCGTCCTCATCGGTTTCCCGGCTGGGAGCGGCGCCGATATTTTGGGCCGCTACTTCACAACCAAGCTCGCAGAATTGTCCGGCCAATCAGTGATTGTCGAGAACAAGCCCGGGGCCAACGCCAATATCGCGCTCAGCCTCGTCGCCACCGCCAAACCGGACGGCTACACCATTCTGTTTGTCGCAAACTCGAACATGGCCGGCAGCCGCTTCCTGTTCAAGGAATTGTCGTTCGACACGCTCAAGGATTTCGTGCCGGCCGCGTCGTTTGCGAGGATTGCGTTCGTCATGACGGTCGGCGCCAGTTCACCGATCAAAAGCATCGCGGAGCTCACCGCGTACCTGAAGTCGCATCAACACAATCGTTACGGTGTCACCAATCAAACGGCGATCCTGGCGACCGAGTACTACAAACAACTCGTCGGGGTCGAGGCGACCCAGGTGCAATATCGGACCGCGCCGGAGGCGCTGCCGGACGTGGTCAACGGCACCCTCGACTTCATCATCATGGACGGGACCTTCGCCGTAGGCCCGATCAAGCAGGGGAAAATCCGCGCGTTGGCGGTGACGACGGCGCAGCGCATCTCGACGCTGCCCGACACCCCGACGATGATGGAAGCAGGCGTACCCAACTATGAGTTCGCCCCGTGGTGGGCGGCCTACCTGCCGGCCGGGACACCGCCCGCAATCGTTGCCAAGCTGGGCGCTTGGTTCAATCAGATCGATCGCATGGATGAGACCAAGGCTTTCCTGGAGCGCATCGCGTCGGTCCCGATGACTGATGATTCCAAGGCCGCAGACGAACGGCTCAAACGCGACATCGAGCTGTGGGCGCCTTTGGTCAAGGCGGCAAAAATCGAACCGCAATGACCCAAGTTCGGTGCTAGTGCGGCGCGAACGGAATCCCGCGCTCACTCTCGATGATGGAGATCAGTCCGACGAACGCCGGATCGGGGTGGACGATCACGCTCGTCGGGATCGCTTCGAGATAGGCGCGGACGCGACCCTTGCCTTCGAAGCGCGCGCGAAACTCCGATTGCACGAGGTAATGCGCGATGCGAGGCACGATGCCGCCCGCGAGGCAAACGCCGCCGCGCGCGCGAAACAGCAGCGCGAGATCGCCGGCCACGGTGCCTAGCATCGCGCAAAACATGTCGAGCGCCGCCTTGCTCACCGGGCAGGTTCCGGCAAGCGCCGCCCGCGTGATCTCGGCGGCGCTTCGGTCCGGAACATCGGCGCGGTCAAGCTCGGCAATCGCCCGGTAGAGATTCTGCAGGCCGGGGCCCGACAGCACGCGCTCGGCCGATACGCGCCCAAACTTTCGGCGCAGGAGGTCGATGACAGCATCCTCGCGGTCGGAATTGCCGGGCAGGTTGGCATGACCGCCTTCGCTCGGGATAACGAGTCCTCCTGCGCTTGGCAAAAACGCCGCGATGCCAAATCCCGTGCCTGCGCCGGTCACGACCATGGGCGCGTTTGCCTGGGCGTGCCCGCCCCCGATCGCTAATAGGTCGTTCGACGCAAGCCGGCGCAGCGACCACGCGATCGCTTCAAAATCATTGAGCAGCCGCACGCTCGCAAACCCCACGCGAGACTGCACGGTCGCTGCGTCGATCACCCATCCGCTGTTGACGTTTTCGCATCGGCCGTTTTCGACCGGACCGGCGACAGCGAGGAACGCTGAGGTGATCCGGTCGCGCCGATTCTGTCGTGACACAAATGCCGTAACGGCTTCCGGCAGGTCCGCGTAGGCCGCGACGTCGAGGCGTTCGACCGGGCCAAGCTTGGCGCCCCTATAGATCGCGAGCCGAACGTGCGTGCCGCCGACGTCCCCGAGCAGAATCGGGTCGTGATCAGCCATCGATTCTGATCGCTTCGCTTCGGTGCGGAGGGGGCCAAAGATCATCGCGATGAGTGTGTTCGAGGCTGGTGGCGCTCCAGGAGTTGCAACAATAGCAGATTCGGCCCGTCTATTTTGTGGCGTTAAACCAAGAACTTGGCAAATTTATTTGCTCCGATGTCTTAGGGCTGCCGGGTGTTCCTAGGGTACCGAAGCGACAAACTCGCGGACCGTGGCGCCGACGTCGTCTTGCGCGGTCCCGAAGCTCATCACCGTCGAAACATGATTGTGACCGGCAAAATAGGCAAGCTTTGGACTCTTGCCGTCGCCCAACGTTACGGCCCGCGCGAGCTCATAGGTCGGCACCGCCAGGAACGCCGGATCGTATTCAGCAACCGAGAGAAGAAGCGGCGTGCGGTTCTTACCCACATGCGTGAGCGGCGAGCGTTCCGCATATTTTGCCGGATCGCTTCCCAGATAGGCCTTCAGGTTGGGGCGCAGCTCGCCCGCGAACGCGTAGGGACCGCTCATCAGGATGCCGGCCGCAACACCCGGCTGTCCGGACGGTTGAAAGGACGTGTCGAACAGATAACCCGCCGCGTGGGTCGCGCCAGCAGATTGGCCGAACAGAACGATGCGATCGGGATTGCCGCCAAATGACTTTGCGTTGGCCCGCGTCCACGCGACGACGCTCCCGACGTCCTGCGAGCCAGCGGGCCACGGGTGGGCGGGCGCCAGGCGATAGTTCGCCACGATCGTGAGGATGCCGTGACCGGCGAAGTAATTGCCGAGATTGACGTAGAACACGCCGTCGCCGTTCTTGTCGCCGCCGACGAAGCCGCCGCCCGGGATATAAACCAAAACGCGATCCGCTGACGCCGCCGGCTGATAGACGTCAAGCTTCTGGCGCGCGTCGGTCCCGTAGGCGACATCGGCGGTCACCTTGACCTGTGTCGAGGGCTTGTCGATCAACGGCGCATAGAGGGCCCGGGTCGCCTCCAGTATCTCGGGATCGAAGTTCGGACCCATCGCAGCGACCTTGCGGCGCAGATCCGTCAACTCGCCCCGTGACCCTCTGACTTGATCGAGCATGCTTCTCTCCCTCAGCGCCTAAACGTCCTGCTTCAAAGCAACGCCGCCATGCGCGATTTTCGCGCCACGATAGACTTGCGTCAACGCGTGCTCACGATATCACTCGATGGCCTGCAACAGATCAGACCGTCATTAGAAACAGAGCACATCATCCATGGCACTTCTTCTGACAGCCTTTTTCGGTGATCCGGCGGAGTGGCGACGGCTGTTCGCTGCTCGCATGCCGGAGCTTGATGTGCGCATCTGGCCGGACGTCGGCGATGAACGCGACATCGACGTTGCGGCCATTGCGGTACTGCCGCATGGCAAGCTCAAGGCATTTCCCAACCTTCGCATGATCGTGTCGCTGCTCGCAGGTGCCGATGTGCTGCTGAGCGATCCGAGTTTGCCGGATATCCCAATCGTGCGCGCCGCAGACCCCGCCGGCGATGACATGATGAACGAGGCAGCACTGGTCCACGTGCTGCGCCACCACCGTCATCTGCCCGCCTACCAACTGGCGCAGCAGCGTGCCGAATGGATTTCCTTGCCGCGACTGCGCGCGAGCGAGCGCAAGGTCGGCGTGCTTGGGCTTGGAACCATCGGGCTCGCGGTGGCGAAGACGTTGGCGGCGCATGGGTTCAAGGTCGCCGGGTGGGTGCGCCAGCCGCGCCCGCAGGGAGAGATCGAGATTTTCTCCGGCCGCGAGCAACTGCCCGCGTTCCTGGCGCGCAGCGAGATCGTCGTCAACTTGTTGCCGCTTACGCCGCAAACCCGCGGCATTTTAGGCAAGGAGACATTCGCGCAACTGCCCGCGGGCGCCTCGGTCATCAATCTGGGACGCGGCGGGCATGTGGTCGAAGCCGATCTGATCGCCGCGCTTGATCGCAATCATCTGGCCGGCGCGACCCTCGATGTCTTTCCGGTCGAACCGCTGCCGAAGGACAGTCCGCTCTGGCGTCACCCCAAGATCACGATCACGCCGCACGTGGCACGGCGCATTAACGCCGCCGACCTGGTGCCGCGCATCTGCGACAGTATCCGCACGCTCAACGCCGGACGCCCGCTTGAGAATCTGATCGATCGCCGACGGGGATACTGAGGCGGCCGCCGAGTGTCCCGATTCCGAAGTTCGCCACACCTTGCGGCACGCTCGACGCGAACTTCGGGTTCTGGGCACTAGACCGCAAGGTCGAATGTTTCCATCAGGCCGCGGCGTCCAGTCGACGTAATCGTCAGCGCCCGCCCGTCGCGAGGGCGCTCGATCCACTTGAGCTCGAAACATCGCGTGGCGATCGCGGCACCGACCGCGCCGCCGATGTGAGGGCGCCGTTCGGTCCAGTCGACGCACGGCCGGCAAAACACGCGGCGCCGCGCGCGCGCAACCGAAAGATCAACGCCGAGCTTGGAGAGGAATGCGGCGCCGTTCTCGGTCACTTCTCCCGCCTCGTTGCCGAGGATCACGTGCTCGCGCGCGATCAGGCAGTCGGCTATGCCGACGCCAAGCTCGCCGGCCAGGTGATCGTAGCACGTGCGCGCATGCCGGAGTTGGTCGTCACTCTTGCTGCGCGGCTGGAAGCGCGGCGGCCCGGTCAGGGCCACCGTCATAATGCTTTCAAGCATCTGGCCGACGTGTGACCCGGCCAGCCGATAGTAGCGGTGGCGGCCCTGCTTGCAGAGATCGATCAGGCGCGCGTCGTGAAGCTTGGCTAGATGGCCGCTGGTTGTTTGCGGCGATACCCCCGCCGCAAACGCCAGCTCGCCCGCCGTGAGGGCCCGCCCGTCAAGCAGCGCACACAGGATATTGGCGCGGGCCGGGTCGCCGACCAGCGACGCTACCTCGGCCATCTGTGGGGCAGCATGCATGTCCCAAATATGGAGCCGGAGCGCCCACGATGCCAGCGGCAACACTTCGGCCGCGACCGAAACGATCCGCGTGGACGCCCGTCGTGACCAACCCGATGTTGAGGGCATGCACCCGGATGGATGCGAGCTAAGACCGATGACATGGACGATGAACGCTTGGGGCAACGCGTCCCCCAAACACGCGATCCTGTCGCCGGTGCTGATCATCACCTGCATCGGCGTGTTTCTGGCGCAACTCGATACCTCGATCGTCAACCTCGCGCTCAGACAGATCGGGGCCGGGCTCGGTGCCAGCGTGAAGGAGCTGCAATGGGTCATTGATGCCTACAATCTCGCCTACGCGAGTTTCCTGCTGGCAGGCGGAACCCTCGGGGACACTTACGGGCGCCGCCGCCTGTTTGTGGGTGGCATCGCCTTGTTTGCAGCCGGCTCGCTGGTGTGCGGGCTTGCCCCCAACAATGCCGTGCTGATCGGCGGGCGCGCCGTGAGCGGGCTTGGCGCCGCACTCGCGGTGCCGACATCGCTTGCGATTTTGTCGGATGCCTATCCGGATGCGACGGAACGGGCAAAGGCGATCGGGATTTGGGCGAGCTGCAACGCGCTCGCATGGCTCGTCGGTCCGGCGCTTGGCGGCCTGGTCGTCGGTCAGCTCGGCTGGCGCTCCGTGTTCCTGATCGTCGTACCGATCGGGATCGTCGCTGCGATCATGACC
>Ga0066388_100000110_pt1 | contig 27905 bp, 21 predicted proteins | sample PanSoiMetaGPlot6_FD_64539 | JGI IMG/M metagenome (GOLD analysis project Ga0066388, IMG submission 64539) | Tropical forest soil microbial communities from Panama analyzed to predict greenhouse gas emissions - Panama Soil - Plot 6 (Hybrid Assembly) | ecosystem: Environmental > Terrestrial >...
GATGCTTCTAGGATGACTCCGATTGCGAATGTACGTCGCGACCTATTCGAAGCCATGAAGCAGATCGCGGAAACAGGACGTGGGCCGAAAGATCAACTTCCATCCATGGGCTGTTCGATCAAATGGAAGAACTGAGATAATCTTCGGTGGCAGCCTTTGGCTGCATTCAATTGTTGTAGGTCGGCCTGTCTGCTTTACGTTCGAAAGCGGACAACGAGATCATCGCTCGCGGGGTCGCCATCGCCACCCTACAGTGGCGACCCCGCACTACTGTCGCTGACAACCAGCCGAGGAATTTTTCTGCTCAACAAGAAAAATGTCACGCTACTGTCGTTAGCTTATCTTTCAATGGTATTTCTTAGCCATCGAACATCCCCCGGATTTGGGTGGCCCTATTCATAAAATCAAAGCAGCCTTGGTCGTCCCCTTCACCGCCAGGGCTGCTCTCTTATTTCGATGACCTCTACGAGGTAGAGTTATGGAGATACACCATTCGTTGAGATAGTCCGGAGGCAAAAATGTCTACATGCCGTGCTGGAGAGTGTGACTGCGTATGTGGCGGTAACAAGGGTTGCGGATGCATCGCGAGTAGCGATAACCCTGATGACTGCGCCTGCTGGTGTTTTGGAGACTCACCCACTGGAGGTTGGACGGTCAAGCCGAGCCAAACGGTCGATGTACAGATTTCGGGTCTACCACTCTTTGAAGCGGCGAGACTGCTTGGGTCCGTTCACTCCGCTCGCGTCCTAGTTCCGGTTGATATAATGAATAAACGGGTCCACTTGAAATTAAAACGAAAACGTTTTGCCGATGTTTTGAAACGCTTAGGTCTCACAACGAGCGGACGCCGACAGAAAAAAGCTAGGCGCAGATAGGTGTGCCCACGGCAGAATTGGCATGCAGCTCTCGCCCGCTGGCACTGAGGCGAGCATCAAAACCAATGCAAATATTGTGAATGCCGCCAGAAAACGGAATGCGGCGACGACGCCTGCATGCAATTGCTGCCATATCCGGCCGGACTTTACCGATCCTTTTCGCCACCAGCACGTTGAAGCAATGCCAGCAGCCCTTTTAGGAGTTCGACCGGAGATGGCGGACATCCCCGAATATGCAAGTCGACTGGTACGACCTTGTGGATCCCACCTTCTACCGCATAGCTGCCGGCAAAAATGCCTCCATCTATCGCACAAGAGCCGACGGCGACGACCCATTTCGGATCGGGAGTAGCCGCATAAGTACGCTGCAATGCTTCTCGCATGCTTTTCGTTACGGGGCCGGTGACCAGAAGGACGTCGGCGTGACGGGGTGAAGCGACGAAACGCAAACCGAAACGTTCGAGATCATAGAAAGCGTTATTGAGTGCGTGAATTTCCAGCTCACAGCCATTGCAGGAGCCCGCATCAACCTGCCGGATCGATAGTGAGCGGCCAAGCTCGGCACGTGCCGCTCGACTAACGCTTTTTGCAAGTTCGGCGAGTGCCAACTCGTCAGGTGCTGGCGGCGGCTCAGTCAACGGACCGAGAGTCAGGCTTTCAAGTAGCGTTTTGCGCATTGCTAGAGGTCGTGTCCCGAATAGGAACAATTGAACGATTTGTTGCAGAGCGGAAAGTCAGCAACGATATTTCCCTCAATAGCAGTCTCCAGCAGTGGCCATTGGAACCATGACGCATCGCGCAAATGGCAGCGTGCCACGCGGCCTTTGCTGTCGAGCTTGAGCCAAACCAACACGTCGCCGCGGAAGGCTTCGGCAATTCCTAGGCCTTCGCACGACTTTCTTTTATCGACCGACACCCTAATCGCACCACGCGGCATCGCTGCCAGAATCTGATCGATGAGTGACAAGCTCTGCTCAATTTCGCGGATGCGGATCCAGACGCGTGCGTTGACATCACCGGCATCGAGCACCGGAACTTCGAACGACAATTTGTCATAGGGCGCGTAGGCGAGTGCGCGACGCGCATCGAAAGCGCGACCGGAGCCACGCCCGACGTAACCACCGGCACCAAACTGCCGCGCCAGCTCTTGCTTCACAATCCCGGTTGTGACCGTGCGGTCTTGCAGCGAAGCGGTGTTGTCGTAGAGCTCAATCAGGCGCGGGAATACGCGCCGTGTTTCGGCGAGCAAGGCTCCCACCGCCGCTATGCCTTGCGCCGCAATGTCGCGCGCGACCCCGCCGGGCACGATGATGTCCATCATCAGCCTATGCCCGAAACAAGCTTCAGCCGCGCGCAGGGTGCGCTCGCGCAGGATGCCGCATCGCGCATGCATTAGCGAAAACGAGGCATCGTTGCATATGGCGCCGATATCGCCGAAATGATTGGCCAGCCGTTCCAGTTCCGCCATTAGTGCGCGCAGGTAGGTTGCGCGCGGCGGTGGTTTGATTTGCAGGGCCGTTTCGGCGGCCTGCGCAAATGCGAAGGCATAGGCAACAGTGCTGTCGCCAGATGTGCGTGAAGCAAGCTTTGCCGCTTGATCGAGCGTCGCATCATTCATCAACGATTCGATGCCTTTGTGTACCCAGCCCAGCCGCTGCTCCAGCCGAACCACATGTTCGCCATTGGCTGTGAATCGGAAATGTCCCGGCTCGATGATGCCGGCATGCACCGGTCCAACTGGAATCTGATGCAGCGCTTCCCCTTCCACCGGAAGGAATTTGTACGGGTAAGGTTTGCTGGCGGGAGTTTTCTTGCCGAGCGGATGCCTCACCTTCCAAAAGCCGAGGTCGAGCCAGGTGCGTGGATCAGGCGCATCAATCGCTTCGAGACCAAACAAGTCACTGATTGCGCGCTCTAACCGGATCGCGGGCGGATGACGCGCGGCGACGCTTGGAAATTTTCCGGATTTGCAGGTGTAGGTGGTAACGGCGATATCGGTGAAGGTTTCGTGGAGCAACGCCATATGGACATTCGGTATGTCACCCCAAAGGCCAAGTAACGTGCAATGGCCTTGCTCCAACAGTTCGATCGCCTGCCGCCAACCATCGTCGGTGACAGTCACGCGTGGCCACGGTCGGTGCCCACTGGCTCTTTCATGATGCGCGATGTTTTCTAGCAAAGCCATGACCCTATCCCAACAGCCGCGCAACGTTCTGGAAGCCTGCAACGATTGCCGGCGGCATGTAGATGCCGGCGACGAACACGATTGCAAGATGAGCGAACATCGGAATGTAGGAAGCCTGGGCCGACGCGGTCGGTCCACGCGGTGTACCAAAGGCAATCGTGTTCAGTCGTAAGAAGAGACCGCCGAGGGCGACGAGAATGCCGAGCGCGAGGATCGTCGCCAGCCACGGCTCGCGAGCGAAAGTCGAGCTGACCACCAGGAATTCGCTCATGAAAATGCCGAGTGGCGGTAGACCGGCGATTGCTACGACGCCTAGTACTAGCCCCCAGCCGAGGACGGGATTGGTTACGGTCAGCCCTCCCATATCGGCAATCTTCTGCGTGCCTTTGACCTGCGCGATGTGACCAACAGCAAAGAAAATCGCCGACTTGGTCAGCGAATGCATTGTCATGTGCAAAAGGCCGGCAAAGTTAGCGAGCGCGCCACCCATGCCGAAGGCGAAGACGATGATGCCCATGTGTTCAATCGACGAATAGGCGAACATGCGTTTGATGTCGCGTCGCCGATAGAGCATGAAAGCCGCGAAAAGACACGAAATCAGGCCCATGATGACCATGAGCGGGCCAGGCGCAATCGCCGCCGGATTGAAAGCGATCAGCATCTTGAAGCGTAGTAATGCATAAAGAGCGACATTCAGCAGAAGACCCGAGAGTACCGCCGAGATTGGGGTCGGACCTTCTGCATGCGCGTCGGGCAGCCAGGCATGCAACGGCGCAAGTCCCACCTTGGTGCCATAGCCCAGTAACAAAAATACAAAGGCGACGTTGAGCAAAGCGGGATCGAATTTTGCCGCCCGCGTAATTAACATGGTCCAAACCATGGCTTCGAGCCCTTCGCCGATCACGGGCCGCGCAGCCATGTAGACCAGGATCGTGCCGAACAGCGCCAAAGCGATGCCGACGCTGCCGAGGATGAAGTATTTCCACGCGGCTTCGAGGGCCTCGTGGGTGCGATAGATGCCCACCATTAGCACCGTCGTGAGCGTTGCCAATTCGATTGCCACCCACATAAGACCGATATTGTTCGCAATAAGCGCCAGATTCATCGCGAACATCAGTACTTGATACATTGCGTGATAGAAGCGCACGAATGTCGGCGTCAGCCGGCCGATCTCGATCTCGTGGCCGATATAACTCGCGCTGAAAACGCTGGTGGTGAGCCCAACAAAGGTGGTGAGAACGATGAACACCTTGTTGAGGTCGTCGACCAACAGGTAGGGGCCAGACGTGGGCTCGACGACAAACAACGAAACGGCAGTCAGGAACGTCAACAGCGCGGCAATCACATTAAGTCGCGCAGTCAGCCGGTATCCAGGCAGCACTGCGAGCAGGGCGGCTGCGGCCGCTGGAATGACGAGAACACCAGCGAGCGCGTCGATCATCGCCGCTCTCCGCGGAAACGGTCGAGTGCCCCCACATCGACCGTGTCGAATCTTTCGCGGATTCGGAACAGGAAAATGCCGATTACAATGAACGCGATAAGCACGGAGAACGCAACACTGATCTCCACCACCAGGGGCATGCCTTTGGCGCCGGTCGCCGCCAGCACCAACCCATTCTCAAGCGACATGAAGCCCACGACCTGACTTACGGCGTTGCGCCGCGTCACCATCATCAGGAGACCGAGCAATACCACGGATAGCGCGAAGGCGAGATCCTCACGCGCGAGCGGATCAGCTTCCGCTGTGATTCGGAGCATCACCACCATGGAAAGCGCAACCAGTCCCATGCCGAGCAGCATGGTCGGCCCGACCCCGACCACTGTTTCAATTTCACGGTGAATGCCGAGCCGGATAATAATGCGGTGCAAGGCTGTCGGAATGATAATGGCCTTAAATATCAGCGCGATCACCGCCGTGAGATAAAGGTGCGACGCGCCCTGCACAAAAGCCTGCCAGGCAACAGACGCCGCCAGTACCAGCGCGTGCAGCGCGTAGATGTTGAGCAATGCATAGAGTCGATCCTGGTAAAGCTGCATGAAACTCACCAGCACCAGCGAGCCGGCGAGCAAATGAGCAACATCGAAGGAAAGACCACGCATTCTCTAAAGACTCCGCGAGACGAACAGCAGCAGCGTGCCTAAAAGGCCCAACATCAGAGCTGCGCCCAGAAAGGCCGGGACTCGAAAAACACGCATTTTGGCGATGGAGGTCTCGAACACGGCGAGAACAATTCCGCCGATCGCGAGTTTGGCGACGTAAGATGCAATGCCAACCACAGCCGCGGCGGCGTCACCGGTGGGCGGGGCAATGCCCCAAGGCAAGAACAGGCACGCAATCACCGAGACGTAGAGCAACAATCTGAGCTCGGAGGAGAGATCGATCAGAGCAAGATGACGCCCGGAATATTCCAACGCCATGGCCTCATGCACCATGGTGAGTTCAAGATGGGTCGCCGGATTGTCGATCGGGATGCGCCCATTTTCGGCGATTGCGACCATGATCAACGCAAGCAAGGCAAGACCGAGAGAAACTCTCAAGCCGGCTTCACCCGATGTCATGTACGCGGCCATGGTCGACAATTGCGTTGATCCCGCAGTCAGGGCCAGCGTAAACACGATCATCAGCATTGCCGGCTCCGCGAGCGAGGCAATCATTACTTCTCGGCTTGAACCGATGCCGCCGAAACTGGTGCCGACATCAAGACCAGAAAGCGCGAGAAAAAACCGCGCGCTGCCAAGCAACGCTATCAGCGCGATCAGGTCGGCCGACCAAGAAAAAAGCAGTCCACTGCGGAACGTCGGCACCAAAGAGGCCGCGACCCAAGTTCCTGCAAAGACGATGTAGGGAACTACACGAAACAGCCATGATGCGCTGTCGGCCAGGACAACCTCCTTGCGCAATAGCCGGATGAGATCGCGATAGGGCTGCAACAATGGCGGCCCTTGTCGGCGCAGCAAGCGGGCTTTGACCTTGCGCACGAAGCCGGTGAGCAGCGGTGACAGCAGCAGCACGAGTAGCATCTGCGCGCCCTGAAAGGCGAAGTCGCGGATCAAGGCCATATCGCCAGCACCAACAGGAGCAGCACCAACACAGCAAATACCAGCGTCAGGTAGCGGCGGATGGTGAGGAATTGCATGACGTTGAGCCGCTCAGTGGCGTAGCCAATGAACACGGCGATCGGTTCGTAGGCTGTCTCCCAGATTAAATCATGCAGCTCAACAGTGAGACGAGCTGGTGCAGTCGCTCCAGGCGGCGGCATTTCGCCGATTTCGCGCGCGTGGAAGACAGCAGTGCCGTAAACCCGGCGAATCGGCTGCGCGAAGCTGGAGGCCGTATATTGTGTCAAGGGACTCGGATCCGGATAGCCGCAATCCCAAGCGGGTCCGCGGCGTAATTTGTCGGAGGCCAACCGATGAATAGCGAAGGCCGCAATCGAGCCGGATAACGTCACGAAAACGAACACCAACAGCCCGTTATAGGAGCTACGGCTTTCTGCGATCGGCACGATGGTCAACCAGTCAAGACCCGTCTGGTGCGGCATACTTGCGGCGACCAGCGCATTGCTCACGGGCGCAAGCGCATCGATGAAAATTCCAGGCAAGATGCCGGCTAAAAGGCATAGTGCCGAGAGGATGAACATCGCGGCGAGTGAATTGCTGTCGGTCTCGCGTGCATCCACTGCAGCCTTTGTACGTGGACGCCCCAGGAAACTCACACCAAACGCTTTCACAAAGCAGGCAGCGGCAAGCGCTGCCGACAATGCTAAGAGCGCGCCAACAGCCGGCACCAAGAATTGCAGGCCCCAGGATGGCAGTTGCGGGCTTAACAGGATGGCCTGAAATGTTAGCCATTCCGACACAAAGCCATTAAATGGAGGCAGCGCTGAAATTGCCACACAGCCTACAAGAAACGCAAACGCCGTCTGTGGCATGCGATGAATCAAGCCGCCAAGATGCTCCATATTGCGTTCGCCGGTTGAATTGAGTACGGCGCCGGCGCCGAAAAACAGCAAACTTTTAAAAATGGAATGGTTGAACACATGGAACAGTCCGGCGGTTAATGCCAGTGCCGCGGCAACCGCCATTCCATGCGCCTTGAAAGCAAGTGCGAGACCAAGTCCGATGTAAATGATGCCGATGTTTTCAACGGTGTGATAAGCGAGCAGCCGTTTGAGATCGTGTTGCATTAGCGCGTAGAGCACGCCCATCACGGCAGTGATGCCACCCACCGCGAGTACCAGCATGCTCCACCACCAGGCGGGTGACCCAAGTAAATCGAATGTGAGGCGCACGAATCCGTAAACGGCGACCTTCGTCATGACGCCGCTCATCAAGGCGGAGACGTGACTTGGTGCCGCTGGGTGCGCGAGCGGCAGCCACGCATGCAACGGGACGATGCCGGCCTTTGAGCCAGCGCCCACAAGCACGAGGATCAGCACGACCGCCGTCAGCGTGGCGGACGGATGCGATGCGCGGATCGCGTCGAACAGATAGTTTCCGCTCTCGCCTGCAAGCAGACCGAAGGCCAGCAGCAACGCCAGCGTGCCAAAGCTCGCCATCAACAGGTACACGTACCCAGCGCGTAGGTTTTCAGGCTCGCGGTGGTGCGCAACAACCAATGCCCAAGACGAGAGCGACATGAACTCCCACGACACCAGAAAGCTGAAGGCGTCGTCAGAGAGAACGACGAGGTTCATGCCGGCAATATAGGCTGGATAGAAGGGCAGTACGCGGATCGGTGAATGCTCGTGTTGACCGTAGCCAAGCGCAAACAGACTAGCGGCGGCTCCGCCAAGGTTGACGACAATGATGAAGAAAGCCGTGAGCGCATCCATGCGGAAATGAGCGCCTAGCCACGGCAGGCCAAACGGCAGCGTCGCAGTGGACGACGTGTGCCCGGACAGGCTTACCAGCCCAACTATGCCGAGCACCAATGTAACGATGAGACTCGCGCTATAGATGACAGCGCTCGCACGCGGAGAGCCACGCAGCATGACCGAGATCGGCGCAAGTGCCAAAAGCGCCGCCACGCCATAAAGTGCATGCACAGCCATCAGTATCCCCACCCAATGCGTGTACTGGTCATTTTGGCGTGACGACTGATTTGAGCCTCACTCCACGGCCGCCGCCGCTCGATGTGGCTCCCGCGCCAATCAGTTCAATTCCGTTGGCGGTGAGCGCATCCACGAGTTTCATGAGCGAGTCGACGTTGCCGCGGACCACGTCGTCGCTCGCTTCCATGCGCTGAATGGTCGGCAGAGACAGCCCTGAACGTTGCGCGAGTTCGCGTTGGTCGATGGCGAGCAAAGCCCGGGCAGCCCGCATTTGCGCAGATGTGATCATGTGCCATGCTTCTCATCTAACGCTTAAAAAATATATTATAATATAATACACGGTAATATCATTATTTCAACCATCATATTAGATGTATCAAACATCAGCGAATAAGCTAGCCATAGGATTATGAAATTGAGGACAGCGGACTTTGGAGGACCGAAGGTGCCGAAGTGCAACCTATCCTGTCGCCCAGATCTGGTGGATTTCGCCCATAATCTCTTTTGGAAGCGACTCAAGTTCCGCAGCAGCTGCGATGGTGTTGTCCAACTGCTCGATCGCCGAAAATCCGCCCACCACCGTGCTGGCACCGGGATTGCTGAGAATGAAACCGTAAGCGAGTTGCACGAGGCTCATGCCGTGCTTGGCCGCCAGCGCCTGGAAGCGGCGGGCGAGCGGCACCGCTCCCTTACTTTCCAGCGCTTTAAAATCCTTGGGCCGCGCAAGCGCATGCGTCTGTTGGCCACTGATAACCGCGTCCGTAAGGACACCGCCGGCGAGCGGACTGAAGATCGCCGTCCCAGCACCGGCGGCCTGCGCGACGCCGATGACATTGCCGTAGTCCTTCTCGACCGCGAGTTTATCCGGCTTCGGGTGGCCCGCCGTCGGGTTTAACAAAGTGAACGGCACGTTGACGAGATGGAATAGGCCCGTCTTTAGAAGTTCGCCGGCCTCTACGGCGTCGCTGCCCCGTGAGATGAAGCCGGCATAGCGGGTCTTGCCGCTCTCCCGAATACGCCGCACGCCATCGATCGCGCCGCCGGGGCGGAAATAGTCCTCTAGCCGCAGCGTCTCGTAGTCGCGCCCCTGAAGATCAGCCCGTGCTGTGACTGGACCATTATGGATCTGCACGATTTCGATCGCGTCGACCCGCAGCCTCTTCAGGCTGTCCTCGACCGAGCGGACAACATGGTCCGCAATGTCGCCCAAATTTTCGGCACGGATCTCCACCTTGGTGTTAATGACGGGGCGGGCGCCGAGTGCCTGCAGCGCACGGCCGAGATTTTCTTCGCCGAGCCCGTCGCCATAATCCGGTGCATTGTCGAAATAAGTAATGCCGCTATCTAAAGCGCGGCCGATTACGCGGTCCTGCTCTATCGCCGACGCGCGCACCATCAGTCCGGCATTGCCGCCGCAGCCAAAACCGATTTGCGAAACGACGAGGTCGGTTGCGCCAATGCGTCGTGTCTTCATGATCCAGCAGCAGAATAGTCGCCCGCCGGCAAGACGGAGGAAGGGGATGCGATGCAAGCCGGGCCGTAAGAAAACATTAGCTTTCAACGACGCGCGCCGATTGCAGACGTCCATCGCTCAGGATTTCGCAGAGCACGTAGTATGCGCCTTTCACCTCGATGCGGACGATCACGTCTTCGCCCTCTTGCGGATTGGCCGGGGAGAACGAAACGGACTTCACCTCCATCGTCGGTAGCTGGTCGAGCACCGACTGCAGCACGGAGTTGACGAGTTCCCGCCCAGCCGGCATATCAAGCGTGCTCGTGCGTGTGCTCGGCCTTGCGCTTCAGCTCGAATTCCTCAATCGAGCGGTGTAAATCTTTCACTGTTTCGATCAGGGGTCCGTAGCGGTCGACGTCATCGTTCGCGAAACCCTTGTGATAGTACTTGCGGAAGGCATGCTTGTTCAGCTTGTCCGGATTGGAATAATCCGGCGGCGAACCGGTGGGGTGGATCATCGCCGGACTCTCGTGGAAGAAATTCATCGGCTCGAGCCCGTGCTCGACGCGCCTGATCTGCTCTTCCAGCTGCTGGCGCAATACCACGATCGGGATGTCGGTGCGGCCAAGCAATTCGGCCGTGCGGTCGGCAATTGGTCCCTGCGCCACCCAAACGATGGCATCCTGCGCCAGTACATAGTCGAGGATCGGCTCGCCTTTGTCATCGAATAAAGGTGGCTGGTACCACGGGACGATGTCCTGCGGCGGCGCCTCAACGTCGGGTGGAGCGGCGTAGCACTGATAGGCGATGTGATAGGTGTGCGTGTCGTCAATTGGCACACGGATCTGATACTCGCTGCGCGGCGCGCCGGTGTGTCCCGTCTGCGTGTAAAATGGAAAGATCACCGTGGAATGCTCTTGTTCCTTGTCTGAGTCCGCGCCAAGCGCTTTGGAGTAGCGTACACCTTTGCGGAATCCGTGCTCCGTCTGGTTGGCATAGATCTCCTTGATGCCGATGCCGACCTTCTTGCGCTGGTACATCGTATGCAGCGTGTCGGAACTGCGTTGCTCAAGCTCGCCCTTCTGCCGCAGCACATGTTCGAACAGATGGCCGTGGGCATAGGCGCCGTGCGTCGGATCGCCGGTATTCTCCTGGCACTGCAGCCAGTTGCAGGGAATTATGTTGATGCCGATTTGACGGATCGAATTCGGCCATACGAACAAATCCCACCGGGCCAGGTCCGGCGCAGGCAGGGGCCCCATATAGGCGAAGATAAGGCCGCCGAGCTCACGAACGGGGTAACCCTTCAGCTTCCGCTTGATCTCGGCCTGCGGCTTGCCCTCCATCGGCCGCTCCAGGCACTGACCCGTGTCGCCGTATAGCCAACCGTGATAGGGGCAGCGCAGGCCTTCGTCATCCGGAATGCCGTATTGCAGATCGACGAGGCGATGGAGACAGCGGTCGCCGATCAGGCCGAGGCCGCCCTTCTTGTTGCGGTACAAAATCAAATCTTCGCCCAGGATGCGGACCTTAACCACAGGCTTTTCCAATAGCTGCGCGTAAGGCCGGATCGGAATCCAGTAACGCCGCATCAGTTCGCCGCAGGGGGTTCCGGGGCCGACCCGCGTCAGCCGTTCATTCATCTGAGCGGTGATCATATTGCCTCGAGCAAATCGGAGTTTGTGAGCAAACGGTAGGCAGGGGCTTGTATTTCGTCAATAATCCACTTCAGCGCTAATAATGGAATCCGGCATGGACGCAGCCGCCGCCATCATTGAAACAAGCAAACGCCAGTCTGCTCGACACTACGCTAGCCTTCTGATTTGCATCCTTGGCCCGCTTCTATTTTGGCTGTCGCCGCTGCCGATCGATGCGGCCGTCAAGCACACGCTCGCAGTCACGCTATTCATGGTCCTGGCGTGGATCACCGAGGTGATCGATCACGCAATTGCTGGTCTTATCGGATGCTTTCTGTTCTGGGCGCTCGGAATCGTGCGCTTCGATGTTGCGTTCAGCGGATTTGCCAACGACACGACCTGGTTCCTGTTCGGCGCCACCTTGATGGGTGCGATGGCCTCGAAATCGGGGCTCGCGAAACGCCTGGCCTATCAAGTGATGCTGCGTGTCGGGACGACTTATCCGCGCCTTTTACTCGGCATGATCGCTACTGATTTTCTTCTGACGCTCATCGTGCCCTCCGGCATCGCACGCATCGTCATCATGGGGGCAGTCGCCCTTGGCCTCGTCGAGGCGTTGAAGTTCCCCGTCGGAAGCAACGGCGCGCGCGGGATTTTTCTCATCATCACCTATACCGCCGCGCTGTTCGACAAAATGATTATCGCTGGCGCGAGTTCGATTACCGCGCGCGGTTTGATCGAGCGCATCGGCGGAGTGGACGTTCAGTGGAGCCAGTGGTTCATCGCATTCCTGCCTTGTCACATTCTCACGGTACTTGCGGCGTGGTGGCTCACGCTTTGGCTGTTTCCGCTCGAGAAGAGCGAAACCGCCAGCGGACAAACCTACCTGGAAGGGGAGTTGCAGAAACTCGGTCCGCTGTCGACGCCCGAACTCAAGACCGCGCTGTTACTCGGGGCCGCGACACTCCTGTGGATTACGGACTTCTTGCATCACATCTCGTCGGCAAAGATCGGCCTGGGCATCGGTCTTGCCAGCCTTCTGCCCTTAATCGGCGTGCTTCGGTCTGACGATTTGAAGAAAGTAAATATTCTGCCGGTATTCTTCGTCGCCGCCGCGTTGAGCATGGCCCAGGTGCTGGTAACGACGAAAAGCCTCGACCTTCTCACCACCGTGGCGTTCGGCTGGATCGCGCCGCTAATCACCAACTATTTCCTCGCCACAGTCGTGCTCTACTGGGCAGCATTTTTCTATCATATGCTCTTGTCGAGCGACATCGCTATGCTCGGCACCTCGATGCCGCCGTTGATGACCTTTGCCAAAACGAACGGGCTGAGCCCGCTGATCCTGGGCATGATCTGGGTCTTTGGCTCGGCCGGAAAAATCTTCGTCTATCAATCAGCGGTGCTGATCGTCGGCTACTCGTTCGGCTATTTTAAATCGCGTGACCTTCTGCGGCTCGGCATACTGCTCACGCTCGTCGAATTCGTCGCCATATTGTTGATTGTGCCGTTCTATTGGCCGCTCATTGGCGTACGTTAGACAAGCGAAGAAGTCTGCGGGGCCAGGAAACGCACTCGCCGATTTGTTCCGAAACCGCAACCAACTCTGGGAAATGCGACGAGTCCTGTTGCGACCTTTTTCATCAAGCAGCTCTCTCCGTGCGACAGAAGCAAACCAACTGCGTCTCGGCTCCTGCCACTAAAAGTCCGAATGCAGCCGCGCACTGAAGATCGAAACAGGTCCGCGATCCGCGTTGTAGGCAGGGTTCATGATGAACTGGTAGTCGAACGTGACTGTGGTCTTCTTTAGGATCGCGAGCGAGTAGTAGGTCTCCAAAATTCTTTCCGTTTGATAGTTGAGTGTGCCATCACCGATCAGAATTCCAAGACCGCCAGCCGCAATAAATGCACGATGATCTGGAGATAATGCATTGATCGCCCCGGCAAGACCAATGCTGTCGTCCGGGCGTCCCCAGCTGTTGCCTTTCAGAACGCCGCCGAACGAAGCGCTCGCGTCGATGTCGGTGAAGGACATGATCTCGGTTTTTCCGTTGTTCCAGCTTAAACGCGAGAAAAGACCAAATTGGTCGGAAATCGATTGCTCGAAATTGGCGACAGCGCCGTATTTGATCCGGCCTTGACGAGTCTGGCTAATGTCGAGATCGAGCGCCGGATTGGCGAGCGTCTCGGCGTAGCTGCCGGAGTACGCCGAATTGATCCAACCGATCAGACGGAGTTTTCCGGGATGCGACAGCAGCGAATAACGCAGTTCGGTTTCAAGTAGATACTCGCCGCGCCCAAACACATCGGGATCGAAATAGTTAGAATTAGACACCTTCGGCATTAGCAGATAGCCGGCACGTACAGCCCAGTCCTTTTGGTTGAGTTCGGCGAAAGCTCCCCAGCTGTAGCCTGGTTGATCGGCCGGAAAATCGAACGCCCCGGCAGCCCAGATCGCCCAGTTCAAAAACCCGGTTCGCGGCTCGTCGGCGTATGTATTGTTGTCGATGAAGTCAGGAAGAAAGACCCGCCCGATCATAAAGCTCAAACGCGAGACATCGACCTTACCGTCAAAATGGGTCTGGTCCTGTTCGATCGTTTCCTGCTCGCCGCCAAAGCCGAACGTTTGTCGAATGAACAAGCGGGAAGTGTTGTAGTGCGGGAAAGCGAATCCTGCTTTTTGCGCCTCGCCATTGGAAAAGCCTCCGAGACCAAGTGTTCCGCTAAGTCCGAAGCCTTGCGCCAGCTCGGGGGCATAGAAAACTTCGGCGCCGTCCCACGGCCGTAGACCAAGAAACGCCGTCACACTCGCGGTATTTTTCGTCTGCGCATTACCGGTGAGGCTGTTCTGGCCTTCATAAGGCGAATGAAAGCTCGGGTAACCCTGCTGGATATAGGTGGCCTGTCCGAGCATTTGCCAATCCGTCGGTTTGGCCATTGCCTGTTCCGACGCGCTCTCGTCCAGGCCGCCCAGCTTTCGATTGAGTCCGAGGCGCAGCAGGTTGAAATCGGTCGTCGAGGCATAGTTGGCTCCCGACGGAAACCCCACGTTGGTATTGGCAAAGCGGCCGTAAACATACTCAAGCCGCAGCGTCCAGTTCGGATCGAACGCATATTCCACACCTGCGCCCGCAACGCCCCCAACCCGAGATCGCAGAACCTTCTCTTCCTCTCCAAACGGAACGTTGTTGACAAACCGTCCGCCCAATAGGCCGACGCCCCCCGTGCCATAGAAGAGCCAGGGACCGAAGGCGTAACCGATGCGGCCACGGGCCGTCGCCACATAGTCAAACTGCTCGGTCACTTGGTTTTGGGCGGTCGCGAGCCCTGCAATGACCGAATTCGATGCGATGTAGTTTGGAAAAGAGCTGTCGACCTCCCATCCGAGCAAAACATGTGAGGGGAACAGATAGTTATATCCGAGTTGCACGCCCCCAATTGGGCCACCAAATGTGTTTCCGTCGGAGACGGAGGTCGCATCCGAAAGGGTTGCGCTTGCTTTGCCAAGACCCAAGCCAACATGGCCGCCGAAATAAAAGCCGTCCCAGTCGTAGGCTCGCTTGGAGGCTGCGATCGCGTTTTCGGTGGGCAGCGAGTCGGATTTCTCCTGAGCCGCAACGCAAACTGGGACGACTATGCTTAATACAATCAATACCGTGCACCGCATATCAAGAGCTCCACGGCCTTTTTCGACTGTAGTGCGCACGCGCTCGGTGGATCGTCCACCTTGAACGCTCTCAAGGGCAGGCTGGCGATGTCAGGCGAAGGGTGGAGCGCGCGAACGGAAATCAACCCACGGTGAACGTGTAGGCGCAGCGTCTGTCGGAGTTGCCGATATTACGACATGCAGCGCAAATCGAGTCGGCAACACTGGTGGGATGGCAATTTGTGCAGACGCAGCAAGACTCAGCGCGGCGCAAATATCGCAGACGTATCCGTCTGGTTCATCCGAGCCTCCGTGAAAGGAGGCATGGCCACTGTCCCAAATCGATCCCGTCAGGTTCGAGTGCGCTTTGGTGCGCTCTAAATGGATATGTTCGAAAGAGGCAACGAATTGGATCAGCAGCGCGAACAACGCTGCGGCGACACAGATCTTTCTCTGCATCAAAAACCAGCCCATGCCTGAAACATAAGGCTTGCTGATTCGGCGACATACCATCGGCAGTCGAAACGTTACCGTGTTACAATTCCGACTGTCGAGTCCGTATGCGCGTAGGACGGCCGCTTACGCCCAGAAGAATTGAGACCGCCCGCCTACCAACTGCGAGACGTCAGCTTTGGGTAAAATTAGACATTTTGCGAAGCGAGAGCCATGTCCCGATTTGCCCCCGAAAGCAGAATGCGCGGTGCAACTAGGGATGCCTGCTAAGGGCCTCATAACGCCTCGCGGTGACTCACCGCGAGGCCAAGTTGATGTTGCCCATCACCCAGATGACCACAGTTGCAACGAGCCCAGCACTGGCGAACACTCCCGATACTACGGCCGCGCTAAACAGTATCATTCCTAACGCATACGCAATCCTATCGAGTGCCCATCGTATTAATCCGATGAAGCGGCCAAACACCCAATAGAACGCATATAGGAGGAGCAGGAGCACTAGAACGAGCGCTACAATCTTCAGGATCGGAGCGCTGCCCAATTGCGTACTAAGAAGCCGCGAGACCTGGCTGACGCCCCAGAGGCATCCGAACACAATCACGTCGACGAGCCAGCCAAATCCCTGCTTAAGCCATGCACCAAACTCCCGGATCAGGTGCTCCATAAACAAGTCCCGTTGTTTGTACTCCCCAGCACTAACGCCACGGCAACGAATATGTTTCAAGCGATGTCCGCTGGCTCGCAGCCTTTCACCGCGACTTGATTGTGGGATTACAGGCCCTAATTGGCGACGCCGCTGACGCATTTTCTCCGGATGCGCATCGAGCCACTGTTGAACGGCTTCGAGAACGTGCTCGTGCTCCCGTCGTTGGATCCGTCACTCTTGGCGGTGGTGCGGCGATAAGCGGACACCTCATATTGCGCGCGCGAGGTTCGCTTTAGCTTCCGAGCTGTCCGCTTTGGTCAAAAACAGATATTTCGCGATGCACCAGGCGTATGCGCGACGCAAGAACGGGATGTCTGCTTTGGGCCAAAGCGGACTTTGCGATCAAGTTCGTTCAATCGCAACGGCGTATCCATTTACACAAGCATGTGTTGTTGATAGGGAATCTAGCTCACAAAAAAGGGATTTTGATATTTAGATGTTCCGACCGTTTAGAGCGCTCGCGGTTTTTGCCCTTACCGCTGTCCTTGCCGGCGGCATTGCATTTGCACAGACGCCTCCTTCAGTTTTTTCGCCGGGGCCCTTCGTTGATAGAGGAGCTGAGAAGTCGCGGGCCAACCAAGAAGAAGATCGCAAAAAATGGTCCAGCTGCAAAAACAAGCTCGAGCACAAAAAATTAAATTGGAAGCTGGAATAGATTCATGAAGGATTGCATGGCTAAATGAGGTGTCCTTCAAATTTCTTGAACCGCACTTTTCGGTGATAATCCGCCATCCTGACCGATGTCCGCTTTACATCGGAAGCGGACATGTGCGACGCAAACGAATGTCTATTTTGGGCGATAGCGGACATTGCGGCGGCCAATATCCGCCAACTTTCAAAGATGCTAATGTAGGTTAGGCCTCTTGGCGGACTAACTTTGCATCAGGTGACCCGCTGTTTTGGGTCACATCGGTCAACAGCTTGGCTATGCTCATGAACTGGTTATCGAGACCGACTCGCCGCCGATTACTGCTTAACTCCGGCATTCTTGCTGCGGCGTGGGAGTTATCCTGTGCGGACACTGTCTTGGGGCAGGAGCTTGCACCCACGGCCGCCTGTCACGATGGCGATGAACCAACCGTCCGCCAGACCGAGGGGCCATTTTTTAAGCCAAGATCGCCGGAGCGCAGTGATCTGCGCGAGCATGGCGCTGGGGGCCTTCGGTTTGAACTGTCCGGCCTTGCGCTGACCAGGAGTTGCCGACCGCTGCGCGGAGCGGTGGTCGATCTCTGGCACGCTGATGAGAAGGGCGAATACGACAATGTCGGGTTCCGATACCGTGGCCATGTCATCACCGGCCCCGACGGCGCGTTCCGCTTTAGCACCATCATGCCAGCAGTCTACTCCGGCCGTACCAGGCACTATCACGTCAAGGTTCAAGCGCCGGGCAGCCGTTTACTGACTACCCAACTCTACTTTCCCAACGAGCCGACCAACCTGCGCGACGGCTTATTTAAGCGCGAATTGCTGATGCGGGTAGCAGATGCTGGCGACGGCCTCGCCGGACGGTTCGATTTCGTACTCAATATCCGCTAAGATATGTGCATCTGTCTTGCGATTGCTGAGATGAGGCTAGGCGTCCCTTTTTCCATATGCGTTCTGAACACCGGTGCCCCATCGCAGCCGGATGCCGTCCGCGCGCGATCGAATTTCTATCCATATCAACAGATGACGAAAATCGATGGCTAAGCTTCCCATGACCGCCGCGGGTCACACGGCCCTTGAAAATGAGCTAAACCAACGCATTGGGGTCGAGCGCCCACGCCTAATTCAGCGGGTTCAGGAAGCAATTGCCGACGATACCAATCTCGCTGAGAATTCCGAGTATCAGTCTGCCAAGGCAGACCAGGAGTTCAATGAGGCCCGTATTGTTGAACTTGAGGACAAACTTGCACGAGCTGAAGTGATCGATGTGTCAAAGCTTTCTGGCAACACAATCAAGTTCGGGGCCACGGTGACGTTAATCGATGAGGATACCGGCGGGAAAAAGGTGTGGCAGATCGTCGGCGAGCCGGAAGCCGACGCGCACGAGGGAAAAATTTCGGTAAGTTCACCGATCGCGCAGTCATTAATCGGCAAGACCAAGGGCGTCACTGTTGAGGTGATGGCCCCGGGTGGCGTCAGGGCTTACAAAGTCCAAAAGGTGGAGTGGGTTGATGGCGGGTCACGGAAGCGCCACGACCGGTGAGGCGGAGTAACCGTTTTACCATTGGATGGACCTGAAACAGCTCTTCATGCCTCTACCTTGTTCGCGCCGGTCCGCCCAGTGACAAAGGACACGCTGTCCCGTCTTTGAAATCGACTAGATCGTCTGAATTCTACGCGCGGCAGTATTTCAACACTCAATGATACGAAATGAATGCTTCATAGCGAAGGCGATGAATTTCTTCTCTGACGTATAGGATTCGAGATTTGAGGTGGGCAACCATCGGGTCGTCGATAGCTGTGTGCGAGAGCGCCTCGTCGATTTCTTTCTCGAGGACCTTCTGTCGCTGTTCGAGTATCGTTATGTCGGTTTGCAGCATAACGCCCTCCGATTCGCTAAAATTCTCAGCAAAATTGTTTAACGAACCATTAACAAAGCTTCGGGCATTTGAATGTAGCAGCAAGGCCACAAGTCGAAACCAAAGTATCGTTTGATGGTAATCGGATATTGAGTTGTGTGGGGCCGATCCTTTGAAATTCAGCTTCCGGCAGTCTTTGTGGCCTTCTGGTTGTTTTGCACAACTGAAGTGGTGCTTTCATTTGATGCGCGCACTCGGCACGGTCGGTAAGAAAGACGTCCAAAACAAATCGAATCCGAGTGGCGCCATCCTGCGAATGCGTTGCAATTTATGAAGGTACACGATCCGCCATCCATGCGGATGATTATTGAACGCAATCAAATTTCCGACTGAGAACCTCAGCATTTCTGATCAATTCTGTTAATTCTGACCGATGAATTGCGCCTAGAATTCGACCAGATATCGCAGCGAGGCTCCGATATGAAAGCGATGGTTCTGCGGGAGGTCGGCAAACCTTTGATATTTGAGGATCGCCCGGACCCGCAGCCGACAGCTAATCAGGTGAGGGTGCGGGTCGAAGCGTGCGCTGTTTGTCGTACGGATTTGCATGTCGTCGACGGCGAGTTGGCTGATCCCAAGCTTCCGATTGTTCCTGGCCACGAAATCGTCGGCATCGTAGACGCAATTGGCAGATCCGTTGAGACAATCATGCCAGGAGCGCGCGTTGGAATTCCCTGGCTTGGCCATACCTGCGGTCGTTGTGAGTATTGTTCGACGGGACATGAAAATCTTTGCGAAAGACCTATTTTTACCGGCTACACGCGTGATGGCGGATTCGCGACTCACGCAATCGCGGACGCTGCTTACGCCTTTGCGCTTGATGGCTTTCACGACCCGATTGCGACCGCTCCGCTGCTCTGTGCCGGTCTCATTGGGTGGCGTTCCCTGGGTTTCGCCGGCCCCGGTACGAAGATTGGCTTTTTTGGTTTTGGCGCGGCAGCACATATCCTAGCGCAAGTGTGTCGCTGGCAAGGACGCGAGGTCTATGCCTTTACCCGGCCAGGGGACAGTAAGGCGCAGTCGCTCGCCCTGTCACTCGGTGCGACTTGGGTGGGCAGCTCAAACGAAACGCCCGATTGCAGTCTCGATGCGGTCATTATTTTCGCTCCAGACGGCTGGCTGGTCCCGCAAGCGCTGAATTGTATTCGCAAAGGAGGTACGGTTGTTTGCGGAGGAATCCACATGAGCGATATCCCACAGTTCCCCTATCGGCTGATGTGGGAGGAGCGAAAGATTCTATCGGTTGCGAACTTGACGCGTCATGATGCCCATGAATTTTTTTCAATTGCTCAAGAAGCGGGCGTGCGAACAACGACCCATATATACCCTCTTCGGCGCGCCAACGAGGCACTTAGCGATCTGCGAAACGGTCGCTTTGAAGGTGCAGCTGTCCTTGTGCCGTAGCAACTTGGGTTTGCCGCTCCCGACAACATAAAATAAATTCGAAATAAACAAGCCGGCAACAACCTAAAGCCGAGGCAGCCCTCGGCCTGCGTTTACCCTTGATGTGAAGTCCGCAGCCCGGCCGGTTTCCAATGCGACAAAAGCATGCTGCAATAGGAGGTCTTTTGGCGCGTTTGATGGGGCGGCAATGAAGCACCGCGAGAAGATTGGGTCCAAGGTGGGGCTCAAGGCGGCCAAATCGCGGAACCGCAAGCGCGGCATGCCGAAGCGGCGAGCCCGCCGAAACGTTCGCGCCGATGATGGCCTGTCGGGCGCGGCTATGAAGGATCGCCTTGACGGAATGCGGCGCGAACTGCGCGAGGCCCTGGAACGGCAAAGCGCGACTGCTGAGGTCCTTCGTGTCATCAGCACGTCTCGTGCCGATCTGAAGCCTGTCTTCCGTGCGATCCTGGAGAAATCCACACGCATTTGCGGGGCCAAGTTTGGGACCCTGTTCCGGTACGATGGGCATTCATTTCATTTTGCGGCCGATGTCGGCGCGCCACGGGAATACGTCGAATTCCAGACGCGGCGCGGGCCGTTTCAGACCACGGCGGGCAGTCAGCTCGACAAGGTCCTGCGTACGAAACGGATCGCCCACACTGCGGACTACAGCACCGAGCCGGTCGTTGGCCGCTCTGGCAGGCTGGGCGGTGCACGATCGAGCCTTTGCGTGCCGATGCTAAACGACGGCGCGCTTGCCGGTGTCATCATGATCTACCGGCAGGAAGTGCGGCCGTTCACGGACCAGCAGATTGCGCTGCTGGAGCATTTTGCCAGCCAGGCCGTCATTGCAATCGAGAATGCGCGACTGCTGAACGAGTTGCGCCAGCGCACGGACGACCTTTCCGAGTTGTTAAATCAACAGACTGCGACCTCTGATGTGCTGAAGGTAATCAGCCGCTCCACGTTTGATTTGCCAACCGTGCTGAATGCCCTTGTCGAATCGGCAGCTCGCCTATGCGAGGCCGATAGCGGCATTATCCGGCGGCGAGATGGAGAGACCTATCCACTCGTAGCGACCTTCGGCCTCACCGCGCAACAGCGCGATCATTTCGCTCGGTACTCGACGAAACCGGATCGTGGATCGGTTTACGGGCGCACGGTGCTCGAAGGCCGCACAAACCATGTACAAGACGTCATTGCCGATCCAGAATATAATCGCCCTCTGTTGCAGCAGTTCGTCAGCGCGCGTGCCATTCTTGGCGTGCCTCTGACGAGAGAGGGGGTCGTCGTCGGCGTTTTCACCCTGCAGCGTAGGGAGGCACGGCCATTCAGTCGTAAGCAGATTCAACTCGTGGAGACATTTGCCGACCAGGCCGTCATTGCAATCGAAAATGTTCGACTGTTCAACGAAACAAAAGAAGCGCTCGATCGACAGACCGCGACCTCGGAAATCCTTCGTGCGATTAGCGGTTCGCCGACCGATACCCAGCCGGTATTCGATGCCATCGTCCAAAGCGGACTCAAGCTCTTTAAAGGTGCTGCGATCGCGATCGTGCTGCGTGATGGCGACCAGCTACGTGCTGTCGCTATTGCAGACCGGAATTCCAGGCGCAAAGAGGCATGGAAAGGACGCTTTCCCGACATGCTCAACCGGACTCGCTTGCACGGAACGGCCATTCTGGATTGCAGGCTCATTGACATACCGGATGCGACGGCAAAGGACCTCGAGAGTACCCCGTTTGCAGCCGGGGTTAGAAGCTTTCTCGCCAGCGGATACAGGGCCATCACCATAATGCCAATGGTGCGCGGTGACGCCGCGATCGGCGCCATTAGTGTCGTGCGCACGACGCCCGGCCCGCTGGCCGAAAAACAGGTGGAGCTTCTCAAAACATTCGCTGCGCAGGCGGTGATCGCCATCGAGAATACGCGCCTGGTCAATGAACTGCGCGAGCGCAGTGACGACCTCGCCGAATCCCTGGAGCAGCAAACGGCAAGCGGCGAAATCCTGGCATCGATCAGCGGGTCGATCGCCGATACCAAGCCTGTGTTCGACGCAATCGTGCGAAATCTCTTGCGCCTGTTCGGGACCCGCTTTGCGGTCGTTCAGCTGTTGCGCGACGGGATGGTTCACATGCCGGCGGTCGACGGGGAAGCCGGCTTCCAGAAGTTGATCGATTATTATCCGCGCCCGCTCGATGATTCGACGGGGGGCGGCCTGGCGATGCGGACAAGGAAGGTCGTCCAATTTTCCCCAATTCAAGGCAATCCATCGGTTCCGGCTATAACCCGGCAGTTTGCGCGTGAATTCGGCTTTGATGCGTGCATTTTTGCTCCGATGATCTGCGATGATCGGGTGATTGGCGTGATCGGCGTCGCACACCACGAGGCAAAATTATTCAGCGACAAGCATGTCGCCCTCATAAGGGCATTTGCCGACCAGGCCGTGATCGCCATCGAGAACACGCGGCTGTTGAATGAGCTGCACGAGCGCACGCACGAACTCGCAAAATCGCTGGAGGATCTGCGTGCGGCGCAGGACCGCCTCGTGCAAACGGAAAAGCTCGCGTCGCTCGGCCAGCTGACGGCCGGCATCGCGCACGAGATCAAGAACCCCTTGAATTTCGTCAATAACTTTTCTGCTATGTCAGCGGAATTGATCGGCGAGCTACAGGAATCAGTGCAAAAGGCGCAGTTCGGCGAAACGCCTGCGGCCGAGATTAATGAGCTCATGGCAATGTTGCGTGGTAATCTCGACAAGGTGGTCCGGCATGGCCAGCGCGCGGACTCAATCGTCAAGAACATGCTGCTGCACTCGCGCCAGGGTTCGGGCGAGCACAGGCCGGCCGATATCAACGCCATCGTCGAAGAGGGGCTCAATCTCGCCTATCATGGCGCGCGGGCCGAGAAGCAGGGATTCAACATCACGTTGAAAAGATCTCTTGATCCGGACGCGGGCGAGGTCGATATTTTTCCACAGGAGATCACACGCGTTCTCCTCAACCTCATTTCCAACGGTTTCTATGCGGCGACCAAGCGCAGGGCCATGGGCGAAAGTGACGGTTATGAACCAACGCTACTTGCAGCGACGAGAAATCTCGGAGACAAGGTCGAGATCAGGATTCGCGACAACGGCAGCGGTATTCCCTACGACATCAGGGATCGGATCTTCAATCCGTTCTTCACGACTAAGCCGGCAGGGGAGGGGACCGGGCTCGGCCTCTCGATCAGCCACGATATCATTGTCAAGCAGCATTGCGGGTCAATCGAGGTCGAAACGAAACCCGGCGAGTTCACCGAGTTTCGCATCATTCTTCCGCGCAACGCCGCAACGCTCGGCAAAACGGGGGCAGCCACGTGACTCTTCTTATTCTTGTCGTCGACGACGAGGCGGACGTCGAAATGCTCTTTCGCCAGCAGTTCCGGCGCGATCTCCGTGCCGGCCGGTTCACGATGGAATTTGCCCGCTCGGCTGCCGATGCACTTCAATACATCTGCGATGCTGGAGCGGCCTCGCTGATTCTCATCCTGTCCGACATCAATATGCCGGGAATGAGCGGTCTCGAGTTTCTACCTCGGGCGAAAATTGTCCGGCCGGATGTCCCGGTCATCATGATCACGGCCTATGGCGATGCAGACACCAAGCGCAAGGCTCTGGAAAGCGGTGCCGAAGACCTCTTTACGAAACCGATCGATTTCATGATGCTTCGCAGTGAAATCGATTTGCGGATTGAACGCGCCGCATGACCGCCCGCATCCTAGTTGTCGATGACGAGCCGGACCTCGAGGCCCTGGTTCTGCAGAAATTCCGTCACCAGATTCGCGACGGATCGGTCACCTTTTTGTTCGCGCATGACGGCGTCGAAGCTCTGGAGGCGCTGAGGGTGAGCGGCGGCATCGACCTCGTGGTCACCGACATCAATATGCCGAGGATGGACGGGTTGTCGCTCCTACAGAAGCTGCAGGAAGGCGACGAGCACATATCGACCATCATTGTTTCGGCTTATGGCGACATGACCAATATCCGCACCGCGATGAACCGCGGAGCTTTCGATTTCGTCACAAAACCGATCGATTTCCTTGACCTCGAGGCGACGATCGCGAAGACGATCCGCCACATCGGCCTGCTGCGCGAGGCGCGTGAACGGCAGGCGGCGGCGGAGCGCGCCTACGCCTCGCTGTCGCGTTACTTCTCGCCCAACATCGCCCAGCGCCTGGCCGACGATGCGGAGTCGGTCGATCTCGGCGGGCAGCGACGCGAGATCGCATCGCTGTTCAGCGATATTGCCGGCTTCACCGCGCTGGTGGAGACGCTGGAGCCGACCGTGCTGGCGCCCCTCCTGAACGATTACCTCACCGGCATGACCGATATCGTTTTCGCGCAGGACGGTACCGTCGCCAAGATCGTCGGCGACGCCCTGCACGTTTTGTTCGGAGCGCCGGGGGAGCAGGCGGATCATGCGGCGCGTGCCGTGGCCTGCGCATTGTCGCTCGATGAATTCGCCGAGGCGTTTCGCGAGCGCTGCATCAAAAAGGGCATTCCGCTGGGGATAACACGCATCGGCGTCCATGCCGGCATAGCCATCGTCGGGAATTTCGGTGGCGGACGTTTCTTCGACTACACCGCCTATGGCGATACGATCAACGTTGCGGCGAGGCTCGAGACGGCAAACAAGCAGCTCGGCACCCGCATTTGCGTCAGCGCGGCGCTTGCCGACGCGGTGAAGAATTTCCGCGGTCGTCCAATCGGCGACCTCGTGCTGCGGGGCAAGGCCGAAGCGATGCGCGCCTACGAGCCGCTGCGCGATCAACAATACAAGGGCGCTGCCACGAAAAGCTATCTCGAGGCCTTTTCCCTGCTGGAGAAGAATGACCCTGGCGCGATCGCGGCCTTCGCAGCGCACGTCGGGAAATACCGGGAGGACCAGCTTGCGGCATTTCACCTCAGGCGGCTTCTCAACGGTGCAACGGGCAGCCGGATTGCGATGGACTGAGGGAGATTGGGGCGAGCGTAGGGGCCGCCGCTTCATTTCGAAGCGTTTCGGCTGCAAGAATCAGTTTGGTTAATGCGTGCGACGCGCTTACGCTTTGCTGTTGGAAGCGGAATATTGCCGCTTCTGTGACCATCGTCACATTGGAAACGGGGATGCCTTCGTACCTTAACCGTTGTGAACTTCGATGACTGAGGCACCCATGTCCGATACATTCATGAACTGGACCAGCCATAGCGGGTCGTGTCGCGGAGTTGCGTCGTCTCTCTCACAGCTCGAATGATCTAATGCTTCCGGGAGACTATCATTTGCCGTTCGGCCGCATCGAAGCGCGGACGGAAGCACTTAAGTGGCCCCGGAAGGCCTGAGGCAAAACCCCAATCCGTCATTAACAACCCCCAACCGCATAAGAAAGGATCAATACGATGACTGATAATACCTTTGGACTCGACCGCAACGAGGAGGAGCTTCTCATTGGCGCGATTTCCGATACCGCTCTCGAGATCGCTGCGGGCATGGCCAAGGAAAAGGCAAATTTCACGCTCGGGGCCTGCAGCGGGCTCTCGGTTTGCCCGGGCTGATTGCACAGATTTGAGCTCATTGCAGCGCAGCGGAGTCGTCGGCCGATTGCCCAGGAGGCCCGCTGCGCAGGGTTTTACGGCTCTCGTGGCCGTCCTGCCTTGGCAGGCGGGGTGGTGAAGTCCTTCACCCCTTCCGGTATGCTGGTTTGACCGGCTACGATGCCGTCCCGAGCCCTGGGGCGCATACATGAGGCGGCGGGAATTCTTGAGTACCCTTAAGGGATGGCGGCGCCGTTTGCACCGGCGACGCAACGGGTTGAAGGGGCGGCCTTTGCTGCCGGCTGGGTGATCCTATGACGGACCACGCCGCGGCAGCTCAGGTCGACGTGCCGGCTCGGCCGAAAACCCGCAGCCGCCTCTTTCTGAAATACGCCGGGCTGTTTGTTGCCGTGGTGTGCGTTGCGCTGGTGACCAACGGCCTTTTCGAGATCTGGGTCTCATACCAGCAGCACAGAGACGCTCTAATCCAGATCCAACGCGAGCAGGCCGAATCGGCGGCGACCAAGATCGGCCAATTCATCAAGGAGATCGAAAGCCAGGTCGGCTGGACCACGCAGCTGCTCTGGTCGGTAGAGACCATCGAGCAGCGGCGCTTCGACGCGCTGCGCCTGCTGCGCCAGGTCCCGGCGATCACTGAGCTCTCGCAGGTTGATGCGAGCGGCAAGGAGCAGCTGCGCGTCTCGCGGCTCGCCATGGACGTTGTCGGCAGCGGCCTTGATCTTTCGAAGGAGCCGAAGTTCGCCGACGCGGTGAAGAATAAAGTGTATTACGGACCGGTCTATTTCCGCCGTGAATCCGAGCCCTACATGACTTTGTCGCTCGCGGGTACGCGACGCGACGCGGGTGTGAGCATTGCCGAGGTCAATCTCAAGCTCATCTGGGACGTCGTCTCTAAGATCAAGGTCGGTGAGCACGGTCAGGCCTACGTCGTCGACGCGCGGGGCCGGCTGATCGCGCATCCGGATATCAGTCTTGTCCTGCGCAACACCGACATGACCCGTCTTGCCCAGGTGCAGGCAGCGCAGTCCGTTCAGGCCGGCAAGCCGACGGCAGATATCCAGGCGGCGACCGACATCCAGGGCCGCAGCGTCCTTAGCGCATCCGCTCCGGTCGCTCCGCTCGGCTGGACTGTGTTCGTAGAACTGCCTGTCGACGAGGCCTACCAGCCGCTGATTTACTCCATGCAGCGCACGGCGCTGGTGCTGTTTGCCGCGCTGTGCCTGGCGGCGCTCGCTGGAATGTTCCTTGCGCGTCGGATGGTTGTGCCGATTCAAGCCCTACGTACTGGGGCGGCACGGATCGGCGGCGGCGACCTTTCGCAGCGCATCTCGGTCAATACCGGCGACGAGCTCGAGGCACTTGCCGACCAGTTCAACGACATGGCAGGTCGACTGCAGGAATCCTACACAGGCCTTGAGAAGAAGGTCGAACTGCGCACACAGGCGCTGACTGAGGCGCTAGAGCAGCAGACGGCGACATCCGAAGTCTTGAAGGTAATCTCAAGCTCGCCGGGCGAGCTGCAGCCGGTCTTCGAGGCGATGATGGCGAATGCGGTCCGCATCTGCGAGGCGAGCTTCGGCGTTCTATACCGCTACGAAGACGGTGCCATGCAGGCGGCCGCAATGCATGGCGTCCCCCCGGCCTTCGTGGAGATGTGGACGAACCGGCCGTTGCGTCCAGGCCCGCAGACGCCCTTCGGTCGTGTTGTTGCAACGAAGCAGGCAGTGCAGGTTCTCGATGTCATGGAGGAGCCCGCCTACCGGGGCGGAGACCCGGCTTTTGTCGATGCCGTGAACCACGGGGGTTTTCGCACGCTGCTGAACGTTCCGATGCTCAAGGAAAATGAGCTGGTCGGCATTTTCGCGATATACCGGCAGGACGTGAGGCCATTCACCGACAAGCAGATCGAACTGGTCACAAACTTCGCGGCGCAGGCCGTCATCGCCATCGAAAACACGCGTCTGCTCAACGAGCTGCAGGCCCGCACCGGCGAGCTCGCGCAATCCGTGGGCGAGCTGCGTGCGCTCGGCGAGGTCACGCAGGCAGTGAATTCCTCTGTCGACCTCGAGACCGTGCTCACGACGATCGTCGCAAAAGCGACGCAACTCTCCAGCACGGAGGCTGGTGCTATCTATGTGTTCGACGATTCTAACCAGGAATTCCGACTGCGCGCCACCTACGGTCTGGAAGAGAGCGCCGTTGCAGAGATCAGGGATCGCCACGTCCGCATCAGCGATCCAGGCGTCGGCGAGGCTGCCAAGAAGCGCACGCCCGTGCAGATTCCCGAAATCCAGGAAGGTCTCTCTCCCGCGCTCGACATCATTTTGCGGGCCGGCTTCCGCGCTCTGCTGATCGTGCCGCTCCTGAGTACGGA
>Ga0066388_100000111_pt1 | contig 27882 bp, 23 predicted proteins | sample PanSoiMetaGPlot6_FD_64539 | JGI IMG/M metagenome (GOLD analysis project Ga0066388, IMG submission 64539) | Tropical forest soil microbial communities from Panama analyzed to predict greenhouse gas emissions - Panama Soil - Plot 6 (Hybrid Assembly) | ecosystem: Environmental > Terrestrial >...
CTTGAAGACGGCGCTTTCACCACGCGACTGATCGTCCGGCAGGGTTCTGCTTCTTTTTCCGTTCGACCGGGCCGCGACGATTATTTCAGTGTGACGGGGGGCGACTTTAGCATCGAGGCTAACGAGAAATCGTACTTCCGCCTGAACAATTACGACGATGGAAGCGATGTGCAAGTCTTTCAGGGCCAAATTTCCGTTTTGGGCAAAGACAAGACAACCCCGGTCAAGAAGGGTCAAAGCCTCTCCGTGCGCGCTTCAGATCCAGCTTCGCTCTCCGTGGAAAGTGCAGTGAACACGGATGAGTTCGACCAGTGGGTTTCCGGAAGAATTGAGTCCAATCAAGCCGCGCTGACAGCCTCGCAACAATACTCCGGGGTGTACGACTACACATCTGGATTCGGGGACCTGTACACATTTGGCGGCTGGTATAACGTCGTGGGCTATGGTTATTGCTGGCGCCCGTACGGAGTTTCGTTTGGCTGGAATCCTTTCCAATACGGGCGCTGGTATTTTGATCCCATCTTTGGCTGGACATTCATAGGCGGACAACCGTGGGGTTGGCTGCCGTATCACTATGGCAGTTGGGTTTTCCATGCGGGATTGGGTTGGGTTTGGACGCCTGCCGGCGCGTTTCCCTATGGGCGAGGCGGTTCGTTTGCCTACGCACGCAAAGGAAATGGCGGATGGAGGCCGGTGACTGCAACATGGGTGCGGTCTGGCTCTTCTGTTGGCCTTGTGCCATCACATCCTTTGGATGAGAAAGGGAAGGCGCCCGTCAACATACGCGAAGGAGTTTTTCCCGTTTCGCAACGCGGAGTGCTGGATCGGGTTGAAGCTTCCAGCAACCACGAGTGGAAGAGCTTCAAGAATACTTCGCCAGACAGCTTGCCAACGGAAACTACGAGCGCCGCGCCGCCCGTACGCGTCGCACGAACGATGGCCGCGGGTGGATCATCTCCCGGCGTGGCGACGACAAGCCGCGGTTCAGGGGTTGCATATGACCCTGCCGAGCACCGTTTTGTGAATGGTGCGACGCCTTCTTCGACCGAACGCACCGCCGTGGAAAGCAAGAATGGCGTTGCGATCGGTGAGCGGCAGGTCGCGCCCGGTAACGCCTTGGAAAGAACTTCAGACATGCGGCGCGGCTCGGAAACGCCAAGCGCTCGCGGGTCCACGTCTCCGGCGTCTCGTACTTCGGTCACGCCGCCCAAACCTCCAGCTGGTTCGGGTGCTAGGGCTGGAGCGGGTAGTGAGGGCTCTCGGGGCGGCTCCAGTGGGGGTGCAAGAAGCTCTTCGAGCGGTCCGTCGAGTGGCTCTTCGCGCTCCTCATCCGCAGGATCGTCGCCTTCGTCATCGAGTTCCTCGCGCTCTTCGGGTTCCAGTTCGAGTACTTCCGGAGGGCGTCCACACTAGTCAAAAATCATTCCGGCGTATCCCACTACGCGCCGGTAATCGCCCGAAACAGCGGCAGAGGTGGCGTGCAGCACCATTTCCGCTCGTGTTGCACCTAGGGCACGCAACGCAAAGAGCATCGCAACGGCGGGACCAAGCCCGCACATCGAGATGGATTCCGTGCGACAAGTCTCATAAAGACCACGGGGATCCATCGCTTCGAGTTGCCCGATAGCTTTTGCATCTTTCTTGTGCGTTGTTATGTCGTCTTCGTAGTGATTCAAGTCGGACGTCGTTAGCAAGAGTATTTCTTCCGGTGAAGAAACAATGACGCGCGAGAGTGCTTCCCCAACTTCCTGCAATTCTTCAAATCGGATTGTGCCGAGCGCGACGGGCACAAATTTGGATTCGGACACGAGCACTTGCAGGAACGGCAGTTGCACTTCCAAGGAATGTTCTTGCGAGTGTGCGACAGCGTCTTCTTTCAGCAAGGCGCATTCGTCTTTGCATTTTTGCGCCAATTGCGTGTCAATCGGCGCATCTCCCAACGGCGTCCTCCACGCGCCGCCACTCAGAATCGCTGCGTTTTCGCCTCGCGGGTAATGGCGTACCCCGAGGACGATCACTTTTTCAGGAATCTCAAGTTGTGCAAAGACCGCTCCCGCAACACTTCCCGAGTAGGCATAGCCCGCATGCGGGACGAGGCAAGCTTTAACGCGCTGTTTGCTTTTCTGTGGGTTCTGTTGTGCTAACTGCCGGACGAGGTTGGCAAGTTCCTGCGGATTGGCGGGATAAAACTGACCTGCGACTGCGGGCAGGCGAAGCATAGGGCGCTCCGCGAACTAAATCGGCTTCGAGGCTTTCCCCTTTATTTTGATGGCCTTGTTTGTCGTCGGATCGTAATAAACCGTAACTTTGTCGCCGTACTGATAGCCACCCTTGTCGATCAGTTTTTGCATTTTAGCGGCCGCTTCTTCGGAAAGAGGGAACGTGCGCACAGCAAGCTCATTTTCCTTGCCGCGGACCGTAATGAGCACGCTATTTGAGTTCATCACGGTGCCTTCAAACTTTGGATAAGGCGGCTGCTTTTTCGGCTTGATCGTTTGCACGGCGATCGCGGCTGCTGTCCCAACGACGACGGGATCCTGCGCCATCGTCACAACAGAGCCGACACTGATCAGCACTGTAAGTGCAACCGCGTGCTTTACGCCGAGATGTGCCGCGAGTTTCATTCAATATCGTCCGTTGCAATGCGCAATGATTTCAGGAAGCGAACGTCTTGCGGGGTCATGGTTAGCCGCGCGGCAGGTTTGCGCTCGACTTCCGCTTCCTGCAGCGATTCCTGATCCACCTGAATTCGAAGCGATTCCAAAAACCGGCGATCGAGCGTGGTCAAGTGAGTCTCTTTGCCTTCGCCGTCGCGCTTTGCCAGACCAATCGTTGCGTCCAGTTTCAGCACGATGTCATAACCGTGTGCGCGCACTCCGGCTATTGCTCCGGTGATGCGGTCTGACTCGGACACCGTATCGTTGATCGCGTGTCCCAATTCGCGAAGCAAGTTTTTCAGGTGATCGTCGAGTTGCAAGGCCGGCTCCCAGTACATCTAGGTTCATTCTAGGACTCCGTTTCGTTGGAAACAAGCGGGTGTGTTCGGGCATTGTCTCCAACTGGTTCACAGCACTTTCGTACAGCTTTGCGACCTGCGCTAAGATGTCTGCATGTCTGCTGTTGTGCCAACTGCAGCTTCACAAGTGCCTGCGCGCCGAGGTTTTCGCCGGTTTTGGCTGGCATTGAAGCAGTTGTTTCATGAACTTGTGGGAGCCCTGTTCGGCGTCCTTGCGTTGTTCTGGATCCAAAGCGCGTTTCGCGCCTGGAGCCGGGATGCCGCCCATTGGTTGATAGGCGCGGCCGCCTTCCTCGCTGTCTTGATGGCCGTTTTCTCGTTTACATCGTTTCGGCTCGCGCGCCGAGTGCAGTCTTCATCCTAAATATCTATGTCCAATCCACGAAAACCGGCAGCCTCCGAACGCAAGCAGCACTTTACGACGCTGTCTGGAATCCCTATCGAGCAGGTGTATGGGCCAGATGGGGTGGATGCAAATCCCGCTGAAGAAGCCATTGGTTATCCGGGAGAATCGCCATTTACTCGCGGAATTTATCCGACCATGTATCGCGGCCGGCTGTGGACCATGCGCCAGTACGCTGGCTTTGGCACAGCGGTCGAATCCAATCAACGCTATCGATACTTGCTCGGGAAGGGTCAGGCGGGACTGTCGGTTGCGTTTGATCTTCCCACGCAAATCGGAATGGATTCGGACACGCCACTTGCTCTTGGTGAAGTTGGAAAAGTTGGTGTCGCGGTTGATTCGCTTGAAGACATGGAAATGCTGTTTGACGGCATCCCACTCGAGACTGTTTCCACTTCCATGACCATCAATGCGACTGCGGCGATTTTGCTTTGCTTGTACGTGGCGGTCGCGAAGAAGCAGGGCGCGAACCTTTCGAAGCTTTCCGGCACCGTACAAAACGACATCCTGAAGGAATACATCGCTCGCGGGACTTACATTTACCCGGTGCGGCCCGCGATGCGCATCGTTACGGACATCTTTGCTTGGTGCAAAGACAATCTGCCGCGATGGAACACGATTTCGATTTCTGGATACCACATTCGCGAAGCGGGCTCGACCGCCGTGCAGGAAGTCGCGTTCACTCTTGCCGACGGCATTGCTTACGTGCGGGCCGCGCTCGATGCCGGTTTGGGCGTGGATGAATTTGCGCCGCAACTCTCCTTCTTCTTTAATGCGCATAATGATTTGCTTGAAGAGATCGCAAAGTTCCGCGCTGCGCGGCGGTTGTGGGCACGCATCATGGAAAAGCGCTTCCACGCGAAAGATCCCCGTTCGCTGCTCCTTCGTTTTCATGCGCAAACGGCGGGTTCGTCCCTCACCGCGCAACAACCAGAAAATAACATTGTCCGTGTTGCGATTCAGGCTCTGGCTGCAGTGTTGGGCGGTTGCCAATCTTTGCACACCAACTCCATGGACGAAGCACTCGCGCTCCCCACAGAAGGCGCGGCGCTCATTGCCTTGCGCACGCAGCAGATCATTGCGCACGAAACCGGCGTGACAAATACGATCGATCCAATTGGCGGCTCCTACGCAATCGAGCACCTGACCAACGAGATTGAAAACGGCGCCACTGCGTACATCGAGAAAATCGATGCGTTGGGGGGAATGCTCCGTGCAATTGAAGCAGGATTCGTACAAGGCGAAATTCAAAAGGCTGCTTACAATTCTCAGCGGGCGGTAGAATCCAAAGAGCAGATCGTGGTCGGGGTGAATCAGTTTGTCTCGGACCAAGACCGTTCGATTCCACTTCTTCGAATCAACGAAGAGATCGAACGCTCTCAAATAGCGCGGGTAAAGGCGCTTCGGGCCAAGCGCGACTCCGCCAAAACGCAGTCTGAACTCGCTGAACTTGCGCGCCGTGCAGCAACTACGGAAAATCTATTGCCTGCAATTCTGGCTGCAGTGGAAGCCTATGCCACGGTCGGCGAAATCTCTGATACGCTCCGCCACGTCTTCGGCGAGTACCAGGAATCGGTCGTCCTTTGAATCCGAAGCAGGTCGCAGCCCCTTGCCCCTCTATCTTCTGTAGTATTCTTGCCCAGAGATTGCACAATGAGGTTAATTCTCGCTTCAGCTTCTCAGCGCCGCGCGGAGATCCTAGACTCCGCGGGTTTACCCTTCAGCGTTTTGTCCTCTGCTGTGAACGAGACTCCGATACCAGGTGAATCGGCCAGAGGACTGGTTCAACGGCTCGCTTTGGCGAAGGCTGAGCTTGCTGCGGCGCGCGCTGTCGGGCCTGCGATCATCATCGCGGCTGATACCGTAGTCACACTTGATGGAATGATTTTGGGCAAGCCGCGCACGACGGAAGACGCCCGGCGGATGCTGGAAAAACTGTCTGGCCGAACGCATTCGGTTATTACCGGCGTTGCGCTGATTCGCTTGCCCGATGCCGAACGGGTCGAGTTCCTCGAAACAACGCACGTTCATTTCCGTGCGCTCGACGAGGAAGAAATCGTTCGCTATCTCTCTAGTGGAGAACCCTTCGACAAAGCAGGCGCTTACGCAATCCAGGGCCGAGCCGGGCGCTATATTCCGCGCATCGAAGGTTGTTATTACAACGTGGTTGGACTTCCTCTCGCGCGGTTGTGCAGTGCGCTTGCCGAACTCGGCTGGTCCCAAGAACATGTTCAAAAAAAAGAAGCGCCCTTCTAGGTGGCGCTTCTTTTGATTCTACGATTCAGATTATTTCTGCAGCAAGTTCCTTACGATTTCTTTTCTTCCGCAGGCTTGTCCGAGGTTGCAGCGGGTTGCGCGGGAGCTGCTGGAGGCGGCGCTGCTTGCGATTGCGAATTACCGGACATTCCTTCTTTGAATCCGCGCACGCCTTCGCCAAGACCGCGCATCAGCTCGGGAATCTTGCGGCCGCCGAACAAGATCAGCACAACCACCAAAATAATCAGCCAGTGGAGTGGAAATTCCATAAAACCCTCCTGCCCCTGACTCAACCCGTTCACGCCCTAATCTATTCCAAAATTGGGGGCTTTGCGTGAAATTAGAGTATAACACGCTCATCCCCGGCCCGGCGCGTAACCCTTTCCCTGTCAAGGTATTCGAGCAGGGGGATAGCATATTTGCGCGAAATGCCGGTCAGCTCCTTGAAGGCAGGCACTGAGATTCGCTCGCTCTTCGCCTTCTTATAACCCGCGATCTTTTGGCGCATTTCGAGCAGGGCATTTGCGTGAAAAATCAGTTCGGGCGAAACGCGCAGCAGCTTCCTTTCGCGCAGGAGCATTTGCAGCAATTTTTCCGCCCGCTTTGTTTCCACCTGCAACTGCGCCAGTACGTCCTTAACAGGTGGGACCGCGAGTCCCGCGCTCGCAAAGGCCGTCTCTATCTGCTCACGAGCGCGCTGTTCCTCCGGGAGAAGCGTAACTTCCGCACCGGCACGCTTTACAAATTCACCTTGCAGCACTAGTTTCTGTTCCTTTGCAAGCTGCTCGAGCGCAGCACGAAATATCTCCTGCCTTACGCGGCGTCCAGATTTGATGCGCAGCTCCTCGCGTGCAATCCCAGCACTAAGCGGGTTGTTTTTGTGAAAAGCTTCGAGCGTCGCCAAAATCTTGCCCTGTAATTCAGCGAAAGGTTTTTGTCCAACAAGCAGCAGCGGAGCTTGGCTGACCGACTTCAGCTCCCCGGCTTGCTCTTCTTGTTTCGCAACCTCTTTCATTGCTTCATCAGTCCATCCAGTTTTCGCAACAATCTCTTGTTGGCTCAGACCAAAAAGCGAGCGAAATGTCATGGCACGAAGAGTTTCTCGTACGTCGAGTTTTTCCAGCGTTGCGAGAAAGTCTGCGCGCCCTGTGTCCTTCGCCGCAGGGCGCCGCGCAAGATTATCCAAGACCACGCCCCCACCAATGGTCATAACGGGAGAAAATTGCCGGACAATAAATCGATCGCCCGGCAAAACGAGCGTGGGTTCCTGCAGCCGCAGGTGCGCGAAGCCGGTTTCTCCGCCGCGCAATTGTTCTGCGGTGTGCAGTTTCACTTCGGCGATGGTTTCGAAACTCCCACAATGAAAATGCACTTGCGAACGCTGCTTCAACACAGGCGCGCCTGAAATCAGTTCAAGCCTCGCGTCAATTCTTTGTGTCGGACGAAATCTTCCTGGCATAGCAAGAACCATCCCGCGTTTCACTGCAGTATGGTCAATTCCGGCAAGGTTGATGGCCGTTCGTTGGCCGGCGACAGCCTGATCCTCCGACTTGCCACCGGATTGCAATCCGCGAACACGCAACCGTTCTCCACTTGGGAAAAGCTCTACTTCCTCACCTGCAGCAATGCTTCCTGAAACCAGCGTGCCCGTAACTACCGTTCCAAAGCCCTTCACGGAAAATGCGCGGTCAATTGGCAATCGAAAGATCCCGCCGGCATCTTTGGAATGCACGGCGTTCGCTTCGCGAACGAGTTGGTCTTTTAGTTCCGTAAGTCCCGCACCAGTTTTTGCACTGGCGGGAAGTAGCGGAGCCGATTCCAGAAATGAGCCGCGCACATATTCCTGAATGTCCAGCTTTGCGAGCGAGAGCGTATCGGAATCCACCAGGTCGCATTTGGTCAGCGCGATAATTCCACGCTTCACACCTAGCAACCGGCAAATCTCAAAATGTTCTCGCGTTTGCGGCTTGATGGATTCGTCCGCGGCGATCACAAGCATCACCAAGTCAATTCCCGCTGCACCGGCAAGCATGTTGCTGACGAATTTTTCATGGCCCGGCACATCAACGAATCCGAACTGGACACCCGGGCCGTCCAGGAACGCAAATCCCAAATCGATTGTAATGCCGCGGCGCTTTTCTTCTTCCAAGCGATCGGGATTTGTTCCGGTCAGCGCCTGAACGAGCGAAGATTTGCCGTGGTCAATATGACCGGCTGTTCCAACGATGATGTGCTTCAGGGAAGAACTCATGATTGCCCGAAGAATATTGATGCTAAAGCAGGCGCAACACGCGGTCAAATTCGCGGGCTCATTGAGCAGGATAGCCGGCGCGAGGGCATTGCATAGGTGAAATTACTTGGCCGAGGCGATCTCGTCCACGATCGCTTGTGCCGCCGCACGTGGATCTTCCGCGGTAAGAATCGGTCTGCCGACGACGATGTAATCAGCGCCAGCGCGAATTGCTTCGGCGGGAGTCGCAGTGCGCGCTTGATCATCGTCCTTTGCATTCGCCGCCATTCCTTTTGGCCGTACACCAGGTGTCACGATCAGAAAATCGCGCCCGCACGTTTTTCGAATTGCTTTGGCCTCTTGAACCGAAGCGACAACTCCATCTACACCCGCACCTTTTGCGAGCTTCGCCAGTTTCGGCACTCGGCTTTTTGGCGACCCGCCAATTCCAACTTCGCGGACAGCTTTTTGATCCATGCTGGTCAGAATCGTCACCGCAAGCAGCCGCGGGCGGTCCACACCAAGAGGCACTCCTGCGCTGATGGCCTGCGCGGCCGCTTTCATCATTGCACTGCCGCCGAGTGCGTGAATATTCACGAGCTGCACGCCGCTCATCGCTGCGGAGGACAAAACCGCGCCGGCTACCGTGTTTGGAATGTCGTGAAATTTCAGATCGAGGAAAATGCCGGGGCCGAGCGCAGCAATTTCCTTTACAACTGAGGGACCAGCTGCTGTAAACAGTTGGCTGCCGATTTTGAAGAGGCCGACAAGATCCGCCACCTGCTTCGCAAACTTCACGGCAGAGGAGAGCGAATCAAAATCCAGTGCGACAATCAGGCTGCTTCGTGGATGGGCGTCGAAGGTCACGGTTTTGGCGACCCCGACTTCCTATGGGGTCTAGTGTTTTTTCGGTACGTCCAGCAGCTCCAGGCGAACCTGGTTAACGCCGGAATGGATCAGCCCAATCTTCCGGGCTACGCGGTAGGATACATCAATTTCGCGTCCCTCTTGATAGGGACCGCGGTCATTGATACGTACAAGTTCAAATTTGCCGGTCCGAGGATTCACAATCCGGACCACTGAACCAAAGGGAAGGTTCGGGTGTGCGGCGGTCAAAGCCTCGGAATCAAACTTTTCGCCGTTGGCCGTCTTCTTCCCGTCAAAGCCCGGCCCATACCAGCTCGCGTTGCCAACCCAAGTCTTAATCGGCTTAGCGGGTTCGCTCCTGTGCGCAACCAGTGGGGCTTCCATGGCGGGTGCAATGAGGAACATGAGTGGCACCCACCGGACTGCAGCCCAAATCATGAAGAGTGGTCGTTTCATAGTGTTGTGTTTTTGCTACAAAGTTCCAAAAAAGTGTAGCACGGCAGAGACGTCTTGTCAACCATTTTCTCCGCGGAATCTTCCACGTATCTCATTCATAGTAAACACTTTAGCTTGAAGAAACGCTTCGGGAAGGTGCCGAACCAGTACCTCACTGGCCCTCGGGTCAGTAAAGCTGGCCGTCCCTACCTGTACGCAAGTCGCACCCACGGAGAGATATTCAAGCACGTCGGCAGCCGTCTCGATTCCGCCTAGCCCGATAATTGGCGCCGCGACAGCCCGGAACGCTTCCCAAACAAGCCTTAGTGTGATCGGTTTGATCGCTGGACCCGACAAACCACCCGTTTGGCTCCCAAGCCGGGACTGTCCGGAGAAAGGGTGTATGGCCATGGCTGGGTAGGTGTTGGCAACTGTTAGAGCATCCGCACCCGCGTCAACAGCGGCCCTCGCAATAAGTTCAATGTCTGTAACAAGGGGCGACAACTTAACCCAAAGTGGCCTATTCGCAGCGCGGCGCGCCGCCCCGACTACTTCAGCCACCATTCCCGGATCCTGGCCGAACTGCATCCCTCCCTTTTTAACATTGGGGCACGAAATGTTCAGTTCATACCCAGCTAGCCCCTCTTCCCCCTCCAGAATACGAATGACCTCGACGTAATCTTCTACTGTACAGCCGAAGACGTTTGCAATGACGGCTGTATCAATTTTGCGCAGTACCGGGAGTTTTTCGGCCACAAAAGCCCGGACCCCGACGTTTTGGAGTCCAATCGCGTTCAACATTCCGGAAGCGGTTTCGCACACCCTAGGAGCCGGTGCGCCTTCGATTGGCTCGCGCGAAAGGCCTTTGGTTACAAAACCTCCCAATGCCTCGAGCTTCACCAAATGAGCGAATTCAAAGCCGTAACCAAAAGTCCCGCTGGCGGCAAGAATGGGATTTCTCAGGCGTAGCGTCCCTACGCTTACGCTCAGGTCAACATCGGCCGGAGAATGGCCGCGTGGTACCGCGTCGGAAGGATTCACTTCAATGAAAGAATATCACGAAGCTCAGGCTGTTCGGCCTTTTTCCGCTAAGTCTGCCTCACTGAGCTGTTGCAGATTTCGGGCTCGCCAGCTTCTTTGTAAGTGCTTCGCTTAGGGCGCGACCATCGTGCGTTGAAAGCGTAATCCCGCAAAGCGCGGCAAGTGTGGGTGCAATGTCCGCAGGACTAGCGCTGCCAAAATACTCGCCGGGTTGGATTCCCCAGCCCATAAACAAAATCGGCACGCGCTGATCGTAGTAGTAAGGAGTTCCGTGTCCTGTGCCGTAGTCGCGCGCTTTTCCTGCCGGCCCTGAACTGATCAGCCAGTAAGGCTTCGGCACGATCAATAAATCTCCGCTGCGACCTGGGAAATAGCTCGCAGCTTCCGCAGACCGAATCGGACTCTTGGTCGCAGGCCGGTCCGCCAAATCTTCGGCGCGATACACGTCCGCAACACCGGGCACGGTGCGGATTGCATCAAGCACCGCGTTCAATGCCTGGGGATCGATTTTCAATTTTTCATAAACTCCCGCAGAAAAGTAGATATCGGAGCTGGCAATTCGCGCGACAACTGGTGCCGTGTAATTGAATTTTGCGAGCGTTTCCTCGATTTGCTGCTGCACTTCCGGCACATGCAGCACGCCCGCATCGGCGCCCGTTTGCAGCATATCTTCCGGGATGGGAACGACTCCGTGATCTGCGCTTAGCGCGACGACATAATTTGCAGATCCTACTTTTGCATCGAGATGCGAAAGCAGTTCTCCCAGATCTTTGTCGAGCCTGATGTATGTATCTTGGATTTCCCAACTGCGTGGTCCGAAAGCGTGGCCAATATAGTCTGGCGAAGAGTAGCTCACTCCAAGGAAATCGGTTCCTCCGCTCTTGCCGAGTCCGAGCTGATCAACCGCCGTCTCTGCCAGCTTTGTTAGGTATGTATCCGCAAACGGGCTTGTGGCCCATTGCCCGTAAAACTCATCGTCGGGCTCGTTGTCGGTCCCTTTGCCGCGCAGCGGATGCGGAAAAGCCAGATCCCAGCCAGATGGCGCCACGGCCCCAACAGCTTTTTCATCATAAAGATATTCATTGTTTGCCAGAGAAAGCGTCCACGTCTTCCCGTAATCCTGTCTGATTGGATGTGCTTTTGCGAATTCCTCGATAAATGGCAGCGTGCCGAAAACATTCGAAGTCACCAAACCGGCGTTGTCCACCCAAGTTGCAGCGTCCGCCTTGTGTCCGCCGAGCATAATCGACGCGCGCGCCTTCAGTGAAAATGTAACCACCCTTGTGGCGGCACCAGTCTGGAAGCGAAGCTCATCCGCAAATGCAGGTACGCGCAACCGCCACGCGCTGTCCCCGTCCTTAGTTTTTGTTCCTGCGTATCCGCTGTTCTTCGCTCGGGGATCCGTCGTACAAGTCACTATTTTCTGTGAATTGCGGTCCCACCATGCATTAGCCACAATGCCGTGCGATGCCGGAACGCTACCCGTTGAAATCGTTGCATGCCCAACACAAGTCTCCGTCGCTGCATAGGGGTACGCAGCTTCGCTGAACCAGGCACCTTGCCCCAGCAGTCGTTTGAAGCCGCCTGTCCATTGTTTGCGGAATTTTTCGATGTAATCGGCGCGCATCTGATCCACGACAATTACGACCACAAGCTTTGGTCGTGCGGGAACGATTGCTGTCTTCGGCGCTGCTTTGAGGGCTCTTGCCTGCGCCGGTGGAACCTTCTTCGGCGTAATCTGCGCGTGCGCTCCGTTTCCAAATAGAAGGGTTCCCGCCATAAAGAAAAGCCCTACGCGTTGCATCCGTTTTCTCCCCCGGTAGAAGTCCGAAAGTCTAACATGCCAATGTGTCTGTCTGGTTCGAGCCTGCTCTACGGCCGCCAATCTACGACGCATTGCCGCTTATGCTAGAATCCCTCCCGACATGCCAATCGTGGAAAAAGGGCAGCTCATGTCCGCGGCGGAAATTGACCGCACGCTGCAGCGCCTCGCTCATGAAATTGTTGAAAAAAGCGGCGGAACGAAACATTTGGCGCTCATTGGTATCCGCAGGCGCGGCGTGCCCTTGGCTCAGCGCATTGCGCAAGCAATGCGCGGCATTGACGGGGTCGAAGTTCCCGTCGGCATCCTGGACATCACGCTCTACCGCGACGACCTTTCCAAAGTCGCGCCGCAAGCCGTACTGCAGTCCTCCGACATCAAGTTTGAAGTGGACGGCATGGACCTCGTCCTAGTAGACGACGTCCTTTACACCGGCCGCACCATTCGCGCCGCGATGAACGGTCTTTTCGACCTCGGCCGGCCCAAGCGCGTCTCGCTCTGCGTCTTAATCGATCGTGGTCACCGTGAAATGCCGATTGAGGCGCAATTCGTCGGCCGCACGGTCCAGACTAGCGACACGGAAATTGTGGAAGTTCGGCTCCGCGAGATTGATAATGAAGAGCGCGTCATGCTCGTGGATCGCAAGGAATGACTCGGATTCTCAAAATGAGGTTTCCACCGGACGAAATGTGACGCCCCGTTTTCGCGATCTCCTGGCTCTCGAACCGCTTACCGCGGACGAACTTACTTTTCTTCTCGATCAAAGCAAGCCTTTTCAGGAAATTCAACGCCATCCTTTGAAAAAACTTGCCACGCTCCGCGGCAAAACCGTCGCACTGGCATTTTTTGAAAATTCCACGCGCACGCGCATCAGTTTCGGTACCGCCGCGTCGCGACTCGGCGCCGATACGATGAATTTGCAGGCGGAAGCGTCAAGCCTGAAGAAGGGCGAGACTTTACTGGACACAGCGTACAACTTGAACGCGATGAAGCCTGATTGCCTGGTCATGCGCCATTCCGCTTCGGGTGCGCCAAACTATGTCGCGCGCCATTTGGACATTCCTGTGGTGAACGCCGGAGACGGCACCCACGAACACCCCTCGCAGGGTTTGCTCGATGCCTTGACCATTCGCGACCGCAAAGGAACTATCAACAATCTGAACGTCACCATTCTTGGAGACCTTCAGCATAGCCGCGTCGCTCGGTCTAACATTCATCTGCTCGGCAAATTCGGCTGCCGTTTTACTTTGTGCGGACCTTCCATGTGGGTTCCACGCGAACTTGAGAGAATCGCTCTAGGCACTCAGATTCGTTGCGTCTATCGCATTGAAGAAGCGCTCGAGGGCGCGGATGTCATCATCATGCTCCGCGTCCAGACCGAGCGCTTATACGAGCCATCGATCTCTCCGAACGATTACATTCTGGGCTATCAATTGAATGCCGGACGGCTACGACTTGCGAAGCCCGACGCAATTGTTCTGCATCCTGGTCCGATGAACCGGGGAATCGAAATCACCCCGGATGTGGCCGACGGCCCGCAATCTTGCGTTCTTGAACAAGTTACAAACGGCGTCGCCGTTCGCATGGCGATCTTATATTTGCTTGTCACCGGCGCGGCTGAGGACGGCTCGCATCCAGCTCTTCAGCCAGACGTGATGCAAAAACCCCGCGCCACCGACAAAGTTTCCGCAAAGAAGGATTCCTAGCATGCTTCTGATTCGAAACGGCCGCGTCCTCGATCCGGCTTCAAAAACTGACGCAGCGTTGGACATTTTGCTTGATGGAGAAATCATCAAGGATCTCGGCACCGCTGGAAAATTTTCTTCGCTAAAAGACGCACAGTTTTTCGACGCCTCCGGACTCGTCGCGGCGCCAGGCTTCATCGACCTTCACGTCCACTTGCGTGAACCGGGACAAGAATCTTCGGAAACAATCGAAACTGGAACAAAGTCTGCGGCACGTGGCGGGTTCACTGTGGTTTGCTGCATGCCGAACACGAAACCGGTTCATGACAACGCTTCCATCACGCGCTTCATTGTGGACAAAGCGCGCGCCGCCGGCTCAACGCGTGTGTGGCCCATCGGCGCAGCGAGCATAGAAAGCAAAGGGGAAGCCATCGCGGAAATTGCCGCAATGAAGGAGGCGGGAATTGTTGCTGTAAGCGACGATGGAAAACCAATTGCCACGGCCAAGCTCGCCCGCCAGGTGATGGACTACTGCACGTCGCTCGACTTGCCCGTCATCGAACACTCGGAGGACGTTTCGCTGGCTGCGGGAGCCGTCATGCGGGAAGGAGTCACGTCTACTCGCCTCGGTTTGCGTGGTATGCCCGCTGCGGCGGAATCGGTTTGCGTCGCGCGTGATGTGCAAATCGCTGAACTCACCGGTGGTCGCCTACACATCGCTCATCTTTCTGCAAAGGCATCACTCGATCAGGTGCGCTGGGCAAAATCGCGCGGACTGCGGGTCACCTGTGAGGTCACGCCACATCATTTCACGCTAATCGATGAAGACGTTGAGTACGATTCGCGCTTCAAAATGAATCCGCCGCTGGCTTCCCGAGAAGATCGTGAAGCTCTCATCGCTGGTCTAGCGGATGGCGCAGTGGATGTTATCGCCACGGACCACGCGCCGCATGAGCCAGCGCTTAAGGACGTCGAATTCGACCGCGCACCTTTCGGAATTCTCGGTTTCGAGACCGCAATCGCGTTGACCTTGGAACAGCTCGTCCACACAGGAAAGATTTCGCTTATGCGGATGGTCGAACTCTTTACGACCGGTCCCGCCCGCGTCTTAGGAATGGAACGAAGGCTGGCCGCTGGTCAACCGGCCGACCTCACACTCTTTTCAACGACTCACGAATGGAAATACAACGTAAACGATTCGCCGAGCAAGTCCCGCAACTCACCGTTTGATGGCCGGACGTTCAAGGGCGTGCCGATGGCAACGATCGTCGCAGGAAAGATCGCCTTCAAGAGATAAATCCAGAAACGAACTGCAGGTTTGTCTAGTGCGCCGCGGGTTCCGCCGCCGGATGCATGCCGTGGTTAGGCAATTCATGAGTCCCGCGTGCAAGAGGTTCGATTTTCAAACGATAGAAATGGTCGAGCGGCACTCTGCCCTTGCCGACGGCATACGCTTTTTCAATCGCCTTTGTGACGTACGCCTTCGCAAGCGTGGCTGCTTCCACAAGGCTACGGCCCGCAGCAAGTTGCGCGGCAATAGCCGACGCAAACGTGCAGCCGGTACCGTGCGTATTTTCGCTTTTTACCTTATCGCCGCCGAGCTGCACCATCTCATTGCCGTCGAATAACACGTCGATCGCGCGTTCCATGTGGCCGCCCTTGACGATCACCGCCTTCGCGCCCATTTCGACAATTTTCCGCGCTGCCGCTTCCATAGCTGCCACATCTTTTATTTCCAAGCCGCTCAAAACTTCCGCTTCCGGTACGTTTGGCGTAATCACGCTAGAGCGTTTCAACAACTCCGTTGCCACGTACTTCACCCCGCCTGCATCCAACAATTCCGTTCCGGAGGAAGATTTCATCACCGGGTCGTGCACGATGTGCGCAAACTTGTGCGCATCCAAAAATTCGCCAACCGCCACGGCATTGCCGCGATTTCCGAGCATTCCGATCTTTACAGAGGCGATTTCACAATCTTTTGCCAGTACGTCCAGCTGTCCGCGCAGCTCCGCGCTCGGCGTATTGTGCACGGACTCCACTCCCTGCGTGTTCTGAACCGTCATGGAAGTGATTGCCGCCACGCCGTAGCAACCGTGCGCGGCAAATGTCTTCAGATCCGCAACCGTGCCCGCGCCGCAACTCGGATCGAATCCCGCGATTGTCAGCAAGATTGGCGGCGCGGTGTGTCCGTTGGTGCTCATCTCTACGTCTTTGCCTCGACCCGCGAAGAAAATTGCCGGTCACGCTTCCCGTCTGGCAGAGAAACGCACCGGCATCTCCGAATGTACGCGCACGCTCTCCTGCGCGCAAGAAAAATTTCTCCGTTTTCAGGTCAGAAAGAGAAAAGGAGGAATCCAACCTTTAAGCAAGCGCAATCAAGGCCTGCAGCAATCAGAAATTAGCTTCGAATTCACGGTACCGCTTCTCGAGTTCCCACTGTTGTTGCGCCTTTTCATTCGCTTTCAAGAATTCAGCGCACGATTTTGACGGTTTCGTATTCCCAAGTGATTCTTTTGCGCATTCCTTCACGGCGCGTGTGAAGTTGTCCTGTTTTTCCCACAAGCCTTTTCCAGGGAGGAACGCGTGCTCAAGCCCCGTGCGTGCCGTTTTTTTCAAATCCGCGTACTTGAATCCGTATGTTTCGACTGCCCGCACATATTCATTCGTCAGATCGATGCGCGAAACCCCCTCATCGTCGGTGGAAAGCGCAACAGGCACGCCAAACTGCCGGTACATCGGTAGCGGATGATGATTTCCGGCAACGCCGAGAATCATTTCGTTGCTTGTCAGGTTGATTTCCACCATCACGTGCTTCGCGGCCATCTCTTTTAGTAGCTCGTGGGGCCTGTCTTCAAACATTACGTCCACGCCGTGGCCAATCCGCTCCGCGCCCGCTTCCACGGCAAGCCGGATGTGGCAGCACAATCCGTCCGGCGGCACCATTCCGAATCCCAATTCACCGGCGTGCAGGGTGATATGCACTTTCGGATAAGCTTCGTGCAGATATTTCACCATCTGCATCTGCATCGCGTAGTCCCGCATCGAAATATAGCCATCTTCCGGCATCACAAAGTTAATTCCTACAATCTTCTCGGGATCAGCGCTCGCCGCTTCGAATCCAAGGAGCGTTTGGGCAAATACAATTTCCTTCGGAAATCCTCGCAGCACCTGATAAATGAATCGCACATCCACTTTGCACGCCTCTGCCGCGTTCGCTTCGCCGCAATGCCCGATTTCGCGCCTCTTCTTTTCAATTCCGTCCAAATATTCCGTGGCTGCCTTGACATTTTCTTTCAAATTGTGGGCTAGTAGAGCTTCGCGAAGTTCTTCTAAGTCTTCTTTCCATCCCACTTCGCTCGCCGCTTTTGCGGCCAGCGAAAAATCAGGTGTCTCCATCAATTCCAGGTACTGCTCGTTTTGTGCAGCGGCACGCGAAGCAACTTCATCCACCCATTCCGCTTTGTGTGATGGACTCGTCCCACCAAATTTTCCGAATGTCTCAAAAAAGTGATCATGCGCGGAAACGCCCGCATACGGTACGAAGCTGCGCATTGAAAAAGCGTTGATCAATCGGTCGTAAAGGGCTTGGTCCTTGTAAGCGTTGCTCGCGGGAAAGATTGTTTTGTCTCCGTCGCCGCCGGTGCATTTCGTAAACGCCAATTGCTTCGCGTCCACGCACAATCCATCTTCCACCGCAGAGCGGATGAAAGTCTCCGCGTAGACTCCGCCGCTCAGGTGGTAATGCAAATCCGTTCCCTTCGGCATTTCTTTCAGGAACTGCCGCAACTGCAGCGGATTTTTGCGCGCAGCCGCTAGTCGCAGCTCGCCTTTGCTCTCCGCGCCTGTGCTTGCAGCGGAACTTCCCTTCTTCACCTGCACTTGCGCGCGTGCGGCGCGCACTCCAAGCGAAGCCCACACCAAAACGAGTAGAATCGCGCCAATCCGGCGCACGGCTTTTTCGAGTTTCATTTGGTTAGACCTCGGTGATTGCGTGAAGAAAAATCGCCCAACTCAGGGGAACAGTCCGCGCACTAGCGTTGCTTCAGCAACGCGGCCCACGGCAAGAACCATCGCCCCTGCGCGCGGTGGAACATGGTGTTTGCGCATCGCATCCACCATCTCGTGGAACGCGCGCACCATAATCATCTGCAGCCGGCGGTTCACTTCTTCGGAATCCCACAGCAACCCTTCCTGATTTTGCACCCATTCGAAATAGCTGACGGTCACACCGCCGGAGTTGGCAAGAATATCCGGCAAGACGGTGATCCCTCGCCGCGCCAGAATCTCATCCGCGTGCGGTGTCGTCGGTCCGTTTGCTGCTTCCGCAACGATTCGCGCCTTGATCGCTTCTGCGTTGTTCAGCGTGATCACGTTTTCGAGAGCAGCAGGCACAAGGATGTCGCACTTCATTGTCAGCAAGTCATCATTGGAAATCCGTGAGGCGCCCGGCATCCCCACGACAGTCCCCGAGCGCTCTTTGTATCGCATTGCCTTAATCGGATCGATCCCGCGTGAATTCGTCACGCCGCCGCGCGTATCGCTCAGCGCAACAATCTTCGCTTTTTTCTCGGCCAGCAGCCGCGCCGCCGTTGCTCCCGCGTTTCCAAATCCCTGAATCGCCACGGTCGCGCCGCGCAGCGGAATTTTCTTTAGTTTGCACGCCTCTTCTACAACAAATACCAACCCGCGAGCGGTAGCCTCAGCGCGCCCAAGCGAGCCGCCAATCGATATCGGTTTTCCAGTTACGACACCAGGCACCGTGTGCCCGACCATCATGGAATACGTGTCCATGATCCATGCCATGGTCTGCGCGTCGGTGTACACATCCGGCGCGGGAATATCCTGATCCGGGCCGATGAGGGGCAATATCTCGCTCGCGAATCTTCGCGTCATTCGTTCCAGTTCGCTCTTGGACATTCTCTTCGGGTCGCAGACGATACCGCCCTTCGCCCCGCCAAATGGAACATTCACGACCGCCGTTTTCCAGGTCATCCAGGCCGCAAGTGCCTTCACCTCATCCAGCGTCACGTTTGGATGAAAGCGCACGCCGCCTTTTCCCGGTCCGCGCGAAACGTTGTGCTGCACGCGATAACCCGTCAAGACACGAACTTGCCCGTTGTCCATTTTTGTCGGCAGCGAAACTTCCAGCACACGCTTCGGCGTGCGCAGCACTTGTCTCAGTCCCGGATCCAATTTCAAAAATTCCGCCGCCATATCGAACTGGATCTGCGCGATGCGAAAGGGGTTCAGGTCCTCGCGCGGCGCTATCCGCGGCACCAGGGGAGGTGTTGTGGGCTTTACGACCGTGGCCATTGGCTTTCGGTCCTTTCCGCTGATCAATTTAGGTTCGCTTCGTGTTTCAGGGCCCAAACCACAAATTCAATCCAAATGATTACTCAGCCATTCGCCGCCAATTTCTGCGCCTCGCGCAGGTACCTGTCCCTGCATTCCGTCGAACAAAAATAGACCAGTTGGTTTCCCGTTTGAGTTGATATTGCCAATTCCTCGGCAACATGCATGCCGCAAACCGGGTCCCGAACCAACCTTTTGTTAAGGGACGGGTCGGGAACGGATTGATTCCGCTCAGCCGAGCTTCCCTCGCGCGGCTGCGCCCCAAATAGGCGCCTTACCAGAGAAATGCTCCACGAGAGCACGACCAACCAAAACAAAAAGCGCAGGATACGACCCAGAATCTCCATGAGTTCAGTTGCCCGCCAAGTACGAAAACCCTGTCTTGGGGGATGAGCCGAGTGTATGCAACCGGAAAAGGGTGCGTCAAACGAAAATGTGTGATTTCAATAGTTTGCGGGACGTTCAGTTATAGAGGTAAAGGCCGAGAAAAACGGGCAATTTCAGCCAATCAATTGTAAATAAAAGACTTAGCTTACCATTTTTTCAAGAGAGCGACATTAGAGCGGCTCGAACCTTAAAGTGCCGGAATCCGGTCAATTCCCATATATGGCCGCAAAACTTCGGGGATAACGACCGATCCATCCGCCTGCTGGTAGTTCTCCACGACTGCAATCCAAGTCCGCCCTACGGCTAACCCGGAACCATTCAGTGTGTGAACAAATTCACTCTTTCCGCCGCTCTTCGGCTTGAAACGGATTCCCGCGCGCCGCGCCTGGAACGCTTCGCAATTGGAACAGGATGAAATCTCCATGAATTCATTCGAAGAAGGAAGCCAAACCTCGATGTCATAGGTCTTCGAAGACGCGAATCCCATGTCGCCGGTACACAGCAACACAACTTTGTAATGCAAGCCAAGCCTTTGGAGAATAGTTTCCGCATTTCTCACGAGCAATTCCAGCTCGTCGTAGCTTTTTTCCGGATGCGTGAATTTGAATAGTTCTACCTTTTGAAACTGGTGTTGCCGCTTGATTCCCCGCGTGTCCTTTCCGGCTGCCCCGGCTTCAGAACGGAAACACGCAGTCCATGCGGTGACCCGAATCGGCAGCTCCTCCTCTCCAATGGTTTCATCCCGATAAAGGCTAGTCAGTTGAGTCTCGGAAGTTGGAGCCAGCCAGAAATCGCTATTCTCGATTCGGAACATTTCGCTAGCGAACTTGGGCAATTTGCCATCCGCCGTGAGCGAAGCGGAGTTCACCAAAAAGGGGGGCAGAATTTCTGTATATCCGTTTTCTCGCGTGTGCACATCCAAAAAAAAATTTGCGATCGCGCGTTCGAGTCTCGCTCCCCAACCTCTATATACGGCAAATCGCGATCCCGTGATCTTTATCGCGCTCTCGAAATCGAGGATTCCGGCGTTCTCACCTATTTCCCAGTGGGGCTTCGGCTGAAAATCGTATTGGGGCGAAGTGCCCCATCGTCTCACTTCCACGTTGTCTGCTGCGCTCTTTCCCGTTGGCACTGAAGAATGGGGGATGTTCGGGATCGTCAGCAACATCTCGCGCTGCCGTGTGTCCAGTTCTGTCACTTTTTCATCGGCCTGTTTGATCAGCTCCGAGACCTGTTTCATCTCAGCAATAATTGCGTCTGCGTTCTGCTTCTCTTTCTTTAGCCGGGCAATTTCGTCGCTGGCTTTGTTCCTTTGTGCTTTGCGTTGTTCGTTCGCGGTAATGAATTCGCGCCGCTGCTTATCCACCGAGCGAAATGCATCTAGATCCAGCGTGATTCCGCGTCTTTCCGCCATGTCCGCGAAAATATCCAAATTCTCTCGAAAATAACTCAGGTCATGCATGGTCCTAAGAGGATAGCCTACAGGCCGTCGAACCGAAAAACATTCGTCCTTCCTTCTCCCTGTCCTTCCGGCCAAGTAACCGTTTCGGGGAGTACCCCTTTCTCGCCACTCGAACCAATCTTCGCCGAGTGGCCTACTCATTAACGATGGTACGGCCGGTTCCCGGCTAAAGGAGTCCACATGAAGAAAACAGGTTTCGCAGTATTGATCCTTGCAGCTGGCGCCTCGCTTTTGGCTTCACAAGCTGGCGCGCAGGGCCCTGCGGGGGCGGGCGCGACGCAGGCCGCTGCCAGGAGTTCGAGCGACTCAGGCTCAGGTAGTTCCCACTCCCTGAATCCCATCAAATGGATAAAGAAAGACAAATCTGCTCCAAAATCTACTTCCGACGGCAACAAGGCAAATATGCTTCTCACCGAACGCTTGCACCAAAACGGTGTGCTGGCGGGCGGAGCCGATATTTCCTCGACCTGCTCCACGTTCAAGAATCTCGGCGATTGTGTTGCGGCCCTTCACGCCAGCCACAATGTCGGGCTTGATTTCAATTGCGTCCAAGCGGATGTAACCGGCGTGCACACCAGTGCGGATGTTTCCGGTTGCAAAGGTCCTGTTGGTGATAAGGCTGTTAGCCTCCGGGAAGCGATCAAGCGGCTCAAACCTGAAGTTGATGCAAAATCGGCAGCGAACACGGCAGAGAAACAAGCCAAGGAAGACCTGAAAGAAGTCGGAGCCTAAGAGTAGTTCGGTTTTCGAAGATAAAGGGCGGCTAGGAATTCCTCCTTAGCCGCCCTTTTTGTGCGCTACAAACCCTTTGTTAAATCAGTGACCAACCAACTAGAGTCAGGCCAAACACCAAAGCAAGAATTCCCATAGCGACCAGGCTGAGCACTTTCCCACGGCCAAGCAGCATGTCGCGTGTCTCCGAATTCGCGCAGAGTAATGCGCAAGCAATCAGAATCGCGCCCCAGGAAACCAGCGCTGGCAATCCCGGGTGGCTGGCAAAAGTCGACATGACCCTTTCCGAAGGCTGTCCTGCGGGTATCCACCAAGGCAGAATCGGCGCGAATCCCACTGCCAGGACAAACGTCAGCATCTTTCTGCTGAGCCATCCCTTAAGCTTCGGCATGGGTTTCGCCTTCTTCACCTTCTGCCATACAAGAAGGTCCCATACGAGCAAGCCCAAAGCGATGGGGACCCATCCATAGAGCGACACATTCCGGTCCGCCCACTCCCACGCCGGAAAGAACCGATGTCCAGGATGATTCGCCGCCATGCGTGGAAGCAGAAACCAAGCCACAAGCGAGTTAATCACCAGCGCAAGCAAAAGCATCAGCAGCCCCGTCAGTTGTACCCAGTAGTACATCGGGCTTACGCCGCACCGACTGCAAACGGGCTTCTGCGGCATTATTTGTAATCCGCAATGCTCGCAATACATCTTGCCCTCTCTTCTTCCCCTGGGAAAAGACACAACTCCCAATGCGCGAAGCGTACTCCGGCGCTTGCCGGAAAACTACTGGTCAGAGGGTCAGTTGCGGGACAGTTACGGCGAGACCTGCGTCGCTTGTACGTTTGTCGCGCTCGTGGTGAACTCAAAACGGAGCAGCCAATCACTTTCCACGCTGCGCCCGGCAACTTCCGGGGCGGAAAACTGCCAACGCTTCGCAGCCTTGACAGCTTGGTCCGAAAAATACTGGCTACCCGCAGGTGAATCGAGCTCTGCGGAATCTACAGTTCCTCCGGGATTTACGTGAGCTCGAACCGAGATCCGCACCGTGCCACGAATAGTCGCGCGCGCCTTGTCAGAAACGTCCGGCAGAACCTGGTCCAGCACTTCCCCTCGCGCTGCATGGCCTTCGGAAGGTTTGCTCGCAGCCTTTTCGGGAGGCGTGATGGCTGCGGCGGCGGGTTGCGAAGTCTCCGTAAGCGTCGGCTCGGACGAGGGGCTCTTTTTCGGCGTGGACACGGCAGTTTTCGGGGTTGGTGTCGTCTTTGGCGCCGCCGGCTTCTCCGCAGAGGCCGAATTCGTCCTTGTTTCCACCGGTGCCGCGTCAGACTTTTGACGAAATAGCCTCGGCAGTGCAAACAACAAAATCACCACCACCACCGCTGCCATAATCGGAAGGACATAGGATGGAAGCAAATAGGACTTTTTATCTGCACTCGGCTGAATCGGTCTCACTTCTGGAATCGGCCGACGCCTCTCTGCAATCGCAGGCGGCGAAACTTTCGACACCGGCACGGTAACGGGATCAATTTTCGCGCGTTCTTTTGCAGCCTCTACCGTAGGTTTTGCGGCAGGCGGCGCACTCGATGGGTTAAGTTTTGCTCGGATTCCTATGATGGTAATTCTCTGGGCCGGATCTTTTTTCAAAGAATCACGCACAATTGATGCAAACGGCTCCGGCACCTCTGCTCCCAATTTCAGCTGGCCATTTTCGGCAAACGTAGGAACATTTTGCGTCAACGTTGCGATTACCGTCGCTCCCAACGACCAGATATCTTCTGCTGAGTTAGCGGGACCCGCGCTCCACTCCGGCGGTGAAAAACCTTCCATTCTCACCGGAAAGCCAATCCCCTCGCCTTTCGGCGAAATCGAATCACTGGAAAGTTTGATCTGATCTCCCGTCGCCAAAATATTTCCCGGATGCAAACGCGTGTGCACCAGGTTCTGCTCATGGAGAAATGCAAGCGTCTCAATGACTGGCTCCATCATAAAACGCGTCTCTTCCGCGTTGAGCGCACGCTGCGGCAGAATGTCTGCCAAATCCTCATCCGCGTGCTCCATCACGATATATAAATACGGGGCGCCATTAAGATCGCATTTCCCGTAGTCCAAAATTTTCAGCAAATTCGGATGTGAAATCGCGTAAAGCGCTTTCCAACGCGACAGTTGCCTTCCAATGACGATTCCGTTTGCGGGAATCAGCTTGATCGCAACTCTTTGCGTGCGCGCGTGAATGATCTCCGTCGCAAAGACCGCGCTGTGGTCCGTCCCGCCAAGATAGTTCCCGAGCAGATATCTTCCGGCGACACTTTGGCCGCACAATTGACGATGTTGTTCGGACATTCCGCCTCCATCTCGCGCAGGTTTGTTCGCGCGGGGAGCTGGGCTAATTCTTGCGGTTTTCCGGCTGGATGGTACCGCTGCGGAGAACGTTCCTTAACTTGCATTTGGGCGGACGGTTCTCTGCCTGTATTGTGCTCCACCTTGCGCAAAGAACAGTAGCCGCATTGCGCGAAAAAGACAACGGGCTCGAAGCAGTTCGCCTTGAGCCGTCGCACAACCCTGTTTTTCCAAAACCTAATTCCCGTGCGGCCCCATCAGGAACATCGGTTTGTTCTCGAATGTCGAATACTCCGGACGCAACCGGTCTATGTTGTAGTGTTCCTCTATGTTCACGACTTTTTTCGTAGAAGTGACCACATCCAGAGGCAAATTGTCGTAGTGACCGTTCTTCAGCACCACCAGCCGCCCGCTAATATTCTTCAGCAATAAGTCCAGCGCCAGGTTTCCATACGCCATCGGTGCAATTGAATCAATCGCGTCCGGGTCGCCGCATCGCACGAGGTACCCCAATTTCTGGTTGATAACTTCAATCTTCTTCCCACCATTGAATTTCGCCGATATTTCTTTCACTCTTTCTCCGACAAGCTCACCAATGCCTCCCAGCTTCTTGTGCCCGTACGCATCGGCCGCTTCGCCTTCGAACACCATCTCTCCACCTTCGAACATCGCTCCTTCCGAAACCAGCGCAATCGAATACCGGCTGGGATTTTTCTTCCGGTCGTGCACCAACAACTCCGTTAGCTTTTCAATGTCGAATTTGTATTCTGGAATCACACAACGGTTTGCGGCCCCCGCCATCGTGGGCAACATCGCTGTAAATCCTGCATAGCGCCCGAACACCTCCAGGATCATGAGCCGCTCGTGGGAACCGGCCGACGTGCGCAAGCTGTTCACTAGTTGAATCGTCCGGGTCACGCAGGTACTGAATCCGATGCAGTAGTCTGTCCCTGGCACGTCGTTGTCCATCGTCTTCGGAATGCCGATGACCTTGAATCCCTCTTTGTGCAACCGCACGCCATAGCTCAGCGTGTCATCTCCGCCGATCGGCACCAATGTTTGAACGCCCAGCCATTCCAGATTCTTCAAGACCTCCGGCGTCAGGTCGTTCTTCTCCGCGTTGAACTTGTCCTTCAAATGGGCAGGCACGCTGGATTTGCTTACTCGTCCAGGGTTGGTCCGCGAAGAGTGCAGAAACGTTCCGCCCGTCCGCCCAGCGCGATCCACAATCTCTTCTGTCAAATGCAGGAAATTTTCAGAATTGTCGTGGGCATTGTCGCGCACCATTTCTACCAGCCCCGCCCAACCGTGTCGGATGCCGATTACTTCATAGCCTTCGTGCAGCGCACGCAACGTCACGCCGCGGATCGCCGGGTTCAACCCGGGTACGTCTCCTCCTCCGGTGAGGATTCCGATGATTCCTTTTTTCGTCGCCATTTCTGAATGCCCTCTGGTTGCCTGCCTGCTGCAGGCGGGGATTTAGAACCCTAAATTTTACACGCCCGCGGCCCGAAACCGCCAGGGTACCGCTCGCGTCACACAAATTTGTTTACCGATCTTGCGACGTACCGTCGCCGTCTGATTTCTATGTAACATCAACGCCTCTAAACTCACTATCCTCTAGGAGGAATCTACAGACATGAAGATCAGAATCCCGGCCATCTTAGTTGTTCTGCTCATCGCAGCAGGCGCCGCCAACCAATGTCGAGCTTGGAACGACCGCGGCCACATGACCGTAGCCTACGTCGCTTACAAGCAGCTCAATCCCACTACGCGCGACCGTGTGGACGCCCTTCTGAAGCTGAACCCCAAGTACTCCGAATGGGAAACGACCATCAATCAGCAAGTTCCGAATGCTTCGCAAGAAAACAAGAACCTTATGATCTTTATGATTGCCGCTACCTGGCCCGACCAAATCAAGCGCGACAAAAACTACACCTCGGACGGCAGCGAAAAAGGCAACCGCCCCGACGGCAGCCCTGACCCCAATCGCAATACCGGCTACGACGACTTTCTTATGCACAAGTATTGGCACTTTATCGACACGCCGTTCACAACCGATGGCACTGCCTTGCCTCCTATCCCCGATCCCAATGCACAGGTACGTATCGCTCTCTTTCGAAGCGTTCTTGCCTCGGACAGCCCCGATGCTTTGAAGTCTTACGATCTATCGTGGCTCCTTCATCTTATCGGTGACGTTCATCAACCTCTTCATGCCTCTACACGCGTCAGTGCCGCCGATCCGCAAGGCGACGCAGGTGGCAACAACGTAAAGCTCTCCTGCACCAAATGCGAACTGCATTTTTTCTGGGATGACCTGCTTGGCACAAATAGCAAACTGAAGACGGTAATGAACGCAGCGCGAAAACTTCCCAAAGCCGATGCAACTCTAGCTGCCAAATCCGACGAAAAAGATTGGATCGCGGAAAGTTTCCAGGGAGCGCAGCAGAATGTTTATGTCTCTCCGATCGCCGCAGGCGATGGACCGTTTACGATTACGGGCGGTTACAAAAGGGCATCCACCAAGTTGGCCAAAGAACGCGTCGCGTTAGCCGGTGCGCGCCTGGCCAATCTCTTAAACAACGAATTGAAGTAGTTGAACTAAATCGGGCGCCGGATTCCCAATTTGCGCATGCGCGCCTGGAGTGTCGTCCTCTTCATTCCCAACAGTGTCGCCGCACCCCTTGGTCCCGCGACGCGCCAGTGCGTCTGCCGCAATGCCCGCAAGATGTGCTGCCGTTCCGCTTCTTCAAGTGTCGCCACAGGAGCTGTAGTCCCTACGACAGGGCCGCTTGAATCCGTGAATGCGATCTCTCCGACGCTTGCTGAGACATTCGATTTCAGTTCTCCCAGGGGAACGCGTAACTCTTTTCCCGGCGAGAGAAGAACCGCTCGCTCCAGCAAATTCTCCAGTTCGCGCACATTCCCCGGCCAAGCGTAGTTCGTCAATGCATCCATCGCATCTGCCGGGACATACAGCACAGTTTTGTTGAATCTTTGGCTGAATTTCTGCACAAAATAACGCACCAAGAGAGGAATGTCCTCGCGCCGCTCCCGCAGTGCCGGAATTTGTATGGGAAAAACATTCAGCCGGTAGAACAGGTCGCTGCGAAATGTTCTTTCTGCAACTAGCCTGTCCAAATCCGCGTTTGTGGCCGCCACGACTCTCACGTCCACTCGCTGCGTTCGATTGCTGCCCAGCCGCTCGAACTCTTGTTCCTGCAGCACGCGCAACAATTTCGGCTGCAATTCCAGGGGAATGTCTCCCACTTCATCCAGGAAAATCGAGCCTTTGTCCGCAAGCTCGAATCGCCCCACTTTTTGGCTGATCGCGCCAGTGAACGCCCCGCGCTCGTGGCCGAAGAGCTCTGATTCCAATAAACCGGCTGGAATTGCCGCGCAATTCACTTTTACAAACGTGCGATCCTGCCGCGGGCTCAGGTTATGAATCGCCCGCGCAAACAACTCTTTTCCCGTTCCGGTCTCTCCTTGCAAGAGCACCGTCGTATTCGCGGGCGCTGCAAGTTCGACCTGTCCCAGCGCTTTTCGTAGCGCTGGACTTTCCCCAATGATCTCCTCAAAATTAAATTCGTTTCGAATTTCTTCTTCGAGGTATAGCTTTTCGACCGCCAGCTTGTCCTTCAGCGCATCAATTTCCTTGAACGCAAGCGCATTTTTCACGGCAATCGCAACTTGCGCGCCGACTTGTCCCAGCAACTCCACTTCTTGCGCCGTGAACGCCTCCGGCCTCTTGCTCGCGAGATTCAGTGAACCAAACGCCTCTCCTTTGCTGATCAGCGGAACGCAGCATACCGATGCCAATCCTTCCCCGCGCAGCTTCTTCACAAGTTCCGCCGGAAACTGA
>Ga0066388_100000112_pt1 | contig 27878 bp, 22 predicted proteins | sample PanSoiMetaGPlot6_FD_64539 | JGI IMG/M metagenome (GOLD analysis project Ga0066388, IMG submission 64539) | Tropical forest soil microbial communities from Panama analyzed to predict greenhouse gas emissions - Panama Soil - Plot 6 (Hybrid Assembly) | ecosystem: Environmental > Terrestrial >...
CCGCCGCCCAGCGGCGTTGGCGCAACCGGCGTGGTCGGCGCACTCTGGCCGCCTTGCAGGATCGATGTCGGCTTACGGTTTATCCCCGCCAGGATCGACAGCATCAGACTTGTCACGAAAAAGAGGCCCGCCAAGATTGCTGTCGCCCGCGTCAGCACATTGGCGGTGCCGCGGCTGGTCATGAAACCGCCGGTCGAGCCAATGCCTAGTCCGCCGCCTTCGGAGCGCTGCAAGAGCACGACCCCAATCAGGGCGAGAACCAGCATCAGGTGAATGACGATGACAACGTGTTGCATCAGTTCAGTCCAAGATCCACGCAAAGATCCATTCAAACCGGACCGCTCCGGGCTCCCCGCCCAGGCGGCGCGCTTTAGGCCATATAGGAATTCGCCGCGGTCTCTACACGATCGACAGGCGCTTTTCCAGCCTCGTCGCTGCTACCGGTAAACCGCGGCAATACCAAGGAAATCGGCGGCTTTGAGGCTTGCTCCACCAACCAGGGCTCCATTCACATCGGTCACCGCAAGGAGCTCGCCGGCATTAGCGGGCTTGACCGAACCACCATAGAGGACGCGCACGCGAGGCCCGTCCCCGTCAAAGCGCGCGGTCAGCCGCTTGCGAATAAAGCCGTGCACCTCGGCGATATCGGCGGGGGTTGGCGTGAGGCCGGTTCCGATCGCCCATACCGGCTCATAGGCAATCACCAAGTTTGCAGGCGAGCATCCATCCGGCAAGGATCCGTCGAGTTGTCGGCCGACAATATCCAGCGTTTTGCCGGCTTCGCGCTCCGTGTGTAGCTCGCCGACGCAAACGATGGCGGTAAGGCCGGCCCGCCAAGCCGCCCGGGCTTTTAGCCGCACGTCGGCGTCTGTCTCTTGATGATCGGCACGCCGCTCCGAATGGCCTACGATGACAGCGCGTGCGCCCGCATCGGCCAACATTTCGGCGGAGATGTCTCCTGTATGCGCCCCGGAAGCTTCGGCGTGGCAGTCCTGCGCTCCGATCGCAACGGGCGAACCCCGGGCCGCCGCGGCAAAGGCCGCGATCAAGGTCGCCGGCGGACAGACCATCAGATCAGCCCTGCCAGCAAGCCCTTTAGCTCCGGTGATGATCTTGCTGAGTTCAGCAGCTGAGGTAGCCAGCCCGTTCATTTTCCAATTGCCCGCAACAAGCGGAATGATTTTCGCGGCCGCCATCGAAAAATCCCCTCTTGCGTGCGGTATCAGTTCCGCCCGGGCATTGCCATAGCCGTGGGCACAAGCCAATCCTTGTTCAGTTGCAAGGAGTTGCCTCGGTCCCTATGGTACCTTCGCCGTGCTTGGGCTAGACAGGCGCGGGCACCCAACCAACCCATCGTAACGACAAACAACACGCGCATGCTTCGCGGTCTTCACAAAGCCTCCTCGACCTGGCTCGGCAAAGCCGTAATGGCTGCCATCATGGGTTTCCTCGTGATCAGCTTTGCCATCTGGGGCATCGGCGACATTTTTCGTGGATTTGGCCGAAATGCCGTTGCAACCATTGGCGGTACCGAGATCTCGATCGAGCAGTTTCGTCAATTCTACAACGAACGTCTCCAGCAATTGGGCCGCCAGCTCGGAAAGCCCATCTCACCCGAGGAAGCGCGCTTGCGCGGCATCGACCGGCAGCTGCTTGGGCAGCTTGTTGCCGAAACCGCACTCGATGAACAGGCGAGACAGTTGCGGCTTGGCTTGTCGGATGCCGACGTCGCCAAACGCATAACGGCCGATCCGTCATTCCGTGGTCCGAATGGTCAGTTTGACCGGGCGCGGTTCGAACAGCTCATCCGCCAGGCTGGTTTCACCGAAGGCCGCTTCGTCGACGACCAGCGGCGGGCTACGCTGCGCCGACAAATCGGGCAAAGCATCACCGGAGACCTGAAGGTGCCGGCAACGGCGATGGCTGTGCTCAATCAGTTCCGAAATGAAAGGCGTCAGATCGAATACGTCACTCTCGGTGTCGCCCAGGCCGGGGAAATTCCGACACCGACGCCGGAAGAACTCACCAAATATTTTGAGGAACGTAAGGCGCGGTTCCGCGCGCCCGAACTCCGCAAGATCATCTTGCTGGCAATTACCCCAAGCGACCTCGCCAAGCCGGATTCTGTCAGCGACGCCGATGCCAAGGCCTACTATGACCAACGGAAGGACACCTACGGCAAGCCGGAAAAGCGCGAGGTGCGCCAGATCGCATTCCCTAACGAAGAAGAGGCGGCAGCGGCGCGCGAGCGCATTGCTAAGGGCGCGACCTTCGAGGACATCGCCAAGGATCGCGGAATGAACATCTCCGATACTGAACTTGGCACCGTCGCGAAATCAGAGATTATCGACCCTGCGATGGCCGATGCCGCGTTTGCTCTCAAACCAGGAGAAACGAGCGCGCCGGTCAAAGGCCGCTTCGGCACCGCCTTGCTGCAGGTCGGCAAGATCGAACCAGGCGAAGAAAAGACGTACGAGGAACTCGCCGGACAAATCAAAAAAGAAATTGCGGCGGGTCGAGCCCGAAACGAAATAGGAAGCCTGCGCGACAAGATCGAGGATGAGCGCGCCGCCGGTTCCACGCTCATAGAAGCTGCCAAAAAGCTCGGACTCACAACAACCACTATCGAGGCAGTAGATCGCTCCGGACGGGGCCCGGACGGAAAGCCTGTTGCAGGATTACCGCAAACTCCCGACGTCATCAGCGCCGCCTTCGCTAGTGATGTGGGCGTCGATACTGAAGCGTTGCAGTTGCCGAACGGCGGCTATCTCTACTTCGACCTCGTCGGCGTGACGCCCTCACGCGAGCGCCCACTCGACGAGGTGAAAGACCAAGTTGTGGAAGGATGGCGCAATGACGAGATTGCGAAACGGCTGCAGGCAAAAGCCGACGATCTCGTTGGAAAGCTCAAGGCTGGCACGCCGTTCCCACAAGTGGCGAGCGAAGCCGGCCTCAAGCTCGCAACCGCATCCGATCTGCAACGCGGAAAATCCGCCGGCTTCCTGCCAGCAAAAGCAGTCGACGCCGTCTTCCGCACGCCCAAGGGCATTCCTGCCAGCGTTGAAGGCGAAAAGGAGACGGAGCGCTTCGTGTTCCGCGTGACCGAGATTCTAGACCCCACGCTCGATGCAAGCTCACCAGAAGGCAAGGTTATTTCCGACACGCTGCGGAGTTCCTACGGCGAGGACATTGTCACCGAGTACATCGGACGCCTGGAAAACGAGTTAGGGGTTTCCGTCAACCAGCCGGCGTTCAACCAGGTCATCGGCGGCGGCACCCAGCAGTAGTCAGCCCCATGCAGATCGAGCCGTCGGAGAGCGCCTTTGCCGAACGCTATGGGCGGAACGAACCTCAGGTCGTGTGGACCACCTTGGTGGCCGACCTTGAGACGCCAGTCTCCGCTTTTTTAAAGCTTGGCGGCAAACCGATGAGCTTTCTGCTGGAATCCGTGGAAGGCGGTGCCGTGCGCGGACGTTACTCCATCATCGGGCTCGAGCCGGACCTGATCTGGCGTACCAGCGCAGGCCGGGCCGAGATCAACCGCACCGCGCGAGACAACCGCGAAGCTTTCAAGCCATGTCCCGAGCCCCCACTGGAAGCCCTGCGGTCTCTGATAGCGGAAAGCAAGATAGCGCTGCCGGAGAGCTTGCCGCCGATGGCAGCCGGCGTTTTCGGCTATCTGGGCTACGACATGGTTCGTTTGATGGAGGAATTGGCGCCACCGAACCCCGATCCCATCGGGATTCCCGATGCGATCCTGGTTCGCCCAACGATCGTCGTCGTGTTCGATGCCGTCAAAGATGCAATCACTATTGTCACGCCGGCGCGCCCCGCAGCAGGCGTTGATGCCAAAACTGCGTTGTCTCGCGCTACTGACATCCTCGCCAAAGCGGCGGATCGCCTTGATGGTCCAACAGATAAATCGCTTTCGGTGTACGACGGTGGGCCACTCGACATCCCGGCAAAGTCGAACACCACGCCCGAACAATTCAAGGCCATGGTGCGGATGGCGAAGGACTACATTGTCGCCGGCGATGCCTTCCAGATCGTGCTAGCGCAGCGCTTCGAGGCACCTTTCACTCTGCCGCCATTCTCACTGTACCGCGCACTGCGGCGGACCAATCCTTCGCCTTATCTTTATTTTCTCGATTTTGGCAGCTTTGCAGTGGCGGGATCGAGTCCGGAAATTCTCGTGAAGGTCTCTGATGATGTTGTCACCATCCGTCCAATCGCGGGGACACGACATCGCGGCGCGACGCCGGTTGAAGACCGGGCGCTTGCGGAGGAATTGCTCGCCGATCCCAAGGAGCGCGCGGAACACTTGATGTTGCTCGACCTTGGCCGCAACGACGTGGGACGCGTGGCGGCGATCGGTACGGTCAATGTGACGGACCAGTTCTTTATCGAACGCTACAGCCACGTGATGCACATTGTATCCAATGTCGAGGGCAAACTCGCCGAGGACCGTGATGCCCTCGACGCATTGGCGGCGGGCTTCCCTGCCGGAACGGTCTCGGGTGCCCCAAAAGTACGCGCGATGCAGATCATCGATGAGTTGGAGAAGGAAAAGCGCGGTCTGTATGCGGGCTGTGTGGGCTATTTCTCCGCAGCGGGTGAAATGGACACCTGCATCATCCTGCGCACCGCGCTGATCAAGAACGGCACAATGTACGTCCAAGCCGGTGCCGGCATCGTCGCCGACAGCGACCCCGATTTCGAGCAGCAGGAATGCATCAACAAGGCGAAGGCCTTGTTTCGTGCGGCGGAAGAGGCGCGCCGTTTCGCCGGCGCGGTCAAACGAGGCCAGTAACCGTCGACGCGGCGGGCTGCTTGACCCTCCTCGAGGGGCACCGTAAACCCTTGCGAAAGCGGTGGAACATGATCGTCCTTATCGACAATTACGACAGCTTCACCTTTAACCTCTTCCACTATCTGGGAGGGCTCGGAGCTGATGTGGTTGTCTATCGCAACGACAAGATTTCCGCGGCCGATGTGATGGCTGCGGAGCCGGAAGCCATCGTGCTCTCGCCCGGCCCCCGCACACCCAACGAAGCCGGTATCTGCCTCGAGGTCATCGAGAGAGCATCTGCGAGCATTCCGATCCTTGGCGTCTGCCTTGGCCATCAGGCCATTGGGCAAGCCTTTGGCGGAAAGGTGGTGCGCGCGGTGCCCCTGCACGGGAAGGTGTCCGAGATCAAGCATAGAGGAACCGGCGTGTTTCACGGCATCAATGGCCCGTTGAAGGCAACGCGCTATCATTCACTCGTGGTTGAGCGCACGAGCATGCCGCTTAACCTTATGATCAATGCCGAGACGGGTGACGGGCTGGTCATGGGACTGACGCATGCGAACCTGCCCGTGCATGGCGTCCAGTTTCATCCCGAAAGCATTGCATCCGAGCACGGCCATTTAATGCTCAAGAATTTTCTCGATATCGCCGCCGCCTGGAACTGCAAACGGGGCCGGCGCAAGGCTCCCGCGCGCAAAGCGGCGGCGCTGCACGCGGCAACCTGAGACTTCGCGATGGCCGACGATTTCAAAGCGCTCATCGCAAAGGTTGCGACCGGCGCAAGCCTCACGCGCAAGGAAGCGGCCAGTGCCTTCGACCGCATGATGTCGGGCGAAGCCACACCCTCGCAGATGGGCGGGCTGCTGATGGCATTACGGGTGCGCGGGGAAACTGTCGAAGAAATTACCGGCGCAGTCACCACCATGCGCGCCAAAATGCTTGGCGTGAAAGCACCGGCTCACGCAGTCGACGTCGTCGGCACGGGCGGCGATGCGTCGGGCTCGTTCAATATTTCGACTTGCGCAGCATTCATTGTCGCGGGTGCCGGTATACCGGTCGCGAAGCACGGCAACCGCGCGCTATCGTCCAAGTCCGGGGCGGCCGACGCGCTGCAAGCGCTCGGCGTCAGGATTGATCTCGACCCAAATCAAGTCGCCTTGTGCATTCGCGATGCCGGGATCGGCTTTATGTTCGCGCCCGCACATCATCCTGCAATGAAGAATGTGGGACCAACGCGTGTCGAACTCGGAACGCGCACTATCTTTAACCTCTTGGGGCCGCTCTCCAATCCTGCAAGTGTCAAGCGGCAGATGATTGGCACATTCTCAAGGCATTGGGTCGAGCCGATGGCGCAGGTGTTGAGAAATCTCGGATCTGAAAGCACCTGGGTGGTCCACGGCTCCGACGGGCTGGACGAGATCACGACTTCCGGCCCGACCACCGTTGCCGCCCTCGAGAATGACAACATCCGCTCGTTCGAGGTGACGCCCGAGGATGCGGGCTTGCCGCGTTCAAAACCGGAGGCGCTGCGCGGGGGCGATGCTGAATACAACGCGAAGGCCTTGCTCGATGTTCTCAAGGGAAAACGAAGCGCTTTTCGCGACGTGGCTATCCTGAATGCCGCCGCCGCCCTTATCGTGGCTGGGAAGGCACAGGATCTTAAGCACGGCGCAGCGCTCGCGGCCAAATCGATTGAAAGCGGCGAAGCGGAAGGCCGGCTCGACCGGTTGATAGCGGTTTCAAACGCCACGGAGGCGTAGTCTTGTCCGACATCCTCTCCAAGATCGAAGCCTACAAGCGCGAGGAGATCGCCGCGGCCAAACGAGCTCGGCCGCTTGCGAGGCTGGAGAAGGATGCGAAGGCCGCATCTCCGCCGCGCGGTTTCCTGCGTGCGATTGAAGCGCGTATCGCTGGCGGCGACTACGCGCTGATTGCCGAGGTCAAAAAGGCTAGCCCGTCAAAGGGATTGATCCGCGCGGATTTCGATCCGCCAGCGCTCGCCAAGGCATACGAATCCGGTGGCGCGACCTGCCTCTCGATTTTGACCGACGCGCCTTCGTTCCGGGGCAGGCCCGAATTCCTGACAGCGGCCCGCAACGCCACAGCCCTTCCGGCGTTACGAAAGGATTTTATCTACGAACCGTACCAAGTCGTTGAATCAAGGTCACTTGGCGCCGACTGCATCCTGATCATCATGGCGGCGGTCGATGACAAAGCTGCTATCGACATTGAGGATGCGGCATTCGCTTACCAAATGGATGTGCTGGTTGAAGTTCATGATGAAGTTGAGCTCGGCCGCGCGCTCAAGCTCAAATCCCGGTTGATCGGGATCAACAACCGTCACCTGCGAACCTTTGAGACCTCTCTAGCGGTCAGTGAGCGACTGGCCCCTCTGATCCCCCGCAACCGTGTTCTCGTGGGCGAAAGCGGCCTCAATACGCCGGCAGACCTCGCCCGCCTTAAGCGAATTGGTATTTCGACGTTCCTGATCGGTGAAAGCCTGATGCGCCAACCCGATGTCGCGTCGGCAACGCGCGCTCTGCTTGCGCGTGAATCACCTCGCGCTGCAGCGGAGTGATCGCATGGCGCGACGCAAAAAAACGAATGCACGGCGTCTTGCGAAAAACAGGTTGCGCCGTCCGGAAACAAAACCCAGGCCGGCGGCAGCACCGTCTGCCCTCACTCATATCGATGCGCGGGGCGAAGCCCGCATGGTCGACGTCACCGACAAAGGCGCAACCGAAAGGACTGCTGTAGCGGAAGGCCGTGTGATCATGCGCAAGGAAACGCTTGATCTGGTCCTGGAAGGCAATGCGATGAAAGGCGATGTCTTAGGCGCCGCCCGGCTTGCCGGCATCATGGCGGCCAAGCGAACCCATGGGCTTATTCCACTGTGTCACCCACTCCCGCTTTCAAAAATCGAAATCGAGATCAATCCAGAGCATTCGTTGCCGGGATTTCTGGTGCAGGCGACGGTGAAGGTCACAGCCAAAACCGGCGTAGAGATGGAAGCTTTGACAGCCGTTTCGATCGGCTGCCTGACGATCTACGACATGGTCAAAGCACTGGAACGCGGCGTGCACATTGAAGGTATCCGCCTGCTGCGCAAAAGCGGCGGCAAGTCGGGCGAGTGGCACGCGGAGTCGTAGTCAAATGGCTTTAATGCCTGTTGCTGAGGCACTGCAACGCGTGTTGGCGGACGTGAGACCTCTCCCAGCCGAAATGGTGCCGCTGAACGATGCGTTCGCCCGCGTCCTCACGCAAGACATGCGCGCGTTGCGCACGCAGCCGCCCACGGCGATTTCGGCAATGGACGGCTATGCCGTGCGTGCGGACGATATCGCGGCTGCGCCGGTCACACTTAAGGTGATAGGTGAAGTTGCTGCAGGTCGCCCATTCGATGGAGAAATCGGACGCGGTCAAGCCGCGCGCATTTTTACCGGTGGTGTCATGCCGAGAGGCAGCGATACCGTCGTCATTCAAGAGCACACTACTCGCGATAGCGACACTGTGAGAATCGAGAAGCCGATATCGAAGAAGCGAAATGTTCGTTCGCAAGGGATCGATTTTGCCAGTGAACAAACCCTCCTGCGCAGAGGGCATCGGTTGACGAGCCGCGACCTGATGCTCGCCGCTGCCATGAACCATTCGGGCGTCAGCGTGCACCGCCAGCCAAAGGTCGCGCTGCTGGGTACAGGGGACGAACTTGTCCCACCCGGCAGCCAGCCTGGACCGGGCGAGATTGTCTATTCGAACGGCTTTGCGATCAACGCGGCGGCGCGCAGTGAGGGTGCGGAGGTGCGCGACCTTGGCATTGCCCGCGACCGCATCGAGGACATCGTCGCTGCGGTGCGCCGCGCGCAAGATTGGAATGCCGATATCCTGGTTACATCTGGCGGCGCGTCCGTGGGCGAGCACGACCTGGTGCAGCGGGCCTTGACCACGCAGGGCCTCGACCTTTCTTTCTGGCGTGTAGCCCTGCGCCCCGGACGCCCCATGATGCACGGTCGCCTGGGCGCCATGCAGGTACTCGGCGTGCCCGGGAATCCGGTGTCGTCGTTTGTCTGCGCTTTCCTGTTCCTCGTGCCACTCATCAGGCGCATGGCGGGTCGGCAAGACGTCGAATCGGCTCCCCAATCCGCACGGCTTGGCTGTGATCTGCCAGCCAACGATGAGCGTCAGGACTATCTGCGGGCGACCCTTTCGCCTGGGACCAACGGGCAGATCGCAACCCCCTTGCCCGATCAGGACAGTTCCCTAATGGCCCCGCTGGCCAAGGCGGACTGCCTGCTGATTCGGGCGCCCTACGCACCAGCCGCCGCCGCCGGTTCCGACTGCGTCATCATTAAGCTAGGCCTTTAGGCGCCTTTCGACTTTTTCACCCCAAATTAATTGGTTGCGGAACACATATCGAACAGATAGTGTCTGTTCATGATTTGTTTCTGGCTTGGTCCATGGATCGGACCCGACCTGACGGGGAGAGATAGATGCTAACCCGCAAGCAATTCGAGCTTTTACGGTTCATCCACGAACGGCTGACCGAGACCGGCGTGCCCCCTTCATTCGACGAGATGAAGGACGCGCTCGACCTGCGGTCGAAGTCAGGCATCCACAGGCTCATTACGGCGCTAGAGGAGCGAGGCTTCATCCGTCGCCTGCCCAATCGGGCACGGGCGATCGAGGTGATTAAGCTTCCCGATTCAGTCGGACATGGGCTCGGCTCGGCCCGCACACGCGGCTTCACCCCAAGCGTCATTGAAGGTGACCTTGGCCGCGTCCGGGCCACCTCCGACGACGATGGTGGACGCCCGGTGTCCGTGCCGGTTATGGGCCGCATCGCTGCCGGCACGCCCATCGAAGCGATCCAGACCCGCAGTCACGTCATCAACATGCCACCGGACCTATTGTCGGCTGGTGAGCATTTTGCGCTCGAGGTGCGTGGCGACAGCATGATCGAGGCTGGCATCCTCGACGGCGATATTGCGCTGATCCGAAAGTCGGAAGCTGCCGATACCGGCGACATCGTGGTTGCGCTGATAGATGATGAGGAAGCGACCCTCAAGCGCTTCCGTCGTCGCGGCGCTTCGATCGCTCTCGAACCGGCCAATACCGCTTACGAGGTCCGCATCCTGCCGCCGAACCGCGTGCGGATTCAGGGCAAACTAGTAGGGCTCTTTCGGCGCTACTGATCCTCCGCGACCAGGTTTTCCGGACGCGAGGCGGCATCGCCGGCCGGCGCATCCGGCTGGGTGGGCACCCTTGCCACGACGGAACCATGGCCCCAGGGCCGTTCGTACTTGGGCGGAAGCGCGACGGTTTGCTCAAAGCGGTCGCCCCTCCAATGCAACGCCACCGCGCCCCCTGCTCGCCAGACATTCCTGTCGATCAGGGTTGCCGCGCAATTCGGGGCTGTTGCTTCCCGCAAGCTGACCACCACCACAGCGCGCGTGCAGTCTTCGGCCAGAGCCTCAAGCGCAAACGCCATTGAAATGAGCCGGCCATCCGCCAGCTTGCCAATGCAACCGATAGCGTCACAGTGTACACCGTTGTTCAGGCTCGGATCCTTCGGCGCGCGCGCATCGGCGTCGGCCGCAAGCCATTCCTTGATCGCAAAACTGTCCCGACTGCTGTGCAGAACTGACAGCTGCCCGCTTTGTCCGCGAAACGCGGTCGTCTGCCCATCACCAGCGATCAGGACATCCGGACTGGGCGTTAGCACCGCCCACGTTCCAGCCGCGATCATGAGGATCATACCGCTCCAGCGCAGCGGAGTACGGAGCAGGCACACTAGCAGCAGACCAGCTGTTCCAACCAAAAGGGGACCTGTGCCAAAGGCCTGGATGCGTCCGACAGCGCCCGGCAGACCGCTCACCCATAGCGACACCGAGATCATCCAATCAATTCCGTACCCCATCAGCTGCCAAAACACAGTGTCGAAGCCGAACGGCATCGCGACAAGCCCGAGTATCCCCATCGGCATGACGATGATCGATATCACCGGCATGGCGAGGAGATTTGCCAGAACGCCGTATGGGGCCAGCCGATGAAAGTGATAGGCCGCGTAAGGTGTAGTGGCGAGCCCGGCGACCAGCGAAGCCAGCGTCAGCGCCGCAATCTCGCGCGCACCCCATAAGGCTACGCGGGCGCCCAGCGAGCTGTCGCGATCAACACGCCATGGTAACCCGTTTTGGTAGACTGCAATCAAGGCCAGCGTCGCCGCAAATGACATTTGGAAGCTGGGATGCACGACGGCCTGTGGTGACAGCGTGAGCACTGCAATGGCAGCGACAGAGATCGTGCGGAATGTCAACGTTGGACGATCAAGCAGCACGCCGACTAGCACTATCGCAATCATGATGTAGGAACGTTGGGTAGCGACCTCCGCGCCTGACAGTAGAAGATAGAATGTCGTCCCAACCAGCGCGCCAAACGCCGACCATTTCTTGATCGGATGGTGGTTCGCCAATGAAGGCAGAAGAGCAAGTCCCGCGCGAATGATGAAAAATACAATGCCGGCGACGACCGCCATGTGATATCCGGAAATGGAGAGGACGTGGGCAAGGCTCGAAACATACATCGCATCATTGACCGGTGTTGATATCGCGTCGCGCTTTCCCGTGATGAGGGCAGAAGCAATCGAGCCCTTGTCGCCCCCAATGACTGCGCGCATGCGCTTGTCGATTGCCTCGCGCAGGTCATCAATGACGGTCGCATACCGCAACCAGATTCCACCGGCGACGGGCGGCGCTCCGACCTTGATCGCGCCGAGCGTGTAACCCGAAGCGCCGATACGCTGGAAATACATATCGCGGGCAAAATCGTAACCACCGGGACGCAGCGGTTGCAGCGGCGGCGACAGATGGGCCTTGAATTCGATGAAGCTGCCGACCGCCGGAGCAGTGCCTTTCCTTACCGCGACGCGTACACGGTCCGGCGCTCCTCCGCCGGGAGAGACATCGAAGCGCTGGACACGCACCACGATGCGATCGCTTTTCTCGCGCTCTTCGCGAATTTCGACGAAACCCGCGAGCGAAGCGCTCGCTACCGGATGTTGCAAGATGGGATGTGCAATGCGCTTGGTCTGCAGGGCGGCGATTGCAAGCCCGCAGGCGAATGCGGCAAATCCCAGTGCGAGTGGGAAGCCGATCGGGCGCCGGCGGGCCGAGTACGCGGTCGTCACGCCCGCGGCAGCCATTATTGAGGTCGCCCACCATGCGGGTTCGCGATCGGTGGTGAAGTAGCCAACGATGCCAAGGGCAAAGGCGACAGGCAGCCAGGGTGTTAGGCGGCCAGGCGCAACTTCGGCTGCCACCCATTGGAAAACGAGCTCCCGCAGCCGCCCGGCGAGATTTGCAACGCTAACGGGCAAGAACAAGCCCGCCGGACGTCCGGCGGGCTCCCAGGTCTTGACGCCGACGCGCTGCTTGCCGCCTTTGCTGCCTGGCCTGGCCATTGCGCCGGGCGCCTCCCCGACGCTGCCTGCTACAACCTGCTCTATCCTAACTCATCCATAGGTTGTGGCCACAAATTTCGATCAGCCTGTGGTTTTCTCCTTGGCCCAGGTGTCGCGTAGGCCGATCGTGCGGCTGAACACCGGCTTTCCCGGCTTCGAGTCCGGGTCGAGGCAGAAATAACCCTGGCGCTCGAACTGCACGGGTTCGCCAAGCTTGGCATCGGCAAGCGCTGGTTCAAGCCGGCTTCCGCTCAACACTTCGAGTGAATTCGGATTGAGATCAGCCGTGAAATTTTCGCCGCCCGTTGGATCGGGCTTGGTGAACAACGGATTGTAAAGTCTGACCTCCGCCGGAACAGAATGGGCGGCCGACACCCAATGGATAGTCGCCTTCACCTTGCGCCCATCCGGCGCGTTGCCGCCTTTTGTCGTCGGATCATATGTGCAACGCAATTCGCTCACCTCGCCATTGGCCTTCTTGATAACCTCGCGGCATGTAATGAAATAGGCGTAGCGCAAGCGAACTTCGGCGCCCGGAGAAAGGCGAAAGAACTTTTTTGGAGGGTTCTCCATGAAGTCGTCCTGCTCGATGTAGATTTCGCCGCCGAATCTTATTTTCCGCACACCCGCAGACGCATCATCGGGATGATTGACGGCTTCAAGCTCCTCGACTTGCCCTTGCGGATAATTCTCGATCACGACCTTGAGTGGGCGCAGCACTGCCATGCGTCGCAATGAATTTTTGTTCAGCACTTCGCGAACGGAGAAATCAAACATGCCGACGTCAACGACGCTGTTGGCCTTGGCGACGCCAATTCGCTTGACAAAATCGCGGATCGCTTCGGGCGGAACGCCGCGTCGGCGCAGTCCGGCGAGAGTCGGCATGCGCGGATCATCCCATCCTCTCACGTGACCCTGTCGCACCAGTTCGGTCAGCACACGCTTGGACAGTACCGTATAGGAGAGATTGAGCCGCGCGAATTCATATTGATGAGGCCGTGACGGAACATTCAGGTTTTTAAGAAACCAGTCGTATAACGGCCGGTGATCTTCGAATTCCAGCGTACAAACAGAGTGGGTAACGTGTTCGATTGCATCCGACTGCCCGTGGGCGAAGTCGTAGCTCGGATAGATTTTCCACTGCACACCCGTGCGTGGATGACTTGCGTGCAGGATTCGATAGAGAGTCGGATCGCGCAAATTGATGTTGCCTGACGCCATATCGATCTTCGCGCGCAGGACGCGTGCGCCAGTCGGAAACTCGCCCGCCCGCATCCGACGGAACAGGTCGAGGTTCTCGTCGACGGGCCGATCGCGGAACGGACTGTTCTTTCCGGGCTCGGTCAGCGTGCCACGGTTGATCCGCATGTCATGGGGGCTTTGGTCGTCGACATACGCCTTGCCTGCCCGGATCAGATCCTCTGCCCAAGCATAAAGCTGCTCAAAATAATCAGATGCGTGATAGAGGTGCTTCCCCCAATCAAAGCCCAGCCAGCGCACGTCGGCTTCGATGGCATCAATGTATTCCTGTTCCTCCCTGGTGGGATTGGTGTCGTCGAAGCGCAGGTGACAGCGCCCCCCGAACTCCTCGGCTACACCAAAGTTGAGAACGATGGATTTCGCGTGCCCAATATGCAGGTAGCCGTTGGGCTCTGGCGGAAAGCGCGTCACCACGCTGCTCACGCGGCCAGAATCGAGATCGCTTTTAACTATGTCACGAATAAAATCGCGTCCGGCCGCGCTGGCATTGGCGCCGCCTCTTATCCTATCGTCCGTCGCCATGCTTCCTCAATTTCGAAACGACCTTGCCCCTGCGACCCGCGCCGCCCGGCGGCCTATGCCATGACGGGTCGCCCGACTCAATGTCAATCGCGATGACACTTTTGCTTGGAACTGTGATACACGCCCCCCGATGACCGAGTCTGTCGTCACCCGTTTTGCGCCCTCGCCTACCGGCTTTCTTCACATAGGCGGAGGCCGCACAGCCCTGTTCAACTGGCTCTTCGCCCGCCGGCACGGCGGCAAGATGCTGTTGCGGATTGAAGATACCGACCGCGAACGTTCGACGGCCGCCGCCATCAACGCCATCATTGATGGGCTGACCTGGCTCGGACTTGCCTGGGACGGCGAGATTGTCTTCCAGTTCTCGCGCGCCGCCCGCCACCGGCAGGTTGCCGAGCAGTTACTTGCCTCCGGTCACGCCTACCGTTGTTATTGCAGTTCCGACGAATTGGCCGCAATGCGCGAGAAAGCCCGCGCCGAAGGCCGCACCCGCCTCTATGACGGCCGGTGCCGCGACCGTGATCCAAAGAACGCGCCCGTGGGCGTCAACCCGGTGATCCGACTCAAGGCGCCGCTTACTGGGGAAACCGTCGTCGACGATCAGGTCCAGGGTCGTGTGGTCTGGCAGAACGAGAATCTCGATGATTTTGTCCTGCTGCGTTCGGACGGCACGCCCACGTACATGCTGGCGGTCGTAGTGGATGACCATGACATGGGCGTCACCCATATTATCCGTGGGGACGACCACCTCAATAACGGCGCCCGCCAAACTCAAATTTACCAGGCCCTCGGCTGGAAGGTGCCGGTCATGTCGCACATTCCACTCATTCACGGGCCCGACGGCTCCAAGCTATCGAAGCGCCACGGCGCTCTCGGCGTCGACGCCTACCGCGCGATGGGATATCTGCCGGCGGCGATGAGAAATTACCTGGTGCGGCTTGGCTGGGCGCATGGAGACCAGGAGATTTTCACCACCGAAGAAATGATTGCCGCCTTTGACCTTCCCCAGATCGGACGGTCACCGGCACGCTTTGATTTTACCAAGCTCGAAAGTCTCAACGGTCACTACATTCGCGCAAGCGACGACGCCGATCTCATTGCTGCCCTTGAGCAGCTTTTGCCCCACATAGCGGGCGGCCAGGAACTCACGAACAAAATGACGCCGGGCCTACGCGCCAAATTGCTGGCAGCCATGCCTGGGCTCAAAGAACGTGCCAAGACTTTAGTCGAACTGTTCGACGCCTCCCGTTTCCTGTGGACCAGCCGGCCGCTCGATATCAATGACCAGGCAAAGGCCCTGCTGACCAACGAGGCCAAGACGCTGATTGCGGCACTCCTGCCAGAGCTGGAGGCGGTTCCCGACTGGAATGCGACATCAGCGGAGGCGGTTGTCCGGCCCTATGCCGAGCGCGCCGGGCTCAAGCTCGGAGCCGTTGCACAACCACTACGAGCTGCCCTTACAGGAAGGACGACTTCGCCACCAATTTTCGATGTGCTCGCGGTTCTCGGCCGTGACGAAAGCCTGGCACGTCTGCGGGACCAGGCCACCCTGTAAACTTTTCATATCGGGCAAGTGCCATTCGTCCTGCCTGCATTCAAGGCAAGCCAGGCATTGCGGGCTATCTTGCAGTGCACATATGAATGGGATACGCACAAAGCGGCCGGAATTTCCAACGCCGATCCGGCGTCATGCCTTCCGGTCGGTACGTTTGCGCACCGCTCGCGGCCAACTTGAGGGCTCGACTATGGACGCCAAGACCAACGCCAAGAATAAATCCGGCACCCTAACCGTCGGGAACAACAATTGGGACATGCCGATCTATTCCGGCACGATCGGTCCCGATGTCGTCGACATCTCGAAGCTCTATACCCAGAGCGGGATGTTCACGTATGACCCCGGGTTTACCTCGACCGCTAGCTGCGAATCCAAGATCACGTACATCGATGGTGATGAAGGCATCCTGCTCTATCGCGGATATCCCATCGAGCAGCTCGCCGAGCATGGCGACTTTCTGGAGACCTGTTACCTGTTGCTCTACGGCGAGCTCCCGACAAGCGCTCAAAAGGCCGACTTTGACTATCGTGTAAGCCGTCACACGATGGTCCACGAACAGATGAGTCGGTTCTTTCAAGGTTTCCGCCGCGACGCTCATCCGATGGCAGTGATGACTGGATGCGTCGGCGCACTATCGGCCTTCTATCACGACTCCACCGACATCTCCGATCCGCATCAGCGCATGATCGCGTCGATCCGCATGATTGCCAAGGTGCCTACACTCGCCGCGATGGCATACAAGTACTCGGCCGGTCAGCCGTTCGTTTATCCAAAGAACGATCTCGACTACGCCTCCAATTTCCTGCGTATGTGCTACGCGGTTCCGACAGAGGAATACAAGCCAAACCCGGTCCTGGCGCGCGCCATGGACAGGATATTCATTCTGCACGCCGACCACGAGCAGAACGCATCCACCTCAACGGTACGGCTCGCCGGATCTTCGGGTGCAAACCCGTTCGCCTGCATTGCGGCCGGCTGCGCCTGCCTGTGGGGCCCCGCGCACGGCGGCGCCAATGAAGCAGCCCTCAACATGTTGCGCGAGATCGGATCGGTCGGTCGCATTCCGGAATTCATCAAGCGCGCCAAGGACAAGAACGATTCCTACCGCCTGATGGGATTCGGGCACCGCGTTTACAAGCACTATGATCCGCGTGCCAAGATCATGCAGAAAACCTGTCACGAGGTGTTGACTGAGCTTGGCATCAAGGACGATCCGCTGCTCGATGTTGCCATGGAACTCGAGAAGATTGCCCTGCACGACGAGTATTTCATTGAGAAGAAGCTTTATCCCAACATCGACTTTTATTCCGGCATCACGCTCAAGGCGATGGGCTTTCCAACCACCATGTTTACCGTACTATTTGCTGTTGCGCGCACGGTCGGCTGGATCGCCCAATGGAAGGAAATGATCGAGGACCCGAACCAGAAGATCGGCAGGCCGCGTCAGCTCTATACGGGTGCGACACGACGGGACTACGCGCCGATCTCGCGGCGGAAATAGCCCATTAGACGCTCTTGCCGTTGCCTTTGCCGTTGAGCTTCGGCGCGCTCGCGCCGTCGTAGGCCCATTGCACGTAGGTGCCGGCCCACGTAAAGCCGCCGCCGAAGGCGGCGAGCACAAGGCGGTCGCCGCGCTTTAGCTTCGGCTCGTAGTCCCACAGGCAGAGCGGAATAGTGGCGTTGGTGGTGTTGCCATATTTGTGGATCGTCACCATCACCTTATCCATTGGCAGGCCCATGCGCTCGGCGGTCGACTCGATAATGCGTTTGTTGGCCTGATGCGGAACCAGCCAGTCGATCATGTCGGCGCGCAAATTATTGCGCGCCATGATTTCGCCCGCGACCTCCGCCATTTTGGCAATGGCAAATTTGTACACGGCCGCACCTTCTTGGTGGACATAGTGTAATCGCTTGGCGACGGTCTCCGCTGTCGGAGGCATGCGGCTGCCGCCGGCCTTCTGGTGCAAATGGATCATTCCTGATCCATCGGAGCGGATCAGGGCATCCATGATGCCGTAGCCCGCATCGTCTGGCTCCAGAAGCACGGCACCGGCAGCATCGCCAAACAGCACGCATGTTGCACGGTCGGTGTAATCGATGATGGATGACATCTTGTCGGCGCCAACCACCACCACCTTACGGGCGTTCCCGTTGGCGATGAATTGTGCGGCGATCGTGAGCGAATAGAGGAAACCCGAGCAGGCAGCCTGGACGTCGAAGCTGCCGACATTGCACACGCCTACCATGTCGCAGACTAGATTGGCGGTGGACGGGAATTGCATATCAGGCGTGGTGGTCGCGCAGATCAGTAGGTCGACGTCGCCCGGCTTCGTCCCGGCTTTTTGTAACAATCCGCGCACGGCTTCGGCGGCCATGTGCGCAGTTCCGAGGCCCTCGCCCCTGAGGATGTGACGCTCCTTGATCCCGGTCCGTTCGGTGATCCAGGCATCGCTCGTATCCACCATACGCGCGAGCTCTGCGTTCGTGAGCAGATCCGGTGGCAGATAGCCGTGGACAGCTGTGATTGAGGCGCGTGGCGGTGGGGTCAAAGGCTGGAATCCGGTTTTCACCAATGACATACGCCGGATCAGCTGGCCCCGGCAAGTTACGTCTTACGGTCCCGTCAATGCCAGTGCTTTGCCTGTTGACAGGTTCCGTCGACAAGCGCAGTCGAGCACCACTTCGGCTGCGCGCTCGCTGGGCCTCGCCCCGCCAACCTCCATAATCTTATCGAGGCGGGCGAATGCCTCGGTTTGCGTCCGCCGTTCCGGCGTGTCAGCTAGCAGCGGGAGCAAGGCGCCGGCCAACCGATCCGGCGTGCAATCGCGCTGTAGAAACTCCGGAACGACGTTTTTGCCCAGTGCGAGGTTTGCGAGGATGACCGACGGAACGTTCACGAGCGCGCGCGCAGCCAATTCCTCGATCAACGAGACCTTGTAGGCCGCCACCATCGGCACGCCCGACAAAGCCAGCTCCAGCGTCGAGGTGCCTGATTTTGTCAGCGCCGCACGCGCTGACCGGAACGCTCCGCTCTTTTCTTCACTATCAACGATCACGCGCGCCGATACCGGCCACGGCGCAACTGCCGATCGGACCGCATCGGCAAGCCGTGGTACCGCCGGCACCACAACCTCCATAGTGCCCAACTGCTCCGCGACGCGCCCAATGGCGGCGCCAAAGACGGGCCCCATCCGACGAATTTCGCCGGTTCGACTTCCGGGTAGCACCAGAAGCAGCGGCGGGTCTGCCATGCGCAGCGGCTTCTCAAAGTCCCTCGGGCGCAGATCGTCGAGCCGCTCGGTCAGGGGATGGCCGACATAGCTGCAAGGCGGACCATTCAACTCACGCATGATCTTGGGCTCGAAGGGCAAGAGCGCCAGGACGTGATCAATAAACCCGCGCATCGCTCTTGCGCGGCCCGGCCGCCACGCCCACACCGAAGGACATACATACTTGATGATCGCAATGTCAGGCGCGCGCGCGCGCACGCGGCGTGCCACGCGGTGCGTGAATTCGGGACTGTCGATGACAACCAGAGCGTCGGGCTTGGTCGACACAATGGCATCCGCGGTTTCACGCATACGCCGGAAGATCCTTGGCAGCCGTGCAGGAATTCCGGCGAATCCGATCAACCCGAGTTCTCCAAGCGGAAATAGGCTTGGCAGGCCTTCCGCAGCCATATGGGAGCCACCGACACCGGAGAAATACACTTGCCCTTTCGTGCGCTGCCTGATCGCTGCAATCAATGCAGCGCCTAGCCGATCACCGGATTCCTCCGCAGCCACCAGAAAAATATGCACGCTCATTGCTCCGGACTGGACCGAACGCCGAGGACAAAGACATTCGAGCGGTCGGCGGTCGTAACCAAGTGCTCCAGCTCGGCAACTATGGTGCTACCGGCAACGACTGCAACGCCGGCGAGGCCCGCATCGCTCGCGCCCTTGACGGTCCGCGGGCCAATCGATGGCAAATCGAAACGACGATCCTGTGCTGGCTTCGGCGACTTAACCAAGACGCCGGTGCCGCGTGATCCGCGCACCCGCCCGTTCGCGCGCATCTCGGCAACGCGCGCAAGCATGGCATCGGTTCCTTCCGCCGCTTCTACCGCGAGCACATGCCGACCCGCCACCACCACGGCCTGCCCGACGTCGAACCTTCCGGCAGCCCGCAGGTAATCGAGACCAATCTCGATATCGGCTTGGTCGCGTTCCGACGCTTGAACTCTGCCGAGCGTGCCTTCGGGCACAAGGATTTCCGGGGCAACCTCGTGCGCGCCGACGAGGTGAAGCCCTTCATCCTCGAGCACCTTGCTCATGCCCGAGAGCAAATGATTGTCGCCGCCGCGATAGGCCGCGAGAACGCGCCGCAGCATGCTGAGCCCTTTAAGATCTGGATGGACTTGCCAAAGCGAAGGGCGCACCAGTGATCCAATGAAGACAACATCACGGCAGCCTTCCGCTCGCGCGAGGCGCAGGAACTTCCCGATCTGGCCGATATGCAACCAGTGATGCGGAAAACGCTCTACGGCGGTGCCCTCGGCAGCGCCACGCAGTGGAAACAGAACGACCGAGCGTCCACCTGCCGTAACCTTGTCTGCGACCGCCAGCGGCAGGCTGCCGCCGCCACATAGCATCGCGAGTGGGCTCTCCCCTGCAGTGGCCGGTGCAGCGCTCATACGTCCTCGTCTGCCTCACTTCTTTTGACTGCCATTGTCAGTGGCCGCTTTCCATCCCGAATGAACTCGATGATCTTTGCGACCAGCGGGTCGTCGCCATATTCACCAGCAACTTCATCGAGGCGCGCGCGGAATCGGCCTTCGCCGAAAAACAGCACCTGGTAAGCCGCGCGAACGCGTTGAATATCGCTCTTGGACGCGCCGCGGCGACGCATCCCGATGACGTTGAGCCCGATCAGGTTGGCCAACGCCCCGTGTGCCATCCCGAAGGGAATGAGGTCGGCACGAACGCCGCTGAGGCCCACAATCATCGCACCTTCACCGATGCGCACAAATTGGCGAACGGCAACGCCACCGCCGAACATAACGTGGTCGGCAATGTGCACATGCCCCGCGAGAAGCACGTTGTTCGCAAAAATCACGTGATTACCGACCTTGCAGTCGTGCGCAACATGCGTACCCACCATGAAAAAACAGCGGTCACCGACTTCGGTGACACCGCCGCCATCCTTTGTTCCCACGCTCATCGTGACGTTTTCGCGAATGTCGCACTCGGCGCCAACAGCCAGTCTTGTTGGTTCGCCTCGGTAGCTTACTGATTGGGGCGGCGAACCGAGCGAGGCGAACGGATGAATGACTGTCCGCGGGCCGATCGTAGTGTGACCCGTGAGATTAACGTGAGCGATCAGCCGGCAGCCCTCTCCGACGCTCACGTTCGCGCCGATGGTGCAATACGGACCGATTGAAACATCTTTTCCGATCATAGCCCCGGCTTCGATCCGAGCCGAAGGGTCGATCATGCGAGCAGTCATGCGTTGGAGAGCATGGCGCCAACTTGCGCTTCAGCGACGATTTGGCCCGCCACTTTCGCCTCGCCGCGATACCACCACATCGACTTGCGTCGAGTGATCCGGTCCATGTGATACTCAATCGTGTCGCCGGGACGCACCGGCTTGCGGAATTTGGCCTTATCGATGGTGAGGAAAAAGACCGATGTCGCCTGCACTCCGGTCGCCGCGATGCAAAGGACTCCGGCAGTCTGCGCCATTCCCTCGATCATAAGCACACCGGGGAAGACCGGATTGCCGGGGAAATGGCCCTGAAACTGCGGCTCATTGATCGTCACGTTCTTTATGCCGACGCCGTGCAGATCGCCGCGAATGTCAATCACACGGTCGACCATCAGAAAAGGATACCTGTGCGGCAACATTTTGAGCACCATTGCGATATCGGCCGCTTCAATTGTGGTCGCGATTTTGTCCATCACAACAGTCTCATTTGTCCGCGGCGTCGGTATTGCCATCCTTGCGTGCAAGTCTTGAGAGGATCGCCATTTCCCGGAACCATTGCTTTACCGGCTTCGCCGGCGTTCCACCCCAGCGGGCCCCGGGCGGCACATCGCCATGGACAGCGCTGATCGCCGCAATTTGGGCGCCCTCCCCAATCCTGACATTGTTATTCGTACCGACGCGCGCGCCCAAAACGACAAAATCCTCAAGGGTCGAGCTGCCGGAAATTCCTGTCTGCGCGACTATAATGCAATGCCGGCCAATACTGACATTGTGGCCTACCTGTACGAGGTTGTCGATCTTGGTGCCTTCACCAATTACCGTGTCGCGGATTGCGCCCCGGTCGATCGTGGTACCGGCGCCGATCTCGACGTCGTCTTGGACTATAACGCGCCCGATCTGCGGGACCTTGAGGTGACCACCTCCGTCCATTACGAATCCGAATCCGTCCTGGCCAATCTTGCAGCCGGGGTGAACAATAACGCGATCACCGAGCAAGGTGTTGCTGACGATCGTTCCTGCGCCGATAGAAGAGCCGCGTCCGATCCGGACATCGGCGCCGATGACGGCATTTGCTCCTATGACAGTGTCACTGCCGATTTCCACGCGCGGGCCGACCACCGCCCCAGGCTCGATTGTAACACCTTGCTCCAGCCTCGCGCTCTTGTCGACGTGCGCATCCGCAAAATCGCCCGGCTTCGACAACGAAGACGGTCTCAGCGCCTGAGGGAACATCTCTCGTGCGGCAGTAACGAAAGCGCGATACGGCTCACGCACCGTCAGCGCGGCGACGCGAGCCGGAAGTTCCTTTGCGAGCGCCGCAGTCGTGAGGCAGGCGCCTGCATGCGTAGCGGCCGCCGCAGAAATGAAATTCCGGCTGTCGAAGAAGGTCAGATCAGAAGGCGCAGCGCGATCGAGCGGCGCAATATTGACGATCCGCAGGGATTCTGGAGCCGGCGATGCCATCGCGGCGCCGGTCAGCGCAGCGATCTCCCCAAGCGTGAGACCCCGGGACTGTCGTAAAAAAAAGGGTTCGCTCATCCTGCTGGCGTCTGGTCGGTGCTGCCGCCGACAAACACTATCAGAACCTAGTTCCGCCGCTGAAACGGAAGACCTGGGTGCGGTCGCACACCGAACCACCGCCAATCGGCGTCGCGCAATATTTGGTGAGCGGATAGGCCAAATCAAAACGCAGCGGCCCAAGCGGGGAATCCCAGAGCAAGCCAACGCCGACCGACGAGCGGATCAACCCTGCGCCGTCGAGGCCGACCTGCAGCGTTTCGCCAGTGACATTCCAGAACGTCGGCCCCTTATAGCTCCACAGGTTACCGGCATCGGCAAAGGCGGCAATCTTGATGCCGATATCCTTTGGCAAGAAGTACAGAGGAGTTTGTGCTTCGACGCTCGCGCCCCAGTAGATGCTGCCGCCGAGTGCGTCATTTGTTGTCCCGGGCGTAAGATCGCGCGGCCCGATGCCAGCCGGCGCGAACCCACGCACCAGATTCGGACCCATCTGGAACTGGTCGAGCATGCGCAAATCCTTGCCGCCCCACGGCGAAATTTGGCCACCCTGCAGCTTGAGAACGCTGACGACGTCGGAGAAAACCTCGTAGTACGTGCGCACTTCTGCGGCGTTCCGGACGAAATTGACGTCGCCACCAACGCCGGCGAAATCCTGCCTGAGCTCGGCAAAAAGACCACTGGTCGGCAGCTTGTTGTTGTCGAGGGTATTGTACGTAAGCGTATACCCCAGCAGTGAAACGTTAACCGCACCGGAGGCCAGCTCCTTGCGGACCGCCAGCGAAGCTTCGCCGTTTACGTAACAATCGCCGCCGTCGTTGGGCGGATTGGGTGGAACACCGCTTAAGCGAATTAATTCGTTGGTGGGACTGACGCCGATGCCGCCGTTGATGAGCGCATAGGGTGAAAATTGACAGTCATTAAGATAGGTCGGCAGCGTGATTTTCTGCTGGTAGAAGCTGTAGCGCGGTTGGAACGCGATTTCTTCCGTCACCGCGAAGCCAAGACGTAGATTTGTACCGACCACTTGCGAATTGTACGAGACGTAGCTGCTTGCAAAATTCTCCCGGGCAAAGAGGTCGATGCCGCCGGCCATGCGATAACCGAACAAGAAGGGCTCCACATACGTGAGGTCAATGCCGCGAACGTACTGTCCGTAGGAGACGGATGCCTTGCCCAAAACGCCGCGGCCCATGAGGTTGCGGTCGGCAATGCTCACTTCCCCGATAAAGCCGTCGGCCGTCGAATAGCCGCCAGAAATCGAGAACTCGCCCGTCGGTTGTTCTTCAACATCGACATTGATGACGACACGATCCGGCGCCGATCCCGGCTCATTGGTAATTTTCACGACCTTGAAATAGTTAAGATTCTTAAGACGGCGCTCGGCGCGGTCGATTAGCGCGCGATTATAGGGGTCGCCTTCGCCGAGATCGAATTCTCGGCGGATTACATAGTCGCGGGTACGCGTATTGCCGCGGATGTTGATGCGCTCGATATAGGCGCGCGCGCCCTCTTCAACGACGAATCCCAGATTGATCGTCCTAGCCTCGAAGTTACGGTCACCGCGCGGCCGTACAACGGCAAAGGCATAGCCATACTTGGCCGCCTGGATTGTCATTGCCTCAACGGTTTTTTCGACGAGGTCAGCATTATATATGCTGCCTTCCCCCATCTTCAGCTGGCTGCGCAGCGATGCCGGATCGATCGCGCGCACGTTCGAAACGACCTCGATGGTGCCGACACGATACTGCGAGCCTTCGTCGATTGTGAAGGTGACAACGAAGCCCTTCCTTGCCGGATCGTATTCACCAATGGCAGCAACAATGCGCACATCGGCGAAGCCATGCTTCAGATAGAAACGGCGCAACAAGTCGCGGTCCGCCTCGACGCGATCGGGATCGTAGATGTCAGTCGTTTGCAAGAAACTGAGGATGTTGCTTTCGGACGTCTTGATGACGTCTTTCAGCCGGCTCGAGGAAAAGGCCTTCGCGCCCACGAACCGGATATCTTTGATCCCGGTCTTCTCACCCTCTCTGATCTCAAAGACGAGATCGACGCGATTGTTCGGAAGTTCGATAATCTTCGGATCGACGGAGACATCGAATCGGCCAGTGCGATGATAAATTTCGATAATGCGCTGCACATCAGCCTGGACTGTCGGCCTCGACAGCGTTCCACGCGGTTTTGACTGAATTTCCGCGTTGAGTTGTTCGTCCTTAGTCTTCTTGTTGCCTTCGAAGGCAATCCGGTTGATCACCGGATTCTCGACCACCGTCACCACCAGCCGGCCCCCGACATGGCTGATGCGGACATCGGAAAAGAGGCCCGTCGAAACGAGCGCTTTCAAAGCCTCGTCTTCCTGCTCGGGGCCTATCCGACCGCCGGGCCCTGGCTTGAAATAAGAGCGGATCGTGTCGGCCTCGACCCTGCGGCTGCCCTCGACCACAATGGAACTGACCGTTTGCGCCATCGCCGCGCCGGATGACGCAACTGTGACAGCGGCGGTACCGACAAGGATACCGCCGAGGAAGAGGCAGCTGAGAGCCAATCCCCGCACCGCTCTCACACAAATTCCCATTCGCTACCCGCCCTCATTATCCATGCGGCCGCCCCCACTGCGGATTCGAAAGACGGTCCGGGCTGGCATTAGGCGAGCTTTTTACAGCGTTTTTTAAGCGCTGCAAACGAACTCGGACCTGAACTTTCCCTTTTCCCTCAGAAAGTTGCCCGTCAGCAACGGTCAGGAACTGGCGATACGGAGGATGTCGTTGAATGTTGCAAAGATCATCAACATCAAGACGATCGCGAGCCCAATCCTAAAGCCGAGTTCCTGAGCACGCTCCGACAAAGGTCGGCCGCGAATCGTCTCAATTATATAGAACAAAAGGTGACCGCCATCGAGCAGCGGTATCGGAAACAGGTTCAGAAGCCCGATGGAAACCGAGAGTACTGCGGTGAGGTGGAAAAGTGCCGCAAACCCCGCCGTCGCTACCTGGCCCGATACTTGCGCGATTCGGATCGGCCCGCCGAGCTGATCGGCGGCTTCCCGACCAGTAAAAACTCCGCTGATGTAAGACAGCGTCCGGTCAACGACGAACCAGGTTTCCTGTGCACCCATGACAATGGCGCGCCAAGGTCCAACTTTTTCCGTCTTGATGTCGCCAGGAGCCATGGACCGGCTGATGCCAAGCACACCGAGGCGGTGGGCATTGCCAAAGTTATCCTTGAGTTCCTTGAGTTGTGGCACGGCCCTGAGAGTGATTTGAGCATTTCCGCGCTCGACCTCGATCCTGAGCGGCTCGCCGGCGCTGATGCTGACGATGCGCTGCATATCGGAGAAGCTCTCAATCTTCTCGCCATTGATGGTCAGCACAAGATCGCCCGGCTTGAATCCCGCGACCTCAGCAGCGCTTCCCGCCTGTACCGTGTCCACTCGCGCGCTCGTCGTCTGCTTGCCGACGGTCATAAAAATTGCTGCGAAAATCGCGATGGCCAGCACGAAATTCGCGATCGGACCGGCAGCCACGACAGCGGCGCGCGATCCGACCGGTTGAAACACGAAGCTGTCTTTCTTTTCGGCCTCGCTCATAGCCTCGGCTGCGGTTTGGTCAGGCACGCTGGCAGCATTTTCGTCCCCGAAAAACTTCACATAACCGCCGAGTGGAACCGCGGAAAGCTTCCAGCGCGTGTCGTAACGGTCATTGAATCCGATAATCTCGGGGCCGAAGCCGATCGAAAACGTCAGTACCTTGATGCCGCACCAACGCGCCATCAGGAAGTGGCCAAGCTCGTGAAAGAAAACAACAATCGTGAGAACAAACAAAAACGGCACGATATAGCCCACGAGGCTGCCGCCAAACGTGCTCAGGCCTGCAATGATTTCCATACCCATTCGTACCCTCATCCTGCCCTGGCGGGCCTTCGTGCCACCCGCGGTTTACTAAGATGCCTTTACGGCAATTTCGGGCAAGAGGTTCCGGGCAATACTTCTTGCCATATGGTCAACGGCCAAAGCCGCGTCGATTCCGTCAGATTCCGCAAATAAATCCCGTCCAGCAGCCACATCCAGCGTCGCTTCCACCAAAGCGGCAATGGCCAAAAATGGGATTTTTCCTGCAATGAATTCGCCGACCGCGACTTCATCCGCCGCATTAAGTACAGTGGGTGCAGCCCCCCCTGCTTCCATTGCCCGACGCGCTAGCCCCAGCGCGGGAAAACGCTCGAGATCCGGCGCCTCGAAGGTGAGCTTCTGCAGCGCCGCAAGATCGAGCCGAGCTGCCGGCCCATCGATGCGCCGCGGCCACGCCAGACAATGTGCGATCGGGATCCGCATATCAGGCGATCCGAGCTGCGCCACAACCGAGCCATCACGGAATTCCACTAGGCCGTGCACGACAGATTGCGGATGCACGAGCACGTCAATCTCGTTGGGTTTAAGCGAGAACAGGTGATGAGCCTCGATAAGCTCGAGGCCCTTGTTCATGAGGGTCGCAGAGTCGATCGTCACCTTTGGCCCCATCGACCAGTTCGGATGACGCAATGCCTGTTCGGGCGTGGCGGCCTTGATCGCGTCCATCGACCACGTCCGGAACGGTCCGCCGGAGGCTGTCAGTATCGCGCGTCTGACATCCGAGCGATGACCCGAGCCAAGCGCCTGGAAAACCGCATTGTGTTCAGAGTCGACAGGAAGCACGGTCGCGCCCGAACTCGCGGCGCGACGCATGAACAGGCTGCCCGCACACACAAGACACTCTTTGTTGGCAAGGGCGACCGTTGCGCCACGCTCAACTGCGGCAAGCGTCGGCCTCAGTCCAACCGAGCCGGTGATCGCCGCCATCACCCAGTCCGCCGGACGTTGCGCTGCCTCGACCACCGCGTCCTCACCGGCCGCCGTCTCGACGTGTGAACCGGAAAGCGCATCTTTGAGTTCGCGGTAAGCCGTTTGATCCGCGACCACGGCATGACGCGCGCCGATTTCGCGCGCGATTTTCGCCAAAGCGGCTGCATTACGCCGCGCGCTGATCGATTCAACGCGATAGCGACCTGGCGCGCGCCTGATCAGATCAATCGTGCTTGCGCCGATTGAACCGGTTGCACCAAGGATCGTTATCGAACGCTCCTCGTTTGCCAGATTCGCCGACGAGCTGATGACACCGACAGCAGTCATGTACTCACCATACCAACAGTCCGCGCGCAGGCCCATCAAGCCCGCCACGCAGCAGCCCGATCATGCAACCCACAACCGCAGCCGCCCAGAAACCGTCGAGCCTGTCCATGACACCGCCATGGCCGGGAATGAGATGGCTCGAATCCTT
>Ga0066388_100000113_pt1 | contig 27766 bp, 20 predicted proteins | sample PanSoiMetaGPlot6_FD_64539 | JGI IMG/M metagenome (GOLD analysis project Ga0066388, IMG submission 64539) | Tropical forest soil microbial communities from Panama analyzed to predict greenhouse gas emissions - Panama Soil - Plot 6 (Hybrid Assembly) | ecosystem: Environmental > Terrestrial >...
TTTGATTCGCCGTCCTTCTCGCCGTGGACGATCATGACCGGCGTGTTCTTGATCTGTTTGGCAAATTTCTTGGTCTTGTACATGAAGAACTGGCACGCCATCAGCTCTCGTGGTGTCAGATCCAGTCTGACATCGGAGTCCTTCTTGAAGGACTCTCTCAGGTCCTCCTTCGGTGTAGCCATCTCCATCAAGGTTTCAGAGTAGCCGGAATCTTTGTTCGCTCGCAGAGTCGCCACCTTGGTGCCGATGGTCATGTAGTTGGCTGCGGTCTTGAAGTGGTCGCCTCCGGGGGCCGCCGATATCACCCCGGCAATCAGATCGGGAAACTGGGCGGCGGCTTGTAGTGCCAGCGCTCCTCCCATCGCTTCTCCCAATACGAAGACCGGAATGTCGCTTTGTAACTTACGAATGTACTCGACGGATCCTTTAACGTCTGCCAGCGTCTTGTCCAAATCCATCTTTGCTTCTGGTCCTTTCATCTCTTGCCAGCCGCCGAATCCGCGCAGGTCGATGGAATAGACCGCTACGCCTTGGGCCGACATGCGCTTTCCGAGGTCGTCGAAGACTCCGCTGTGGAGTCCGAGCTCATGCAGGCACAGCAGAGCTGCCTTGGGCTGTCCGGATGCTTTCCAATACAGGGCTGGAGGATTGCCGGGAACGAGGCCGACCGGCACGGCGGCCACAGCTCTCTTTTCACGCTTGGATACTTGACCGGCGGCGGACTCTTTGGATTTTCTTCTGGTAAACGGCCAGAAAGCATCGGCGCTCTCGCAATAGTAGACATTAGTTGCCACCATGAGCAGTACCATGGTCAACGCTGCGATTCGCTGTCTCATTTTCTTTACCTCACTCCTTGTCGCAAGCCGCCTTGCGAATATTAATGCGGGATGCCATTCATTTGTGTGGTGGCGCCGGACGGTTGGTTTTCTTCACCTCTTTCGATCCGACTTTCTTCGGACCTGATGAGGCGGTTACCGGCGCAACTCCTTGGGTAACGGGCTTCTCCGGCAGCCCGGCTCGCGGTAATGCCGGCTTTACTGCCAGGGCGATGTCATCACCGCGCCACAACTTCTTGATAAGGACGGGTGTTTGCACCTCGGCGCGGTCGCGCAAAACTTCCTCTTCTACCTTTGCTCGCAAAAACTCGAAGGCGTCGCCTATGGTTGTCAGCTTGCCCTTGCGCTTCAGTCCTTCAATCAATTGTCGTGTGAAGACACCGTTTGGATACTTCTTCGATTCCCATGAGATTTGATCAGTTTCGCTCGATACCAAGACTACCTGTCCTGTGCCTGCCGCGAGAGCGTCGGAGTCGAATGCCGACGATCTGAACAGGCCCTTTGTCCCGGCAGCCACGGCGCCGCCGTGGCAGACGTCGAGCACTAGCACTACGCGGTCGCAGTGAACAAGATCCTTTATGCCTGCCGTAAGCCACTGCATTGGAATTCCCGTGAAGACGAGGTTGTTCAAGTTGGTTTCGTGCGCGACTATGAAGTTTGCTCCGACTTCCTTCTTGGCGGCGCTTCCGTGGCTCGAGATATAGACGACCACGAGGTCGTCGGTGTTTGCCAGCCTCCGAAGCCACTTTTCACCAAGGTTGTCTACGATGTTTTGCCGGGTCGCCTGCTCATTGGTCAGTAGTTTGACGTGGTCCGGCGCGAAGCCGGCTTCAGTGACCAGATAGTTGCGAAAATCTGTCGCGTCTTTGGCGGCGAATTTCAGATTGAGCGAGGGATCTTTAAAGTCGCTGATGCCAATCACCAGCGCCCACTTGTCTCTAATCGGGCGGGCGATCACGGGCAGGCGCGGGTCGACATGCGCGCTTAATCCGTGCGATGACCCTCCCGGCAACTTCTCCTTAATAGCCAGCGCGCGTTTTCTAAGAGGGATGGCGTCCATCTTTCGCCCGAGCGCGCTGACTACCGAGGACAGACCGTCGAGGTCGCTCGCCACGGCGGCACTGTCAGAGCCGGACAGCTTTTCATCGACCGCCAGCAGCGAATTGTAGACTTCCTCCGCCTGCGCCATCTTGCGCTGGAGCTCAAAGAGCTCGGCCTGATCTCTGAGAATCGCGGCATACTCCACAGAGTCAGCGCCCACGGCTTTCTTTTCAATTTCGAGTGCGCGAGCGAGCAAAGGCTCCGCGTCCGAGTATCGGCTCTGTCCTTTATATACGTCGGCAAGAATGGTCAAGTTCTGTGCCACGAGCGGGTGGTCGGCACCAAATTTGCGCTCGCGAATGGCCAGTCCGCGTTTGAGCAGTGGCTCCGCGTCCGAGTATCTGGACTGGTTGGCGTACAGGAAAGCCAGATTGTTAAGACAGGTCGCCACGTCCGGGTGATCGGGTCCAAGCGCGTTCTCTGCGGTCTCCAGTGCCTGCTTGTAGAGACCTTCGGCGTCGCTGTATTTGCCCTGGTACAAGTACAGCAATCCAAGGTTGTTTAAATCGCGCGCGAGTTCGGGATGGTTTTTCCCGAGCTTTTGCTCGTCGATGCTGATCGCGCGTTGTAGCAGCGGCTCGGCGGCAACGTAATTGTCTTGATCCATGTGCGCCAGTGCCAGTCCAGTCAAGGTGGCTACGAGACGGGGATTGTCTTGACCAAGGGATTTCGCTTGGATGTCCAGTGCGTGCTGGTATAAGCGCACTGCGTCTCCAGGCTTCTCCTGATCTTTGTAAAAGCGAGCGAGGACGGCTAACGCTTCTGCCACGTCCGAGTGCTCCTTGCCAAGCGCTTTCTCGCGGATCTCCACTGCGCGCTTGTACATTGACTCGGCGTCGTCCCACTTACCCTGTTCTTCGAGAAGTTTGCCCAGACTGATCAGGTTTTGAGCAACGTTGGGATCGTCCGGCCCCTGGGACTTCTCCCGGATGGTCAGCGCTCGCTCGGACAATGCCTCGGCGTCAGCATAGTGTCCCTGTCGCGCGCGCAATGCGGATAGGGCATCGAGATTGACTGCCAATGCGATGTTATCGGGCCCCAAACCCTTCTCCCGGGTTTGTAATGCGCGTTCGAGCATGGGTTCGGCTTTCCGGTCCTCGCCCCGGTCAGCATAAAGTGTGCCGAGATTGCTAAGGTAGGGCGCAAGGTCGAGGTGGTCGGCGCCGCGCGCGGTTTCCATCATCGACAGCGCACGTTGGTAGAGTGCTTCTGCTTCAGCGTATCTGCCCTGATGGCGATAGACCGTAGCCAGATCACTCAAGTCGGTGGCAATCTGAGGATTGTCTTTGCCTGTTGCCTTTTCGTCGGCAGCAATCAGCCGCTCGTAGAGTCGCTCCGCATCCTCATACTTCCCTTGATCGTCGTAAAGCCCCGCCAGTTTCCTTATCGTCGAAATGAGGCGTCCATCAGTGCCGCCGAAGGCTTCAGCGCTCTTGAGAGCGGATGTGAAGTGCGTCTCTGCTTCTGCGTAGCTGCCCTTCTTCTGCGCCGCTTCTCCTGCCTCGAAGTGTGTGCGCCAGAGAACCTCCTGACCAAATCCGGCCGGTGCCAGGAACGCGAGAGCGCAAAGCACTACGAGTAATTGCTGCACGTAATCTTTCATGCGTTGCTCAGGGAATGACTGTGACGCCGCGCAAACGAACTTGTTACCGAATGACTACATACTAGAGTATCTAGCGCATTCGCTGGAAATTTGCCCATGAATCGGGCCGAGCTGTACATAGACGATCACATCGCTGCGCCTGCATTTAGAGGCAACCGAAGGTCAATTTTTGTTGAGCGCCGCGACTCCTCTTGGGAACATATTCGGGGGGCAATGAGGCACCGGTCTTTTTTGTGTCAAGAATGATGCGGCGGTCTTGCCGTAGGGCACCATGGTGGTGCTGTGGGCGCCTGCGAGGCGCCCCTGCCATAGCTCGTTCAACTAATGGTGCGGATTTGCGGATTGGCAGCCGGCGTATTTACGGCCATCGGCACACCATCTCGAAACGCTACAGTCCTTGCGGAAATGGCTGGCACTTTCTCTCCGGGCACAATCGTCCCGATCAAGTTCAGCGGGTCTGCCGCCGAAAGGACGATGGCCTCGCCGGTTGGCTGTCGGCTGCGCATCGCTCGCAGAGACTCTACAGCAACCGGGAGAGCAAACTGCTCTCCGAGGAATCCGGCTACGAACCTGCCGCCGCGCACTTCTCCCCTGTCTTCCATTCTCCGCAGAGCGATCAACAATTCTCGCCACTTCGGAATAATTGTTTCCCTGGACAGCAGATCTCTGAAGACAATTCCGTAGCGCCGCAAGAGCATCCAGCAAGCCGATTCGACTGCCTGCGCGCGATCGGCGGCATCTCCGTGATACAGAGGGGACCATCTGCCTGTGCTGTGTCGAGGCCTCGCGGCTCGCCCTCGACCCTCTCCGGCGCGCCGACGCGGATCGATCAGTGAGCGCAGATTGTCGAAGCCGTCGGCTGTGATCAGACCTGCAGTTACCAGCTCCCAGAGGGCCGTCTCCGTTTCGGCCTTCAATTGTCCGCTGGCCCTGACGATGTCTGCGAAGAATGAGGCGCCGCGAGCGCAGAGGAAGTCGTAGACTTGACGCGCCGCGTAGCTCAGACCGCGACCATCATGCAATTGAGAACCGCGATGGGTCAGCGCCATCCATTCGCAGTTTTCACGAACGAAAAAGGTCATCGGTGCCACGCTGGTTGGAATAACACGAGCGACGGATTGGTTTTCCGCTGCAGCTTCCCCGCTGCCGGCCTCCATTGTCGCCGGGTGTGGTGACAACCGTCCCCAGCCGACCGCGCCCGTAAGACACAGACGATCGAGAACCGCGGGATCGTAACCTTTTATCCGCCGTGGCAAAATCTGCTGTTCCCAGGCATTGGCAGGAATTTCAAATCCCTGCAGTTGTCCCAGGATTTCCAGGGCGCCTCGCTCCCCGGAGAGCTGCGTGCCCGGCGCGGCGTGCTGCCACTGGATGAGCCAGCTCATCAGTTGAGCGGCGGTGACCGGTTCGATCGATTTGCGGAGCACCCCCACGGTCAGGCGGTGTATCCTGGCCAACAATCTCCTTTCGCACCATTCGACGTCACCCGGGTGCTCATCGGTGAAGCGCCCGCGCAGGATCATGCCCTGACTTTCGAGACGCATGAAGGCAATTTCCAAGGTGCCTGGGGGTAATGCAAAAACAGGGGACATCTCTTCGATGGTCATCGGACCCAGGTGCATCATCCAGCCTTTGGTCAGAGCAACGACCGCTTCGTCAAACGATAGTGATGCTGTATCGACGTCCGCCAGCGGGGATGTCAGCTCTGCATTTGGATATATTGCCCGGAAAGTATTCACTCTTTCAGCGGCAACTATGAAGCGTCTCTCACCGACGACGGCTACCGTAGCCCGCCGCTCAGCCGCAAGCCGTTCGAAGTAAGAGTTCCATGACTGGCGAGTGTGCACATGTCGCGGCCACGCGCTGTCCGGAAGTGCGATAAACGTCAGCAAGGCGTCGTGGAATTCATCGGCATCGCGAACGTCCGGCCAGGCTTCGTCGCGAACCTGTTGAATGGCTGCAAGGTCTAGTGCCCCCACTTCTTCGAGGATGGATTCAGGCAGCACTCGGCGCATCTCTACAGCTCGCGCCCGCCGCTCTTCGAGCGGGGCATCATCGAGGTATGCGTATGGATTCGCATTGAGAATTTCGTGGGAAAACTGTGACGGCACCGGTGTGTCAATTGCGATGCAGCTGATCCGCCCATCCAGGATTTCGGTGATGACGTCGCGCAAGCCTTCCGAGTCGACAGCTTCTGTGAGCGCGTCCTTCATAACCTCATTGACGAGAGGATGATCCGGGAGCTTGAGGGGACCATCGATGTTGTCCTGGCATGCGGCGGCATCCGGGAAAACGACCGCCAGCAAATCTTCGGCACGCATGCGCTGAATTTGCGGTGGAACCTTCTTCCCGCCTTGAAATCGGAGAACCGCCAGAGCGCGCGTCGTGTCCCAGCGCCAGCGAGAGGTGAAAATTGGTGTGGCAACTATGGCCTGTTCCAGTACCTCCATCAGGGTCGCCGGGTGCAGGAACTGGAAGACATCACCGAGAGGGAAGCTGTGCTGCTCGGACAGCGAAATATTCAGGCCGTCATCGGTTGCGGCTGCCTGCAGCTCGAGATTGAAGCCTGTGCAAAAGCGTTTGCGCAGCGCCAAACCCCATGCTTTGTTGATACGCCCGCCAAAAGGAGCATGTATGACCAATTGCATGCCACCACTCTCGTCGAAGAATCGTTCGGCGATGACTGTCTTTTGAGTGGGCACTGCCCCTAGTACCGCTCGCCCGACGACAATGTGCTCTACAAGTTGTTCGGCGCCGGCATCGTTCAAGCCGCATTCGTCTTTGAGCCATTGCACGGCGGTGGCCACTTCAGGATGCTGCGGAGAGACATTGTCCGGAGGAACGCTGGGCGTCAAGTCGCTAATTTTGCTCCGGACTTCGGCGACCTGCGCCGATAATTCCGGCGTGCGGGACGGCGCTTCGCCATTCCAGAAGGGCACGCTGGGAGGGGCTCCGTGCGCATCCTCCACGATCACTCTGCCGGTCTTTCCCTCGACTCTGCGAATCCGCCATGAAGTGCTGCCGAGCAAAATAATGTCGCCTCGGTTGCTCTCAATTGCGAAGTCTTCGTCGAGGGTTCCGACTACGGTTCCCTCCGGCTCGGCAATCATGGTGAACAGACTATTCTCCGGAATGGCTCCGCCACTGGTAATTGCAGTCATGCGTGCCCCGCGGCGGGCACGGACTCGCTGATTCACACGATCACGGTGCAGGTAGGCGCCGTAGCGGAAGTTCCTCCCGGCAAAACCCTCGGAAAGCATCTCAATTATTGAATCGAACTGCTGGCGGGACAGTCTTTCATAAGGATATGCGCGGCGCATGAGCGCAAAGAGGTCATCTTCGGTCCAATCTCCGGTGGCGCAAGTGGCGACGATCTGCTGAGCCAAAATATCGAGCGGAGCTTCGGGAATGATGATCTTGTCCAGGTCGCCCCGGTAAATTCCGCGAACGAGTGCGGCGCACTCTACGAGCTGATCGCGCGTGGTCGCGAAGACCCTTCCTTTCGGAATCGCCCCGCGCCAGTGCCCGGCGCGTCCCGTACGCTGCAATGCCACCGCCAGCGATCTCGGAGAGCCAATCTGGCAAACGAGGTCGATTGTGCCTACGTCAATACCCAGCTCCAGCGATGCAGTGGCTACAACGAGCCGCAGCTCTCCCGATTTCAATCGCTTCTCGGCGGAATGCCGCAGCTTTCTGGATAGACTGCCGTGGTGCGCCGCCACAACTTCTTCCCCGAGCCGCTCGCCCAGGTGATGCGCGACTCGCTCAGCGAGGCGGCGAGTGTTCACAAATACCAGCGTGGAGCGGTGTTGTCCGGCCAGCTCGGCGAGCCGGTCGTATATCTCGTCCCACATTTCGTTGGACGCTACCGGTCCGAGAGGGCTGCCGGGGACTTCCACCGCCAGATCGAGCTGGCGGCGGTGCCCGACGTTGGCAATGACGGGTAGTGGGCGGTCTGTCCCGGCCAGGAATTGCGCAATGGTCTCGATCGGCTTTTGTGTGGCAGAGAGCCCAATGCGTACCGGATTGCGCTCGGTGAGCACGGAGAGTCGCTCCAGCGAAAGAGCCAGATGGGCACCGCGCTTATCGTCGGCAACCGCGTGGATCTCGTCGACGATTACCGTTTCCACTGTGCGTAGCATCGCGCGGCTCTTTTCGGCAGTTAAAAGCAGGTACAGAGACTCGGGCGTCGTCACCAATATATGGGGCGGCTTCTTGAGCATGGATTGTCGCTCTGGCGCAAGCGTGTCTCCAGTCCTGACGGCAGCCCGAATCTCGGGCATGAATAATCCGCGCTCGATGGCAAGCTGCTGGATCTCGCTCAGCGGTACTTCAAGGTTCTTCTGAATGTCGTTGCTGAGTGCCTTGAGGGGCGACACATAGAGAACTTCCGTACGATCTCTCAATTCACCGGCCAGTGCTTTTCTAACCAGCCGATCGATGCAGGCGAGGAAGGCAGCCAGCGTCTTTCCTGAGCCGGTCGGAGCGGAGATCAGCGTCGTGCGGCCAGCCAGAATATGTGGCCACCCCTCGACTTGCGGCTCGGAGGCGCTGCCAAACTTGGCAGTGAACCACTCTGCCGTAAGCGGATGGGCCCAGACTAGCGCGTGATTTCCAGTGGCTTCGAATTCGGTCATGTTTAATATTGGATTGACTCTTGCATACTCGCTGCGGCGGTATGCTCCTGCTCCGATCAGTTATTATTGTGCGACTAAAGGCGACTCGGCAACTTGAAAAAGGTGACCGACGGCGGCGTGTTGCGCTGCACGTCCTGCTAGCTGAATTATGGAGGTTCTCACATGCCAGTCAAGAGTGACGTCAAGATATCGACTCTAGGTTACGTGATCATCTACGTCAAGAATATCGAAAAGGCGAAGACCTTTTACCGCGATAAGCTCGGTTTGTCCCTGAAGTTTGATTCCCCGGAATGGGTGGAGCTGAATACTGGCACCACTACCCTTGCATTGCACCCGGATCCCAATCTGCCGGACAAGCGACCGGAAACGCCCGGCTGGCCGATCGTTGTCTTCAATGTCGACAACATCCAGGAAGCATACGAAGGGCTCAAGGCTCGCGGAGTGAAGTTCGAAAACGAGCCGCAAATCTGCCATGAAGAGGGCGACAACGTCGGCAGAAACGCCAGCTTCCAAGATCCCGAGGGCAACAAGCTCTCCATTTATGGATTCGGTAAGAGGTAAATCAACGCCTTAGTTCGATAGAACTAAAGGTCCCGGCATTCACTTATATTATGATTGCCGGGACTCGTGATACGTAATTATTCGGTGAACCGCTGCCTACCATTGCCGTCATTCCGAGCGAATCCCTCGCATATTCGCAGCAGCTTCGCTGCGAAAAAAGAGCTTCCACTCGGGACAGGCTCCGTGAGCGTGGGAATCTCATAACTCGGAAACAGCTGAGATTGCCATGGTCGCTTCGCTCCCTCGCAATGACGGGCGAAAGCAGCGAACTGAATACTTACCCTTTTTGCCCAGGCCGTGACGGCGAATACCGCTCTGCTAGTAATTAGAAATAAACAACTCTGCACCAATTTTGCTTGTGCGCTGAAGATTGCAGTTATTCATTCCGTACTGGAGGTGAAACTTTCTGACGTTTGCCCACTTGTACAGCGCGCGGATTTCCTTGCAGTCGTCGTATGTGATCAGGAAGCGATGTGGCGTGGTCTTGAGGAGTTGTGCCAACTTGTGGTGATCAAAGTCGTGCAAGTTGCCGCCGTGCCCATATAATCGTGTAGCCGTGTAATACGGTGGATCTAGAAAAATAAAGACGTTGTCGCCGGCCTCGAGAATCACGTGTTCAAAATCCACATTGGTGATGCGCGTTTCTGCCAGAGCCTCCGGCATAGGAGCAAGTCTCTCAATCGATGAGGCGGTGAAACGGCGGAGGCTTGCCGCGGCGGAGAATCCTCCTGCTCTCGTGGTGCCTGAGAAAGTGACGCGATTGAAGAAAAAGAATTGGAAAGCTTCATCGTGAATGTTGGCCGGTTTTTCTCCGCGTGCCTTCAAGAAGTACTTCTTGATCTCGGCTGCAGATTTGAAGTTGATGCGGAGTTGCTCGAGCTCTTTCACGAGCTTTGCGCATGTCTCAGGATCCTGGACGGCACGCCAGAATGACACAAGTTCTTCAAACTTGTCGTTAATCCAGTAACGTTCTGCGAAATCGATTGTCCTAGCGTGGAAATAGACGCTGCCGCCGCCAACGAGAGGTTCCCGGTATTCAGCAGCACTTTCGGGAAACACCTGTGCTATTTGCTGGATAGCCTTTTGTTTGCCGCCTGGATATCGAAGTGGAGAACGATACCTGGTAGTGTGGACATTCGTCGACGCATCAATTGGCATAACCGAAATGTCCGGCAGTCTGACTCGATAGCTCATGGAGCTAATGATAATGGTTCGCCGCTGCATATCAATAGCAGTATGCGTTTTGTTGGTTTAGCGCTCAGACGCTGACTTTTTCAAACAGCGCTCCGAGAGCCATCTCTTCCATCTCGGATTTGACTTCGGTGAGATCTTTTACCGTATCGACCGTTCTCCAGAAGGAGCGCGTCTTATACACGCGCAGGCGCTTGGCGGCGGCCAGCGCCGGAAAAGTGAGCACCTCGTGGTCTCCTCGGTCCGGCAATAAATCGAATATGTCGCGATTGAGAACGTAGATTCCAGCATTGATCCAGAACGGCAACTCAGGCTTTTCGCGGAAGCCGGACACAGTATCGTCGGCAGACAAGTCGATGACTCCGTACGGGCTCTTTAACGGGACGGTGACGATCGTTGCCAGAGGCCCGTTTTGCCTATGACATGCGCAGAGTTCTGCGATGCTGACATTAGTAATGAGGTCACCATTGCAAGCGAGAACCTCGTCGTGCGCACCCCCGAGCCTACGGAGGGCCGACTTTAGTGCGCCGCCTCTGCCCAGTGGCTCTTCTTCGATGAGATATTCGATGTGCAGTTTCCAGCGGGAGCCGTCTCCAAAGTAGGAGCGTATGACCTCGTGCCTGTAACCGCAACAGATCAAGACGCGCTCAACACCGTATGACCTGAGCCAGCGCAACTGATATGCCAGGAGTGGACTGCCGAGGATGTCGACCATCGGCTTCGGACGATCCTCGGTCATGGGCCGGAGCCGCTCGCCCTTGCCCCCTGCCAAAATAATTGCTTGCTTCATGTAGGTTCCCCCCGGCTCGCCAATCAGGCCCAATTGGCCGTATTATTCCCCGTTTCAGCCAATTCTAGCCAAGCAGCTTACGTTGACTCGAGCGGTCGCATCATTGTTGCGGCGGATCCGGAAAGTCCAGTACTGCTTTAGCCATCATGCCCCTGGCTTGACGAGCCGTTTCAAGGAAGACCAAATGCCACGATCGGTCTTCTTCGCCAGCACATCGTAACCTCGTCGCATGCTTTCAAACAAGGGCTGATTTGTTCCTGGCTTCTCCAGTGCGCGCGCTCTTTTGAGCAACGACTTAGCCTCAGTGTATTTTCCTCGAGCACAGAGGAGGAAAACTGGATTGTTCAGCACTGCCGCTACTGATAGCGAGGTGGGATCCAGAAACTCGTATATTGCCAAAACATACCCATGACCTCTCGGCCCCGACATAATCACCCCCTACAAACGCCGATTTCCCGGCCCGGTGGTAGTCTTGCCACGTCTCGGCCCCCGCGTCGCTGCTGCTCATCAAACATTTTCCTGTCGGAAGCATCCACTCGATTAATCTCACAGCGACGCCTAGCTGTCCACCAGGCGAGAGCGATCGGGGTGGATCTTGTGGTCTAGGGGAACGTCAGCGCATGTTAAATTTTCCTAAGACTCCTGACCGTTTCCTCTTTGAATCCTGGCTGATACGATAGTCAAAGCAGGCAGCATGCTGCATGCGAGTTACTGCCTGCACGGAACCACGTCGGGGGGAGAAACTTTATGGATTTTCGAGAAATACTGGGCTTGGAAGATATCGATGCCGAGGAGATGGTTGTGGTTGTTGGAGGGGACCAGCAGGTTCCTGCGGACCTAACCCATGCTGCTGAACATAGCGACCGGTTTTATTCCGTTGACGCGTACTGGTATGTGCATACCGGCAGCAGCTAGAGGCGTTTCCCGACACTTGGGTGTCCGAGCGGCGAGGCGGCAAACATACGGCCATGGATGATAGCGATGCCAGAATCCAGGCAAGCCTGCCTCATCTTGGCCTGCGGTGAAGCGCCGGAGGCTTGCGGCAGCAGAGAACCCGCCTGCCCTCGTGGTGCCAGAGAATGTGACACGATTGAAGAAGAAAAACTGGAACGCTTGATCGTACCTATTCGTTGCCACTTGGTCGCGCGCTCTGACGAAGTATTTCTTGATCTCGGTGGCAGACTTGAACCTTACGCGAAGCTGCTCCAACTCTGTCATCAGTCGGGCGCAAGACTCGCGCTCTTGAACGGTGTGCCAGAATGCCACCAGCTCTTGAAACTTGTCGTTGATCCAATAGTGGTGGCGGCAGTGTTTATTTCCACGCGAGAACCATAGATTTCGCAGACCGTCCTCAATCCGGACATAATCGCTCACCTGCCAGACGAGGGAGATCACGAAGAGCTGACATTCCCCGGGCTGGCTACAGCCAATTGCCTCATGGCTTACTATAGTCGCGCATTTTGGAGAACGGTGGACACAGTCAAAGACCTCAATGAGCTAAAAAGCGAGATGGCAGAAATGTAAATGCCGGCATTTATCCAGAAGGGGAGCTCAGGCTTCTCGCGGAATCCACAAATGGTGCCCTGAGCGGAGAGATCGAGTATTCCGTAGGGGCTTTTCAAAGGCACCGTAACGATGGTGGCACGATGCAGCTTTTTCATTTTGCTCCTGGTTTGACGAGCCGTTTCAAGGAGGCCCAAACTCCCCGGTCAGTTCTCTTTGCCAGTAGTTCGTAACCCTTCCGCATGCTCTCAAACAGCGGTTGATTCGTACCTGGCTTCTCCAGGGTCAGCGCCCTCTGAAGCAGTTCCTTTGCCTCGTAGTAGCGGCCTCGAGCACACAACAGGAAGACTAGATTGTTGAGTACGGCCGCCACCGATATAGAGGTCGGGTCAAGAAACTCATGAACCGCCAAAACGTACCGATACATGGGCTCGGCCTGCAGATACCTTCCCTGTTCCCTGCAAAGCTCGGCCAAGTTATTGAAGGCGGTGGCCACGGACAGGTGGAACGGACCATAGGTGTTTATCGAGATAGCCAACGCACGCCGATAAGCAGCCTCGGCATCCCAGTGTTGGCGCTGGGCATGGTAAACAGCCCCAAGATTATTGAGAATCACTGCTACCCGGGGATTATCGTGCCCCGCAACCGTTTCTGTAATTGCCAGTGCCCGCTTGAATAAGGGTTCTGCTTCAGAATACTTACTCTGGGCCTGGTAGAGCGTAGCTAGATCGAGTAGACTGCGGACCAGTCGCGGGTCGTTCTCACCGAAGTTTTCAGCGTCGGAAAGCGCGAGGGACCATGACCGCTCGGCCTCGGCATAATTGCCCTGCGTGAATGCCGATTTCCCAGATTTTTGGTGATCTTGCCAAGCTTGGACGCCTTCTTCGCCGCTCATCGTGCACGCTCCTGTCGAAACTTTCCGCTTGAAGCCTACAATCTGTCGCACACGACTGCAAACTTCTGGGCCCACTTATGCTGCCCAGCCTAATTCTAACGGTCAGAAATGCCATCCAGAAGGACGCATCTGGAGACGGAGACGCCAGGGTCATAAAAGGCAATTTTGCTGCCAGACATGTCCATGGTTAGTTCCATTTAGTGGTAGGGCCGGGCCTGTTGACACTTAACATCTGTGCGTTATGTGACGCTCATGCTATCCTTGACAAGGGGGGTTCTGCCTCAGGGAATGTTTGTCAGTTAGCGCTAGCGCTAGGGGGCCTTTGTTATGAAATTTGATGAGATATTGGGATTGGAAGACATCGACGCCGAAGAGATGGTTCTAGTCGTGGGCGGCGACGCGACAGTGATCGGAGTCGAGAACAACGGTGGAAACGTTTTTGGTGTAGACACCAATCAATTTCAGCAACAGCTCGACGACGGGCTAAAGAACAATTGGTCCTGGGTATACGGCTCCTAGCCCAGCAGTTCTGACTAACACTAGCGCCCCGCGTACATTGATCACAAGCCGGGCGCTGTTGTGCCCTATATAATGGCACGTGTGTGCAGCCCGGATGCGAGCATGGCGGCATGGATCAAACCATCCCTGGAGCGCGAGACGGCCTGCCTGGTCCGGGCGTGCCCCGCCGGTACAGGTGCGGAGCGATTGTAAGGTATTCGGTTGGAAACGGCTTAGAGCTCGTTTACTGCCGAAATACTGGCTCATTGCACTTGATGCCGAAGGGAGTCGCTGCTCTGCTCGGGCAGTGCGGACGCTTCCGCACGCTCGAGCAACATGCTCAAAAATGCAGTGGCGGCGCAAACGCCAGCCTGGAAGAACTTACTGAGATGCAGAGTCGGCTCCAACAGTTCGCCGATTCTGGATTTCTCGTATCCGACAATGAACTTTTCAGTGAGCTAAAGGTACGTTCCAACCGAGTCTCAGATTTCGTTCCCATCGCTTCGATCTGCATTCCCACCTGCAATCGTCTAAGCACTCTGGGCTCGTGTCTGGAGAGCTACATATCGAACTGCAAGCAATTTGGAAAGAGCAACGATTTCGTAGTCGTGGATGACTCCAGAGATCCGTCGATGCGAAAGGCTTGCCGAGATCTGCTCGCTACATTGCGCGCTAAACATGACGCCGACATCAAATATGGAGGGCGAGAGGAGAAAGTTGAATTTCTGCGGAGGTTGATGGTTTCCAAAGATTTGCCGCGAGACGTTCTAAGCTTTGCATTGTTCGGTGTGGAAGACCATGGTTTGACATCTTATGGTGCAAATCAGAATGCCATACTTCTTCATGCAATTGGAGACACCATTTTTTGCGCTGACGACGACACTGTGTGCCGGATTGGCATTCCACCCGCACAGGCAGCCGGACTATCGGCTGTATCCGGCGTCTATGCATTCGGAGAAAATCCGTGGCACACACGTCTGTTTCCCGACCGCCAGACAGCTGTTGGCTCTGTCAATCCTGTGGACACTGGTGTTCTTGATATGCACGAGCTGTACCTGGGGAGGGATCTGAAGAGCTGCATTCTGGCCGTCGGGGAGGACAGCCCCGTCGACCTTGATCGCACGGATTTCCGCTTTGCCAGGATGCTGCGCTCTGGTGAAGGACGGGTTCTGGTTACGGTTAATGGGCTTGTAGGAGACTGCGCTTCTTCGTCACCTGCTGATTGGCTGTTTCTCACGGGAACTTCGCTTGAGGCGCTTATTCAGTCAGAGTCGGAGTTCAGCACTCTCTGCCTTACCCGCGATTGTATGCGGTCCGTCGATCGAGTCATCATCACGGACAGGTTGCCGGGACTGTATTCTACGTTCCTGGGGCTAGACAACCGCGAGCTGTTGCCGCCATTTTCGCCGGTGGCAAGGGCTCAGGATTTGTTATTCGAGAGCCTTCTCTCACACTGCTTCTACAACGTCTATTATTGTCGACTACCGTGGACGTTGCTCCACGAGCCCGTCGAACCTCGCGCCTTTGCGCCGCAGCAACTGGCGCAGGGCCGCCCTGGAGTTCGTCGCGTCAACGTGCTCATTTCCCGCTTGGCGGGATCACTGGCACTGGGGGCATGGAAGGCTGACCCTCATAACCGGCTGCGCACCGTAGGCAGATATCTCGAGGAGCTGGGCCGAATGCCGGCTTCTGAGTTTGAGGAGATGGGGCGGCTCCTGCATTGGCGGTCTGCTAGTGTTGAAATTGAACACCTCGAGAAGGCCGTCGAGAAAGCGGGCCCTGCGCGAGTGCAATTTGCCAACACCGTCAGTGAATACATAAGAAACTTGCGGGAGGGGCTGGCCGAGAGGGAAGCATGGTTGCCACATGATTTACGCGAGGGGCGCAGTTCCGCTGAGGCGCTTGAACTGACGCAGAACATTACGAGGAGATTCGGGGAGCTTCTCCGGTGGTGGCCGGACATAGTAGATTCCGCTCGCAGCCTGCGAGCACAGGGACATGCACTAGCCAAACCGGTATAGGTGTGTTCCGCAGAAGGCGGGAGGATCGGATCATGGATCCCAACATTGCCATCACGAGCGGAAGCTTGTCTGACCGGGACTCGCCCGTCCGCTTCAGGAGCGGTACCTGTAAACGATTTGCGGTTGGAGACGGGCTCGAACTAGTTTACTGTAGTGACACCGGTGCGGCGGGCTTGTTGCATTCGGAGTCGGCAGCCCTGCTTGGGGGCTGTGCGAGCTTCGAGACTCTTGAGCGGCACGCCCGAGAATTGTGTGGCGGCGAAAACGCCGATAGAGAAGCATTGTCCAACACTCATGTGCGACTCAAAGATTTGGCTGACTCTGGATTTCTAATTTCCGAACGGGAACCATTCGAGATATTGCGGCGGCGGGCCGCTCCACCGCCTGTACCCACTACCATCAGCTCCATGTGTTTCCCCACATGCAATCGTGTCGAGGCGATGAAGCGATGCCTTGAAAGTTACATGGCAAACTGTCGCCAGTACGGCAAGAAGAACGATTTTGTGGTGATGGATGATTCTTGCGACCCGGAAGTCCGCAAGGCTTATCGGCAGATGCTCACTGGGATTAGGGTTGCGCACGATGCGAGTATCAAGTATGCAGGGTTGGAAGAAAAGCGAGCGTTTCTGAGCAGGCTTGTTGAGACCGGCGATTTGCCACCAGATGTAGTGCAATTCGCGCTCTTCGGCAACCCCGCAACGGGGCTGCCCACGTACGGGGCGAATCAAAATGCTATTCTCCTGCACACGATAGGAGATGCCATTTTCTGCGCCGACGACGATACGCTCTGTCGGATTGCCGCACCACCGACACAAACCAGTGGTCTCTTTGCCGTGTCGGGGGCGGGTAGCCCCGAACTTGGGCGGGAAGAAGTATGGACTTTTCCTGATCGTGAAACGGCCCTCAAGTCCGTTGACTTGGTGGACGCCTGTCTGCTGGATATGCACGAGCGGTTTTTAGGTATGGAACTGGGAAGTTGCATCTCCGCAGTTGCCCAGAGCGATCCAGTTGACCTGGACTCTACAGATGCATCCTTCCACAGGCTGCTCAGATCTGGGGAAGGCCGCATTCGGGTCACAGTGAATGGCCTTCTCGGAGACTGCGGGTTCAAGAACCCCAGCGATTTTCTAACCCTGAGGGGGGCGTCGCTTGAGCGGCTCACCAGGCAGGAGTCCGAGTACCGTGTTCTTCGCACCAGCCGCGAGTGCTTGCGAGTGGTCGATCGTGTCACCGTCAGTGATTTTCCGCCCTCGCATAGTACTTTTCTGGGGCTTGATAATCGCCAGGTGTTACCGCCGTTTTTGCCGGAGGGAAGAGGGCAGGACGTCCTCTTTGAGTACGTTCTTTTGCTGTGCTCTCCGGATACTTTATATGCGCGGCTTCCGTGGGCATTGCTTCATGATCCCGTCGAGGTTCGATCGTTTTCGTCCCGACAACTGGTGGAGCGTGGTGGCGTAATTGAAGAGGTTTATCGGTTGATCACTTGGTTAGTTGCTTCTTCGCGCATAGGCACGTGGCCGCGCGATCCGAATGCGAGACTCCGGCGTCTCGGCAGCCATCTGGAAGAGATAGGACGCCTGCCTGCTTTCGATTTCAGGGAGTTAGTTTGCCTGCAGGTATGGCAGGCTGTGAGTGTAGGTGTCAGTCAATTCGAGCAGCTATTCCGGGAAGTCGACGAATCGCGCCAGTTCTGGGTCGACGACGTCAAAGCTTTTCTCAGCAACAGGCGCGACAGATTGCTGGCGCAAGAGGTGTGTTTGCCTCACGATTTGTGCGAGCGTCGGGATCCAGCCAAAGTGCTGGAGATAGCCCAGCAGCTCGTGTACCGATTCGGGCAGCTTCTACACTTGTGGCCCGATATCCTGGAATCAGCTCGGGTGTTGCGAGCAGAGGGGTATGCATTAGCCAAACCAGTATAGGTCAACGCCTGGAAGTCGAGAGCACAAGAGCATGGATGGAAACTCTGTCACAACGGCTGCAAACTTATCGGGTCGGGAATCGAACGTCCGCTATCGCCGTGGTGTCATCACACAATTTACGGTCGGTGATGGAATGGAGCTCGTCTACTGTAAGGACACCGCATCGGCCGGCTTGCTGCCTTGTGAGTTGGCCGCACTCCTCCCGCACTGCGGGACTTTCCGGACGATCGAGGAACACGCTCGGGCATGCTGTGGCGATCAGAACCCCACCGGCCAGGCGATGTCGCAAATGCAAGCGCGACTCAAAGAGTTGGCTGAACGCGGATTTCTAATTTCCGATCGGCAAGTCTTCGAAACGCTGATCGAGCCGACTGTTCCACGGTCAACTTCAGTTGCGATCAGGTCCATCTGTTTTCCCACCTGCAATCGTGTGGAATCACTGGAGCGGTGCATGCAAAGTTATATTTCAAACTGCCGTCAATATGGCAAGACGAACGATTACGTGGTGATGGATGACAGCCCACTTCCGGAGGTGCGAAGTGCTCATCGCCAGATGCTTGCCACGCTCAGGGCGCAGCACGATGTAAACATCAAGTATGCGGGATGGGAGGAGAAGTACGAGTTTTCAACCAGGCTGATTAAGACGAAGGAGTTGCCTTCAGATCTGGTGGAGTTCGCCTTGTTTGGCGACGAAGAATCGGGGTTGGCCACATACGGCGCCAATCGTAATGCCATCCTCCTTCACACGATCGGCGAGACAATATTCTGCACCGACGACGACACTCTCTGTCGTATTGCCGCAGCACCATTTAAAGCCGACGGTCTCCTCGCAGTCTCGCGGGCATACGCGCCAAGAATTGGACCGGAAGAAACTTGGCATTTCCCCGATCGCGCAGCGGCCCTTAACGCCGCCAATTTCGAGGATTCCTGCCTGCTGGATATGCACGAGCAGTTTTTGGGTAAGGAGCTGGGAACCTGCATAGCCGAAGTTGCTCGAACCGGCCTTGTGGACCTGGACAGGACGGAGGCTCAGTTCCACAATATGCTCGCCTCGGGGGAAGGGCGCATACGAGTAACGCTGAACGGAATCCTCGGCGACTGCGGTTGGCCGCGCCCTCTTTTCCATATTCACTGGCAGGGGCAATCGCTTGAGCGGCTCACTAGAGATGAGTCCGAGTACCAAGCTCTTCGTATCAGTCGCGAGTTCTTGCGGGTCGTCGATCGAATCAGCATCAGTGACCAAGCTCCATCACAAGGTATGTTTCTCGGGCTCGATAATCGCGACGTGCTTCCGCCGTATCTGCCTGTGGGAAAGGGGGAGGATATCCTCTTTGGACAGGTTCTTTCAAAGTGTATCTACGATACGTACTATGCGCGGCTCCCCTGGGCATTACTCCATGACCCGCTTGAACCTCGCAGTTTCTCGTCTGAAGGAATGTTCTCCCCGTTGATTGAAGACTTTTTCCGCTTAATCCAAGAGCTAGCTTATACATTGCAGATGGATAGGCGGCTCTCCGATCCGAAGGTGAGACTCCGAATTCTGGGTTGCCATCTTGAGGAGATCGGTCGCCTACCCGCTTTCGATTTCAGGGAACTTGTTTGTCTGCGGGTATGGCAGGCTGCCAGTGAAGAAGTCCGTTACCTCGAGAAGGCGATCGAGCTAGCCGATGAGTCGCGCCAGTTCTGGGCCAGCGACGTCAAAGCCTATGTCCGGAGACGGCGCGACCAACTGCTGGCGCGAGAAGTGTGCATGCCGAACGATTTGAGTGAGCGTCTAGATCGTACCCAAGTGATGAGCATCGCTCAGCAGCTCGTATGTCGATTCGGACGACTTCTTCAGTGGTGGCCGGACATCGTAGAGTCTGCTCGCAGTCTGCGAGCCCAGGGGTATACACTCGCAAAACCTGTGTGAGCTCGCGTAAGGTGTGTGTCAGCTGGCAAGGGCTGCTTTATATGCATCAATAGTCTGTCTGATGCAGCGCTGCCAGGAAAATTGCCGGGCCTGTGCCAGTGAGGCATCTGACAAAGTGGCTCGCAGCGCGGGGGACTGGTAGAGCTTGAGTATGTTTGAGCGCAACTGGTCCCGGTCCCGAGGATTCACCAGGATCCCGGCATTGCCGACAACCTCAGGCAAAGATGTGGTGTTCGATGTGATGACTGGAACACCACATTGCATGGCCTCTAGCGGTGGTAGTCCAAATCCTTCAAAAAGCGTGGGAAAGACAAACATAAGGGCTCCGCTATAAATAGCGGCCAGGTCCGCGTCGTCTACATAACCGGTCAAGATGATGCGGTTTCTGACCTCTCCGCTGTTTATTATCTCGTTCAATACGTCTGGACTGTCGTGCACGTTTCCAGGACCAACGAGCACGAGGTTCAGGTCATCTATTTTTTCTTGCCGGACGACGTCCGTAAAACATCGCACCAAATGATCCAGGTTCTTGATGCGGGTTACGTGGCAGACCGCAAGAATGTAAGGTCTGTCAGGAATGTTGTATCGTCGCCTTGCTGCGGTCTGCTTTTCCTCATCATCACACCGATAGAAGAGATGTGGGTCGGCAGCTTCCGGTGTCACGAAGATCCTTGAGCGGTCGAGCGCAGGGAGATACTCGCACAAGTCGTTCCTGGTATTTTCTGAAACGCATAGTATCCAATCGGTCGGGCGCAAGCTGCCCAGCATATCCTTGACTTCCGCTTGGGTTGCCAGGTTATAGAATTTTGGATAAAGCACTGGAAGCAGGTCGTGCACAGTCAGGAATCTCCTCAATCCGCTAATTGACGACGTGAACTCTGGAAACGGGGTGGAGGAGCAGTGGAAGATTTCGGCTTGGCGCAAGGCATTCTGTCCAAGTGGGGTTAGAAATGCCTCGAGCGTCCTGTGACCACGAAATGAATCGAGACTCCGTAAGAGCGGGTTTGCCCTCGGTCCAGCTATATGACGCAAGAATTGGACCAGTGATCGTGTAAAGTGGTTGTACGCCACCGGTACTTCCATGAGGGCCTTATCTGATTTCGAGTAGTCCAGCGAAGCGTCAAGGTTCTGGAAGCGCTCCCAAATTGTCTCGCCGCGCAGCCCTCCGGACAGTGTCAGCTCCACTTCATCAGAGGTTGCAAGCCCAATGGCCATTTCCCGGACGAACCGATATTGTCCACATTTGCGGATCGGGTTGCCAGCGCGAGCTAGGATTGTATACGGCCAGCGGCTGAAGCCCAACTCGGATATATCCAGCATGACTCGCATAGTTGCGCTCCGAACCCCTCAGCCACTAATCGTAGCAATTCCCTAGGGACCACTCCATCGCCAGCATGACGACCGCGAGCAACGAAGGTCAAAGCAGTATGAGGCTCATTCTGCCCTTTCCCATGACCAGTGCCGGAGGGATAGATTCCTTCACCTGCTCTCTCATAAGCGAGTTCATCGGATTGATCGATTTGGTTGTTTGGGTGTTGCCTGATACCGACCGGCGATTGGAAAGGTCGGTTGCGCAGTCCGATCGACTTGTGGTCGAGGAATTTAGGAATGCCCGCATGATTGCAGGGATACTGACTTCCCTCAGAAACCACGCGCACCCTGAGCTACTTCGCTTATTGGCGAAACTCATGTTGCAGCATCAGCTCAACCACTTGATAAGCAAGCACGGCATCACTCACTGTCTGGTTCCATCGCCACAGGACCTGCCCGCCCTGCGCTTGAAAACTCCGGTCGCTGCTGTTGTCCATGATCGAAACTGGCACACATTTCCCGAGAACTCTTTTTTTTGCACGCCTGCTCAAATGGACAGAACTATCCAGGAGTGGGCCAGGTCTGCGGCCGCGATCATCACGCCGTCACGCGCCGCGCAACGAGAGGTGACCGAGCTGTGCCCAGACTATCACTCCAAGATCAGAGTTGTGCCCGAGGCGTCCATTGTCGTCGAGCACCATAGCGTCCAATCTGACGTGAACGCCACTGCATCGACCAAGATGCCGATATTCTATTATCCTGGAGCCGCCAGAGCCCATAAGGGACATCTTTCCCTTTTTCGGGCAGTGCGTAGGCTGGCTTCGGCGGGACATCGCTTCCGGGTGGTGCTTACAGGCTGGATGACCAGGACCTTGACTGGATATGAGCCTTCGCGCTTTCCGCAGGTCGAGCGATGTCGCACCTTTTATCTCCAAAACAGAGATGTGCTTGAGCCATATATCGAAAACCTCGATTTTTGCGAGCGCCATCAAGTAGAAGAACTCTATCGCACAAGCAGACGGGTAGTGTTGCCGTCGACATACGAGGGCTTTGGTTTGCCGCTAATCGAGGCAATTGCCAGAGGATGCCGAGTAATCTGCTCGGACATAGAACCGTACAAAGAGCAGATTGATCTCTATCAATGCGCAGATTTCGTGCAGCTGTATCCAGTCGATGACTTCCAGGCACTGGCAGCCCACATGGAGCAGGCCTTACTTGCTGTTGACGATCAAAGAATCTCCGAGGTCGAAGCTCACACAATTGCTAATCGATGGACTTGGACCGACGCGGCCAGAGCCATCTTATCGATTCTGCAGGCAACATGATTGCGGCTAATGTGCCAAGCACTATGCGGGTGATTGTGCCCTCTCGGGTAACCGGAGAAGGCGGCTTCGACACCTTCACGTGTTCCGTAATCGAGGAGCTTACAAACCTGGTCGAATTTGTAGTTTGGGTGTTGCCTGATCACGTCCTCGGCCTCGGGCAATCGGTCACGCAGTCGCAGCGCCTCATGATTGAGTCGTTTGAGTGGCCGCCAACTTTTTGGCAGCATGGTTTTGATAGCATCTCAGGCACGTTACTAATCGCCCTGAGAGAACATAAGAGCTCAGAGCTAATTCAGTTACTGAGAAAAATCCAGTTACAGCTGCGGCTTGAGCACTTGATAAAGAAGTACAAGATAACCCACTGCCTGTTTACTACATCGATGGGAGTACCACCCCCGCACTTGCGAGTTCCGATGGTTGCGATCGTTCATGATAGGAACTGGCGAATGTTTCCTGAGAACTGCACCTGGCTTACGCCCGCTCGTCTGGACAGCAATACAAGAGATTGGGTTAGCACTGCCGATTCAATCATCACGCCGTCGCGCGCGGTGCAACGAGAGGTGACCGAGCTGTACCCGGAGTGTCGTTCCAAGATAGACGTAGTACCCGAGGCTTCGACCGTGTCCAAGCATCAGAACAGCCAACCTGAAGGGGGCGTGAAGGCAAGCGATCCGACGCCGATATTCTATTATCCCGGGGCAGCCAGAGCCCATAAGGGACATCTGACGCTCTTTAAGGCAGCGCTGAAACTGGCTTCGGCAGGACATCACTTCAGGGTGGTGCTGACAGGTCCAAATACGAAGCTGTTGACTGGATATTGGGCCGCCCAAACTCCGCAGGTAGAACAGTGTCGCAGCTTTTATCTGCAACACATAGGTGTGCTGCAGCAACATATTGAGGCTCTGGATTTTTGCGACCGGCAGCAAGTAGAACAACTCTATCGCTTTAGCAGACGTGTAGTTCTGCCGTCGCAGTACGAAGGATTTGGCTTACCCTTAATTGAGTCTGTTGCCCGAGGATGCCGGGTCATCTGTTCGGACATAGAGCCCTACAGGGAGCAGATTGAGTTATATCAATGTGCTGGTTTCGTCGAGGTATACCCAGTCGACGACTTCCAGGCGCTAGCCGCCCACATGGAGCAGGCTTTGCTTGCCCCCGACGACCAGAGACTTTCTCCGGTCGAAGCGCACTCGATAGCTGCTCGATGGACTTGGACGGACGCGACCAGAGCAATCGTTTCGATTTTGCAAGAGTCTACAATGTCTCGGCCATGATTGTTTTTGGCCGCTAGAATCACCAGCTACGGTGACCCGGCGTGAGCGCCAAATCTATTTTTGCTCGAACGACGAAGGTTTGGGGAAAAGGTAATTCAATGTCTCGTCGAACTTGTGACGACGCCACGGTTCTGGTTTGTCCATATCAGTGAAACAAAACTGATGGTCTCTTTGACTGCGAATTCTGTCCAACTGCAGCAAAAACTTCCATTGTGGAACAAATGCGGAGTTAATAACGTGATTCGTTTTCATTGGCGAAATTCGACCCTGCCCCTTCTCCAGCAGATAAGTCTGCCACAAATATGTAGGATAGATGTTATTTGTGCCACGAAATTTGCTTGCGGACGTTTGCTCATGCTCGTGCGGAAACATCTCCTCTAGAGCAAACAGGGCTGAACGCCGAAGTGGCGCCACACAATGGGCCGGCAGAAAAAAAACTCTCTTCCCGAAAAGGGATTCCAGCATTTCGATCATGTTCAGTAGCCGAAATTCATGACCGCGCCTCGGTTCGCACCCTCTGGCGGGTGCGAATTCTTGATAGGTTAGCCACTTGGTGACTGCGAACGCTCGGGAGCGATCGGTCACGTGCGCAGCCTCCGAGTTTAAGATTCGGCGCAAGATTTGGACCGGTTCGGTCCAGTCTCGCGGTGCTAAGGGAAGAAAAATTGTGTTGTCTTTATAAAAGTCCGTCGTCGCCAGCGGTTTTCCTAGAAAAAAATCATCATTGAAATATAAGAAGAACTCGGACAGGCTGTCTATTCGATGCAGGTGACATTCGATTGCCATTGAGTTAAAGGTTGGCAGATGCTCGGGGTTTGGGAAAATTTCCCGATGGTCGACGATACGAATCCGCGGATGATCTGCGCTGAGCCAGGAGGGAGATTGTCCGTCGGTCACAACAAAAATCTGTCGGACCCAGGGCGCAAACCGTTCCACAGATCGCAAAGAAAACCGCAGCTCATCATAGTTTATATATGATCCGGCGCTGTTATCTTCCTCGCAAAATCTCAATCCAGACCCGCTCTTTGCTACGTGGTCGAGCCAATAAAGCCGTTTGGACTGATGCCGTCGATCGCTTCCATCAACCCATGTATAGACTATATCGATAGGGGTTTGCGAGTCGTCCACGAGTCAGCACAACCAGGCCAACAAGTCCAGTCTAACAAAGTCTGCCCGCCGTGGAGGATGCTCCAATGCTGTTCTGAATTGCCTGTGGACCCAACTTGGGTTTGAACACGCCTGCGTCGATGCTCGAGAAAACTGGATCTGTTCAATTGGTGACGGCAGCTTTCTTATAAGCATCAATGGTCTGGCTCAAGCAGCGCTGCCAGGAGAATTGGCGAGCTCGTGTCAGGGAGGCGGCTGACAGAGCAGCCCGTAGAGAAGAAGATTGGTAGACCTCAAGCATGCTCGAGCACAACTGGTCGTGGTCACGAGGATTAACGAGGATGCCTGCATCCCCCACTACCTCGGGTAAAGAGGAGGTATTAGATGTGATGACTGGCACACCACATTGCATGGCCTCCAGGGGAGGCAGTCCAAATCCTTCATAGAGTGACGGATACACAAACATCAAGGCGCTGCTGTAAATGGCCGCCATGTCTTCATTTCTTATGTATCCGGTCAAGATGATTCGGCTTCTTGCATCCCCGCCGTGGATTATCTGGTCAAAGACCTTCTGGTTCTTCCAGCCTACAGAGCCAACCAGTATCAGGTGCAGGTCAGCGAGATTCTCCTGGCGGACCAGGTCAAAGAAACATTCCACCAGATGGTCCAGGTTCTTGCGTGGCTCAATCGTACAGACCGATAATACGTAGGGTCCTTCCGGAATCTTGTATCGTTGCCTTGCCTCCGCCCGCTTTTCCTCATCATCACAGCGATAGAAAAGACCTGGGTCGGCGGCCAGAAGTGTCACAAAGGCTCTCGAGCGGTCGAGCGCCGGAATGCATGCGCACAAGTCATTCCGGGTACTTTCCGAATTGCACAGCACCCAATCAGCGGGGCCCACACTGCCGAGCAGGGCCTTGAAATGGGAGTCGGCGCCGGGCTCAAAATACTCCGGATGGAGCACTGGAAGCAAGTCGTGTACGGTCAGGAATCGCCTCAGCCCTCTCATCGATGTCTTGAGCGTCGGTAATGCGTAGTATGGAGAGTGGAAAATGTCGACTTCATGCAAAGCGTGCTCCATGAGCCGGCTTAGGTTATGCTCTAATACCCTCTGCACAACAGCTGACCTGAAAGCCCGAAGGAGCGGGCTCGCACTTTGCCATCCCACACTGCTAACGACACCTACCAGTGACTTGATGATGCGATTTTGCGAGAAGGGTACCGCCCTGAGCGTATCGTCCGAGTGCCAATAATCGAGCGCTGCGCAGAGATTAGAAAACCGTTCCCACACTGTCAAACCCGCCGTCCCTGCGCAAAATACCGATTCAGCCTCATCGGTGGTTGCCAGCCCAGCGGCAATGTGCTGGACGTAGCGGAAGATCCCACTTCGATAGAGCGGGACGGCACGACCGGCGCCTAACGCTGAGATATCAAACAATACTCGCACGAACGCCTCCCCTACTGCGAGCCACGATACGCTTGTAATGTCAGTTCTGCGATACGGTGCCAGGTCATGTTCTGAGCGAGGCGCCTGTTGTGTTCGCCCATCTCCGGCAGTTTCTCCACATTCTCAAGACAAGCACAAAGCGCATTGAATAGCCCGGATGGGTCGTTCGGCTCGTAAAGGAATCCACCATTGTCATCGAGCGTTTCGGCCATACAACCGAGTCTCGAAGCGATGCATGGTTTACCGAACCCCATGGCCGTAATCAGCGCGCCTGAAGTCAGGATTGACCGATAGGGAAAGACTACCGCATCGCTGGCATTCATGTACGTTTGAATCTCTTGATCGTGAATGCGCTTTAGAATCAATCGGACATTTTGCCGTCCACCAATGGATTTTTCAACTGCGTCCCTGTAGTCTGCACACTCCTTACGGTCAAGAATTGGTCCACCGACAATAAGCAGAAGAACATCGTCTCGGTTTAATTGCCTGTGTGCCTCAATTAGTTCGGTTACGCCCTTGTATGGCCTTACTGTTCCAAGAAAAAGCAGGACAAGAGACGACGCCGGGATCTTCAGGAATGTTCGCGCGTCACTGCGGCTCATTGTATTATCCAGCGCATTTATCAAGTTTCCGTGCGGCACGACTTTTACCTTTCCTGGACAGCCGCTGCAATAGGCTTCTAAGACTTGGCTTCGAGCGCTCTCACAGTGTGTCACAATGGCGTGCGAAAGTGAGGCAACATGCCTATTACACATTTTGTCCAACTCAGGATGGTGGCTTTCCGGGATCTCCAGTTCGTGCACAGTCCAGACAATCTTGCTCCCGGTAGCCGAGACGATCACAAGTTGAATGGTAAATGCTAATAGTCGAGCAAACCTGGATAACCAGCTGGACGAATCTGCCTGCGTCCCCGTAAAGTGATGCAACCAGTGAATATGAACGATATCAGGACGGAATGCGAGCACCTCGCGCACAAAGAATATCGTTTCTACTGATTTCAGAGTGACCCCCAGCTCCATAAGGGAGTCCGCGAGCTCCACACAATACACGTGCGATGCGGCGACGCCGGGAACTACCTGAACGACCTTTGTTGCGGCTGTCCCGGATGACGGCTTCATACGTAAAGTCTCCAGCAAGGCTCGACATCGGGTTTGTGTATTGGCGAGTGTATACCGCGGCTTCTTAAAACCAGTGTCGAACCGAAGTGACGAACAGCGCCCGTCCCTATGACAATAACGAAGATATGGCGCAGCGACATTGGGATTAGCAGGCAGCTCACATACTTCTGTAGCCAAACGAAGCGGAGTCAAGCTGCTTAGACTATGATAGCTTAATACAACATAGCCCTCACCAGCTAGTCTGCTCTGACACCGTAACCACCCTGCTGCGTGCCGCAAGCTCCGGGATAAATGCCTATCTCCAGCTATGCTTGCTAGACCCGGCGCGCCACGATTCGCAACACGCCTACGACAGAAATGTAACAGGTAGCTGGTCTTTTATTCGTGCCATCATGAAGGTTGTCTACATAAACAGCACGCACTTTGATGACTCATCGTTTATTGGTGGCGCCGAGCGATATGCCCTCTGCCTGGCGCAGCACATGTCCTCCCTTGTGGACACAACTTTCGTTAGTTTTTCGTCGAGTCGCCAGTCGAGATGCATGGCACGACTGAAAATCGAGCTATATCCGACCAGGCACTTCATCAAGGGATACCGGAAAAATCCGCTCAATCTGCAATTTTTGCATTCGCTTGTAGATAGCGATATTGTTCACGTCCACAATCTAAACCTCTTTGTTTCCGACCTCGCCTGTTTAGTCGGCACCGTTCTCGGCA
>Ga0066388_100000114_pt1 | contig 27753 bp, 24 predicted proteins | sample PanSoiMetaGPlot6_FD_64539 | JGI IMG/M metagenome (GOLD analysis project Ga0066388, IMG submission 64539) | Tropical forest soil microbial communities from Panama analyzed to predict greenhouse gas emissions - Panama Soil - Plot 6 (Hybrid Assembly) | ecosystem: Environmental > Terrestrial >...
CCTGCGCGGTCATCTGTCCGCCCAGCCAGTCCGTCTCCTCGGTCAAGCACACGCTAATCCCAGCCTGACTGGCGGACAGAGCTGCAGCGGTGCCGCCCACCCCACCGCCTACAATCAACACGTCGCAGTCGACCGTGAGCGCTTGATTGGAAAGCAGAAACCGCTTGACTGACTCTTGTGGACGTTCGTGCGCCAGCTTGAGGACGTCCACCACCTCCACCGCCTTAATCGATTGGGGTTTCCCGGCGCCTGAACCGCCTTTCCCAGCGGCCCGCATGCGCTTGGCGCTAGCCGGTCGCCAGGACGGGTTGTGGAGCTCAGTCATCGCCCAAGATTTCCTCTTCTGCCCTGGCTTGGCCTAAGCCGGAGCTGTCCAGGCGCTGAGAATGGCCCAGTTTAGCAGGAGCGCGCCCGGACTGAGGCCTTAAGCTGTTGAGTTTGGCCCGGCCGGAGCCGGGCGCCGGTCTTGCCATGGCCGGGGCGACCAGCATCTAAGCGTGAGCGAGCGTATCTCTCAGTCGCCTTACGGTCTGGACGGCAAACAAGAAGCTCAGGGGGCTACTTCGCCGGTTGATTGTTCTCGCGTCTTCTCGATCAGGCGGGTAAAAAGCTCCTGGCAGAGCTCCTCGATGTCCTCATCGGAGAGCTGCTCCTTGCCCACATACCAGTCCACCTGGCTTTCTTCGTTAATCTGCGCCGTCAACTCGACTAGCGGCTTGTAGCCGAGCTCAGCCTTGCTCAAGCCGATTACCTTATCGACAGGCAAGAGCAGGACCTCAATCCTGTTCCTGCTTCCCCTGAGCACCAGGCTCTCGTAACGGGTGGAGAGCCGCGCCCGGAAGTTGGACACGGTTTCCAGAGGCTCCCTGAACTGGTTGTACTTGAGCACCTCAGTGACAAACGTCGGCTCTGTACAGGTTACGTGCAGCGCGTGCCAGCCGATGGAGCGATTGAATTCAAAGGCGTAGGAGGTGAAGGTGCCGAACATTTGCTCGATCATCTGCGTCATGCCTTGATTGTAGAGCAGCTCTTCGCGAACTGCCTGGAGGCGCATGCCGCGCCGCTTCGCAAGGAAGAGCATGGAATCGAGCGCCAGCTTCTCCATCCATTTCAGGTCTTGCTCTGAGCCCTTCGCATCCGGTGCCTGGTAGCCTTTCTCAGCTACCCGGGCAATATAGTCCTTGGACTTGCTGCTGTTGGGTGGCTGCCTGTCTGCCGGTTGAGCGAGCTCGCTGTCGGGGAGGATGCGGGTGGGAGAGCTGTTGTCCTTGTTGCGTTTCTTGGCGCCCTGATGCGGGAACTTTGGCGTCTCTTTGAACTTGTCTGACATCATCTTGTCTGGACCTCGATTTGAGGCAGCACACAAAGCCGAAAGACCCCTATCCCCCGCTAATGCTGCAGCTCGACGAACCCTTTATTCCCAATATATGGAGGCCTCAGGTCAGCGTGAATTCACCCAAGCGGGTCAGCAATACAGCTATTAGATGGCCGGAACCCGCGCCCTGTGAGCTTTCCCGCTGGTAAGTCCGGCCTGGCAGCGAGAAAGATTGATATTCTTTAAGCTTGAAATAAGACGAATTAATCTTTGGCAAAACTGCCGGTCAACTTCATCTCCAGGGTAACCCGCGAACCTCGATCTGGCTCGGACTGTACCGAGAAGCGGGCAGGGTAGAAGCAGCGGATGAGCTCTGCCCGCTCGCGCAGGCTGCCTAATCCCTTGCCGCCCTCCCGGGTGGTGCGGCGGCTGCCGGAGTCGCTCAGGCTGAACCCCCTGCCGTTGTCCTGAATGGTCAAGCTGAGGGTGCCGTCCTTTACCTGAAATGTGAGAGCAACCCTGGAAGCGCCAGAATATTTCTCGATATTGTTCAAGCACTCCTGCACGATCCGATAAATGTGAAGCTGAACCGCATTTGGCAGATCAGGGATCTCTTCATCGCAATTAAAGGCGCAGTCAATGCCTGTTCTCTCTGCAACCCGCTGCAGAAGATCCTCAATCACGGTTTGCAATCCCCAGTCCGTGAGATCGCGCGGGGCCAGATCGTGGCATATTTCACGCAGTTGAGCGTTTATCCGATCCAGCACCGTCATGATCTCGCTTTCAGGAGGCCGCCCGCCGTCAGACAGCGATCGCTTGAGCATCATCACGTCAGCAATGACGGCGTCATGCAGGTCGCGTGAAATCTGGTTTTGAATCTCCTCTTGCTGATTGATGATTTTCTGGACCAGGTTCTGTTTGTCCAGGAGGAGCTGGTTGATCGCCTGGACAAGCCGCTCGCCCTCCAAATTCAAAAGCCCGCTCAAAGTGTCGGTGCCGACCTCGTGGTCACCAAGCGAGCGCATCACCAGCTCCTTGAACAGGCCCCGGGCCAGGACCCTCACCTCCTCGGAATTGACCGGGAAGCGATCGAGCGTCCAGTAGCCCTTCTCCTCCTTCTCCTCCAGTTTCAGGCGCAATTTGAGCCGGGACGCTGATTCACTTTGAGCGAGGAGCATGACCTCGCCCACCGGCAGGCTGAAGCATTCGACCAGACCATCGGCTCCCCGAATCGAGAGGCTCCAAAACGAGCTGGAGGCTCGTCCACGGTAGTAGCTGAGCGCTTGCTCTGGGCGCTCCCCTGTCCTGTGTGAGCCTAACGCCTCGCGGGTCTCAGAAGGCTTGGTGATGGTTATGCGCAGCGCCGGGTGCTGGATGAGCGTGTTAAACTCGGCCGCGAGCGTGTCCAGGCACTCGAACAGGGTGTCGACCAGGTGGATGGTGACCTTGCGAAGCAAAAGAGGATCGGCTGCCACCGGCCGCCCCAAGCTGTGCTCATGACCATGCTGAGCCTGATAGGCGAGCTCTTGCAGCCAATCGGAGCGCCAGCTGGATGCCGGCTCCTGAGCAGAAAGGAAAGCTGATTGGCCGAGCTGGTCGCTCCGCTTCTGGTCCGAGATTTTGCGGGCCTGGACCCGCTCTTCCAGCGAGAGCTGGAGGTTTTCGCCGGTCCCCGGCCGGCCGCCGGCGGTCGCTCCCGGGGCTGAGGCTGCCTGCTGGGCAGCGGCGCGTGCTTCCTTGTTGAATGCCCGGGAAACCTTCACGAACGGTCCGAGGGAGGTGCTAAACTTCTTCCCGACCAGACCCAGCGCTCTCCGCAGTAAACTCATCTCTCAATTTCGAGACCTCCATAGCCGTTCTCAACGGCCCAGGCGATAAGCTCCTCGCGGCTATTAAGCCCCAGCTTGAGCAGTAAAAGCTCGCACTGCTTCCGCACGGTAGCGGGCGAGGTCTGCCTGACGTCAGCAATATCCTGATACTTCATGCCGCGGGCCAGCATCTTGAGCACCTCTTGCTCCGACTTGGTCACCTTCGTCTCGCCGGCAACCAGCTCTTTGGAGATGAGCGATTTCTTTCCGGCCATGACCTCGCGGATCGTGTCTGCCACCCGGCCCACGCTCTCCGACTTGAGCAGGTAGCCAGCCACGCCCAGTCCGAGCACTGTCTGGATGAAAGCCATGCGGCTCTCCCCGGAAAAGACGATGACCTGTGAGCCGGGAATGGCGCAGAAGGCCTTGATCATCGACTTGGGCCCGCTCGAGCCCGGTAGATGCAGGTCCAGCAGGATAATATCCGGCCTCAGCTCACGGGCCAACTCGAGCGCCTGGTCGCTGTTGGAGGCGGTAGCGACCACGCTGATTCCAGGCTCGCGCGACAGGCCGAGCTGCAAACCATCAAGGGTTACCTGGTGATCTTCCACAATCAAGACGCTGATGTAGTTTGGCACGTTCGCAACCTCGGAAGACCTGGGCTTGGCTCCCCTACGAGATCCTACCCTCATCACGATCTTTTATATCCGCCAGGGCAATCCGCTGCCGGTGGCAAGAGCGGTCCAGCCGGACAGCTCTGAGGGTGCGGCTGTTAAGATAAGGTGTGTCCTTTGTCCGGGAAAAGACCATGAACCCTCTTGAGACTGAAGCCAAGCTGTCTAACCGCGTTGTGGAACGATTGGCCAGGATTCGACTCTTGTTAATGGATGTGGATGGGGTACTCACCGACGGGACGCTATTCTACGTGCCCGGGGAATCTGGCCAGATGGTTGAGGCCAAGGCCTTTAACACTCAGGATGGGCTTGGATTTTATCTCTGCCATCAGGCCGGGCTGAAGACCGGCCTGATCAGTGGCCGTGAGTCGCCGGCGGTGGTGGAGCGGGCCCGTAACCTGCAGATCTCCTATGTTTATCAGGGGCACCTGGCCAAGGAGAACTCTTATCAGGAGATTCTGGCTGACGCAGCGCTTGCCGATGATCAGGTGGCTTTTATCGGCGACGACTTCACCGATGCGCCGCTCGTACGCCGGGCCGGGCTGGGAGTGGCTGTTGCCAACGCCCGCCCGGAGCTAAAGGCGATTGCCGACCTGGTCACCGCCGCCCGGGGCGGCGACGGTGCGGTGCGCGAGGTCATGGAGCTCATCCTCAAGGCCCAGAACCGCTGGCAGTCTGTTCTCGATCTCTACCAGCTGAGTTGAGGTTTGCTAAGCGGCGACGCTGACCGGCAAGGCAAACCTCTTGTCGCCGACAGCGCTTGCGCCCGGGCCAGACAACGGCGCTCTTGGCAAGCCGGCGCGCTCTTGGCGATTGTCAATTTTGGCCCGGAGTGAATTGCTTTCAGCAGGCCTGGGTATAAACACAGTGCTGGGTGGAGTTTGTCTTACTTTCTTTTTTTGAGGAACATCCTGTGTCGAGATTTGATCGTCGAGAAAAGCAGGCTCTGGATGAGTCTTACCGGTACTATCGATCGTTGGACAAGAACGGGGGTACTCCAGATCTTTACCGCCTGGTGAAGTGCTTCAAGGCGGTGTCGGCCGCGCTGAAATTTGCTGATGATGGGCACTTCAAGTTGACACTGCAACTCTGGCGGAGAATGCACCAGGCGCTCTTTGACAAGATGATTACCTCCTTTCCTGGCTATGTAATTGTGATGAGCGAGGACGGCAAGAACGTGCCTCCCAGGGCGGAGTTCCCGGAGGAGGGCACGATCGAGTTTCACCCCGAGGGCTGCCGGCGGGCCGATGACGTGTTCCAGATGGAGATCAAGCATCTCTACCCGGGCACGCAATATCAGCTGGTGGCAGCCTGGAAGGGCAAAGGCGCGCGCGTCGAGCCCAGGGACTTTTCCGGACCGATGTGCAGCAGCGCCGGTTGCTTTGTGAAGCCGGTTCTGCTTGGACAGGAGGTCTTGAGCGCAGAGTCGGAGACCGGCAAGAACCAGGCGTACCATGAATGGTGGGAGCTGTACTGGCAGGCTTACTGCACTAAAGACCGCCAGGAACAACACCTGCTTTACCGGCGCATGGACGAGCTGGAGTCAGTCTGGGGCAATCTTTATTACTGAGCCTAGGCTTGATCGCTCTTGGCTGCCGGCCCAAGCGCATCGCCCTGGGCTTTCCGTATAGCAGTATCGACCGCCTGGCTGGCCAGCGCCTGAGCTCCCCAGACCCGGATCACGCCGGGCATATCGCCCTGCGCTGTTAAGACCCCGGCCAGCGTGCCCATGGAGGCGATCTGGGAGCTCAACGCCGATATCCTGCTCCAGTCGACGGAGCCTCCGTGCATGGCTGAGCTAACCGAGGCGGCCAGCGCTTCCGCTTCAGCGACCATGGCGGCGGTGTGCTCTGGCGAGGCCACATAATTCCCCTCACGCCCGGCAGCACTTCCCTGCTTCCAGCCATCCGGTGTGTGCACCGTGCCGTCCGGGTCAATGTGTGTGCCGTCCGCGCAGTCGACGCTGCCATCGGGGTTGACCCGGTCACCGTTGTCCATGATGATGGTGCCGTCGTCTAAGACCTGCTCCTGGTTCCAGAGGATGGTCCTGTTCGGTGCCATGACCACGCCTTCAGGTGTGGTCAGTGTGTGGGTCTCCTGATTCCAGGTTGCCTTCTTTCCATCCGCACTGATGAGATCAACCGGTGCATCCCGGTGGGTGACGGTCTTGAAATGGTCGGGGCCTTCCACTGTGGAGCCGCCGCCGGCATTGGCCTTCACGGTCACCGCCTGCTCGGGATCGCTGTCGCTTTTCGCTGTAAAGGTTCCGTTTTCATCGAGCTCCATGCCTCTGCCGAAGTTGAGCCGGCGATGTCTGACGCTCCACTTACCGTCCTTCTTGTGCAGCTCGCCACCCAGGACCTCCGATACCTGCTTGGGGATGTTGTCGGCGTCAATGTGCGCGACCTGCCCATCCGGCGATTTGGCGCTGATCGACCCGTCCTTTTTCACGACAAACTGGGCACCATCGGGCAGAATGATGGCAATCTCGCCGGTTTCACGTCGCCAGACCGTTGTTCCGTCGGCCCTGCGGATCAAAATGTTGCCGTCGTTGTCGGCCAGGGTGGTCACACCCGCTGGCTTATCGCCCTTGCGCAGCTCGTCGATCTGCTCCTGGGTAATCCGCTGCTTCTGCTGGCGAACTTCCAGATCGAGCTGCTGGAACACGCGAATGATGTCGGTGGCAGTGCACTTAATTTCGCTGCCATCTAGGCCCTTGAAGGTGAACTGATCACCCTGTTTGACGTAGGTTCCGGCCGGTGTCACCAACTCCTCAACGACCTTGCCGTCGGCATCCTTGCGCTTGTGATAACCAAGCCCCTCTTTGTCATTGGTGACATCGACATTGCCGGTCAACTTGTCGACCCGGGTCTCATTGCCCTTGCCGTCCTGGTAACGAATCTTGTCCTTGGTGACCTCCGACTCCCGGCCATCGAACGACCGGTGCATTACCTTGCCGTCGACGATCTCCACATAACCCTTGTGTCCCTGGGCATCGGTGTACTCGTGCACAATCTTTTCGCCGGCCTTGGCCTCCTTCATGGCCCTGGCGGTGGCTTCCGAGAACTCAATGGAGCCATCTTTGTAGATTTTTGAGCCATCGTCGAGCTGGAGGTAGTCGCCTTTGTCCGCAGCACCGCTTCCCTTGGCCTGGCTGTAAAGGAACTTGCCAACCTCGACCGGGCTGAACCAGTCCAGGATGCCCATCCCTTTGCTCTTGTCGGAAGCGTCGCTGCCGGCAGACTTGAGCGCTGCGCCCCAGTCGTAATCCTTGAGCCATGAGGAATCTTCCTTAGGAGCAGAGGCCAGCTTGTCACCGCTTGGCCCGTCGCCTTCCTTCTTCTTGTCGCTGCTGGCCCAGCCAAACAGGGCGTCCCAATCCTTGTAGAGAACCGAGTCTTTGTCTTTCTCCTTGTCGACGTGGTGAATTGTGTCGCCAGCAGCCGACTTGAGCGTGTTGCTGTCGGTTTTTTCCAGCGGCCCGGACAGTGACTCTTTGACCTCTTTGGTGGTCTCCTCCACGACATTCCAGACGGAGTGGGCGAATTTGGAAAGCCAGCCCTCCGACTCCTTGGCTGAGCTCTTGTCAGCCGAGTCCGGCGTCTTGTCCGGCTTCTTTTCGAGGTCTTGATTTTCTGGATTGTCTGCGGCCATGGCTTGAGCCTCGAGGGCGATGGGAAGGGAAACCAGGAATCTACTGAGAGGTAAGGCCAGTAACCATTTTCAGCTGGCCAGCAACGCTTGTCAAGCTTGAGCCATGGCCGTCACACCCTGGAGTCGGCTGTCCTTTCCGGTGGAGTGGAAAGCGGTGGGAAGCGTACCTGACAGTGTGGTTAATCATGGTCAACTCTGATTTAGGAACCTACAATTGTTTATACGCCATCTTTCCTGTTTCTAGACAATCCAGATCGAATCCCTGGACAGCCCCGCCCTGGAAGGAAGCCGGCCTCCTGGCGGTGGAATTCCGGGTAGTGGCAGGGAAATCCGGGCGACCGCTGCCGGTTTGCCTGCCGACAAACGAGCGCTAGCGGGGGGCGCGCGGATCGGATGCTTGCCACCACCAGCAGTGGCAAGTATGCTCTTTGCTCCAGTCGGGAGCGGTAAGCGGTCGCCTCTCATAGCCGATTCTGCGCTAAGTGGCACCGCTAACCGGTTGCCTGGCCAGACTGACGGCGCCGGCGCTGGACTTCAGGCAGGCAGGCAGTTCCGGGCACCGGCAGCCTCGCCCTGCCCACAGTTTAATCGCGGCCAGGGTGCCCCTGGCTGGCAGCTGAAGCGCTAAGATGGGAGTGGTACCGACGTCCTATGTTAATGATTCCCGGGAGGCGGTGCGGACGGCCCGCCGAGGCGGTGACATGAGCGGTTGTACAGGCGGATCGCCAGCAAACCGGGCGGAAGACCACAGCAAAGGTCAGGATTTGGCGCTGGCTGAAGAACAGGCGCATGCCCAGGCGCTGGTTGAGGCAGCTGAGCTCACAGAAAAGGAAGCGCTCACAGGCTCTTACCCGGGGCGCTGGTGGCATCCGGTGGAGGACGGTGCCCGCCTTCACTGCGACCTCTGTCCACGGGCCTGTGTCTTGAAGGACGGCGACCGAGGCTTCTGCTTTGTGCGTAAGCACGAGGGCGGGAAGATGGTGCTGACTACTTATGGCCTGAGCACCGGTTTTTGCGTGGATCCAATCGAGAAAAAGCCGCTTAATCACTTTCTGCCGGGCAGCAGCGTGCTCTCCTTCGGCACGGCCGGTTGCAACCTGGGCTGCCGCTTTTGTCAGAACTGGTCGATCAGCAAATCTCGGGAGATCGCCCTCCTGAGCGAAAAGGCCACACCGGAAGAGATTGCCGAGGCAGCGATTAAACTGGGCTGTCGCAGCGTGGCCTTTACTTACAACGACCCGGTGATCTGGGCCGAATATGCAATCGACACAGCCAAAGCCTGCCATGAACGGGGGCTGAAGACGGTGGCGGTGACGGCTGGTTATATCACCCCGGAAGCCAGGCCGGAGTTCTACTCGGTGATGGATGCCGCTAACGTAGATCTGAAAGCGTTTACCGAACTTTTTTATCAGCACCTGAGTCTGGCACACCTGGAGCCGGTTCTCGATACGCTTAAATGGCTGAAGCACGAGAGCAACGTCTGGTTCGAAATCACCAATCTGATGATTCCCGAGGAGAATGATTCACCGGAAGAGACCGAGCTGATGTGCGACTGGATTATCAACAACCTCGGGGATGATGTCCCGGTTCACTTCACGGCCTTCCACCCGGATTTCAAGCTCATGAACAGGCCGCATACCCCGGCGGCCACCCTGGCCAGGGCCAGGAAGCAAGCTCTCAAGGCCGGAATCAAATATGCCTATGTCGGCAATGTGTACGATCTCGAGCGGCAGAGCACCTACTGTGGCAATTGCCAGGAGGTGCTGATCGAGCGCGATTGGTTCGAGCTGGGCGTATACAGGCTGAAGGGCAATCGCTGCGCCTTCTGTGGACATCTGATCCCGGGTGTGTTTGAGGAGAACAAGGGCAACTGGGGGAGGCGACGCTTGCCTGTGATTATCGATCACGAGGACGTCCATCCTGGCTTCCCGCGGCGCAATAAGCCGACGACCTGAGCGCCTGGCCAATTCTGACCGGCGATCAATCCTACTAATTTTTGTAATCTTGCCGGCGTCCCGGTGGCCCGACTGCCCGCTTATCACGGCCGCGGCCTAGAATGGAGATGTAGCAACGGCGAGGAAGGGGCTGGCTTCATGTTCCATTTCAAAAGCGTGAAAGGTTTGGCATCGTGTTGCTTGTTGACGGTAATGCTGTCTGGATTTCTGACACAGCCTTCGCTTGGACAGGGTAAGGGCGCTGTGCCGCTTCCGCCAGCAAAACCGACCGTCGATCAGCTTGGCCAGATGGAGGGTGTCACCGATCCAGACCGGACTGGACTGGCAGTGTTTCTGTTCCTTCAGGTGATCGCCACCCTGGCGGTTGCCCTTGCCATCTGGATGCACCTCAGCCTGCCGGGCAGGAAAAAGAAGAAAAGCTCGGGTGCCTGATTGGAACCTGAGCGTTCCGCTGGATCTGGTCCGAGGCGGTCTGCGGTGGAATCGAGCACGTGCTAATATCTGGAGGGATCCCTCTGAAACTGAGCTGTGGGCGAGATGATTAGGACAAGAGGCGGCCTGACAGCCGTTATTTCGTTGTGTCTTTGTCTTGGCTTGCACGGGTGTGGGGAGCAAGCCACCAGTATCATTCCCGGCGTGCCGGGCATCGGCGAGCCGGGCGGCTCCTTGAAACGGGCGGTAGAGCTTTATCAGCAAAAGAGCTACGCTGAAGCTGAAGCGCAGGCACAGAAAGCGAGCAAAGAGCAGAAGGACTATGGTTTTGCCTGCATCATTCTGGCTCAGTCGAAGTGCGCCCAGGGAAAGTTCGCAGAGGCGGAGCCGCTGGCTCGGGAGGGGGTACGTTATGAGCCTGGTGTGGCCAACAGCCACGCTGTGCTGGCCCGGGCCTTAAATGGCCTACTCGGATTCAAGGAGGCGGAGCAACAGGCGCGCCAGGCCCTGGCGCTGCCGGAAGCCACCAAAACCCCCAGCAGCCGGGCTGAGCAACACAACGCTCTTGCCTACGCGCTCTCAACCCAGCTGAGACTTTCGGAGGCGGAGGCGGAATTCAAAGCAGCAATTCAAGCCGATCCGAACTATCCAGCACCCTATGTCGCGTATGGCGGGATGCTGAATGTGCTTGGGCGCTACAGCGAGGCGGCCCAGATGTTGGAGAACGCGGTCAGGCTGGATCCGCTTGACCTAGTGGCTAAGATCGGGCTGGTGGTGGCTGACACCAACCTGAACAGGTTTGAGGAGGCGATCAAACTGACTGATGAGCTGGCGACAAAATTGCCCGCAGATCCTAATGTGCCAGTCCTTTTGGGGAACATCTATCTCAAGCAGGGTAAGGCTGCCGAGGCGGAAGCGGAAGCCCGCAAGGCGGCCAAGATGAATCCGCTCCTGGGGCCGGCCTATGCGCTTCTTGCTGGGGCGTTGTACAAGGAGGGCAAGCTGATCGATGCAGAGATGGCCGGGATGACCGCAACCAAACTGACACCGATGGATGCTAATGCACAGCTCACGCTGGCGCGCATTCTTGCCGACGAAAAGAAGTGGTACGCTGCTGGCTATGCCTGCACCGCTGCTGGCGGTCTGTCGGTGCTTAATCGACCGCTTAACGCCGAGTGCCAGAAGCTGGGGGTGAGGATCTGGGCCAATGCTCCCAAGCCCCAGTGGATGATTAAGGCGGCGGAGCAAGCCAAGGCTTACCAGGCAGCGCAGGCCAAGATGCTGCAGCAAGCCCAGGCCAAGGGCAAATGAGTTTGGCCCGGCTGGCGGATAAACTGGCTGACTGATGGAAAGACTGGTGATGTTCACGGTTGGGGCGATCTTCATCGGCGCGGGCGCTCAATTTGTCAAAGACTCCCTGGGGGCCAAGGATCTGATTGAATCATCGCTGTTCGGGCTGCTCGGGATTGCCGTCGGTTTATTTCTGGTTTTTATAGCTGTATTCGGGCCGCCTGGTTAGGCTGGTCGCCTGTCTTAATGTCGGGGAGGAGTTTGTGGGCATGAAACTGTTGCAAAGCGCGGGACCGGTGAGATTTTTCCTGAAATTGGCCGTGAGTGCGGTGTGTCTGGCTCAGCTTGTCTGCGGAGCTCAAGCCAAGCCGCCCGCTGAAGATTCAGGGTCAGGACGGGCCGGCAACTGGAGGCGCTCGGCGCAGGGCGCCCCATCGCTCGTGCTCTGCCGGCAGCGAGTGGCCAAGGACCCGAACAACGCCGAAGCACAGAACGACCTGGGCTGGGCTCTCAGGCAGCATGGCCAGCTGGTCGAGGCTGAGGCAGCGTTGCGGGAGGCGATCCGTCTCGATCGGACAATGCCGCAGGCGCACTCGAACCTGAGCGTCGTTCTCGCCGACCGGAAAGACTTCGGGCAGGCCCGTGTAGAGGCGGAAAAGGCAGTTTCGCTGGCTGCCGATCAGCCGATCTATCGGGTTGTGCTTGGCAATGCGCTTTCCGGTCAAGGTGATCTGCCGGCGGCGATCGAGCAGTACCGGCAGGCGGCCAGCCAGCGCCCGGATTACGAAAATGCCCATTTTAACCTGGGGCGGGCGCTTTACGAAGAGGGGCAGGTGCTCGAGGCAAAGAAGGAGCTGAGCCGAGCTTTAGAGTTGGAGCCGGAGGACGCACGCGTAATGGAGCTTTTGGACAAGATTCTCACTACGGAAAAGGTCCTGCCAAAAATGTAAAAATGGCGGCGTTTAGAGATGAGCGGTCAGTGAAGCGTTCTGGGCGGCTCAATTCGCTCTACGCAATCAAGCTCAGCAAGCTTGTCCAGTTTGCAGATCTCGATCCGGCCAATCACCATTTTGGCCGTTGTTGCCTGAAAGGTAATCTTGAGCCCGGCCGCTTTGAGCTTGTCGAGCGCCTCTTGTGAGCGATCGGACAGCCACACCTGGATGGTGATCCAGCCGTCGCTTATCTGCAGCCCGGAAATGCGCAGATCTTTGCCGTTCTGAGCCAGCTTCTCGGCCAGCCCCCTTAGCGACCGGTCTAACTTCAGGGACAGGCGGACCTGGCGCTTTTCTGCCTCACTTTTCTCTTTGTCCGCCGGACGGGCGGGCAGCGACTGAGACAGGCTGTCGGTGCGAGGCCGCTGCATTGTCGGGGCCTGATCAACCGTGCTGTTTACCGAGGCGGCTATCTCCTGCGGCGGCGGGGCGGGGATCGGCGCAGGAGCCGGCGACTTGGCCAGGCAACCCCGAACGCCCTCGCCAGCGCCTCCATAGCCGCCAGCAAACGGGGAGGGGGAGCCGCCCGGGTAGGCGCTGAATCTCATGCGACCGGCGCCGACTGCCTCCACCGTGTTCCCGCAATACCGGGAAGCGGCCAGCCGGCCGCCAGGCAAGCGAGCCGCTCCATCTGCGCCAAAGATGCCCTCATAAGATAACCCGTCCGGCATCTCAACCGGCACGGCCACGGTTCTCGGCCTGCCACCATCGGTGATGACTGCCTCCTCCACGGCCACAAAGGAGGTGTACTGCGTCATGATATGGTGATCGAGGGCAACCTTGATGATCTCCTCTTTCAGCTCCCTGTTAACGGAGCCCTGTTGGGCGCCGAACCAGTCCTCGGCCATGAGCCGATCCACCTTTGCTCTCGCCCAGATCGGCCCGAGTACAGCGTTTGCCGGCTCGTTCCCTGGCAGCCGGACTGCTAGCTTCTGCTCGTAGGGTTTGCCCCCGGCAAAGCCGCTGATCTTCACCACGCCCTGTCCCGGTTTCGCGTAACGCCCGGTGATGTACAACGGTTTCTCGGCCCAGACGTCTGAGATCTGGTGGGGGAAGACCTCTTTCACGTCAAGCCGGTCAAAGTCTACCTTGATATCGGTGAGCAGCGGGGACGAGATGCGATTGTAGAATTTCCTGCCCACCTCTGACCCGGGGCTGTTGAGGAGCACGTACTCGGCCTCACCGCCGCCTTCCCTGGCTATGCCGTCGATGAGCAAGCGATTGACGCTGTTGCCGGTGCCAAACGGGAACCAGCGCGAGTTGCCGCGCAGCTTTCGGACCATTCCCATGATTTCGAAATCGTTGCCCACGTATCCGTCGGTCATGAAGGTAACGATCCGCAGCCGGTGGCTATCGGCAGGAATGGAGCAGGCCTTTTCTACGGCGGGCGCTATCCAGGTTCCACCATCGGCGCTCAGTTTTGCGATAAAGCTCCTGGCCTTTTCGCGCATGGCCGTATCAGCCGGTTGCGGCTCCGCAAAGAGCATGGACAGGCGATTACTGAAGGCGATGACCTGGAAGGTATCCTGAGGATTCATGTGGTCGAGTATGTAACTGAGCGTCTCCTTGGCCTTCTCCAGAGGCAATCCCGACTGCGAGCCGGAGCAGTCGATGAGAAAGATCATCTCCTTGGGCGCCACCTTATCCGGTGTCACCCGTTTTGGCGGCATGATCATCAGGGTGAAATAACCGGAATCGTTGGCGCCGTGTGCGAGATAACCGCTCTTTAACCGTTCGCCGGCCACCTCCCAGCTGAGCACGAAGTCTTTGTTGGGGATGGTGTTCAGGCTTTTCAGGGAGACGGAAGCCTGATTCGCGTCTGGCCTTGTAGTCGTCACAGCGTGCAGCTTTGAGCTGATGCTGGCAATCGGCATGCCAGCATCGATCGCCACATCAATGGAGATATCGTGGCCGCTACGCGTGCCCTCGGGCGTAACCGGCGGGGTTATTTTTGAGCCATCAGGGACGCTGGTAGTATAGGCTGAAAAACCGGCTCCCGTCTTGCCGGTGGGCGCCCCCGGATTGAAGCGTGGCCCGACCACAGTCGGAAAGGCGAAGCTGAAGGAGCCGGCTTCATACGGCAAGAGATCAACATAATTAAGCGTGATCTCCACCCGCTCTCCCGGCTTGATGTTGGCCACTGACTGGGTAAAGATATTCGGGCGCTCCTGGTCAAGGAGAGAGGCCAGATTGCCGCGCTGCTTTGCTTCCTCGTAAATTTGACGAGCCTCCTCCCGGCGCTTAATCTGACCGTGAATGGTGCGTGTTCCTACCTTCATCAGCATTTCGTCGACAGCCGCGGAGTCAGACAGCGGGAAGGTGTAGACGGCTTCTATCTTGTCCTTGAACGGGTTGTCGAACAGCTGTTTGACAGTCACACGGGCTACATAACCGGAGATTCTTGCTGAGACACTTGTGTGTCTGAGCGGGCATCTGCCCAGGCGTTTTCCCTGTAGATCAAGCGCTGCCAGCGCCCCTGAGTCCTCAGCCTTGAACCTGGCTGCCGGTCCCGGTTTTCCGCTCTCAAGCGGCCGTACGGCAGAAGCCATGGCCGTGGACTGGACGCCTTGAGCAAAAGCAGGCGGCAGCCCGGTGGTGCTCAGGCAACTAATCAACAGCGCAGAAACCAGCGCGGCCCGATCCGACCGCCGCAGTGGGAATCTCATCGGCGTAGCCTCCGTTTTAACTTTGCTTGATACGACAAGCCTAATCGACAGCCAGGCGGAGAAACACCGGGTTACCCCTAGGTCTGACCGCGGTGGATCACCTGAATCGCTCCCAGTTCGAAACGGTTGATTAGGGCACAGGCTGGGCCGCAGAGAAGCTTGTGTCTGCGGGCTGTTCCACCCGATCAGACGGCGATCGCCGGAGCCGCCCACCAGCCATTTCTGAGTTAGCGATCGGCCCTGGTGTTACTCAGATCGGCAACCAGTCTCAGGCCGCTCCGGACCGATCACAAGCCGGTTGCGGCCCAGCGCTTCGTCGCGAATCGACTGCCGGTCCGCGCCGGCCCCCCAGATCAAATAGCGGTCCTCGCCGTTGTTAATGACCGTGATCGTCCCCGGCTGGGCGCGCCACAAAGGCGGCGCTTGAATCTCCAGCTGCCGCACCTGGTCATCGTTGAGCCCGGTATCAAGTATGATGCGCACCCTCTGGCGGCCCGCAGCGGCGCTGACAGTATTTTCGTTGTGTGCGGCAGCGGATGTAACCGGATTGCCATCACTGGGATTGATGGCATAAGGATCCGCGGGCAGCCGCTGATAGAGCTCATCGAACGCTGCTTCTGACTCGGCATCCAGGCTCGGGAAGCGTCCGTATTGATCTCGGAAATCCTCAAGCCAGGAGCCTACGGACTTCATCTGATCGTAAAGCTCGCCCTCCGCTCTTCTGTTCACCTCCAGGGCCAGTTGCGCCCGCTCGAGCAGCTTTCCCTTGGGGCTTTTCGCGGACACAAGGTGGGCACCGTATGCGGTGCCCTGAAATGTGCATATGGTCAACGCCAGGCAGAGCGCGCTGCTCAGAAGTTGGTGTAAGCTGGGGCTGGGCATGGACTGCTCCGCGGCAATTGGCGATGCCATATTGTCAGCATGAAACGGGCAGTTGCACAAGGCCCACCCGGCGGCACAGACTTAAGCTTTGCTCACGGCCGGTTACTGCTGGGGCAGCGGCTGCAAGTTCAGACGCTGCTTGTAGTAAGCGTTGCTGCTTACCGCCCGACGGAAAGAGGCTGGTCCGTCCGCTGCCCACAAAGTGAGATATTCCGGGAAACTGACGAAGAATGCCTTGATATCAGGGTAAGCTTTGGGCAGGAGCTCTTGGAAAGTGCGCATAATCCACCCGGCCTCTCGTGCCGGATCGCGTTCGAACGGAGAGGCAAGCCCGCGGATCAGGACAGGTGTCGCTCGCCAGTTTGAGTTGCGGATTTCCGACATGAACGAATCAAGGGCGTCCGCGACGCTCAGTCCGCCCTTTTCGCTTTCAGTCACCTCCCGGACCGGTCCAACGCCGAGCCAATCCAGGACCCCCTCGCCCGGCCAGTAATACTCCAGCTTGTTCCAATCCTGGGCGCCGGCCCTCGGGTGCTCGCTTAGTGCTTTCTTGTTGCCGTGATAAGCAGTGGCGCAAGAAAACAAGGAAACGGAGCTGGCACCAGATGCGGTGACCAGCTGGCGGAAGCGCTTCCAGGCATCTCTTACTCGCTCCGGCCCGTCCGGAATGCCGGCGTCGCCATACTGGTTGCGCAGCTCAGCGCCGCCATCCCCGGCAAACACGCCCTTCTGGAGCCGCCGCCTGAACTCAATTGACCTGGTGTCCTCAAACTCCTCGAAGAGCCTTTGCTTGTCCAGCTTTCGATCGACGAGCAGATAATAGGGAGTCCGGCCATCGGCACCGAATGCATATGGTGCGGCTGTCTCGTCGAAAGCGGAGAAGAGACCGACAAGTGTTGCAGCTTTAGTGCTGGCTATAAGTTGTAGATTTCTTTGGAGGTAGGTGTCCAGCTTCCCGTCCAGAATGTCCTGAACAGCGATTACCTTCTCTGGAGGCAGGAGATGCTTGGGCGCAGTCCCCCGGGTCGGAAAATTAGCGGTGAAGGAGTCGTAGAGCCACTCCAGCGAACGGTCGAGCAGCCGAAATGTCACTAATGGCAGGCGACCTTCCAGGAGGCGTGCCTTGATCCAGAGCAAGAGCGGGGGTGAGAACGGCAGTCCTCGCACCGGGTGGTTGGCCGCGTCAAGGTCGATGAGCTGTCCGTCCGGGCCCTGGATGACCATGTCGGCGGCCTCCAGCTGCACCTGCCCGCCGGTTCCTTCCTCAAGTGCACCAACCGTCAGTCGATCGAAAGAGAGGGAGGAGTCTTCATCGGAGAGAACACCAAAATAACATCCCTTTGCCGGCGGCAAGAGCTTCTTCCCCTGCAGGCTCCGCAAGAGCTCAGTCCGGCCGTAGGGAATAGGCGGCGCATTTTTCAGCGAGTCTTCCAGGTGTTGAAGCTCTTGCGAGATTCTCTCTTTGTCCCACAGGCCGAGGGCAGTGCATTGAATAAATCGATCGTGCATGCGCAGCGTTGCGTTGAGATCGCGGACAAAAATCTGATCATCGATGAGAGCACAAAATTTTGCATAGCGCTCCTTGAGTGGTGCAAGATCCTCTCGCGATGGCTCTTTGAATGGCCCAGTTGCAGCCTCGAGTAGATCGATCGCCGCCTTCAACCTGTCCGCGGACATGCTGCTGGAAAGCATTATCGTCCGGTCCATGAGCTTTTTCAGGCGGGTGTCGCTCCACCAGCGAACCTCGCCTTCGCTATGAGCAATTTTCTTGCGCAGCTGGTCAAGCAACTCCCGAGCTCTTGGCTCTCTTCTGTCAAGCGCTTTGAGTTTCTGCTCCTCAATCTGGGCAAGCGTCTGCAGGCCGGGCGTCTGGACGGCCTGCGTTGATGTCTGAAGCGCTGAGATTACTGCGGCTGAAGCTAGAAGCGCACAGAGAGTGACTCGCACTTGCGTCAAATTTGCGCCCCACATGCATTGAAGACCCGATTTCAGTGAGCGCGCCCGCTGTCGGTAAGCACGTCTGAGTAGTCGTGCTCCAGCTCGTCCAGCCAGGTAATCGGAAGTTGAACTGATTGCTTGCCCTCGATAAGAGCAAGCTCCTTGAGATCCCACAGATAATCGAACAGCCCGGAGCCTGACATGTCGCGCGAACGGGCGCGCATGACATCGTACATTCTGTTCAGTCGTTCCCTCAGGCTCTCAGTGGTGACTGTGACCAGCTGCACTCCGGAAGGATTGCTGCTCTTGGTATGAGAACTGCCCATGTGAAAACTCCTTTGCCGCTGACTTGATGGACTTATTCCCAGGGCAACAGGAGTTCTCACCAGCAAACGGATGTCAGGAGGATTGTTCCCAGGCGATAGAGGTATCTAGCTTTGCCAGGAGCGGCTGCAAGTAACGCCTGTAAGGGTGGAAAGGCGTTAGCGAAATCAGGATCAGCCTTTCCGCTTGTCATGATCTGTTTAGGCTGAGTGGAAAAGCCTGGGCGATCTTCAGAACACCCAGGCTTCAATACTTTGTTTATGGCGCTGGCAACAAGGAAGGCTATGAACGACGCTTGCGAGCAGCCTCTGCCTTCCGTTTGCGTTTTACGCTCGGCTTCTCGTAGCGTTCTCTACGTTTAATCTCGGACAAAATGCCAGCCTTCTGGATCTTCTTCTTGAAGCGCTTTAGCGCTGTTTCGATGCTTTCGCCTTCGGCCACTCTAACCTCTGACAAGGGATCACTCTCCTGGGAATTTATGCGGTAAAAAAGTTCCAGAGGGACTCCGGATTCCTCAATATTAGCATTTTCATCAGTGATGAACAAGGACAGCCAAGGCCAGCTCCGTGATCGGAGCGCAAACCTTAAGAATTTTGGGGGACAGGCTCGGCTGCTCCCGGCTTGGCTAGAGCAACTTGCTACTCCAGCAAGCCGATACTGCGTGCGGAGATCATCTCAAGGTTCCCGTCGTTCGGTCCGTCCGGGCAGGAAGGGCAATCGTCGCCGCTGGCGCTAGCCGGTAGCAAAGTACCGGTGATCGTCAAGACCTGCCCATGGTTCTGGTCAAGCTCGACGCCGGTGACATGCAGGCCGACAAATCCGATAACCTGGCTTGTCTGATTCATTGGAGGCAGATCTGCCACCACGGCAACTAGCACCAGCGGTGCGTTAAGCAGGGCGTCGTGCTCGGGACTCTGACGTCCGAGCTCCATCTGTCCGGCTATGCCGTTGAGCAAATTAATCTGGTCGCCAATCTGCACTGGTGGGATGAAAAAAGGATTTTGATCGGAAAGACCAAGGCTTGAGTCTATGGCATTGCTGATGAAACTGCTGTTGGGCGGATCAACTGTGTACGATGTCCAGGCGGCGTTCTTATTCTGTTGTGAATTGATCGTTAGCTGCACCGTGTCACCCAGCTGGTGGTTCCGCAATGGCAGTCCGTCCGCACTGGCAGCGTAAAGGCTAACAGCCAGAGGGAAGCCCTGACCCTGGTTCAAACGCTTCAGGACTGAGGAGCCTCCAGCAACTGACCTGGCGACCAGCACATCGCTGAAGCGGCCAAATATTGGTGCTAGAAGGTGGCTAATGCTCATAGAGGCCGTTACCTCGACCCGCCCGCCATTGATCAGGTTCGGGCGAGTGACCTGGACTGATACTGCTGTCCCGCCCGAGCTATTGGACACAGCCTGGCCGTTGGCCTGGTTGCTGGAGGCAACCGAGAGCGCATGGTTCTCCGCCAAATCAGGGTTTGTGTACAGGTCTTGTGCACCAGCCAGCGCTGCTGCATCCGTGGCGTTTTGCAATTGCGTGCGCACCATCCCGGCGTGGCCGAAGTCTACCGCCAGCGCCCCGATGGTCACTCCAATCACCAGGGAGAGGGCCAGCAGCGGACCGCTTAGCGAACCGGTCTCACGTCTAATCATTTTCTGTGCGAAACTGTGCATAAACTCCGATCATTCCTTATTCGAGGCGGTAGGTGGATTGTCCTGAGAGAACGAAAGCGTTTCCCAATCCCAGTGGATCATTGTCGGGGAAGGGCGGCAGTCCGTACTGATTGCTCAGATAACTGACGCTAACCTTCACGGTCGCCGGGTCGGATACGGTGTCGAATATCGGATCGCTGAACTGAGCAGAATCATTGACGATGTTTTGCACCCGTATCTTGTCGAAAACCAGAGTCTCTTGAAGGCTACGGCTGTTTGCCAGGCCGGGTTGCTGTCCATAGGCGATGGCCAGATCGCGAGCAGCCTGGCGGGCCGCCTGGTCCAGTATCTCCCGCATGAAAAATGCACGGCTGACCTCTAATACGACAAACATCAAGAGCACTACCAGCGGTATGAGCAGACTCATTGAAGCGGCAGCCTCGGCAATCGAAACGCCGCGCTCGGACCTCTCTCTTGTTCCACGCATATCTGGCATCCTTTATTGTTATGAAGCTGGGCAGAGTGTTTGGTACGGCCTGCCGGGGCTGTCCGTGCTCGTTCGTGCTGGGGTGAGCATACGATCCATCTCCTTGGACACGCCGGTCAATTCTGCAAGCAGGTAGTCCACTACGTGGACCGGGGTGAACATATACTTGATTTTGGGCCGGTAGGTTTCTTGGCGAAGGAACCAGCGCCCCAGGGCCTTTTGTTCGCGGCTGCGCAAATGCTTGAAGTGGCTCAAGGAGCGGAACCGGCTGTACAGGTCGCAGTTGCCAGACACACGTACAGCGGCCTTTCGTTCCTGACGAATCCGCATGTTTATCAGTCGCCGCTTCAACCCGCCATCTAGCGGGAGCAGTGTGGACTCTGTGAGCAGATGATCTTCCCGCTCGCCAGCTATCGGTCCGTTCACAAATCGGCTCCAAGCAGCTGTCACAATCGACGGGCCATTCATGGCAAAACCTCCGGATTTGAGCCATTCCTTGGCAGAAGCATTTACGAACACCGGCTCTCGACGATGCTCAAGACATTCCTGCTCACAGACGTGCTTGCGTTTGGGCAGCACAAATCAGATACGCCCACTCTGTACCCTACCAGCCTCTAGTAGGTTCGCACCCGAATTGCCGTCAGAACGCCTGGTCCAGCGCTTAGCTCCACTTGCTAAACACGCTCGGGACACAACCCTTCTTGGACGGCCTTTACGCTCGCTTTTACAACGGTCTTCTTCTTGCCGGCGCCAACCTTTGCCGCCGACTGCGCGCAGATAAACGTTCAGCAGGCCCTGCTCAACAGCGCCTTCACAGCGTTCACGGGCAGGCACCCCCATGCCGGCCCCTCCGCCGAACGTCACCAGGCATTGCCTGTGCTATGTCCCTCCTTAGACAGAACCCGACCACCGCGATTAGTCTACCATGGGTAGACGCGCACAGACTGCCGGAAGCGGCGTGAACCATTCTTTAGGATTAGGACATCGGTCCTGCCCTGCTTAACGTCACTGAAATTTTCCCACGGGCGATGACGCCTACCCGCATTCCGATTGGCCCAGTGTTGGCCGGCTAAGCCTCGGCCGCGGCCGTAGCTTGGGCAATCAGCTCCTGGGAGATCGTCGGTGGCACCGGCGACAGGTGGGAGAACTTCCAGGTGTAATAGCCCAGGCCCTGGGTTAGCGTTCTCAGCTCGATGATGTAATCCCACAGCTCAGCTTGCGGGACGTTTGCATTGACCTCGTCCCATCCGGACCTGGACGGACTCGGCCCGTAACCGAGGATCTGCCCGCGGCGCCCGTTCAGCTGGCTCAATACACCGGAGGTGTAGTGGCTGGGCACCACCACCGTTACCTCGGCAATCGGCTCGAGGATGATCGGATGAGCCTTGCCCAGCCCTTCCCGCATTGCCAGAATGGCCGCCATCCGGAACGACATTTCATCTGAGTCCACATCGTGGTACGAGCCGTCAAAGAGGTTAACCGAGACATCGACCACCGGGAATCCGGCCAGCGGCCCTTTCTGCAGAGCCTCGACAACACCCTTTTCGGTGCCCGGGATGTATTGCCGCGGTACGGACCCGCCCACAACAGACTCGCTGAACTTATTGCCGGTCCCCCGCTCAAGCGGCTCAATCTTGAAATAGACTTCACCAAACTGCCCGCGCCCACCGGTTTGCTTCTTATGCCGGCCATGCGCCTCCACTTTTGAGTGGATCGTCTCTTTGTAGGCAATCTTCGGCTTCTTGCTGTCGAGCTGTATGGCGTACTTGCGTTCGAGGCGCTGGCGGGAGAGGGTCAGGTGGACCTCGCCTTGCCCATAGAGGCAGAACTCGTGTGTGTCCGGATCGCGATCGGTCTTGAGCACCGAATCCTCTTCCGTCAGTTTGCCGAGCAAGGTCGACAGCTTGGTTTCATCGTTGCGGTTCTTCGGCGCGATGGCAAGCGAGTAGAGTGGCGGCGGTGGCGGTGGTGCTGGCATGATCGCGGTCTCCCTTTCGGTGACCAGTGTATCCCCTGTGCGCGGCGTTTCCAGACGGGCGATGGCAACCAGGGAGCCAGGGCCGGCCGTCGGCATCGTCTCCTGCTTCTTGCCGACCAGGTAGTACAATCCACCCACTCGCTCTTTGCTGCCACCACGCGTGGTATCAACGAGCTGGCTGTCGGCCGTAATTGTTCCGGTGAAGACCCGGGTGAGGGAGAGCTTGCCTGACTGCGGGTGAATGTAGGTCTTAATCACCTGAGCAATTACCGGACCATCTTCTTTGACAGCCAGGACCTTGCCCTCCGCGTCCTTGTATTCGCGCTCGATCGGCGAAGGGCAGAGGGAGATGATTGTATCGAGCAGGGTGAACACGCCGAGGTCGGTTTGGGCGGCGCCTACCATGATCGGAACGAAGGTGCCGGCTCGGACCGCTTGCTTGAGATCTTTCTCCAGCAGATCTAGCGGCGGCTCCTGTCCTTCCAGGACCATCTCCAGCAGAGAGTCGTCGGTGTCGGCCAGGCTCTCAATCAACTTTTCTCTGGCAGCATCCAGATCGGCCTGCAGATCGCCCGGTATGTCAATCTTTTCCGGTTTTCCCTGAGCGCCGTACTTGAACGCCTCTTTCTTCAGAACATCCACGTAGCCGCTGAAGTTGCTGCCCGCTCCGATCGGGTAATGAAGCGGTGCCAGCGGTCTCGGTGTCTTTGTACCGGGCATATTTTTCAGCCCATCCAGCGTCTCCGAAAGATTGAGATCAGGCTTGTCCAGCTTGTTGACAAACACCAGGCGGGCGATGCCAATATCTTCCGTGAAGCGCAAAAGCGTATCCATCTGGATCAGGCGCCCGGGATCTGGCTCCACCACGAAGACCGCTGCATCTACACCGATCAACCCCAGCTTCACCTCCTCGCTGAAGTCCACAAAGCCAGGGCAGTCCAGGATATTGAAGGTGAAGTCGCGGTAGCTGGCACGGGCCATGGAGATAGACGTGGACATCTGCCTAGAGATCGCTTCCGGCTCGTGATCGGTCGTCATCGTCCCGTCCTGGATCTTGCCCCGCCGGGAAATGGCCCCGGTCAGGTGGAGAATCGCTTCGGCCAGGCTGGTCTTGCCGCTCCGGTTGATGCCGATGAGAGCTACGTTGCGAATTTGAGATGCAGAAGTGGCCACGATCTTTCTCCTCTGGTTGGCAAGGGGACGAGGCTAATTTATTTTCTTACTTGTGGTAAAGACTAGCGAATTTGCCCGGTTTTCAGCAAGGGTGGTAATCATGAATTAATCTCATAGCGGCTGCCGATGCTGCTTGACGATTATCCGCCCGATCAATCGCACCTGATTGAGCAGCCCGGATCAGCTCCGCTGCTCGAACCTGGTGAAAACAGTTTTGCCGGACTCAGTTGGCCGGTCTTAGCGCTTAAGGGTTGTAGACCTTCTGGTCGTGCGTACCGGGAAGCCGCTTCTCTGGGTTCATCTCCAGAGGAGAGGTGAGGAATTTGTAGATCGTATCGCCGGCCTTGACCAGGATCGGAAATTTATAACCGGTACCTTTCTCGTAGACGATCGCCGGTGGTACGTCGTGCTTGCCCAGCGTGAGCAGCTGGTTCAATGTCTGGGTACCCGGCAAACCGAAGATGTCTGAGCCGGTTGCCAGCAAGAACAAGCTGGTCAAGAGGAAGATCGGACCAAGCAGCACGTGCACATACCAGGCCCGGTTCTCCTTCACGAGCGAGTTCTTTCCCGGAGGCAGGTGACAGAAAAATGGCGAGAACACGGTTATTGGCAGGAATCCTGCCCAGTAGAGCGTTCTGCCCAGGAAAATTGCCACGGCCGCTTTGTAAGCAAAGGAGAGCCCGAATACTATGCAGACGATGGCAATCAGCGTGTCATTCATGTTCGTTCATATTGGGCCAGGTTCTAACCGGAGCGTAGCCGGGCGCGACTTCTGTAGTAAGTCTACAACTCCTTTACCAACTCCTGGCTCCGTCCAAACGGTCAATTTTCCGCCTGGGCTACAATATGACATCCAGCGCAACGTGAGGAGAGCTTAAGTGAGCAAACCGGTTTTGAGACGCGACCAGCCCTGCGGTGAGCTCGGCTTAGAGGATGTCGGGCGCACCGTTTGTGTGGCCGGCTGGGTAGACGTCAGGCGTGATCTGGGCGGTCTAACCTTTGTTGAATTGCGGGATGGCAGTGGCAAGGTGCAGCTGGTAGCGGACCCGCACCGCAACAAGGAGGTGCATGAGCAGCTGGCCGCCCTGAAGAGCGAGTACGTGATTGCGGCCTGCGGCCCGGTAAGCAAACGTCCGCCCGGCAGCGAGAACCTGGGGACGCCTACCGGGCAGATTGAAATTTATGCGCAGCAGGTGGATGTCTTAAACACCTGCCGGCCGTTGCCGTTCCAGCTTGAACAGGGGGAGCAGGTGGACGAGGCCTTGCGTCTCAAGTATCGCTTTCTGGACCTGAGACGGGCGGAGATGCAGCACAATCTCAGATTGCGCCATCAGATTATCCGGTCGATCAGGCGCTACCTTGATGCCAGCGGCTTTATCGAGGTGGAGACGCCGATGCTCACCAGAGCCACTCCGGAAGGGGCCCGGGACTTCCTCGTTCCCAGCCGCCTTAACCCCGGGCACTGGTATGCGCTGCCCCAGTCCCCTCAGCTCTTCAAGCAAACGCTGATGATCAGCGGCTTTGAGCGTTACTACCAGGTTGCCCGGTGCTTCCGGGACGAGGATCTGCGCGCCGACCGGCAGCCGGAGTTCACCCAGATTGATCTGGAGATGGCCTTCCCCGATGAAGAGCTGATCATGACCGTGACCGAGGGGATCCTCAAGGAGGCGTTTGCTTGTGCCGGCGTAGAGTTGAGCCCACCGTTCCGGCGCCTCACTTACCAGGAGGCCATGGACCGGTTTGCCAGCGACAAGCCGGACTTGCGTTTCGAGCTTGAACTTAAGGACCTGACGGAGCTGGCCAGGACATGCCAGTTCCAGCTATTCAGGCAGGTTGCCGAAAGCGGCGGCCAGCTCAAGGCTCTCTGTCTGCCCGGTGCAGCCGGCTCGGTGTCCAGGAAACAGCTCGACCTTTGGCAAAGCTATGCCCGCTCATCAGGGGCCAAGGGCATGGCCTGGATCGGTTTTCATCAGGACGGCATCCGCTCCTCCGGGATGGCACAGCACTTTAGTGAGCGGGAGTTGACCATGATGAAAGAGCTGGGCTCGGCTCGGGAAGGGGACATGCTGCTTTTGGTGGCGGACAAACCAAAAGTGGTTGCCACCGTCCTGGGACGGCTAAGGCTCAAGCTCGGCGAAGAGCTGGGGCTCATTGACAGGGCCCGCCATGAACTGCTCTGGGTGGTCGACTTCCCGATGTTTGAGTTCGACGAGCAGGAGGGTCGCCTGGTGGCTGTACACCACCCGTTCACCAGCCCGCAGGCTGATGATCTCCATCTGCTGGCCTCCGATCCGCAGGCGGCACGCGCGCGAGCATACGACATTGTCTACAACGGTGTCGAGATCGGCGGTGGCTCAATCAGAATTCACAATCAAGCGGTGCAGGCCCAGGCCTTTGCGGCCATCGGCCTGACCGCCGAGACCGCTTACGAAAAGTTCGGATTCCTGCTCGAGGCCCTGGAGCTGGGGGCACCGCCGCATGGTGGTCTCGCCCTTGGACTTGATCGAATTGTGATGCTCCTGGCCGGCTGCAAATCAATCCGCGATGTCATCGCCTTCCCGAAGACTCAGTCTGGAACCTGCCTGATGACCGGCGCTCCTTCCTTCCCGTCCGAAGAGCAGCTGAACGAGCTCAAGTTGAAGGGTGATGTGAGCGCTTCAGTGTCTTCGCTCACGGAACGATGATGCCGGCAATCGATGCCGCACCCATCGTGTTAGAATGCCTTAGAGCCGAAAGGCTCCTAGCTTGAGGCTTTTCGGATGCCCTTGATTGAGCTGGGTGAATTAAGTAAGAAGATCCTGGGCTCGCCACCAAAGCAGGTGCTATCGCTGGCGCTCGGGCTGACCATAGCGGCGCTGTCAGGGTGCGCTATCAAGAGCGCCACCGAACACCTGATCAGCGGCAACGAGTACTTCAAATCAGGCGACTACACAAAGGCAGAGACCGAGTACCGGCAGGCGCTGCGGCTTGAGCCCAACAGCTCAACCGCCTCCAATAATCTCGGTGTGATCCTGAATGAGCTGGGTAAATACGACGAGGCCATCGAAATTCTCCGTAAGGCTACGACAGTTGATCCGAAAAACGCGATTGCGCATTACGTTCTTGCTCAGGCGCTCAATCACAAACAGCTGTACGAGGAGGCGATTGCCGAGGCAAGACGGGCTGTCGCCCTCGATCAGACCGAACCGGCCGGGCATCGGGCCCTGGCCGATGCCGCGCTGGGCAAAGGCGACCTGCAGCTAGCGGTCGACGAGTGTCGATATGTCGTCCAGCTCGATCCGGATAACGACTTGAGCCATCACAAGCTGGCCATGGCGCTGGGGCAGGCCGGCGATCTGGAGGGCGAGATTGCCGAGGAGAAAAGAGCTCTGGAGCTGAATCCGGATAATGTCGAGGCCCAGATTAACCTGGCGATCGGACTTCATGATCGGGGAAGCGCGGCAGAGGCTGTCGGCGAGATCAGGAAGATCCTGGCCAAGGACCCGGCAAACTCGCAGGCCAGAAAGTACCTGGATCTGTTCGAGCCGGCCGCCGAGGGTAAGCCTGATCAGGAAGTGAAGCCTGCCCCGGCTAAGGGGGCTGTCAGTCAGGGCAAAAAGCAGTTGTAGTTTGGTGCGGGAGTTAGGGCAAAATGGCCAGGCCAACCGACAAGATCATCGCTGGCAAATCGGTCCTTGCCGTTTGGCTTCTAAACCTGCTGCTGCCGGGAATCGGCAACATCTACGCGGCAGGGTACGGGGAGTGCGGGTGGCCAATAGTCTCCGCTGTTGCCCTCTTCTTCCGGCCCGAGCCGCAAATCTGGTGGCCGTTGTTCATTTTTCTGTCGATCAAAGGCACGCTGGCTGTAAATAGCTTTAACCGGCAAAGGCGACAGGAAGCCTACCCCAGATGGGAGGCTGGCTTTGAGCGCACCGAAAGGCAGGTGGGTCGGTTGCCCGATTCCGGCAACAGGCTTCCGACAGAGCGATCGGCTGTTGCCGGGCAGCTTGAGCAACGCGCCGGTGCGGCAGGCGAGAACCGGCCTGTCAAGCCGCAGTACAGGATAGAGAAGGTGCGCAAGGAAAAGGGTGTTTATGTACGCAGCCAGGACGATCTAGCCAAAGGGCAAGAGCGGGCAGCCACCCCCGCTTTTCACGGTGGCAGCCCGGCAGAGGCAGAGCGTCCGGCCCAGGCAGAGAGCGCTCCAGCTGCCGCCCCGGTCGCCGGCGCGGCAGCGCAACCAGGGCAGCTGGAACTGGGGCTGACCAGCTACCGGGGATTCTTGGAGTCTGAGCCGGCCGCTGATCTCGTCAGCGCTGGCCTTTTGAGCGGCGTGGAGCCGCTGGCGTTGCCAGGGAACGCTCTTGGCGGTGGGGCAGCGTTAGACTACCAGCCGGGCAGCGGCACAGGCGAGGGTCAGACTGCCGCCCTCACTGCCGAGAATGCCGAACCGGCCTCAGCTGAGCCAAGACGATGCAGACGCTGTGGTGCCCAGGCCGATCATGACTTCTCCTTTTGTCTCAAGTGCGGGCACTCGTACGATATATGCTGAGACGCGTAATT
>Ga0066388_100000115_pt1 | contig 27746 bp, 23 predicted proteins | sample PanSoiMetaGPlot6_FD_64539 | JGI IMG/M metagenome (GOLD analysis project Ga0066388, IMG submission 64539) | Tropical forest soil microbial communities from Panama analyzed to predict greenhouse gas emissions - Panama Soil - Plot 6 (Hybrid Assembly) | ecosystem: Environmental > Terrestrial >...
GTTCTCATTGAGATCAGCCGGCAGGCGAGTGGCCAGAGCGGCCGGCGCTGTGAAGCAACATCCAGAGGCAAGCCAGAACAGGGCCAAAATGCTAAGAGTTAGCTTGCGCAATTCACGACCCACCGGAGTCATCCTTGGACCGGAAGACGTCGGCAATCTTGTCAATAATTGACGAGCCGTTGTCCTTTGTCTTGTCCCTGGACTTCTCTTTGTGTTTATCAGTAGACCCACCGCCTTCAGCCTCCGGGGGACGGTCAACAGAAAGTTTCTCGCCTCGCAGCTCAGCCAGTTGCTCCAGCAACTTTCGCTCCTGACTGGAGAGATGAGATGGGGTCTGCACAACCAAATGCACGATCTGGTCGCCACGCCGGACCGGATTGTTGAGCTGCGGCACGCCCAACTCCTTCATGGTCAGACCAATGCCGGTCTGTGTTCCAGCAGGAACCTTCAAGGGCTTTTGACCGTCCACGGTCGGCACCAGAAGCTCCCCACCCAGCGCGGCCATGGAAAAGCTGATCGGTTGTTGAATGTGTATGTTCCAGCCCTCCCGGATAAACCTGGCGTGTTCGGCCACACGTATGATCACATAAACGTCCCCTGGTGGTCCCCCTTTCCTGCCCTGATCTCCGGCGTTCGGTATGCGCAGCCGGGCACCGGTATCGATGCCGGGTGGAATCTTCAATTCTATGTCACGCGACTTGCGCACCTGCCCTCGACCCTTGCAGTTTGCACAGGCCTTCTCGATGCGCGTCCCCTCACCCTCGCAATTTGGGCAGGTCAAGACCTGGGTAAAGTGACCAAGGAAGGTGGCCGTGGTCTGGCGGATCTGTCCCTGTCCGCCGCAGGTGCCGCAACGCACCGGACCAGAGCCGGCAGCGGCGCCGCTGCCGCTGCACACCGTACAGTCTTCCAGGTGCTTGATTGAGATTTTCTTTTCGGCACCGAACACCGCTTCCAAAAAGTCCAGCTCGAGGTCATACTTGAGGTCCGCACCGCGCTCTACGGTTCCTCTCCGGAAGCCACCCCGGCCACCACCGCCAAAGAACTGGCTGAAAATCTCGCTCAGGTCAGCGAACGCTCCCAGGTCAACGCCCTCAAAGCCTCCAGCACCGCCGGAAAGCCCATCATGGCCGTAGCGATCATAAAGCGATCTCTTGCGTTCGTCGGAAAGCACCTCGTAAGCTGCGGCTAGCTCCTTGAACGCAGTCTCATCGCCACTCTCCTTGTTGTCTGGATGCAGGTGCCTCGCTCGGTTGCGAAAGGCTCTCTTGACCTGATCCGGGCTAGCATTGCGCTCTATGCCCAGAATCTCGTAATAATCGCGCTTCGCCATAATCTCCCGCTGATTACCCCTCACCCAGATCTAGACCGGCCGCACCCTGAGTCCGGCAAGCCTCTGCTCTAGCATACCCCAATGGCGGTCGCGCATAGAACCTGGACATCGCAAGTTGGCTTAGTTTTCTCTCTCACCCATCTCAATCGGCCCTGACGGGGGGACAGGACGAGGTCCCACCTCACCGGCAGCAGACCGGCTGCCAGTGTGAATTGCCCGCCCAAGGTCCAGAAGGGAGACATCAAGCCCGGCGACCAGGCTGACCAGGTTCTTGGCGTCGCCATCAGCCAGCGACTCCCGGACACCCTCCATGGCCCGCTGAACCTTGTCCACGTGTGTGCGGTCCACGCGCTCCCCGTACTTCTTGATGGTCCGCTGCGCCTCGGCCAAAAGTGACTCTGCGTGTATGCGTGCGCTGATGCGCTCCTTCACTTCCTTATCTTGCTGCGCAAAGGCTTCCGCCTCCTTCTGCAAAAGCTCCACCTCGTCCGGATTGAGGCCGGCGCTGCGCTGAATCGTAACCGAGGTCTTGACGCCGGAGCCAGCATCACGAGCGCTGCAATGGGCAATTCCATCCGCGTCGATGTCAAAAGTAACCTCAATCTTGGGCACCCCGCGCGGAGCGGGCGGGATGCCGGTAAGTTGAAACTTGGCCAGAGATTTATTGTACTGGGCTAGATCGCGTTCGCCCTGAAGCACATGTACCTCCACAGACGACTGCCCATCCTGGGCCGTGGTGAAGGTCATCGTGCGGCTTGTGGGGACGGTTGTGTTGCGCTCGATAATCCGGGTGAATAGACCACCAGCCGTCTCGATCCCGAGCGAAAGCGGCGTCACATCCAGGAGCAGAACGTCCTTTACCTCACCGGACAAGATTGATGCCTGAATGGCCGCACCGAGAGCCACAGCCTCATCCGGATTAACCGACTTGACCGGATCTCGACTGAAGTAGCGCTTGATCGAGTCCTGCACAGCCGGGATGCGGGTGGAACCGCCAACCAGGATGATGTGGTCGATCTGCTCTGCACTGAGATGGGAGTCATCGAGCGCTTGCTGCAACGGACCCATGGTAGCCTCGACCAGGTGGGAGGTCAACTCATTGAATTTGGCCCGGCTCAGGGTTGTCTCCAGGTGCTTCGGCCCGCTCGCATCAGCGGTCAAGAAAGGCAGATGCACCTCGCTCATCATGGCCGAAGACAGCTCGATTTTGGTTCTCTCGGCTGTCTCTTTGAGCCTCTGAATCGCCATCAGGTCGTTGGACAGATCGATACTGTAGGATTGCTGGAACTCAGACTTGAGCCAGTCGATGATGCACTGATCGAAGTCGTCGCCTCCGAGCCGGTTGTTGCCGCTCGTGGACTTGACCTCAAATACGCCCTCGGTGATCTCCAGAATGCTCACATCGAAGGTGCCACCGCCCAGGTCAAAGACCAGGACGATTGCATGGTCATCCAGCTTATTCAGGCCATAAGCCAGAGCGCTGGCTGTTGGCTCATTGATGATTCGCAGGACCTCAAGCCCGGCAATCTGTCCGGCATCCCTGGTTGCCTGCCGCTGAGCATCGTTGAAATACGCCGGTGTAGTAATCACAGCCTTGCTAATTCTTTCGCCGAGATAGGATTCCGCATCGGCCTTCAGCTTCTGCAAGACCATGGCTGAGATCTGCTCGGGGCTGTGGGCAGCGCCATCGATGCTCACCCGGTAATTGGTGCCCATCTCCCGCTTGATTGACTGTATGGTGCGAGAAGGATTTGTAACAGCCTGACGCTTGGCCAGCTGACCAATCAGCCGCTCCCCGGTGCGAGTGAATGCCACCACCGACGGTGTCGTCCGCGCGCCCTCGGCATTTTCGATGATGATTGGCTTGCCGCCCTCCATTACCGCCACACAAGAGTATGTGGTGCCCAGATCTATGCCGACAATCCTGCTGCTCTCCATCGAACCCTAAATCTCCGCAATCGGAGACCTCCACGCCAGCTTCTCTCTCCTAACCTCAGCCATCACTACTGTCGCCAGTACCCTCAAATTCGCTCAGGTCGTACACTTTGCTTGGCTCCTTCTCCTCCGGCTCCTCGCTAGCTGCTCCGACCTGCGTCAACGCTTCTTCTGAAAATCCTGAGCCAGACCCGTCCTCCTCTCCCTGAAGATCCCGTGCTGCCGTTTCCGTTGCGGCTTCCCCACCAGCTGCTACATTCACGAGGGCCGGGCGAATGACCCTCCCATTTAGTGTATAGCCCCGTCTGAGCTCCTGAATAACAGAGCCCTCAGGAAATTCAGTAGTCGGGATCTCTTGTACCGGTTCATGGTACTTCGGATCAAAGCTTTCTCCGATGACGGTCAGCGGCTTAATGCCGACCTGCTCCAGGCAACGACTGACCCGATTGAAGACCAGCTTCAAGCTCTCGAACAGCTTTTCCGGGGACATATCCGCGGTCAAGGTCGACTGTGCCCGATCGATATCATCAATGGCCGGCAACAGCGCCTCCACCACGCGTTGAATCCCGACCGCCTGAAACTCCTCCCTCTCCCGCTCCGTCCGCTTGCGAAAGTTCTCGAAGTCCGCGGCCATGCGCTTGTACCCATTCTCAGCTTCAGTCGCCCGCTGGTCGCTGTCGCGCACCTGCTGACTGAGCCGTTCACAGCTCGGGCAACGGGCAGTGGCTGCCTGGGCAGGAGCGGTTGCCGGCTCAGCTCCGCCCATGCCAAAATCGCCGCCAATCGCATCCCCACCAGCATGCAGAGCACGGAAAAACGCCTTGGCAGCATCCATTCTCGAAGCTGCCTCAGCCTCCTTGGCTGCAGGCACCTCTGGCTCGGATCTTTGCTCCTCGCCCGACTCTTCCGACACCTGCTCCCTGTCTTCCATTGCCATAAAATGCGCCCTCGGAACCGATTCTACAAACCACCACACTGTGCCTCAAAAAGATTGGCTGTGCGATCTGCCTCCCTGAAGGTGAGGTCCGGATAAGCTGGCCAATCCGGGCCAAGGCCCGAGAGATGTTGGCTCATCCCTCCCTACAATTTTATGTCACATCGCCGCAGATCTCCCCAGCTTTGCATTTTCGCAACAATGAATCAGCAAGCTGTGCCACACTGGCCGGGGCTTCCGGTATCCATAGCCTGCTATCATTGTGCTAAAATCCCCAGGATGCCTTCGCCACCAGCGACCCGGAGAATCCTGGCTAATCCGGGGTCAGTCCGGCGGCGAACCGGATTGGCGCTTAGTTAGTCGCATTCTGGAATCGGCCGCATGTATTACAGTCAGCAAGCACGTCTCGCGATTTATGCCCAGGGCGAATTTGGCAAAGGGCACTCCAAAACAGCCGAAGGGGTGCTCCGTTACGCCCCCAACCCGGTTGTGGCGGTGATCGACGGGAGCGAGTGCGGCAAAACCGTGGAGCAGGTCACAGGCATCCCTAGCCCGGCGCCAATTGTCGGGTCGGTAATCGACTGCCTGGACTACAGACCGGATGCCTTGCTGATCGGCACCGCCTGGACCGGCGGACATCTGCCCCCTGAATGGCGCCCTGAGATTATTACCGCCATCAAGAGCGGTCTTGACATCATCAACGGACTCCACGACTTTCTCTCCGAGGACGAGGAGATTGCCCAGGTTGCCGCCAGCTACAGGAGAAAGCTTCTTGACGTGCGCCGGCCCCCGGAGCATCTGGCGGTCGCCTCCGGCCAGGCCGCCCAGGTGACCGCTTTCACCTGTCTGACCGTCGGCAGCGACTGCTCGGTGGGCAAGATGACCACCTCCCTGGAGTTGACCAGGCTCGCCCTGGCCAGAGGCTATTCGGCACGTTTCGTGGCTACAGGGCAGACCGGGATAATGATTGCCGGCGAAGGAATCGCCATTGATCGGGTGATCGGCGACTTCATGGCAGGCGCTGCCGAAAAGCTGGTTGTTGAGGCTGGCTTTGCCCATGATTTCGTCTTTGTCGAGGGTCAGGGATCGCTTGTCCACCCTGGATTCTCAGGAGTTACATTGGCGCTCTTACATGGCGCCTGTCCGAAGACCATGATTCTCTGTCACAAGGTCTCAAAAACATGCGTCGGCGAATCTTCTTTACCAATCCCCGCCTTGCCAAAGCTCATCTCTGTTTACCAGGGCAGCGCCAATCTGGTAAGACCAGCCTCCGTGGTCGGCATCTCGCTCAACACTGCAGGTCTGAATGATCAGCAGGCCCGGCAGGCGGTGGAAGCTGCGGAGGCGGAGACCGGCCTGCCAGCCACCGATCCGCTGCGCTTTGGTGCTGATAATCTGTTCGAAGCGGTACTGGCTTTTCGGGAGAAACCGGCATGACGGCAATTGCACTACATTATGAGCCGCTCCATCTGAAGACAGCGCACCCGTTCGGCATCTCCTACGGCAGTTCGGCGGATACACACAATGTCCTGGTGCGGCTCAGGTACGAGGAGTTCGAGGGACTGGGTGAGGCCGCCCCCGCCCAATACCACAACGAAAACGCAAGTACGGTACAGGCGGTGCTCAAGCAGTGGGGAGAGTCCGGCATACTGGGTGACGATCCGTTTGCGATAGCGGACGTGGTCAAGCGCCTGGACAAGACGATTGCCGGACACGCATCAGCAAAAGCGGCGCTGGAAATGGCGCTTCACGACCTGGTGGGAAAGATAGTTGGCGAGCCAACCTATCGTCTTCTGGGCCTCTCCGGACTGACACCGGTGATGACCGACTTCACGATCGGTATTGACAGCCTGGAGGTGATTGAGAAAAAAACGGTTGAAGCGCTGGAGACCGGCTATAAGATCCTCAAGGTCAAGCAAGGCACTGAGTACGACCGGGAAATAATCAGGCGGGTGCGCAAGGTTGCCCCGGATTTGCCGCTGCGGGTGGATGCAAATGGCGGTTGGACACCCAAGCAGGCAATCGCAATGTCCCACTTCCTGGCCGAGCACGGTGTGGAGTTCATCGAGCAGCCGCTGCCCAAGCAGGCTCACATCGACGACTTTCGCCTGGTCCGCGAACGGTCCCCACTGCCAATCTTCGCTGACGAGAGCGTTTGTCGCTCAAACGATGTTGCCCGCCTGGCCGGAGCGATCGATGGGGTTGTCGTCAAGCTGGCCAAAACAGGCGGCCTCATCGAAGCGCTCAAAGTAATTCATACCGCCCGCTCCTTTTCCATGCAGATCATGTTTGGTTGCATGATTGAATCTTCGCTGGGGGTGACGGCGGCAGCGCATCTGTCCGGGCTGGTGGATTATCTGGATCTTGATGGGCATCTGTTGCTGGCCAAAGATCCGTTCCTGGGCGTCGAGTATCACGACGGCCATCTACTTTTGCCGAGCCGCCCCGGACTGGGTGTGGTGGCACGCTAGACGCGGGCATCAGTCTTCCCCGGCTTTTCATTCGTCCTTGTGCACGGTGATCGCAGCTTTGTCGAGCAAGGCCCCAATCGGACTGAAACTCGGTGCGATTTAAACGTTGATCCAGAAGGTGGCGTAGATCGCTATCGCGCTACGCCGGTCGCTCAAGGACACCTCAGCTGCCGGTGGAGCCGTAGCCGCCGCGCCTCTTGCCGAGCTTCCAATAGACACTTGATTAAGTGTTGACTCGGTCGTGTCATTGGCCGGCGAGATTTTAGAATAGGGTAGACGTCGATTCGCTGCTTATGAGAATTGCGCTTCTCCTGATTGTGAGCCTGATCTGGCTGCCTGTCGCTAGTGTGCGGGCGGCTGAAGGTACTGACAGCGTAGAAGCGCCAAATCATGCGCCCGTCTTCTTTGTAACAGACAGAGGACAACGTGCAAGGAGGTCTTCTCTCGATTTCGGCGCACAGATAAATGATCCGTTAGATTGCATTACCTACGGTGTCATAGATCTCGCGGCAACAGATGCCAGTGAAACCGGAGTTAGCAAAGCCAATGATCCTCCTGGGCGCTCCGAGCGAACCTACCCTGACTTCCAACAGTTGGCCGGTGACCTCCACTCGGCTGTGGATAAGAGCGGGCAGTCCTGCCTGATCATCTTCGTGCACGGGTGCTGCATCAGCTTCAGAGAAGGTGTTAAGCAGGCCAAGCGGCTGTGCCAGAAGGTGAGGGCTCCAGTTGTTCTCTATGACTGGGGCAGTCCCTTCGCCAGTTATTCCGGTTCCCTGCTGGCATGTCCGCTCAGCCAGGAGCGATTCAATTCCTTCATGATGGCTGTCGCTCACCAGTTCACAAACGAGAGAATTGTCGTCGTAGGGCTCAGCATGGGCAATATTCTCATAGACAATTTCCTGTTGCAGCACCGCCCGGAGGAAGTGGGCAGGATCTTTGATCAGGTGGTATTTGCAAGGGCTGACATGGATTCAATTGCATTCCGAAGCCATCTCCCAAAATTTGCCGGTCACGCGCGAAGAATCTTTATTTATATCGACAATCGTGATCCGGTCATTAACCTGTCCCACTTTCTCCGATGCCTGGCATCCCCCATCGTTCACGGGGATCGAGTCGGGCGGCTGACTACGGCCTTTAATGGAGACCAGCAAGTGCAGGTTGTCGACGTATCCCCGCTCCATCTCAACCATGATCTGCCTAGCGGCGTCATCTCCGATATGCTTGCCTGTGATCGTAGTCATCCCGGTGCTGGGCAATATCGGTATGTGGAATTGTCCAATGGGATTTTACAAGCTCAGTCCAGATGAGATCTTGGCCCGAGCAATCAATATCCGCTCGGTAATTTGCACTGTCGCAACCGTCCCGGTCCCTGACAGAAGCTGACCTCAGACCATTATGTCTTTTGCAGGGTCGATACTCCGCTGGCTATTTTGTGGAAATCCCCCTATAATCTTAAGTAAGAGTGTAAACGCTGTTGCTAATTGTCTCTGCATCGTGCCAATGAGTCGGAGGCGATTCTCATGAATTGCGGAATGGTGATCACAGGTAGATCCTGGCTGACAATCGCCTGCGTTGTCGCTGCCTGTTGGGCGGGAGCAGACGTCGCATTAGCCGCGGAACCTGATGCGCGAGCGATTCCGGAAATGGCAAGCCCAGAATCCAGCTCGGTCGGGCAGCTGGCTGAGGGGCAGTCAAAGTCGGATAACGTACTGCCCGCTGAGCAGCAACCAAAGTCAGAAAATGTACTGCCCGCCGAGCAGCAGCCAAAGCCAGAAAATGTACTGCCCGCTGAGCAGCAACCAAAGTCACAAAATGTACTGCCCGCTGAGCAGCAACCAAAGTCACAAAATGTACTGCCCGCTGAGCAGCAGCCAAAGTCGGATAAGGAACGGCCCGCAGAAGTAAAGCCGGTGCTCGGCGGGAGCGTATCTGCCGAAGATGTGGAGCTTCCGGAGCTACCAGCTATTCGCGGGTTTCATCCAATTAAGCGACTGTTGAGGCCTGTGGAGCAGCTTCAGGCAATTACCATTCGACTGTACAAACAGATCGTGAGACTGGAAGGCCCGATTGCAGCCCTGCAGCCGCCCATGCTGTCCCTGCAAAAGACAATGCTGCATGTCGACGAAAGGATGGATTCGATGCAAGGACACCTGGGCACCGTCGGGGGGCAGGTGACGCAAGTGGAATCCGGAATGGATGGCTTACGCGAAGATTTGAAGGCGATCCGTGCCGACCTGACTGCTGTGCGCAAGCAAGTGAACGCGTTGCAAGAGCCGCTTGAGCAGATTCGGGAACCGCTGTTGGGAGTTGCCGGACCTCTAGCAGGCCTGGAAAGGCGGCTTGATCGTCTACAAGCGCTTGTCGCCTGGGTATTGGTTGCTATCGGTCTTGCTGCTGTGGGAATTGCAATCGGAACACCGGTAGCGGCCTTCTTGCTTCATAGAAACAGAGGAAAATTCTTTCGACAGATGCCGCCTGGCGAGTCCACTGTCGCCAGGACATCGAACGTACGGCAAGCCTAGAGCGGTGTTGCCCAGCTCGAATGTTCGAGCTAGTGGAGAAAGCCGGCTTGCAGCGGCACTTGCTGAAAGAAGTTGATAAGCGATGGTGCAAGCACAATTACCAGAAGCGCCGGCATGATGCAGAACCAGAGCGGAAAGGCCATGTAGATCGGCAACTTGAGAGCCCGCTCCTCAGCTTTTTGACCCAGCCTGAGCCGGATGAACTCACTCTGTGTCCGGAGGATCTTGCCGATGCTGAGACCAAGCTTGCTACCCTGATTGAGGGCAGAGCCGAGCGTTTTCAACTCTTCCACACCGGTCCGCGTGTAAAGCTCCTGGTAGGCCTGCTCCCGGTCCATCCCCAGCAGAATGTCCCGTCCAAGGCTCAAGAGCTCCTCGTTCAATTCCCCGGCTATTGGCGTCCTCTCTCCGGCGATACGCTGGAGAGTGGCATCCAGAGCCAGTCCTGCATCTACGCATAGCACCATCAGGTCGAGGGCCTGCGGTAATGAATCAAGAATCTTCCGCTGCCTGATCCGGGCTACAAAAAAGACAATCAGATCAGGCAGGAAGAAAACCAGTCCCACCAGAAGCGGCACCGCCGGTAATGGCACAACAGCGGCACAAAGAACGGACAGCAAGGAAGGATACACCTTGGCGCTGGCCAGATCTCCAACTCTGCTATTGTTCCTCCAGCCAGCCCAGATTTGCATTCTCGTCAGCCAGGAGACATAAGACTCCGGGAATGACAGCAGGCAGTCCCTGGCCGGCCCAGCCAGCCATTGCGGCAGGCGCCAGGACTGCTTCATATCCGGGCCGACGCGCAGCAGCATCAAGCCGAGGAGCGTGGCAACGAGAAACTCTGGGTACTGGAAGAAGAAGGCTGCTGCCGGCATATTAAACCTTGATCGTCGATAGCTTTTTCATGATGATCAATCCCACCACCTGCAGGACCACAGCCACCATCAGCAGTATCCTGCCCAAGTCGCTCTGGACAAGCGGATTGAGATACCCTGGACTCATGTACTGCAGGAACAAGGCCAGAGCAAACGGCATTAAACCCACAATCAGAGCTGTCAGCCGACTTTGCGCTGTAAGCACTCGAACCTGCCTGACCAGCTTCAGACGCTGCCTCAACGTTGAGTTTGTCTTATCAAGCAGCTCGGCAAGGCTACCTCCAACCTCCGCTTGAATTGCCACCGCCCGCCTGATTAGATCCAGCTCGTAGGAGCTGTAGCGCACGGACGAGTAGAACAGTGCCTCTGCCAGCGGCTGCCCCAGATTCATGCGGCGCATCACTTGATCAAACTCACTGCCACAGGGCGAGGGAATCTCCTCGGCAACGGCCCTGATCGCCAGGGGAACGCTGTGCCCGCTCCTCAGGGTGGAAGTGATCAGGTCTATAGCGTTCGGAAGCTGTTCGCTGAACTTACGGCGTCGCTGAGCGCTGAGCGTGACCAGAACGAAGATTGGCGTAAACGACAGAGGCACCGCCAGCAACAAGGTCGGCAGGATGTCCAGACCAAGCGAGAAGGCAACTAAGACTGGCAGACCGAAAAGCCCCAGACAAAGCCAGAAAAGCTCCCCGAGCTTCCCCGGAAAACCGGCCTGGGCAATCAGATTATTCAGCAACTCGCTTCCGGGAACGGCTCGGAATAGTCTCTCCAGGCTCGCTATCCCGGAGTCACCGGCGGTCTTGATCAAAGTCGGGGGTACTTGCGGTTGCCTTTTTTCGGTCATGTAGCGCGAAAGCCGGCTGAGAAGAAGACCACGCTGTCTTCTGCCTACCCACAGTTTAGTGACGACAAAGCCGCCCACCAGCGAGACAAGCGCACATCCAGCAAGAATTTCTGCTTGCAAATCACACCTCCTCGATATCAGGAGCAGCAAAGAGCTCCGCATCTAGCTCGAGGCCCGCCTCTTTGAACTTGCTCTCGTTCAGCGGCCGTATCCCGCAACCCACATGGCGGCCCTGAATCTTGCCGTCGCCTGTGATTCCCTGCTGGCGAAACTCAAAGATGTCCTGCATGCTGATCAGCCCTTCGTTTACCCCGGTGATCTCAGCAATGTTGACAATCCGGCGCGCTCCGTCCGGCAAGCGCTTGATCTGGACCACCAGATCAAATGCCGAGCCAATCTGCTCGCGAATACTGCGCTGGGACAGCTCGATTCCGGACAGCAGAACCAGTGTTTCCAGGCGACTGAGAGCGTCCCGAGGGGAGTTGGCGTGAATTGTCGTCAGCGAGCCATCGTGCCCGGTGTTCATCGCTTGCAACATGTCCAGAGCCTCGGGCCCTCGCACCTCGCCCACAACTATTCTGTCTGGACGCATTCTCAGAGCATTCTTGACCAGCTCGCGCTGGCTGACCGCTCCCTGACCTTCCGTGTTGGCTGGCCTCGATTCAAGCCGGATCACGTGGCGCTGCTGGAGGCGCAACTCGGCGGTGTCTTCGATGGTGACGATTCTCTCCTCGTCCGAGATGTGTCCGGACAAGACGCCGAGAAGCGTCGTCTTGCCTGCCGATGTGCCGCCAGAGATCAGGACGCTGAGCCTGGCCTGCACGGCCAGCTGGAGGAAGCGCGCCATCTGAGCGCTCACGGTGCCCTTGTTGATCAGGTCATCGAGTGCGAAAGGGGTTGTCCTGAATCGCCTGATCGAAAGAACAGGTCCATCCAGAGCCAGCGGCGGGATGATGGCGTTCACGCGGGAGCCGTCTGGGAGCCTGGCGTCAACAATAGGTGAGGATTCGTCTATCCGGCGGCCAACACGGGACACGATGCGATTGATGATGTGAAGCAGGTGGTAATCGTCCTTGAACCTGATATCCGTTGGCTCTAAGCGCCCATCGCGATCCACCCACACGCTCTGAGCACCATTGACCAGAATGTCGTTTACATTCGCATCAGCAAGCAGCGGTTCAAGCGGCCCGAGCCCGAGCGTTTCGTGGAGCACGTCCCGGGCAATCTGATCCCGTTCAGCCGGGGATAACGGCAGTCTCTCCTCGGCCAGGAGCAGATGCACAGTGCGCTCAATAGCTGCCTCCAGCGGCTCAGAGCCCTCAATCTGCATGAGCGCATTTATGTCCAGATTCTCAATCAGCCGTCTGTGGATCCTGCTCTTGAGCAGCTGATACGAGCTGGCCGCGTCCGGTAGCGATTCTTGCGACCGTCTTAGTAGAGGATTTCGGAAAGAGAGCGTGGACGCCTGAGCGCGAGCGGACTGAGGCGCCTCACGCTCAAGTTGCTCTGCGCCACCGCTCCCCTTAGGATCGCCGACGGTCTTTGCCTGAATTCTTGGCGGTCCTACTGCGGCATCCGCCCGGGGGCGCACATTATCGTGAAAGAGGACATCTCTTAGCTTGGACATAATTTCTACCTGTTGGAGTTGGGTGGCAAGAGATGCGCATCTTCGCCCTCGGCGCGTTGAACACCCTCAATGGCCTGGCAAGCCAGCTTTCGGATCGCCTTCGAATAGGCATGATTTGGAAAGGCGGTGATAATCGGCTGACCGCACAGCGACGAGCGCTCGGCTACTTTCGAGGCGTTGGGGAGCTTGAAAACAATCTGGCCGCCAAAGCAAGCTAAGATCTGGCTTTCCAGATCCGTTGACCTAGACCCAGCCCGGCTCAGCACACAGATCACTTTGTCCTCCGGGTATTCCAGATCGGCAAGAACTTGCAACCAGCGCTTGGCAGCAGCCACTCCGGTGAAGCTGGCCTCGAAGAGAAGCAAGATGCGATTGCAGCTATCCATAAGGGTGACGAGATGCCTGTCCAGATGCCCGGGCAGATCGAAAACCCAGCGATCGGCAAATCCCCTGACATTTTCCAAACAGGCAGCCACCTGCGTTAGGTTGCTACGAACCTGAGCTTCCCCATTTAGTGGTGGTGACAGCAACAGGCAGTCGGTGTTCAGCTCCCCCAGGTCCATGCAGCAGGCATCGAAAACCGCCTTATCGGGCAGCGAATGCCGCAAGAGGATATCAAGCAACGTGAAGCGTGGATCACGTGCGAGCATCGTGGCGGCATCCGGCTGCTGAAGGTTCGCATCAACAAGCGCTGTTGAGCCCGGCAGCTCGGCCAGAGCCAGAGCCAGATTGATGGCGGTGGTGGTCGCTCCCACACCGCCTTTCGCGCCGAGAACCCCGATGACCGGTGGCGCGCCCTGCAAAGCCGCTCGGGAGCACGCTTGATCGGCAAGGTGGCCGGGGCTGTCGCCCTTGTATCGAGAGCGGTCCGCGTGCAGCCCGCCCTTAATCACCTTCCTTTGCTGATCCCAGATCAATTTGAGCACACCGAGATTCCCCCGTCCGACACGACTTTGAGCCGCCTACATCTGCGTAATTGTCCTGGGCGAAGGCGACGGTGCCAGGACAACACCACGCGGACGCGCATCCAGTACCGTTAAGTCCGGCGACCACCGACGAGCCAGAAATGGTGGCACAGGGGCTGGCATGCGAGTTGCCACGCCGCCGGTCAAGACTAAGCTGCGGAGCCCATTATCCACAGCTGCGTTTCGTACGCTTAAAGGTGTCTCTGCCGGTGGGCCGATTTGAAAGCTGACTTGAAAATCAGAGCCGTCCGCATTCAGCTTCCCGACCAGCTTGAGCCAGGCAAAGCCCACCACCTCATTATTTCGCGTACCGACCAGCGGATCAGCGCGGACGACCGGCACAACATAGTTGCGATTCAGCGGCAGTTGGTTGAAGGCATTCAGAATCTCAGCCTTGCGATTAACAAAGGCCGGATCAGCAGGATCCAATCCGCCAAGCATTGCCCCCCGCTCCACAATTCCTGGCGGCACCACTTGCTGAGCAGAGCCGGCTGCGAAGTAGCGAAGCGTCTGCGTCAGGTTATCTATGGCCAGATTGCCCTGGTAAGCGCCGTAGTAGTCGCTTGTACTGCCGGTGGGCGCCAGGTTGACGAAGCAGGCAGCAAAGCGTGCGGGCGTCGACTGATATCCGGTGGCCCTGGAAACGAGGTCCACAGGGTATACAGATTGGGTTGTAGCGGGACCGGCAGCCTGGGCAAATTCCAGATTGCTGATCGCCAGCGGCAGGCAGGCAAATCCGATCAGATCCGCCTGCCGGCTGCCGGCAGGCGCATCCAGCCGGGCGCCAGCGCCAATTCTTGAGGCAGGCTGGCCTACTACTTCAGTGATTCGGTAAGGAGCGGCCTGGTTGAGGTCGGGTGGCACCGGCATGCCTAAGAACGCATTGGCGGCAAAAATTGCCGGGAAGAAAAACAGCCTTATGGCATCGCTCCCATCCCGGCGGGCCCGAACTTGCAGAAAGAGATCGGTGCTATCCAGGGGATTGGCACTGGTGGCCAACTTTATGTCGAAATCAGCGAAACTTACCGGCGACTGCCCTTGCCGATTGCCATCGCCAGGCCCGGAATTAGCAGAATTCCAGGCGCTGGCGTCGCCGCCGGTAGATTTGACACGCTGCGCTATGCTCACCTGGGCGTTGGCCGGCGCATAGTTTCTTTGCGAATCAACCGCATACGAATAGCCGTAAAGCGCCGCCGAGTCAGCGGCAAACTGAATCTGCCGGGTGGCCTCAACCGTCCTCATCACATCCATCGCCAGGGCCAGGTAGGCAGCAGCGATCCCGAGGGAAAAGACAACAACCGGGAGGACAGAGCCACGCCCGGCTCTTGCTGCTGGGCGACCGGCGAGATGGGATCTGCTATTGCGGCAATTACTCTTGATTCTGGGCAAAAGCATAGGTTTCCTTACGGCTGCCCTTAAATACGTCCACCACCCACTGCAGCGGATTCTTTGCGGGGAGGGTTGCCTCTTTGAAAATCCGGTCCTGGCCCATCGGTGGCGGCGGTGGCGGCAGGAAGGCCGCTTGAGCTGGAGCCAGCACCACCGGCTTGGACGGCTCCGGAGCAATCAGCGCCTGAGACGGCAGGAGATCGCGCTCATCCACCCCGGGCAGATTCACCTTATCGCTGCTTACCCGGTTTCTCAGGACCAGGCGCAGCTTGCCTGCTTCCGAGCCTTCGGTCAGTTGCTCGGCCTGCTCCGGAGAAACGGCGAGCGTGACCCTGTTCTGATCGCTGGTCCTCAGCGCCTGAGAGAGAAAGGCCTCCTTGGGTACTGACAGGAGAACCAGCACTTGCTGGCAGAGGGTCTTTGTGTACTTCTTCCCATCCTTACTGGAGGCTGTTACCAGTACATCAACACTGTCTCCCGGGCAGAGGGAGCGATCGACCAGCGCTTCATCGTCCAGCTTGAGGGTGATTGCCCTCTGGTCCGTATTGAGAGCGAGGGACAGACCGTTCTTTCCGGGAAGCAGCATGTTAGTGACAATCGGCTCGCCGGTCGGAATGAAGGTTCTGGTTACCCTGCCGGCAATCTGCTCGAAGGAGCTGGCCATGTCCGGGGTCAGATAGCGGCGGGGAATCTCAAGATAATGCAAGCTGGTAAAGCCCAGCCTGCAGCCTGCTGGGACATCCTTGCCGGCGGCTACAACCTTGATTGTGTCTTTGACCTGAGTCGGCTTGAAAAAGGTGCGCACCAGGCCAGCACCCAAGAGCAAGACTATGGAAACGAACAGCAGGACAAAGAGCGGATTGCTATATTTGCGCCCAACCGCTGACTGCAAATAAGGCTTCTCCCGGGACAGGAGTGGTGTTACATCTGGTGCCATGGTCGGAGCCAACTTAGTTTTCCTCCTGATAGATTTCCTGAGAGACTGTGGCTTGCTGTGAAATTGTGAAATTAGTGAACGGTACCGGTCCACCGCTACCGTCTATGCTGGTTGCAATGGCGATTGGAGCCGCTCCGTCGGTAGTATCAAATGTGCCACCAGCGAGGTGAAATGGATACTGAATGCGCACGGCAATTGTTCCCGGTGGAACCATGTCGCTGGCAGAGCCATCCGCATCCCAGGGCAGGATCTTAACCTTTGATCCCGGCGGCAGGTCCCCGCTGACGCCCTGACTGAGCAGTCGCCCGGAGGCTAGATCGGCAAAGATGACCGAGTTTTGATTGATGCCGGCTCCGGACACCGAGAAGCCCCGCACCATATCCCTGGTGGCTGCATCATTCAGCCCGGGAGTGCGCGAGGCAATCCTGGCCCCTTCCTGGGCAGCATGAAGCAGAACCTGGCTAACGAAGAAGACTCGACCGAAGTAGACAATTGCCAGAAGCACCAGCAAGAGCAGCGGTATGGCCAGAGCAAACTCAACCATGGATTGACCACGATTGGCTCTGTGGAGTCTGTTCTTCTGGCGGCGACTGAGCACGATGTACCAGGCTATTCCTTATAGGTTGACGGCAGCAACTGATTCCGGCACCGCGGTCCTCCTTTCCGAACCTGCCCCTTGAAACCGGACCGGGAGGATTGCAAGACCTGACGATCTCGGCAAAACCTCCCAGCCAAAGCCGGTCACTAAGAGGGAACTAATTGAGAACCCAGGGGGTGGCGTTGGGGTTAATCATCCGACCGGTATCGGGGGCATGGTTGGGATAGTTGATGGTTGATTCAACTGCCTGGATGATGTCACCGGAGATGTGCCCTAGCTGACCGAGGGCAACCATGCAAAGTGCGGCCACACAGCCGATGCCCAGGGCATACTCGACCATACTCTGTCCACGTTTGCTGCGATTCATCTGTAACTCCTTTCAGATCGGCTAGCGATCACTGCTTCCTGTTGGAATAGCTGCTATTACTAAAGACCGCCCACTAATGCCAACGACATGCAACCGCGACTTTTCTTATTGCAACAAATTCTCATTAGCATGCGAACGCCAGAGTACTATCGCTACGATCAAAAGTCAATTACCAGCCATTAATCTGGTTCAGCGCAAGCAAGCCCAATTCAGCTCCTCTAGCGCTTCGAGCTGAACCGGCAAAGCAATTTATACTCTATATATTCGTCATCGTTAGGAGAAAGACCGGTCATTCTGCTGACATCCCGCAAGGTCAGTCAACATTGACTAACTCGCGATCGCTCCTGGCAGGCGATTGACAAGAGATGCCTTGAGAGCATATCATCCCTTCGATGTTGAGAAATCATTCTCAAGAAGGTTGATTGCTTTCGCAACAAGCAATGGAAAACGATTCACCGGCAAATGTTCCCATACCGCTAAGCGCTGCCGCAGACCCGCCTTTAGCAGTCGCTGGACAGGTGGAGCTTGGCCCACATCTGATCGGTAAAAGCTTGAGCTTGTCCCGCAAGGGGCTCAGGCATGGACACGGGCAGGATGCAATTGCCGCACTGGTGAAAGATCTGCCAGCCGGTACGCACTTGACAGCGCCAGAGGTCTACAGTCGGGCTCGCGAATTGGGGCTCAATGTAAGCCTTTCCACGGTCTATAGAACGCTGCATACGCTTAAGGACCACGGCAACGTGACAACGCTCAGCGGCGAGCGAGGGCGCCGCTACGAGGCTGCCGGATCGGGAACCGAACACGATCACTTGATCTGTGTCAGATGCGGGCTGACCATAGAGTTCTTTGACGATCTGATTAGAGGATTTGGTAAAACCGTCGCGCAGAGAAAGGGATTTGAGCACAAGTCAAGCCGCTTCGACATACTGGGCATCTGCAGCGACTGCAAAGCCAAGGATGAGGACCACAAGATCGAGCAGGCAGTGGCTGGTCTGGCCAACTCCGTAGCCTGTGCCGAAGAGGCGATCGCCATGGCCAGGAATGCGATCTCCTCTTTCGAGGCCCGAAAAACGGCCCGCGGTCAGGAAGGCTCGCTGGCTTCAGCAGAGAAGCTCCAGGAGGCGTTGAGCCATTGCGATGAGGTGGCCGCCTTATTTGCCGCCAGTCCGGCTGGACAATCCGGAACCTGAGCAAGCACCGCTGGCTTTTCTGCTTTCCGGATCAGCTGGTCGCTTCCCTGAGTGCCCCTGGTGCAAGCGCTCCTGGGAGCCACCTCGCTCCTCATCCGACTGCTGCTGAATCAGACGCTGCCTGGACTCGAAAAGCTCTCTTTCCGACTCAACAATGATCTTCTCCAGATAATCAAGCGAGACACGCCGCCTGCGCTCAATCTCAGCCCGCCTTCCTAACATGCGGGGCAGCAAGACTAGACCCCTGATCGTGCCATCCAGCCAGGGAATGAGCTGCCCACCACGCACGATCACAACCGCCAGGTAGTAAAGCTGCCAGTACAGGATGTGCGGGAGGAATTTGAGCAGTAGCGGTCCCGGAAGATTCTTGACAATCGTGTTCAGGTTGTTCTGCGCAGATAGCCTGACAACGAGCGGATGGTAGCCACTACCAGTGGTGCCACAGCCCAGATGGTATATGACCGATTTGGGAACATAGAGACACTTGTAGCCCGCGCTCTGGGCCCGTAGCCCCAGATCCACATCTTCCAGATAGGCGAAGTAGTCTTGATCGAACAGGCCAATGTCGTCGAACAATGACCGTCGATAGAGAGCAGCGCCGCCGCAGGCGCCCAGGATGTAGCGGGGGTTATCGAACTGCCCGCAATCAATCTCCTTGTGGCCGATCCGTCCCGGCAAGCCTCCACGACGATAGCCGTCGCCAGCGCCATCAAGGAGAGAGCGATCGTCATATGCCAGCATCTTACAGCCACAGCTGCCGATCTCCGGATGCTCCCGCATAGCCTCTACCATCTCCGACAACCAGCCCGGATCGGCTACCGTGTCGTTGTTCATCAGCGCCACGAACTCACCGGCTGACTCGCGAATACCCCGGTTTACCGCCACGCTGAAGCCGGTGTTCACTTCGAATCGGCAAAGCCGCACCTGAGGGTATGAACCGCTCAACAGCTCCACCGAACCGTCGGTCGAACCGTTGTCGACTACAATCACTTCAATCCGCGGGTAGCTTTGCGCTGCCAGCGAGTCGAGACAACCGGCCAGAAACCGCTTGCCGTTCCAGTTGGGGATAACGACGCTGACCAGTCCTTCCGTTGGCACAATAAGATCACGCATGAAAGTAATATTCTATCGGGATATAATGAGCACCTTCAGTCCTATTGGAGAAAGATAACCTTGTCAGTGCCCCGGCGCAAGGTGCTTTTTATCACGCTCGAGCCGATCTCCCGGCAGATGGCCGGTCCAGCGATTCGGGCTTTCGAGCTGGCGCGGGAGCTGTCCTCCGACTTCGACGTCACCACCTTCTCCCCCCGGCCATCCGACCTGCCGGCCGACAGGATTGGCGGTGCTTCCCTGTCTCTGGCAAGCGGGCTTTCGAAGCAGAACCTTTACGCGCTCGCTTCCCAATCCGACATCCTGGTGATTCAGGCCAATGTCTTGAAGGCTTATCCCAAACTGGCACGGCTCGGTAAGTATCTGGTAGTTGATCTGTACGATCCTTACCTGCTTTCCGTCCTCGCTCAGTACGCTCGGGATCCAGTCTCTGCCTCCGCCAGCTATCGGCTCATGCACCAGGTTCTGGAGAAGCACATGATTGCTGCCGATTTTTCCATCTGCGCCTCGGAGCGCCAGCGTGACTATTACATAGGACGGTTTTGCGCAATCGGCAGGCTCACGCCGGAAATCTACAAGTTCGACCGCTCGTTTCGAAAACTAATCGATGTGGTGCCCTTTGGACTACCAGGCGAGCCGCCGAGCCGCAACGGGCCGGGCATGAAGGGAGCTGTGCCCGGGATCGGCAAGACGGATAAGGTCCTAATCTGGGGCGGTGGTATCTGGGAATGGTTTGACCCGCTGACGGTAATCGAGGCAGCCGCCCGCCTCAGCCAAAGCCATCCGGAGCTGAAGCTCTTTTTCATGGGTTGGAAGTCGCCCAATCCCCAGGTGGAACTCATGCCGATGGCTGTCAGAGCGCGCGGTCTGGCGCAAGAGCGGGGGCTGCTGGGGAAGACCGTGTTTTTTCACGAGTCTTGGGTGCCCTACGAGGAAAGGGCCAATTATCTGCTCGACGCCGACATCGCAGTATCTGCCCACTTTGATTTGCCAGAAACGAGATTTGCCTTTCGCACTCGTGTCCTCGACTATCTCTGGGCAACGCTGCCGATCCTCACCACCGGTGGTGACCAGCTCGCAGAAATGATCGAAACGCGCCATGCCGGAATGTCCCTGCCCTACGGTGATGTTGAAGCCTGGGTAGGCGCTATCTCCCGGTTGCTCGACAATCGGGGACTGGTGGAGAACCTGCGCGCGGGAGCAAGGCGGCTGGCATCAGAATTTGTCTGGGAGAAGGCGGCACTCCCGCTCAAGAACTTTTGCGCCGACCCTCACCATATGCCTGGCTTTGTCCCGGTCAGGATGCCCTCCCTGGTCGACAGGGTTCGTGCCGTCTACTCGCGTGGTGGTGCCGATCTGGTGCTGAAGCGATCAAAGGATGCAATTTCGGATCTCCTCAGATAAGCCTTCCCCCTGCATCTCTCTGGCGCGGTCAGCTCAGACCTTCTTTTTGGCCTCCAGTACCCGCTGCAATTCATCCTTTGCCGCCTGATTCTGCGGATTGAGATAGATCGCCTGCTTGAGCTGATCAATGGCGTTGGTGAATTGCTGCAGCTGGAAGAAGAGTCTGCCCAGCTGGTAATGCACCGCATCGTCATAAGGGTTAATCTCCAGCGCCATGCTGAGCTCCCTCAGGGCGTCGTTGATCCGCTTTTCGTCCAGGAAGATCGCTCCCATATTCAATCGCGCCTCGTAGAACTGCGGATCAAGCTCCAGAGCCTTTTTGAGCTCATCCACCGCGCTGGTCTTGTCCTGTCGGGCCAGGTACATAACCCCGAGTTTGCTGTGCACAGCAGCGCTCTTCGGATCAAGCTCCAGACACTTCTTGTAAAACTCGCTGGCTTTGTCGAAGTCACCCTTCTCCTGCGATAGCAAACCGATCTGGTAAATTGCATCGGCAAACTTTGGCTCAATTTCGAGAACTTTTGAGTACTCTTTTATGGCCTCTTCAGGCTTCTTCAACTGACCATAGACGTAGGCCAGGTTGTAGTGCGCTTCCATGAACTTCGGCTTCAGCCGCAGAGCCTCCAAATATTGCCTTTCGGCCTTTTCATATTGCCGGAGCTGTTGATAGGCATAAGCCAGGTTATTGTGCGCCTCCGCGTAATCCGGATCCAGCTCCACAGCCTTTTCGTATTCAGGCACCGCTTTGTCCCAGAGATTCTGCTTTTGAAAGCAGAAGCCGATCCAGTTAAGAACCACGACATTGTTCTGATCAAGTGACAGGGCCTTTCGAAACTCTACTACCGCCTCCTCGCACTTGCCCCGGTTAAAGAGCTCGGTGCCGGCATTCATGTGCTTTTCAAAGTCTCCGGGAACACCACTATCGCCGGCCTGGCTAGCGCTGGCTCGGCTTTCCGAAGCTTTGCCAGCCCGTGTGGTATCTGCTGGCAGGCTGAGAACCGCCTTGTTGCCGCCAGGCGTGCCGTCGCCTGCGTCCTCGCACCTGCCGGAGCCCGGTTTTGTGGCGGCCGTACTGTTGGCTGCCGGCTGGATGGGGGCAGGCTGCCCGGTCACCGGTTTTGGGCGTGCCGGTCCGCTGGCCGGAGATGCTCCGGCGCCAGGAGCTCCTGCCGAGAACCATATGGACAGCAGCAGGACAAATGGGCACTCTCTCCAAATCGGTAACAACATCCGCTCCTGTAATCTGGATCCCACCCAACTAGGCATGATAATGCACTTGCCAACATTTCATCATGCCCGACCAATCTCTGCCATCGCTCCATGATGAACAGCGATTTATTGAGGCGATCTCAAGCTGAAAATCGGTTCGGGCAGCGCTCAACGTGTTGATCAGGGACCCTCTGTGAAGCCGATCACCTGAGCGACGTCATGACTGAGGGTGGCCAGTCAGGAAGACAGCTCACCGGCACTGCTCTCATTCCTGGCAACAAGAGTTCCCTTTAGGAAATGGCAACACAGGCGGACAGCAAGCTCATAGCAATCGACGGTCCCGTTTACAAGAGCAACGTCGGGAAGAGCTAAAGGCCTGCTTCTGTCAAGCCGCCTGAAGCTGATCGCTGTGTCGCTCTATTAAGTACGGAGTGGAGTGAGCGTTTAGCGCTGGCGATGGCAAGGGATTATTTGATAATAGGAGCCCGTGCCTTCTTCAGGTTAGACTGTAACGGCTCACCGCTGCGAAATCCATCCATGCTCATCGTCGAGGACAAACCCAGCTTGCTTAGCCCGGCCAAGATCCCGCCGCACCTGGATGAGAGCCTGTGGCTTGACTTCGAAGAGGCCACAGCGTTGGCCTGCAGCGATGCGCTAGACGAGGAGCTGAGCCGGCTTTACGCCAGGACCTCTGCTAAGCGTGTGCACGATAGCCGCGTCGCTCTCAGACGCTGGTCTTCAATCTGGGCGGTGCTCAAGCAGGACGGCTGGGAGTCGAAAAAGTTGACCCGGCAGGTCACCGGAAAACTGCGCAAGCTGCTCAAGAACCTGGGACGGCTGCGCGACTGGGATGTCAACCTGGAGCTGGGAGAAGCACTTGGCTGCACTCAGCCGACCCTGAAGCGCTGGCTGGAGCAACGATCCCGGATTCGCAAGCGGGTCAAAGCGTTAATCAAGGACCTCAAGGTACATGAGTTGGTCGCACAATTGAAGCGCCAGATCCAGCGTCGCTACAACAAAATCAGGGGGAGGCTTGTTCCGCCGGGGTTAGAGAGCTTGAGGCCAGGCGATCAGCAGCCGGCGGCCGCTACCGGGCCAGGGCAGATCTCGTGCCGGGCGGGCGGCTCAGCAGCGCCGATGGAATCCGCATACCAGCACCTGGAAAGGTACATCCGGCGCCAGGAAGAGCTCGTCAGGAAGTTGGAAGCGACCGCCACCACCGCCGAGGAGCTGCACCGCCTCCGCCTCGCAGTCAAGCGCTGGCGATATCTGCTCACCGAGTTTTACGGGGTGACCAATCTGCAGCTCGTAAAGGCCCAGCAGATATTGGGCAAGCTCAACGACCTGGGTCGGCTGAGCTCGCTAATGGGCCCGGCAGAAGCGGGCGCCGTTCAAGCCCGGCTGCAAGAAGATAAGCAAAAGCTGTTAGCTGAATTCGCCCAGTTTCGCAAAAAGCTGCCGTACGGCTTGCGTCCCGCCATTTTCAGCTCTGTGGAAAGCCGGTAACAGCGATTCGCAGTTTCAGCGCTCGGCGGCGCTGGCGCCATGGCTCACCTGCTCCGCGCCAATATCGCTGGCTCGCCTAAATGATAAGTAATTTTGAAGGTGCCAGCAATGCGCGGCCTTCAGCCCTAGAATTGAATTTGTTGGTGATGTCTGGCAGCAGGTTTGGCACGGCCCGTCCCTCGTGAGCAGCCTGCAAAAGGGCCTTGATAGCCGATACCGTACAGGTCGTTTTGCTTCCGGTCCAGCAGGAAGGCGGGGAAGGTAGTAGATGTCCATCAGGAAGAAAGTAACAATACTGGGCTCCGGTTCAGCAGGCCTCACTGCAGCCATATACGCAGCCCGTGCAGACCTCGAGCCGCTGGTCGTTCAAGGGCTTCAAGCGGGCGGGCAACTGACGATAACTACGGACGTGGAGAACTTTCCCGGCTTTCCGGGCGGCATACTGGGCCCCGAGCTAATGGAAGAGATGCACAAGCAAGCCGAGCGCTTTGGCACGCAGTTTATCTATGACAATGCCGAAGCGGTCGACCTGTCCAAGGCGCCCTTCCTTGTCAAAACGAGCTCAGAAGAGATTCTTACCGACACCCTGTTAATCTGTACCGGCGCCACGGCCAAGCTGCTCGGACTGGAGTCTGAGAACAAGCTGATGGGTCATGGCGTTTCGGCCTGCGCCACCTGTGACGGCTTCTTCTTCCGAGACAAGGTAGTGTTCGTGGTCGGTGGCGGCGATACTGCATTTGAGGAGGCCATGTTCCTCACCCGCTTTGCTTCGTCGGTTACCCTGATCCACCGGCGAGACGGCTTCCGTGCCTCAAAGATCATGGTCGACCGGGCCCGGGAGAACAAAAAGATTGACTACATTCTTGACTCGGTGGTCGACGACATCACGGATGTGAATGCCGGGGAAGTGAAAGCGATCAAGGTGAGGAACCTCAAGAACGGCAAAACGCAGGAGTTACCGGCCGACGGGGTGTTCATAGCGATCGGCCACAAACCCAACACCGACCTGTTCAAGGGCCAACTGGATATGGATGAGTCCGGCTATCTGGTCACCAACGGCGTCAAGACGAAGATCCCGGGCGTCTACGCCGCCGGCGACGTCCAGGATCCACTTTACCGGCAGGCTGTGACCGCCGCTGGAACCGGCTGCATGGCTGCGCTTGAGGCGCAGTGGTTCCTTGAAGCTCAGGAGGCAGCCCACAAGGAAGCCACCAAAGCGCAGGTGGCAGGCAAGTAGTTTTCTTTCACCGGACAGTCGGCAGACCATGGGCAGCGGCCTGGAAGTAAGTTGGCAACATGCTCTGTCCTCACCGGAGCAGAGCGCGAGCCCGGAAGGCACCGGCAGTCCAGCTTCTGTCTGGAGCAGTTATCTCAAGCGGCTGGCCGAAGAACACCGCTGCTCAAAACATCCGCTCTTCGCTTTTCTAGACAGCCAACACCTGACGGCAAGCCAGACTACCAGCTTCTTGCGCAACTACGACGCCCACGCCAGCGTGCTCAGGCGCTTGCTCCTGAAAGCAGCAACGCTGATGCCGGAGGAGGCTGTGGGCTTTGTTGTGGAGAATGTGCGCAACGAGTACGGAAACGGCAACGCTGATGATCGCCATCAATTACAGCTCATCGATCTGGCCCGAAAAGCCGGCGCCACCGCCACCAGTTTCCGCCGGGCCAAGATCACAAGCGGCATTCGCGCCTTCATCCAGCAGGCGACACAGCTCTACTACCCTGTTGGTAAGCGCTGGCCGGAGCGCTTGTTCAGGCCGGCAATTGCCGCCGGGGCAATTACCGCTACCGAGCTTTTGGCCATCCGAGAGTTCCAGTTCATCCAGCGTGCCTTCGCCCGACTCGGGCTGGAAAGCCACATCTGGCTCAACCACGTGATTATTGAGGCTGAGCATACTGACGAGTCGCTGTCACTGGCCTTGTATTTCATCGAACGTCACGGGGCTTTGGCGGCTGTGGAGTTCGGCATGATGCGACTGCTTGAGGCAAACATGGATCTTTACGCTGGCCTTCTCAGCGCCCTAGTCAGCTGACGCTGATCGAGCCGGGCTTGGGCTATCCCTGAGCCTTGTGATGGCGCTTTCACCTTGCAATACCATTAGCGGTTCACACCAGGATCAGGGTGACCGCTTAGCGCTGCCGGAAACGGGTTAGAGAGAAGAGGTCGATCGGGTAATCTGTGCGCCCGCTTCTGGCCAGCTCAGCCACGATCTTGCCCACTAGAATGGCAAATTTGAAGCCGTGGCCGGAAAATCCAGCGGCAATCACCACATGCGGGTAGCCTGGCATCTGATCAATGATGAAATGGCGGTCGGGGGTATTGGTGTAAAGACAGGTCTTGGCATGAATCACCTCGCCCCAGGCATCCGGCAAAAAGCTCTCGAGGTAGCCGCGCAGATCGATCAGTACCGCAGGGTCCGCTTCAAAAGAGCGACTGTCGGCGGTTGTCACTGGCCCGCGGTGATGGCGGGCAATCTTCACCCCGGGAAGCCCGTAAATGGGAAATCCGTAGAACTCAAGATCCGGTCCGTGCGGCGTATCGCCATAGTAGGCAAAGATCGGAAAGCGGCCCGGCTGATAGTTCTCAGGCTTGGCCGGCTTAAAGAACGCATATTGCTCCTGGGTGACCACCAGCGGCAGGCTGAGCCCGATCCCCTGCAGCACCGGCCCGGCCCAGGGACCAACAGAGAGAATCAACTTTTGGCAGCGATAGCGGCCGCGGTCAGTTTCCACGCCGGCACCCCGGTCATCAAGACGTATGGAGCGCACCGGCGCGTTATCGACAACCGCTGCACCATGACCGGCTGCCATTCTGGCCATGAGCGGCACCAGATAGTCCGGGTTCAAAATTCCGGCGTCCGCCTGCAGGACGGCCACCAGCTCCTGTCCAAGCTGAAATTGTGGATAACGGCCGGCGAGCTCTCTGCCGGTCAGGATCTGGTGATCAATGCCCACCTCCTGCATGCTGGCGATGCAAGATTCAAATGCCGGATGTCCCCGCTTCCCGAGGTCAACCATCCCTGTCTTGACAAGGAGCTTTTCGCCGGCATCGAGCTCCAGTTCGGCCCACAGCCGGTATGCTTCCTGCGAAAGCCTCACATAGGTCGGCTGCTCATAGGAGAGCCGGATGATTCGGCTGTGCCCGTGTGAGGCCCCGCGCTCATGCCCGATCGGGAACTGCTCCAGAAGGAGCACCGGGCTGCCCGCTCGGGCCAACTGATAAGCAGCAGCGCTGCCCATGGCGCCGCCCCCGACCACAACGCACTCGAAGTCATTCGCCAAAGTCCGGCCGACCGCAGGATCCGGGAGTTGCTGATTGTAACATGAGGCAACTTGATTGCCGGCTCAGGTCGTGGTGCGCTTGACCATTGTCAATCGCTATGGTTTCATCGCAAGGTGAATAGTGAGCTGGCAGGACTTGAGTCAGACAGCCTTAAGGGGCTCAATGTTGCCATGGTGGTGAGGTCGCTCTCCACCGCGGGCGGTCTGGAGCTCTATGCGCACAAGCTGATTGAAGGACTCCTGGCACGCGGGATTGCAGTCACGGTTGTCTGCTCGGAGGACTCTTCAAGCCTGGACCACCCAGAGCTGCGCCGCGTTCATTTCCAGCCAGCGGACAAGCGAGCGCCAAAATGGCAGCAAATGCAGCACAATTTTCAAGCAGCCAGCCTGGCTTTGCAAAACTGTGGTCGCTTTGATCTGGTGCACTCGCAGCATTTTCCGGTGTCACCGGCACAGGTGGTCACTTTTCACAATCACACAGTGCACCGCCTGTCCCTGGTTGGCGCTCCCTGGGAAAGGTCTCTGAACGATCTGAAGCTGATGTTGGTACCGGCCTATCGTCTGCGCGACCGCTATGACCGCATGCTGTTCACAGAGGCCTCATGCCGTGTATTCCCTGCCCGGGTTTGCCGGGATGATTTTTACGCTACTTATGCAGGCACCGCAATCGAGCAGCACACACCGTATGTAGTGGCGCATCCAGGAGCCGCCCTTGATCTGCCCGCCGCAGCTGCCGCTCGGCCAGACCGGAGCGGGGGCAGCTCATCAAACTTCAAGTTCTTGTTTGTCGGCAGGGGCTATCGCAAGAAGGGCCTTGATGTGTTGCTCCGGGCCTGCGAACTGCTTGTTGGGCAGGGAAGGGAGTTCGAGCTTCTAGTTGCCGGTCTCCGGGCCAAGCCGCTGAGTCGTTTGCGCCTTAAGCTCATGGGACTGAAAGACCGGGTCCACTACCTCGGCTTCCGCAAAGACATGCACAGCGTCTATGCTCAGGCTCGAGCGTTCGTCATGCCCTCCCGCGTGGAGCCGTTCGGAATGGCACCGCTGCAGGCCATGAACTATGGGCTGGTGCCAATCGTGAGCGCTGTTTCAGGCGTGTGCGAGCTGCTCAGCGACGGCGAAAACGCGCTCATCCTCAAGAACCACCTGGATGGCCAAGAGCTGGCCAGGCTCATGGCCGAGCTGATCGACCGCCCCGATTTGCTGGCAACGCTGAGCAAAGGCGGTCCTGGGGTAGTTGAGCAG
>Ga0066388_100000116_pt1 | contig 27612 bp, 27 predicted proteins | sample PanSoiMetaGPlot6_FD_64539 | JGI IMG/M metagenome (GOLD analysis project Ga0066388, IMG submission 64539) | Tropical forest soil microbial communities from Panama analyzed to predict greenhouse gas emissions - Panama Soil - Plot 6 (Hybrid Assembly) | ecosystem: Environmental > Terrestrial >...
CACATCACCGGGCCGCGTCATGCCGACGGACGGATGAATTAGAAGACTGGCTTCAACCTGACTCGCGGCGCGAAACGTCAATTCTACATGCGCGCGATGCATAGGGTTGCGTGTTTGGAACCCGGCGATTCGGCGCCAGCCCAAGCGAATGAACTCCGCGCGCAGGTCCGACGGTGTGAGCCGAAGCGTTCGAAAATCGTAATGGGTGGGCAATTGCAAACCTTGCAAGCGTCCACCGACGTACCAGTCATGTCCCCTATTCAGAAGATAATCGACACCGGGATGCGCTGTACTCGTGGTTCCGAGAACAGCTTGCGCTTCAGCTTTACGATCAGGCTGCCACACATCCTCGACATGCAACACGGCTAGCATAACACCCTCGGAATCCCGCAGTGCGAGCTTGCTGCTCCCAGGCTTGAGCGATTTCGCAAGCGCCTGTGGTACATCGAGCGTGATCGGGATCGGCCAAATCAAGCCGTTGCTCAACTTCATTTCGTAGCAGACGCGCTCGTAATCCTCGCGATTCATGAAACCGCGCAGCGGTGAGAAGCCGCCGCTCAAGAGAAGTTCCAGATCGCGAATCTGCCGACTGGTCAGGTCCCAAGACGGAAAATCTCTGGAGCGCGCTTTGAGTTCGGTGGCCATTTCCGCGTCGAGCTGAAGATCCACTAGTTCGGCACCATGCGGAGCGATCAGGTGCCCGTGAGCTTGTGCACTTTCGATACTCATAATGAGGAGCGGTTCTATACATGCGAGAGCCGTTGCTCGCAATGGCCATGGGGAGCAGCAACCTCCAACATCCAGAGAAATTCGAATCTCCAATGTCAATGAGGCAACGAGCTTTTGGAGCTTGGTACCCGAACCTTCTTGGAGCCTGGATGCCGCTGGTTTTAGCAGCGAAGGCGGATCGATCTTGCGCACGGAGTCACGCGCGTTAGGCTTTGAATGTGCCAGAAACTCGCTCGACAGCGTACGATTCGAAGATCGAGGGCAACGTCATCTTTACGCGTTTCGATGCAGCACTCAATTGGGTCCGCAAAAACTCACTGTGGCCAATGCCGATGGGTCTGGCCTGCTGCGCGATTGAGTTAATGGCGACAGCTGCGTCCCGGTTCGACATTGCGCGATTCGGCGCGGAAGTGATGCGTTTCTCGCCACGGCAATGCGACGTAATGATCGTTGCCGGCACTGTCACTTACAAAATGGCGCTGGCCGTGAAAAGAATTTACGAGCAAATGCCGGAGCCGAAATGGGTGATCGCCATGGGTGCATGCGCGTCCACCGGAGGCATGTACCGCTCTTACGCGACGCTACAGGGAATCGATCAACTCATTCCAGTCGATGTCTATATTTCCGGTTGCCCGCCGCGGCCGGAAGCCCTCCTAGCTGGTTTGATGAAATTACAGGAGAAAATTTCGCGAGAACGCTCGTTGAGGAGACAAAAACCGGAACTGATCGAAAAAATCGAGGAGGCGCTGGCGTGACTCGTGACGAAGTGCTTGCTTCGCTCAACAAATCGTTCGAGGGGAAAATTCAGAACAAAACTGAATTTCGCGGCGAAACGACTTATACGATCGCGGCGAATGATCTTCGTGAGATCGCGAAAGTCTGTCGTGACGAACTCTCGTTTGATTACCTGCTCGACATCACCAGCATCGACAATTTCGGCGAAGAACCGCGCTTCGCAGTTGTTTACCATCTGTATTCGATGGCACACTTGGTGCATCTGCGCTTGAAGTTAAAAGTACCGGAAGAAGCTCAGGCGGTTGACACCGTTTACGACATCTGGCCGACAGCGAACTGGCACGAACGCGAGATTTACGACATGATGGGAATCAAGTTCAACGGGCATCCCGACCTGCGTCGCATCCTGATGTGGGAAGGTTATCCGTACTTTCCGTTGCGAAAAGATTTTCCGCTCCAGGGTTTGCCGAGCGAAATGCCGGACGTCGCTTTCACCAAAGTCACACCGCTGGAAGGCGGCCCCTTCGTCACCGTCCCAAGCACTGCCACGTCAAAAGATCGAGAGCCCCGCGCCCGTCCACCGGAATTGTAAACGTTCGGAAGTCGTAGAATTAGACGAAAAAATGTTCGCCTTAGATTACGAACTTTCGCCTAATCATAGTTAGGCTCCTCCGCTCCGATACGTTAGGGAATATCCAACATGAGCAGCAAAAAGAAACCTAAGCCGGTCGTCTGCCGCGGCTGTGATTACTAGCTTGATAACTACCAGCAGATTGGCGACGCGATTGGTGACTACTTGTTGAACAAGACCGGTAGTGACGCGCTTAAGACCCTGGAGGAAGCAGCCGGCGCGAATCCGAATCCGTTCAAATTTGGTAAACGGCTTGGGAAGCTCCTGGGACGGGCGGTGCTTCTCACCCAAGTCGCAACTGCATCCAGTCGGCGGAAAGTTCTCAATGTTGTCGAGTATCCATGCCCAGCTTGTGGCGAATTCCACAAATGGAGACGGCGTTCATAACAAATTTCCACAACCGGCGCCTAACCAAGCGATGCAGCTAACGCCTTCCCGTACCGCGTTCACTTTAATCATGACTAGTGTATCCTTGATTCCAATTCAGCCTCGCTGTCATCAGGCGTAGCTGATCTTGTTCTCGTTAGGCCGCTGAAGCTGGGTCGGCTCTTCGAGCGGTCGCGCTCTACGGATTACGCGGCAGAGACGGGTGGAGCGGTTTCGGGCTTGCGTCTGGCGGCCATCACGTCTGGACGCAAAGTTTCGTCTCGTCGCCCTGGTACCGGCGTTTTTGGCGCGGACTTTGGATAAGCAATCCGGCTGTGCAACATCATCGTGAGCGTAAACCGGAAGCGTTCAGCAATAATTTTCAGCTCGCCGAGCGTTAGATCGCAGTCGTCCAATTGTCGATCCGCAATGCGTTCCTCGATCAGTTCATTCACAAGCGATTCAATTTTTTGCGGCGTCGGTTTCTCCAGACTGCGTGAGGCGCTTTCGACCGCATCTGCCAAGCTGACGATGGCGCTTTCTTTTGTCTGCGGTTTTGGTCCGCTGTAGCGGAAGCTTTCCTCTGACACATCGGGAATATCTTCCTCGCGCAACTTCATGATTTTGCCGCCGGCTCGCGCGTCTTCGTGTTGTTGCAGCGCCCGCCGATAAAAATAACGGACGACGGAAGTGCCGTGATGCTCCTGAATGATATCGATGGTGCGCTGGTTCAGTTTGTGTTTGAGCGCAAGATCAACACCTTCCTTGACATGCGCCATGATGATCAACGCGCTCATGGTTGGCGCGAGATCATCGTGTGGGTTGCGCTCGAAACTCATGTTTTCGGTGAAGTATTCCGGTTTCACCAGTTTGCCGACGTCATGGAAGTAAGAGCAGACGCGGCATAGCGTAGCGTTGGCGCCGATCGCCTCGGCCGCTGCTTCAGCGAGGTTGGCCACGACCAGACTGTGGTGGTACGTCCCAGGCGCTTCGATGGTCATCCTTCGCAGCAACGGATGGTTCAGATCGGAAGCTTCCAGCCAGGAAATGTCTGTGGTGATCTGGAACAGATGTTCAAGGATTGGCAGCGTACCGCCCACGATTGTTGCGGTAACGATTCCATTGCCGATGGCGAGAGCGCTTTGCAAGCCGATCATTCCCCAATCATTCGCCATCGGGAAAAACCAATTGATAGGCCCGATCAAACCAAACGTGAGCGACAACAACCAAATGGCGATCCCCACACCGAGACCAGCGCGAATGAGTTTGCTACGGCGCCGCACCTGTAATGTAAGAGACACTGCGGCGAATCCGCTGATCAGGCTGGTGACCAAAAGCGGTGCATCAATTGGTCCAAACAAAACGCTGCTCCAAAGGCTTACGAAGAATGCGGCGTAAAGGCCATGCTGCCGGCCAAGCAGCACACTTAAAACAAGTGGTGCGAATGCGTAGGGTGTGATTAATCCACCCATTTCGGGCTTTAAAAAGCTATAGGTCCCACTGTTGCACAGCACGAGCAACAGTTTTGTCACCGCGAGCTGTATGAGGATGACACCAAAGATGAGAAGAATCCGCGAGCTTTGTGAAAAGCTCTTGGGTTGATTGATCCAAAGCTGCGTGATAGCTGTCGCCAAAACCAACAGCGCGATGACAAAATTTTTCGTTGGTTCAGGTTGTTGACCGCTGAAAACGAGAAAGGCAAGGCCGGCAGCGAACACGGCAAAGATCAAAAGCTTCGCATACGGCGCGTACTCGAGATTGCGCAGCAGTTCGCTTCGCGCCCGGCGGCGTCGGATCTTTCGAGACGCTAGGCCGCGCTTGATGAGACGTGCGCGTCTAAAGAAAGCGAGCATGTCGATCCTTACTTGCGCTGTGCCAGTGCAGGACTGCGGTGCTGCTGATAAGCGCTGATGATGGCACGCACCAGTTCGTGCCGCACAACATCACGCTCGGTGAAATAAACAGTCGCGATTCCAGAAACAGTTTTCAACGCCTGCAATGCTTCAACCACGCCAGAGCGCTTGTTCGCCGGCAGATCGATCTGCGTCACGTCGCCGGTCACCACGCATTTCGAATTCAAACCGATCCGAGTCAGCAGCATGAACATCTGCTCAGTCGTCGTGTTTTGGGCCTCGTCCAGAATCACAAACGCATTGTTCAAAGTCCGGCCGCGCATGTATGCGAGCGGTGCGACTTCAATGGTTTGGCGCGCAATTGCCCGCTCCATTTCTTCTGGTTCCAGCATATCACGCAACGCATCATAGAGCGGCCGTAAATAAGGCGTAATCTTTTGCTCCAAATCGCCGGGCAGAAATCCCAGCGCTTCCCCAGCTTCCACGGCCGGACGCGTTAAAATGATGCGGTCCATTTGTTCTTTCTTGAGCGCGGCCACAGCCATCGCCACGGCCAGATACGTCTTGCCCGTGCCGGCCGGGCCGATTCCAAATACCACGTCGTGCTCTTGAATAGCTTCGATGTAGGCGCGTTGATTTGCGCTACGCGCGACGATCGGAGGCTTGCGCGATGAGGTGGTGATTTTTGTCGAAGCAAGCTCGCTGAGGTTTTGGTCGCGCGCTTCCGACACCGAGTTCAAGGCGTAATTGAATTCGTGCTTTTGAATCTCGACACCTCTTTGGCGCGCGTTTTCGAGTTGCTCAAACACCTGTTGCGCTTTGTCGATTCCACTCGGTTTCCCTTCCAGTTTCACCCAACCTTCGCGCGTGGTCACTTTCACGCCGAGAGATTCCTCAAGTGTTTTCAAAAGTTTCAGATCATTGGCGTACAGCGATTGCAAGGCGCGCGGGCTCTCAAACTGCAAAGTGCGTGTTTCACTCATAATCGTGGCATTGACTTCCAGCCAATGCTCCATCGGCTCGATGCCGATGCCACGAGTCCAAACCTAGCGGAAACCATACACCAGCGCCCAGTGCGTGCGTTCCTCCGGCGAGTCCTCGACGCTCACAATGATAAAGTAACTGCCAGTAGTTTTCGGAATAACGTGCGCAGCGGCGAAGTGACCCTTCTCCCATCCATCCGGTTCTTCTGCCAATTTCCCATCCGAGTCATAAATATGCACGGAAATTTTTGCCCGCTCGACTTCTGTGCCCAGCCAAAACCAGTATTCATTGCCTTTAAACAATTGTTGCCGCACAGCTTTTTTTTCACCGGAACCAAGATCACCTCCCCAGTAGTCCTCGCGCACTTGAAATCCCTGTTTCACGTAAGGTTCGGCAGCTTGGAGAGCGTATGTCTGGGCGTCATCGACCGATGCAAAAGCCGTGAGCCGGAATAAGCCTAGTATCGCCAGCACAACAACTTGGCCAAAAAGCAGTTTAACGAACGGCGTCATCGAAAATTCCTAATCTCTAGTCACAATCCCGTTGCCAAGTCGCGTCGTAATCTCGTTGATTTTTTTGACTGACTCGGGAGGGATCGGGTGGTTGCCCACATCGATGAGAGGCTTCACGTCCGCCAGTGCCTCCTGGATTTCGTGGATGATTGGTACGTCGTACTCCGGCATCCGCTGCAGTCGCATTTGGAAATACGAAAGTAAGTCGGGTTGATGCATCAGCTCGGCGCCATCGGGTGAGAAATGCTTGGTCACCACCGATGTCAACACCTCCGTGCCACGAAGCCAGCCGCCCAAACTGACAAGCTGCGACAGTTTTTCATCATGCACTTCGTTCATTGCCTGCTGTACACTATTTTGTGTGCGATCAAGCTCCTGGCGCACACTTTCCCAACTGCGCTTGTCTGCAGCCTCGATGATCGCTTTAGCATGCGGCGTTATGGAGTTTCCCACGCCGATTCCCTTGGCGAGCGTTAGGACCTTTTGGCCGATTTCCTTGACTGCCGGCGCATCTTCTGCTTGCACGGCGACAAATCCATCGGCAATCACCGTCCCAAGCAAAAGAGCGATCCGCGGCCGCTCGGTGAAACTCGCGCCCTTCTCGGTACGAACGTGTTCTTTCCAGTTGACCGCGCCCAGTTTATTGAGCGCACCAAAGATTTCATTCGGCAACGGAACGACGACGTCTTCTACCGTTTTTGATAATTGTTTAATATCGATTCGTTGCGGGGCCTGGGCACCATGGGCGCACAGCGCAAGACCGGCCACGGCGATCGCACTTAGCTTTAGCTGTTTAGTGAGCAGAAACATTGAGACCTTCGACTGTTGATTTCGTATTCGTATTCAGGATTAATGGAGCCATTCTAAACAGAACCCGCTCCGCGCACAAACACCATCCAGAACATTTTGACTGCCCTGAATCGAACCATTGTGCTACCTCGGTGGCATCTTCCATATTTTTTATGAACCTGACCAGGCTACAGGAGCTTCTGGATCATGCCCCATCAAAACGGATACTTGTAATCGGCGACTTGATGCTCGATGAATTCGTTTGGGGGAAAGTAGGTCGAATCTCGCCGGAGGCTCCCGTGCCGGTGGTCGAGGTAACAGGCGAATCCTTTTACCCCGGCGGCGCAGCGAACGTTGCTCGCAACCTCCGCGAATTCGTCGATCACGTGGAGGTAATCGGTTTGCTCGGCGCAGATACCAGTGGTCGGCAGCTTCGTGACCTGTTAGCCCAACATAAGATTGACACCTCCAAGGCGGTCGAGGATGAGATGTTTCGGACGATTGTCAAAACGCGGATCATCGCCCGCCACCAGCAGATTGTGCGTGTGGATCGCGAACAGTTTGCCCCACCAACGGCGGCACAGATCGAACAAGTCATCGGTGGGGTTCGGCATAACCTCTCGCGAATCGACGCCATCATCTTTGAAGATTATGGTAAGGGCTTTGTAACAACTGAACTGGTTTCTCAAATTGCGCGCGCCGCTCGAAAGGAAGATAAAGTCGTTGCTGCTGATCCCAACCCACGGCATTCCGTTGATTGGCGTGGTGTCACGGTAGTGAAACCGAACCGCGCTGAAGCCTTCCTTGCAGCGGGTCTTCCAGCGCCGGAACCAGGTGAAGCTCCGGCAGAAGATGTCGATCTTAAGCGGGCCGGTGAAGCGTTACTCAAAAAATGGCAAACAAAATATATTCTGGTCACACTCGGCGAAGACGGGATGATGCTGTTTCAGCAAAATGAAGCGCCGCACTACATCCCAACCAAGGCACGCCAGGTTTTTGATGTCTCGGGCGCAGGCGATACTGCTATTGCGCTCTTCACCCTTGGGCTCGTCTGTGAAGCCACTCCTATTGAAGCGGCGGAGATCGCCAATCATGGCAGCGGCGTCGTGGTCGGCAAGCTCGGCACGGCAACCGTCACGCGAGATGAACTCATTGCTAGGTTCCGAGAGGACAACGAACATGAATGATGCACTGTCACCTGCGGTCTTTGTCGATCGCGACGGCACGATCATGAAGGACTACGACTATTGTTCCGACCCAAAAGAAGTGAAGATTCTTCCCGGTGTGCCGCAAGCGCTGGCACGTTTGAAATCGAAGGGATTCAAACTCATTATCATCACGAACCAAAGCGGCATCGGTCGCGGGTTAATCACGACCGAGCAATATCGCGCAGTTGAAAAGGATGTGTTGCAACAATTGGGCGCTGGTTTAATCGACGCTACTTATTTTTGCCCCGATGTGCCCGGGCAACATTCCATTTGTCGCAAACCTGCACCGGGAATGATTATGGAGGCCACTCGAGAGCAACAAATCGATCTTTCTCGTTCGTTTTTGGTCGGCGACAAGGAGATTGACGTTGAGTGCGCCCATAATGCGGGCGTGCGCGCGATCCGGGTTAAGACCGGGCCGCAACGCGACATGGTCGGCAGCATGGCCGATTGGATTGCCGAGGACTTGCCCGCAGCTGCAGAAATTATCCTGGATGCGACATCATGGTAGCGGGGTCGCGCCAACTGCGGCGAACGACACCCCCCCCCGTTCGTGACAGGCATCCCTAATCCAACGCATGACTAAGGCTCTCGGTGTTATTCCCGCCCGTTGGAGTTCAACGCGTTTTCCGGGAAAACCAATGTATTCAATTGCTGGCAAACCACTTCTACGTTACGTCTGGGAACGCTGCCAGCGCGCAAAAAAACTGGATGAGCTCATCATCGCTACCGATGATATGCGCATTGCCAAAGCCGCTTTTGATTGGGGTGCGGAAGTCGCTTTGACGTCGCCAAAGCATCGAACCGGGACCGATCGAGTGGCCGAGGTCGTACGCCGCGCGAAACGCTTTGCATACGCCATTAACATCCAGGGCGACGAGCCGTTGGTCGATCCGCGTTTAATCGACCGGCTCGTCGAAAAACTCCGTTCGGATCACAGGATCGCCATGGTGACTGCCGCGCATCCTTTCACCAATCCCACAGAAGCAGAATCACCGCACCAAAATAAAGTCGTTGTAGATCGGAACAGTTGCGCTCTTTACTTCTCGCGAAGCATTATCCCCTATCCAGCCAAATCTTCCCGCGTTTGTTATCTGCGCCATCAAGGTATTTACGGTTTTCGACGTCGTGCACTCCTGCAATTTGTAGAATGGAAAATGGGCCCGCTGGAGCGCGCCGAATCGCTCGAGCAATTGCGCGCTTTGGAAAATGGTGTAAGAGTTCATGTGCTCATCACGAAACATGGTTCCCCCGGCGTGGATACGCCGGGGGACGCGAAGGCGCTCGAGCAAGAACTCGCTCGCGCAGAACGAATGAATCGCTCCCAATGAAATACATTTTCGTCACCGGTGGGGTTGTCAGTTCGTTAGGCAAAGGCTTGACCGCGGCCTCGCTTGGCACATTACTCGAGGCGCGCCGACTCCGGGTCGTCCTCCAAAAATTCGATCCCTATCTGAATGTTGATCCCGGAACGATGAATCCGTTCCAGCACGGCGAAGTTTATGTGCTCAACGACGGCGCCGAGACAGATCTCGATCTTGGCCACTACGAGCGCTTCACGAATTGCGTCCTTACCCGACATAACAATCTGACCAGTGGCCAGGTTTACGAGACGGTAATTTTAAAGGAGCGGCGCGGCGATTATCTGGGCAAGACCGTGCAGGTGATCCCCCATGTGACTGACGTGATCAAGGACCGTATCCGCGAACTTTCGGACGAGAGCAAATACGACGTCGCGATTACGGAGATCGGCGGTACGACCGGGGACATTGAAGGTCTTCCATTTCTCGAGGCAATCCGCCAGTTCATTCTCGAAGTCGGGCCGCAAAATGTGATAAACGTGCATGTCACGCTTGTTCCATACATAAAGGCTGCGCACGAACTAAAAACGAAGCCGACGCAGCAAAGCGTCGCGAAGCTCCGCGAGATCGGCTTGCAGCCGCAGGTGCTAATTTGCCGCACCGAAAGACCAATCGACCGCGATGTGCGTCGCAAATTGTCGATGTTCTGCAGCGTTTCCGAAAAAGCAGTCATCGAGGAGCGGGATGTCGAACACACGATTTACGAAGTGCCATTGACTCTGCATGCTGAGGGACTGGACCAACTGGTGTGCGATCTTTTGCATCTCGAAACGCCCGAACCCGATCTGGTAGACTGGCGGCAATTTGTCGAACGTGTCGTCAGTCCAAAACGGCGTAGCAAAATCGCGGTAGTCGGCAAATACATGGATGTCCGCGACGCCTACAAGAGCATCTATGAATCACTCACGCACGCTGCCGCCAGCGAGGACTGCGGAATCGATCTCAAACTTATTGATGCCGAATCGCTGGAGCGCGGCGTCGATGCCCAATTTAAAGATGCGGCCGGCGTCCTAATTCCTGGGGGATTCGGCGCTCGCGGAGTTGAAGGAAAAATCAACGCCGCGCGTTATGCACGCGAGCACAATATTCCGTATCTCGGTCTTTGTCTCGGCATGCAGGTGGCAACGATTGAATTCGCAAGGAACGTCTGTGGACTCAAGCATGCAAACAGCACTGAGTTCGACAAGGATACCCCGGAGCCAGTGATCTCGTTGCTCGAAGAGCAGCATGGCATTCGTAACATGGGTGCAACCATGCGGCTGGGTACCTGGCCAACCAAGATCATCAAAGGAACGCTCGCAGAAAAACTCTACGGCGATATCGAAGTAACGGAGCGGCACCGGCACCGATATGAGTTTAACATGAAGTATCGCGACCAAATGACCGCAAAAGGCTTTGTGATTTCAGGAACATCGCCAGATGGCGCCCTCGCCGAATTGATCGAGGTTCGCGATCATCCGTATTTTGTCGGTTGCCAATATCACCCAGAATTTCAAAGCAAACCAAATAAGCCACACCCGCTCTTCAAAGGATTCATTCAGGCGTGCCTTACTTATCGGGCGGACCGTGCGCCGCGCGTTGCAGCCGATCCATTATCGCTGCGCCGAGTCCGCGAGGAGGAACTCGTTCCGCAAGGATAAGATCGAGACCGAGCGCATCGAGCTCGCGCAGATAGCGAAAGAGGTTCGCGGCCGCCTCGCGCAAATCTCGTCGTTCGCTTAGGTGGCGAACCGCCGCGAATCTTCTTTCCGATTCAATAGGATGCCATGCCAGCAAGCCTACCCGCTGTTTTCTCTTTGGCGAAAATGATTTGCTATTGTCGATCAGATGCAGCGTCGTTTTCGGTGCATAATGCGATGGTAATTGTCCCGGCGCAGAAATTCTCCGTGTCGATGATGCAAGGATGTTGACATTCCCGAATTCGGATAATTGGTCGGTGGTAATCGGGCCGCGACGCAAGATCCCGATCTTATCGTTGCGAACAGCGATGATTGTCGATTCAATTCCATGCTGTGTTGGCCCGGCATCGACAATTAACGGAATTCGGCCACCGAGCTCATTCAGCACATGCTGTGCAGTGGTGGGACTAACACGGCCGAATCGATTTGCACTTGGCGCAGCAAGCGGCTGATCCAATTCACGTACGATTTCGGCGAAAATCGGATGCGCGCTGATTCGAACTGCCACCGTATCGAGACCCGCGGTCACGATTTCCGGGACGATCTCGCGTTTCGGCAAAACCATCGTGAACGGCCCTGGCCAAAACTTGTCGGCGAGTTCGAAGATTAGTTGCCGATCATCGGCGCAGATATCGGCAATTTTCTCCAGCCAATGGCGGTTGGGAAGATGAACGATCAGGGGATCAAAGCGCGGACGCTCCTTCGCTTCGAAGATTTTCGCGACCGCAATCCGGTCGAGCGCGTCAGCAGCAAGTCCATAGACAGTTTCGGTGGGCAACGCGACGGTCTCGCCTTTTCGTAGCAGTTCAACCGCATGCAGCACCGCTTTTTCGCGCTGGATCGTTGTTGATGTTGCGAGAAGATCAGTTTGCATCTAACCATTGCGTTAAGCGACATCATTGCCGGAGAAATTGACCAATCCCGTGACGAAGCCAAAGCGTAATTCCACCGGATCCTTCGACTCGCTCCGCTCAGGATGACCGCGTTGGAGTTGGCAGCCGTTGCGCTAGTACGCTTTCGCTCTGTTTTTTGCGAAATGTTTCCAAATTCCCGCGAATCTTTTCATCCGAAAGCGCGAGGATCGCAGCGGCAAGAAGCGCAGCGTTTTTTGCGCCTGCTTCGCCGATCGCCAACGTGCCGACCGGCACTCCGCCCGGCATTTGGGCGGTTGATAAAAGCGAGTCAAGTCCCTGGAGCTTCGATTGCATCGGGACACCGAGAACGGGCAGCCAGGTGTGAGCAGCAATGACTCCGGCCAAATGCGCTGCGCCGCCCGCGCCGGCGATGATGACTCGCAAGCCGCGATCCGCTGCTTTTCGCGCAAACTCTGCGGTGGCGTCTGGGGAGCGATGAGCAGATAGAACACGCGCTTCACTCGGCACACCAAGATCATCAAGCGCATCCGCAGCATACCGCATCGTTTCCCAGTCCGATTTGCTGCCCATGATGACAGCAACAAGAGGCTTCGATTCAGGCATAGGCAAATTGTAGGGCGTTTCTGCCTGCCGCGCCATAGCGGCTGCGAAGGCGGTGAAACGCCAAACACGTATACTGGCTCAGGCTAGGTCATGTGACATATTAGGTTGTGAATCAAGCCGGCGAATCGATCGTTCTCGTCGGAATGATGGGCGCCGGGAAATCGTCCGTTGGACGGTGCCTGCAGAAGCGAACGAGGCTCGACCTGCTTGATACTGACGATATCGTTGTCTCGAAATTCGGCCTCTCGATTCCGCAAATCTTTTCCAAATATGGCGAGCAGGGCTTCCGTGAAGCGGAAACCGAAGCACTCCGTGGCCTGGCACTCACAAAGTCGTCAATCATCGTGACGGGCGGCGGGATTGTATTGCGTGAAGAGAATGTTGATCTTCTAAAGCGCTTCGGGACGTTGGTATGGCTTGACGCGAATGAACAAACGCTTTTCGAACGCGCTTCCCGAACCAGGTCTCGGCCGTTGTTGCAAGGCAAAAATCCAAGAGAAGCTTTCGCGCACATGCTAAAGCCACGCCTGCCATTTTATGCGAAGATTGCACATATCCGCGTCGATACATCGGTGCTCACCCATGAAGAAGTGGCGGTGGCAATCTTGAGTAAGCTAAGAAAACTTAGCCGTAACCCAACAGCGGGATCACCGATCTCGACTAGAGCGTGATGATTCAGATTTCGAGAGTAGAATTGAAAACGCACCTCGTATCGTTTGCGCGGCAGGTCGGGTTCGATTCGTGTCGCATAGCGGTTTGCAACGCGCCGGCGCATGCAACGGAATTTCGCGAATGGTTACACGACGGCGCTCACGGCGAAATGGCCTACATGCAACGCGGTGAAGAGAAGCGTTGCGATCCGCAGAAGGTTTTACAGGGTGCAAAGTCGGTTGTGGTTTTGGCATTAAATTATTTTCAGGGTGAACAAGGTCAGCGCTCTGAAGCCGCTACAGGGAAGATCGCCCGCTATGCATGGGGCGACGATTACCACGATGTGATCGGGCGGAAGCTCAACAAGGTCGACCAATTCCTTCGCGATTTTGGAGGAAAGCAAAAATGTTACGTCGATACTGGCCCGATTCTGGAACGCGACCATGCGGCGCAAGCCGGTATCGGCTGGCACGGCAAAAACACGATGTTGGTCGATGAACGGCTTGGGACGTGGTTCTTTCTCGCGGAAATTTTGACGACGCTTGAATTGCCGCCGGATGAACCAGCCCCCGATCGCTGCGGAACGTGTAAGCGCTGCATCACTGCTTGTCCAACCGGGGCAATCACAGCTCCGCATCGACTCGATGCGCGCCGCTGCATTTCTTACTTAACCATCGAGCTAAAAGGTTCCATTCCGGTGGAGCTTCGCCCTCTTGTAGGAGATCGAATCTTCGGTTGCGATGATTGTCTGGATGTCTGTCCATGGAACCGCTTCGCTCGGATTTCCCACGAAACAGCTTTCTCCACGCGCCAATCGACAACCAGCATTCCGTTGCGGAAATACTTGGAACTGAATGACACGGAGTTCCGCGCACTCTTCAAAAAGTCGCCAATCAAACGAATCAAGCGTCCCGGCTTTCTGCGTAATGTGTGTGTCGCTCTGGGCAATGTGGGCAATGTATTGGACCTTCCCGCACTCGAATGCGCAGCAGCCGATCCAGAGCCACTGATCGCAGAGCACGCGGCTTGGGCGATTCAACGCATTCTGGAACGCAGTAGAGAATCGCCACCCGAACTTTGCTGAATCCAAACGCTCCGCTCGCAGCATCTCATTATCGATGGCGGTGAACGGGTGTGTTTTACGAAAGTCTAAAGTAAGATAATTTCCGTCCCGCTAAGCGAGCATCGTATGCACCAAGCCTTGACCATTCCCCCATTTGCCCAAGCAGCGAAAAGGCGGCGTTTGCGTCGCAGGCGCAAAATTATTTTCGGCTCGGCTGGCGCAGTCTTGCTTTTGATCGTGGGGCTGTTCGTTGCAAACAAACGAGAAAAGCCGATTCCGGTGACGACTGAGAAAGCAGTTCGCAGAGCGATTCTACAGACGGTTTCCGCCACTGGAAAGGTACAGCCTGAAACGGAAGTCAAAATCTCGCCTGAAGTAGCTGGCGAGATTATCGAGTTGCCGGTTCAGGACGGAATGCAAGTGAACAAAGGCGACCTGCTCGTGAAGATTAAGCCGGATTCGTACAAAGCCCTGCTCGAGCAGCAAGAAGCGGCGATCAGCGCTGCGAAGGCGACCAATCTTCAGCAAAAGGCGACGATGCTAAAGAGCGAGCACGATTTCAAACGAGCGGAAGATTTGTTCGGTAAGAAGCTGATTTCCGAGCAGGAGTACAACGCGGCGGAAGCGGCTTATGATGTCGCCAAGAATACTTACGAAAGCTCGCTGCATGAAATCGAGCGTGCACAGGCGAGCTCGAGCCAGGCGCGGGATCAACTGTCGAAGACAACGATCTATTCGCCAATGGACGGAACGGTCACCGTTTTGAACAGCAAACTAGGCGAACGCCTTGTCGCCACCAATCAATTTGCCGGGACCGAGGTGATGCGAGTGGCCGACCTGAGCCACATGCAAGCGGTGGTCGATGTTAACGAGAACGATGTTGTCAATGTGAAGCTTGGCGACAAAGCCAGCGTCAAAATCGACGCGTACGTTGATCGCAAATTCAAAGGAGTCGTGCAGCAAATCGCGAACACCGGGAAAACCACCGGGGCCGGTACACAGGAAGAAGTCACGAATTTCGAAGTGAAAATTCGTATCGACGATCACGATGTAGCACTGCGGCCGGGACTGAGTTGCACTGCCGATATCGAAACTAACACGGTCAAAGACGCAGTCGCAGTACCAATGCAGAGCGTCACGATTCGCACCGGCGACACCAACTTGAGTCCGGAAGAGATCGAAAAACAAAAGCAAAAGATCGCAGTGCGCGACAAGGACGATAACAAAGCAGAGTTCAGCAATGAGCGACTAGAGAAACAGGCTCAAAAAGAGGAACGCGAAAAATTGGCCAAGGTCGTCTTCGTCAAAACCGGCAATAAGGCCCACTTAGTGAAGGTGGTGACGGGCATCGCCGACGATTCCTACATGGAAATCAAAAGCGGTATCCAACCGGGGGATGAAGTAATCTCAGGGAGTTACAACGCGATCAGCCGGAAATTAAAAGACGGCGTTAAGGTGAAGATCGATAAGGAAGCACTGAAGTAGCCCTGTAGACGCCCGCATAGCGAGGAGCGCGTCGCGAGGCGGCGGCTACAGCGAACCCCTAACATGAATCGGAACAAGATTCGTCAAGCAGGCCCGGTGATGATCGACATCGAAAACATCACGAAGGACTACGTCATGGGCGAAGAAATTGTTCACGCGCTGCGCGGCGTGTCGCTGCAAATTCGCAGCAACGAATACATTGCCATCATGGGTCCCAGTGGCAGCGGCAAATCGACGTTGATGAACATGCTTGGGTGTCTCGATACGCCGACTTCCGGCTGCTACGAATTCAACGGCCGGGACGTTTCCGCAATGGACGATGACGAACTGGCGGCCATTCGTAACCGCGAGATCGGATTTGTTTTTCAAACGTTTAACCTTCTTCCGCGCGCTGACAGTCTGCGGAACGTGGAGCTCCCGCTCATCTACGCGGGGATCGACTCGGAGACGCGCAGGGAGCGCGCTACGCGTGTGTTGCACGACGTGGGGCTCGGGGACCGTTTACATCACAAGCCGAACGAGCTTTCCGGCGGGCAGCGTCAGCGCGTCGCGATTGCGCGAGCTCTGGTAAACGATCCGTCAATCATTCTGGCTGATGAGCCAACGGGTAATCTCGATTCGAAAACCGGCGAAGAAATCATGGCGCTCTTCGAAAGTCTCTATCAACGCGGACACACGATTATTCTCGTCACACACGAAGCCGATATCGCGCGTCATGCACGACGCACCGTGCATTTGCGCGATGGCCTGATCGAAAGCGACGACGCAATGGTTTTAGGCGAGCTCGAATCAGTCGCATTGAGTAAGATTGATCATCGTACAATGAATCCGCTCCTCAGAAAATGAAACGTTTCGCCTATGAGTTAAGCGAAAGCTGGAAAATTGCCGTCGCGCAGATGCGCTCGAACAAAACGCGCTCAACGCTCACCGCGCTTGGGGTCATCATTGGGATTGTCGCCGTGACTCTCATGGGCACTGCCATTGCCGGAATCCAGATTGGATTCGACAAGAGCATGGCGGTCTTCGGTGACGACGTGCTCTATGTCGAGCAATGGCCGTGGAAGCCAGTAGATGATTGGTGGAACTATCGCGACCGCAAAAAAATCAAGACTGAATATGCGGAGCCAATTAACCGCATGATCGCTGCAACGCCCAATTCGAATCTCGTGGTGGCGGTGCCAACCTCCAGTCTGCTGCGTAGTGTGAAATATGGGCAAAGCGAAGTGAGCAACGTTCTGATCAGAGGGACCGTGTCGGATTACCTCATCACTTCCACATTCGATTTCAAGGAAGGCCGCTTTTTCAACGAACTCGAATCGCGCGGCGGCGCCAATGTTTGTGTGATCGGTTACGACGTGGCCGATGCACTGTTTCCTTCCGAGATTCCGATCAACAAATTAGTGCTGATCAACGGGCAACCTTTCAAGGTCATCGGCGTCGTCTCACGGCAGGGGACGTTTCTCGGGCTTTTCAGTCTCGACTCGATTGTCGTGATGCCGCTGCCAGCGTTTCAAAAATATTTCAGCGCCAAAAGCGACTCGGACGTCCTCGTGAAAGTGAAGGACAAAACGAAGCTGGCCGAAGCAAGGGATGAGCTAACTGGAATCATGCGGCGCGTGCGCGGGTTGCCGCCGGAGAAAAAGGACGACTTCAGCATCAACGAACAACAGGCGCTCAAAAGCACGCTGGACCCGATCAAAAGCTCGATCGCAATCGCCGGCCTTTTCGTTACTGGCCTCTCACTTTTCGTCGGCGCGATCGGGATTATGAACATCACCTTTGTCAGTGTGAAAGAGCGAACCCGCGAAATTGGCACGCGCAAAGCCCTCGGAGCACGCCGACGTACGATCCTTCTTCAATTTCTGATTGAATCCACGGCGCTTTGTCTGCTCGGCGGATTCATCGGGCTCGGAATTGCGTACGTCATGTGCAACGGAATCGGCAAAGCGTTTCCATCGTTCCCGATTCATTTCTCGCTTGGGCTAGTAATGGTAAGCATGATCGTCTCGATACTGACGGGCTTGTTTTCTGGATTCGCGCCCGCCTGGACAGCGTCGCGCCTCGATCCAGTCGCAGCACTCCGGTATGAGTAGGCATTAACCACAGAGAACGCAGAGGACGCAGAGACTGTGAAGAATTTGAATGACCTGACAGATGCAGTCATTGGTGCAGCGATGGAAGTTCACCGCGCACTCGGATCGGGATTACTGGAATCGACCTACGAAATGTGCCTATGCCGGGAACTGAGCATCCGCGGACTTGCCTTTGAACAGCAAGTCCCGATATCGGTGGAATACAAGGGAGTCAAACTAGACTGCGGATATCGCGCGGACATCGTGGTTGACTGGAGCATCCTGGTTGAGATCAAAGCAGTCGATTCGCTCCTATCGATTCATGAAGCCCAATTGCTGAGTTATCTCAAGCTCGGTGGGTGGAAAATCGGATTGCTAATCAATTTTAATGTCGAGCTCTTGAAGCACGGAATCCGGCGGCGCGTGCTCGGATTAGTTGAAGAAGTCACTTTATGATCTTCCTCTGCGGTATCTGTGTCCTCTGTGGTTAACCAGATAAGGCCATATTCGGATTTTTAAATGCTATTCGGCGAGATTATAAAGATGGCTCTGGCGTCGCTGGGTGCGAACAAGCTGCGCGCTGCGCTGACCATGATCGGGATCACTATCGGAGTTTTCTCAGTCATCTCGGTGATGACCGCGATCGGCGCCCTACAATCATCTATCGAGAGCGGTATTAGTTTTCTCGGTTCGAATATTTTCCAATTCGCCAAATACCCGGCCAATGTGAACGTCACGGGCGAGATCAAGAAAAAATATCAGAACCGGCGAAACATCACATATCGCGAGGCCCTGCATTACGCCAAGCTGATGGAAGGGAATGCACGCGAAATCTGTCTCAAATGTTTCGGTTACGAGGTTAAAGGCCAGGCAGTTTACAACGGTGTAAAGACAACACCGAGTCTTCTCGTCGTCGGAACGAACCGAAGTTTTTTGACCGCCAATGCGTACACGCTCGGTTACGGCCATAACCTGAACGATGAAGATGTGGATCTTGCGCGCCGGGTAATCGTTGTTGGAAAAATAATCGAGAAACGGTTATTCCCGCACGAAACACCGATTGGCAAAGTCATCAGGCTCAGCAGCCACACTTACACAATCATCGGTGTGCTGGCCGAGAAAGGGACCTCCTTTGGCCAAAGCCAGGACGACGTCTGCATCATTCCGATTACGCGGTTCTTCGAGGATTACGGCGAAGCGAAACGTACCGTCAACATCGCGACGCAATCCTTCTCAACGGAGACTTACAACCAGACATTGGACAAAGGCATAAGCGCCATGCGCATCGCACGCGGACTGCGCGCTGATCAGGAAAACGATTTCGAGGTTTATTCGAACGATTCACTCAAGAGCGCATTCACCTCAGTTGCCGGCATCGTGCGCATTGGCGCGTTTGTGGTCAGCGCGATCGCGCTTCTGGCTGCAGGTATCGGGATCATGAACATCATGCTCGTCAGTGTCACCGAGCGAACCAATGAAATTGGCGTTAGGAAGTCGGTCGGCGCACGCAGTCGAGACGTCCTGCGACAATTTTTGACTGAAGCAGTATTCATCTCAGAGGCCGGTGGGATTCTCGGAATTATTCTTGGAATTGTCGCCGGGGACCTGCTCGCCGTGTGGTTAAAGGTGAACATTATCTTTCCCTACGGCTGGGCCATCGCTGGTCTTCTTGTTTGCTCGGCCATCGGCATCGGCTTCGGCCTTTACCCCGCGTATCGGGCAGCAAACCTCGACCCGATCGAGGCACTGCGGTACGAGTAGCTGCCGCTCATTATTGAGAGGCCTCCGGCACGACTAAATCCTCAGCTGCTACGATCTGCCAGCGCCCGTTACGCCGAATCCAAGTATCGGTCCAAACAAACCGTCCACGATCGCCACACGGAGCGTGTCGGAAATCATTTGGGATTTGCCATAATGATGCCCCTTCGGATCGACGCAGATGAAATCGTCGGCAAAGATGCGTTGAACGACAGTCGTGTTGCCGCTGGCGACCGATTCCGCCCACTGACGTTCACTCTCGATGATGTAGCGCTCTGCTTCCTGCTGATCGTAATGTCGGGTGGACTGGCAAAGCGCACACATCACGGTGGCAATAACGAAGAGCTCGATCTTCGTTGCGCCCATAACGCCATCATTCCAACCCGAGCGCTCTGAAGGTCGCATCGACATGTTTGAAATGAACATCGAGCGAGCAAAGTTTATCGATCTCTGCTTCCGAAAGTCGGGCGGCAATTTCCGGTTCGCGCTTGACGTTTTCGGCAAATGTCCCCTCGCCTTTCCACGTTTTCATCGCGGCGCGTTGCACGGCCTCATATGCAGCTTGTCGCTTCGCGGCTGCGCGCGTAAGAGCGAGCAAGATCGACTGGCTGAAATAGAGACCTTTCGTCAGAGCTAGGTTTTGCGCCATTCGCTCCGGATAAACCTGCAACTTTTCGACCACGTCGCGCAGTTTCGTCAGCATGTAATCGAGCAGCAGGCATGAGTCGGGCAGAATGATTCGCTCGGCACTCGAATGACTGATGTCGCGCTCGTGCCACAGAGCAACATTCTCCAGCGCAATGACTGCGTTTCCGCGAACGACGCGCGCCAAACCGCTCAAACGCTCGCTTGTAATCGGGTTGCGCTTGTGCGGCATCGCGGAGCTGCCCTTTTGTCCTTCGCCGAAGAATTCTTCGACCTCGAGAACTTCAGTGCGCTGAAGATGCCGAAATTCCGTTGCCCAGCGATCGATGCTCGACGCGATGACGGCGAGGGTCGTCATAAATTCTGCGTGCCGGTCGCGCTGCACAATCTGCGTTGACAGCGTTGCCGGTTTCAACCCGAGCTTCTCGCAAACCGCGCGCTCGATCTTGGGATCAACGTGCGCGTGCGTGCCAACCGCGCCGCTGATTTTGCCGACCCGGATACGCTCGCGCATCTGCGCGAGGCGTTCTTCTGCGCGTCCGAATTCGTCGAACATAAGTGCTAGCTTTAGCCCGAACGTGATCGGCTCCGCATGCACGCCGTGACTACGCCCAATCATCGGCGTCATTTTGTAGCGACGCGCCTGCTCCGCGATTGCCGTCCGCAGAGATTTCAAATCATCCAAAAGAATTTGGCACGACTCGGTCAGTTGTACTGCGATGGTCGTGTCCAAAATATCCGATGAAGTTAGCCCCTGATGGATCCAGCGTGATGCCGGGCCCACCGATTCAGCAACGTTTTCAAGAAAAGCGATGACGTCGTGATTGGTTCGCTTTTCGATCTCCAGGATTTCTGGAATCGAAAACCGCGCTCGCTTCCGAATCTTCTCAGCGTCCTCTTTTGGGATCTGGCCGAGCTTGGCCATCGCCTCACAGGCGAGAACCTCAATCTCCAGCCAAATCTGGAATTTGCGCTCGTCCGACCAGATTTTGCGCATCTCCGGCCGGGAATAACGATCGATCACTCGGCGAAGATAAAAGCAGCTAGCTTGAGGGAAAAGCGTTTTGTTCGTTTAACGATATGTCATTCCGAGCGGGCGGCGCGCAGTGCAGTCGAGGAATCTCAGTATTGAAGAATTGAAGTCCAGAGATGTCTCGACTTCGCTCGACATGACAAAAGGCGAGGATGCCTCCGAGACTAGTATTGAAACAGTGCCTTTGGCGTTAGCAAACGCGGGCACGCATGAAGCGACCGTCATTTTGCAACAGCACTTTGCCGCTAGCGAAAAGCTCCGCAACGGCTGCGACAGTTTCTTTCTTGTTCCTCGTGCAGGAACTGACTGCCAGGATTAAATCCCCCAATGAAAACCTGGCATTCGGCTTGAGAATTTGACGGTGCATCTTCATGTCGTGCCCGTTTCTAGCGCAAGCAATTCCGATGCCATCGGCCGTTGTGAATATGTTTTGCATGATAGCCACCCCACTTATTCAATTCTTGTGCACCATAGAACTGACCACTGAACGACACTTTTGTTCAATTTTCGTACATCCGACGAATCCGAGGACAGCGGCAAGAGGAATCACGAACGCCGCTCAGGAGCGCGGTTTCATCAATCGCAGCGTCAGCATGTACAGCGCGGCAAAGCCGACAACCACCAGAATCAGCCAATGCGATTGGCTCCGAACGAAGTGCACCAGCGCTTTGGGATCTTTTTTGAGAAGATCGGGTGCAACCCGATGCGCCCACACACCCAGATAGGCCAGGACTGAACACGAAACCGCCGAGCCGAGCAGTGTCGTTACCGTGAATACGGCAAAGTTCATACGCACAATGCCAGCCGGAATGGAAATCAAGTGACGAACGCCGGGAAGCAGGCGCGCGAAAAACACGCCGCCAGCTTCGTAGCGAGCGAGCCAATGCTCCGCTTCTTCCAATTTTTTCGGCGGGAATAGAATGAACCGGCCAAACTTCACGACTAATGGACGACCTAACCAAAGTGAGACCCAATACATCGCTGCTGCGCCAAGATATGCGCCGAGCGTGCTCGCCAGAATCACACCCGCGAGACTCAGCCGGCCCTGGGCCGCAAGAAATGCCGCTGGGGGCACGACCACTTCAGCCGGCAAAGGAATCGGTGTACTTCCCATCGCCATTAACACGATGACGCCAAGATAGCCGCCCGTGACCACCCACTCCGACCAGATTTGAATCAAATGATGCATGTTGTCATTCCCGACGAAGTCGAGGAATCTCTCGACGTCGAGGCGAATGATCGCCTAGTTCAATCCGAAATCCGCAATCCGCAATCTCAAATTCAGATGTCGATCTACCGGCGCGTCCTTCGCTATTATCAGCCTTTCTGGGGACAAACGATTCTCGGATTATTTCTGTCGCTTTGCGGCATTGCCCTGAATCTGCTGAAACCGTGGCCGTTCAAAATCATCGTGGACGATTTCCTCCGACCCGCGCCCGCTCCACGGAGCGATTGGCACATGTGGGTTCCCGTGCTCTGCTTCGCTCTTGTCGTTCTTCAATTCCTCTGGGGAATCATTAATTGGATGACGAATTACCTGTTCGTAAAGATCGGCCTCGAAGCGCTCCTAAAATTGCGCACCGATCTTTACGCATATTTGCAGTCGCTCTCGCTCAAATATCATGACGCCCGCCGATCCGCCGACTCTAGTTTTCGCGTCGCGTACGATTCACAGTCGATTCAGACGATCTACAACAAGGGATTCACAAATATCTTTGCATCGGTAATCACGCTCCTCGGCACATTCATTGTCATGGTAAAGATCGACTGGAAATTGACCCTGCTTTCGCTAGCCATTGTGCCGCTGATCGTAGGTGCGATCTATTTTTTCGCCCACCGGATTCGCCGTGAATCGACCTCGATTCAGGAACAGGAAAGCGCCGTCCTGGCGCAAGCGCAGGAGGGACTGAGCTCGATTCGGATGGTGCACGCTTTTGGGCGCGAAGATTTCGAGGTTCGACAATTTCACCAGCAAGCGCGTCAAAGTTTACAGGCAAACTTGCGACTTACATTGACAAATGTGAACAGCGCGCTGGTGATCAGCACGTTCATGGTCGTTGGCACGGCGGCGATGTATTACGTGGGAACATTACACGTTCTGGCGGGCACGCTCAGCCTCGGCTCGCTCCTTGTCTTCAGCGCTTATTTGCTAATGCTCTATCAACCGCTTGAGTCGCTCACCTATACGACGTGGGCGATGGAGGGTGCCACCGCGGGCGCGAAGCGCTGCTTCGAAGTTTTGGATCGGCAGGATGATGTGGTCGATTTGCCGGGGTCCGTGGCGATCGGAGACACAAAGGGCGCGCTGCGATTTAAACATGTTTCCTTTGGTTATTCGCCGGATCGACTTGTCCTGCATGATGTCGATGTTGATATTTTTCCGAACCAAATCGTTGGGCTCGTCGGTGGCACGGGCGCGGGGAAAAGCACGTTGATGAGCTTGGTGCCGCGCTTCTACGATCCAACCGCGGGCTCAGTTGCGCTAGATGGACGTGATCTGCGCGAGATCACAAAAAAATCTCTGCGCGCGCAAATCGCCATCGTTCTACAGGACACGCTGCTTTTTTCCACGACGGTGCGGGAGAACATCGCGTACGGTCGCCCCAATGCGACGGAAGAAGAAATTGTCGAGGCAGCCCGTCGTGCACAGGCCGACGATTTCATTCGACAATTGCCAAACGGCTATACCAACCTCGTGGGCGAACGCGGCGGCCATCTAAGCGTCGGCCAACGGCAGCGCATCGGGATCGCGCGCGCATTTCTGAAAAACGCACCGATTTTATTGCTCGACGAACCGACCTCGGCGCTCGACCCGGCTACCGAGTCGGCAATTATGGAAACAATTAAAGAATTGATCCGCGGCAGAACAACACTGATTGCGACGCATCGGCTGGCGACCATTCACGGCCTCGATCAAATCATTGTCTTGGACCACGGACGGATCGCCGAGAAGGGACGCGGCCCGGACCTGATCGCGCGCGGCGGCATTTACGCCAAACTTTACGCGTCCGGCCATTATCCAACGTGATGGTCGACCGAAACCATGAGTAACGTCCGCAAAGATCGACATGTGGAAGGCGATTGGTGGCCGGACCCGATCCCGCCTAACGTTGAATTCGGCGAAGGATTTTATTGCGAGAGCACGCAAATTTTCAGGAAACTTCGCAACAAAAAGCCGCGCGCCGTTGTCGTTGGCAAACACGTCTCATGTTACGCCGGCTGTTCGTTTTCTCTCGGCGAGAATGGCATATGCACCATTGGCGATTTCACTCTGCTTAACGGCGCGCTCATCATGGCGGAAGAAAAAATCGACATCGGTTCGTATTGCTTGATTTCGTGGAACGTCGGTATTGCCGATTCCGATTTTCATCCGCTCGAACCGGCACAACGGCTGATCGATGCCCAAGCGCTTGCGCCGTTTTTCAAAGATCGCCCGCCGCGGCCACAGTTGAAAACCGCGCCGGTGAAAATCTCGGACAACGTCTGGATCGGGATGAATGCTGTAATCCTGAAGGGCGTCACCATCGGCGAGAACTCCGTGGTTGCTGCTGGATCAGTCGTCACGAAGTCGGTTGAGGCAAATACCGTTGTCGCCGGGAATCCCGCTGTCGTCGTGAGGCAATTTGATGCCTGAAGTCTTTTAACGCTCAAGGTTGGGCGTTTTCTTCAATATGAAACGCAAGCGCATCGTCGTGATGGGCTTCATGGGTTCGATGCCTATCGCAGGCGTAATCTGGCAACACATTCATTATATCGTGGGTTTGCAACGACTCGGTCACGATGTCTATTACGTCGAAGATTCGGCGCGCCTCCCCTACAATCCGGAGACATTCGAAGTAACCGATGAGTTCGATTACGCGGGGCGGGTTCTTTCTCGTTTAGCACAAGAATTTGGATTCAAAAACCGCTGGGCATTTTGCGCCCGCTATTTACGGCGCAAAGCCACTGCTGGCTTGCCGTTGAAAATTATCCGGCAGCTCTATGGCGAAGCCGACGCGATTCTAAACATTTGCGGGACGCAGGAATTCAACGACGATCTGCTCGTTTCGGATCGCATACTTTACATCGAAAGTGATCCGGGCGTTGAGCAGATCAAGATCGATAAAAGTGTGAGATCGACAATCCAATATCTGCGGCGGCATCACACGCTGTTCACCTTTGGTGAGAACGTCGGAACCAAAAGGTTTCCGGTGCCGCTGCATGCCTTTCAGTGGTTCCCAACACGACAGCCTGTGGTGACCGATTTCTGGAAAACCAGTCGCGCTCCTTCGCGCACAGCCGTTTTTACTTCCATCGCTAATTGGTCCACGAGCGGTTTGAAAGACATTACATGGCGCGGCTCGAAATATCTCTGGAGCAAATCGCGTGAATTTTTGCGTTTCATCAACGCCCCCAAAAAATCCGGCGAAACGTTCGAGCTTGCGACAAACATCGAAGATGAGAATATGCGCTGCAGATTTGAGCGGAATGGCTGGCGGCTGCGTTGCCCGCTTCAAATGAGCGTGGATTACTGGCTTTATCGCAATTACATCCGCCGCTCAAAAGGCGAGTTCACAGTGGCGAAGGACCAGTACGTTCGGCTAAACACCGGCTGGTTCAGTGACCGCAGCGCCTGTTACCTCGCGGCCGGTCGGCCTGTTATCATTCAGGAAACCGGTTTCACTAAGAACTACGGAAGCGGGGCTGGACTGATATCCTTCCGATCATTGGACGAAATTATTGATGCAGTTGCTGAAATAAACGGCGACTACGCAAAGCATGCGCGCGCTGCTCGGGTCCTTGCCCGCGAAGTGTTTGAGGCCGAGAAAGTGGTTAGGTCGATTCTCGATCGTGCCGGAATTTGAAATGCTACGCTGTCGAGGTGTTGCTGAATGCACTCAAAGAGCGTTCAAGCTTAAAGTTGAACGGCGATTCGATCTTTTATGTCAGTTGTGTTCGAAAGCCATTTCCCTGTGCAGATTCGAATCTTGATTTTCGGTCACTTCGCTTGATTTTTGAGCCTTTGCGCCCATGAACCGTGCGTTTACTTTTGTTTGGTTTGCTTTGTTCCTCGCTGTGACTTGCGACGCGCAGGAAAGCACGCCCGCGCCGTCTCCGGTCCAACCTCAAGGGCCGCCTTCAGCAGTGCGGACACCGAACACACCCGTCCAAGCGGTGGTTCCGGTACCGGTTCCCATGGCGCCTCCGAAACCGAACGGCCCTGTACAAAAGAGCCTGGTGCGCATTACGAACACCGCAGCCGAGCCGGATTACAAAGCACCGTGGAATGCCGGCGGTCTTCAACGCAGCGTCGGTGCCGGCTTTGTTATCGATGGGAACCGCATCATGACTAATGCGCACGTTGTCGCTAACAGCCGTTACCTAATTGTGGAACGCGACGGCGATCCGAACAAATACCCCGCGAAAGTGCAATTCGTGGCGAACGATTGCGATTTGGCCCTGATCACGGTGCCAGTTGCCGATTTTTTCAAAAACATGATCCCCCTAAAATTAGGCGGGATTCCCGCGCTGGAATCGACCGTTTCAGCCTATGGTTATCCGATCGGCGGCGAACGGATGTCAGTCACTACCGGGATTGTGTCGCGGATTGATTTTCAGCTTTACACGCACTCGTCCATCGATCAGCACCTCGCGATTCAAATCAGCGCACAAATCAACCCCGGCAATAGCGGCGGACCGGTGATGCAAGATGGAAAAGTCGTCGGCGTCGCATTTCAAGGTTACAGCGGTGACGTCGCGCAAGGCGTCGCCTACATGATCCCAACGCCGGTGATTAACCGGTTTCTAAAAGACATCAGCGACGGGCAGTACAACAAGTATCCCGATCTTGGAATTACGTATGCGAAGCTGCAAAACCCGGCGCAGAGAAAATTCCTTGGCCTAAATGACGACGACCGCGGTGTACTGGTGAGCACGGTGGTGGTGGCTGGGCCCTCAGTCGATATTCTTCGCCCCGGAGACGTGCTGCTGGCGATCGACGGTCATCCGATCGCGAGTGATGCTAATGTCGAGCTGGAAGGGGAACGTGCGGAATTTCAGGAAGTAGTCGAACGAAAATTCCGAGGTGATTCAGTCAAGTTCGAGATCTGGCGCGACAAGAAGCCAATGACGGTCACGATTAAACTCTACACGCCCTGGCCGTATCTGATCTTGGGCCATAGCTATGATGTGCACCCACGCTATGTGCTCTATGGTGGCTTGCTTTTTCAGCCGTTAAACCTCGATTTACTTGAAAGTTATCGACCAACCGATCTGCGGCTTCGCCATTTCTTCGAATATTTCGTTCAAGAACAGATTTACCTGCAGCATCCGGACGTAATTGTGCTGACAAACATTCTGCCCGACCCGATCAATACTTATCTGGCAGCGTATCGCGGCGGAATTGTCGATGAAGTGAACGGGAAGAAAATTCACACGCTGGACGAGCTGGCTAGCGCCCTTGCTGAGACCCCGGAGCATTTTGTCATCCGCATGATTGGTGATGGGCCTCCGCTCGTGCTGGATCGCAACAAAGTGGAAACCGCGCGCGAACGAATCAAGGGACGTTATAACGTTTTGAAAGAACAAAATCTCGAGGAAC
>Ga0066388_100000117_pt1 | contig 27529 bp, 30 predicted proteins | sample PanSoiMetaGPlot6_FD_64539 | JGI IMG/M metagenome (GOLD analysis project Ga0066388, IMG submission 64539) | Tropical forest soil microbial communities from Panama analyzed to predict greenhouse gas emissions - Panama Soil - Plot 6 (Hybrid Assembly) | ecosystem: Environmental > Terrestrial >...
GGTGACGGTGGCGATGGCGCTCCTGGAGCCGATGGCGGCGGCGGCGGTAATGGAGGCAACACGTTCGGACCCCCCAACGGGGGAAATGGGGGTGATGGCGCCGCCGGGGGTAATGGAAGCGATGGTGGAGACGGCCGAGACGGCGGTAATGGTGGCACTGGTGGTAACGGAGGGAACAGCGGCCTGATCACCTCGACTCTGGGCTTCGTCGCTGGCGACATCACTGCTGGCGGTAGCGGGGGTGGTGGCAGCTAGGGAAAGAAAGGGAACGGTGGTGCAGTCGGGAGTCCTGGTGGTCAGGGCGGACAGGGTGGGGAGCACGGAGTGAGTGCTCAGGGTTCCCCGGGCCACGATGGCGCCAATGGGAACAACGGAAATCCTGGTTCCGATGCTGGACAGGATGGAGTCGATGGTTCCGCCGGCTCGGCTGGAAAGCCCGGCGGTCCGAATCCCAAAGGCTTCGGTGGCGGCAGCTTTGCGAATTTTGTACAGAACCCAGTAATCGCCAGCCTTGACTTGACTAATCCGACCGCAGTCACGGCGCTGGTAAATCTTCAACAGAGCGGCGTGCTCGGCGGCAAGCTGGTCGTGAGTAAGGGCGTCGTCACCGGAGGCACGATCATATTCACTACCGACGAGACCTTCCCTAACGTTTCGGCGGAGAACATCCCCAAGGGTGTGACAGCGACATTCCAGAATTTCACGAATTCTGATCCCATAATTATCAAGCTCACCGGCACCAGCACGACTCCCGCAGTCACGATTAACGGTACCCAGCAATTCCTGCTGTCTGCTGGGGCCAGCTTTAGCAATGCCCTTATTAACATAACGTCTACCGCGTCAGGCACTGTGCTCACCACCGGTAGCACAGGCAAGCTGACGAGTTTTGGCACACTGGCCATCAATGCTCAAGGGACTACGAGTGGCTTGAGCCTCGGACTGGGAACATCTACAGCTCCACTCACAACCTCCTCCCACTTTTTATTTGTCAACACGGACCCGTCTGGTGCCGGTGGCGCCTTCGTTAAGAGCTTGAGTAGCGTCATTCTCGGCACCTCACAAACGGGCGGAGCGTTGCAGCTTTCGGCGGCAGGCAATCTTACTGTGTTTAGCAGCACGACCATTTCCGCTGGGGGCAGCATGACGCTCGTAAGCTCCGGCAAAAGCAACAATGCCCTCATTGTAGGAGGGGGCAGCCTCCTTCAGACAACCGATGGGAACATCACCCTGCAAAATACAAACGCTGCAAGCGGCCAGATTCTGCTGGGATCACCGTCGACCGTCCATGCACAGACACCGGCTCTCAACAAGGGTTCAGGGGTTCCTCAAAATGGGAACGTTGTCATACTCGTCGGCACCACGCTGGTCACGACCGCTGGGCACAACCCTGGGGTAACAGAAACTGTCGACTCCCCTGGCACTATTAACTACGGACCCAATCCATTTACTTTGGAGGGTACCGGCGTGAAGGTTAAAGCACTAGGCGCCAATGTCACTTTCGATAACTCTAGCAAGAGCGCAGGGGCAATAGACATAGGAAGCAACGCGACGATAATCGCAGATCCACCGCTGTCGGCGGTGCCTGTGCAGGCAGGCACACCTTCCGTAGGAACGGCCACCAGCGGAGCCACGCTGGTTCCGAGCCGGGAAGTGCCATCAGTGACTGCAGTTACACCGGCTCCTCCAGCTGGTACGGTCCAGCGAGCGCCATCGGTAACGCCCGCGACTCCAGGCAACGCGGGCCACTTGGATTCAAGACAATCAAATTCGGGAGTACCTGGTGACCGGATAGATGCTCGTGCTACAAACCTGATAGCAGCAAATCTCGCATTTGCTGGAGCATCATTTGGAGCGCTCGCGGAGCTGGCACCAGTTTCTGCAGCTTCGCTTGGTGGGTCTGCATCTTCCGCAGGTCCTCACGTCGACTCCGAGCAAGAGTCGCTCGTTATCGATACCGACATTGATCCAAGCGCCTGGGACGATTCAGATTGAGCAGCAGGCGAGATGCCTGCGCCCCCAGGAACGGGCGGTAAAAAAACTGTGTCGACCAAGTACGCACTGATATGGATTGACCGTGTGAAGGCTCCGGACTGGCTCGCAAATCGCGCAAAGCCCGTCTACCGTTTGTTGATTTCATCGTGTACTTCGCCGGTGCGGTATCCGCTGCCGTCGTTCACATTAAAAGTGGCATGGCGGGACCACACTTTCTCTTGAGCCCCCGGCGGGTACTTGAGTAGCTCAGGATGATACTTCAAAGTGTCGCGAATTGCTGTATTGACTATGTCATAGTACTGCGGATTGTTGCTTTGCACGCTGTAGGTGAAGCTGCCGTCTTTGCCAACCCGATAATCGACGTCCGCATGAACGCCCTGTGGAATCTCAGCTCCTGCCATCAAGCTCTGGAGTTTCTTGTTAATCGTCTCATTCATACGGTTCTGCCAACGTTCCCAGCCAACAAGGTCTGCCTCAGCCCCAAGGTCGAACCTCGACTGATTGGTTTGGCCTCGCAGCACCTGGTGCTCGGAGGGCTGATTTGACTCGGGGTGACCCTGTGACGGCGGCGCTTCTGGCTTGTGGGGCTGAATAGCCTTGTTGTAGGCGCGCATGAACTCCATGTCCGAGCTGCTCCAATTGTCTTGACCGCACAACTCCTTGAAATGCTGTTCAGCCTCTTGCCGGGTATACGTATAGCCGGGAACAAAATTAGAAGCGTCCTGCAGGTGCACTGACGGTAACAAGCCCCGGTCTTCGCAGGCGGCATTGTCATTTTGTAACTGCTTGGGGCCCTGTCGCGCCGACGTGCCCATCTCTTCGTAGGAGTGGGCACGTAGCCGATCGCCGGAGCTGCTATCGCTCTGCGAATCGTCCGCGCGCAAATCTTCTACGCGGTCCCGTCCGGACATACTCGAGCCCCCCCGATGTGTTTCTATGATACCCCCTGCTTGGCAACGTGATATTAAATGTCAGCGAGCAGTGCCCCTGCCCCGGAGTCCGGACTGCGAGCTCTGCCCGGGCTCTTTTCGCAACAGATCGTTGTATTGTTTGGCATAAGGGCCGGCCTCGTCTTTCCGACCCTGTCTTTCCAGGAGAGACAACAGCTGTTGCAAGATCTCCCGACGCAACTGATCCGACGCGATCATTTCGGCGTTTTGCAGAGCCTTCTTATAGGCGGATATTGCCGCATCATAGCCGCGGGTGTACTCGAAAGCTCGGCCAGCGCAAAAATACTCTAAGGCAGTCTTCGAACGATCTACGGGGTTCTGCAGCTGCCAGATATCGAGCGCCTGCCCGTATGCGGATAGAGCATCGTCGTATCGCTTTTGCAGTTCACAATTGGCTGCCAAATTGTGCCAGGCAGCCGCGAGTTCGGTAGAACTTGTCGGGAAGACAGCTTTGGCAATTTTGAGGGCTTCCTCATGATACCGCTGGGCGCCAATATGGTCGCCCTGATAGTCCAGCTGCGCACCGATCTTGCTCAGTGCTCGCACAAGCGCCGGCTGGCTGTGTCCGGATTTCCTGGCTTTTTGCACCTGTGCCCGCAGATCTCCGATCTCTGCCTCCATCTTCCTGTCCCAGATGCTGGCTGAATCGACATATTCGGGGATGTGCCTGTGGAACCCCAATGGAGTAAAGACTTCTTGAGCGAAACACGCTGTTACAAGGCCCTGAACTCCTACCAGGAGCAGGGCGGTCGCACAAGCTTGCCAGGTTGCCGCTGGCCATCTCGCAGGCACTGTGATAGCTGTCACACGGGGGCCCTCACTTTCTGAGGCTCATTATATTTCCCACCGGGAGCCCGCAGGCGGTCTATCGAGCCTGGCTGCGCGATAGCAGGCAAGGCAATCTGAGCGGCTAATCCGATGGTCTGGTCCTTTCTTCCTTGAATCCAAGTTCGGTTGCCTTTTTCTCGTCGCTGGCCGCCAGGTCATGCTCGCCGATAGCGCTGTAGGCAGCTGCCCTGTAGGCGTATGCCTTTGCCAATTTTGGATCGAGTCGGATTGCCTCAGTTAGACTCTCGATTGCCGCTTTGTCCCACCCAATTCTCCGTTGGGCAACTCCCAGCTCCAAATAGACATTTGCATCCCTGGGATCTCGCTTGAGCGCATCCGCACACCTGGCGATGGTCTCATAGCACTTGCGTAATTCCAGGTGAGACGACCCGCATCTCAAATCCCTGGACGTTCCGGTCCGCGGGAAAAGCGATTCGGGCTCCTTGAAGGCCGGGTTCTGATGTTGGATTTTCCCCGCTTCCGGTGAATCGCACTCGGCAGGCTCGCAACTCCACAAAATCCCGCTCAGGCCCGTAAACAGTAGAAGGAGTGTACTTCGCTTGCTCATTGGGGACTTCAGAAGGAATTGCACTGAGAAGCTCAGATGGCTGTGGCACTACCTGCAATAACCAGAGCTAAGCTCAGGTTAGCACAAAGTCAGGTTGTGTGTGGTCAGCAGTTTGTTCCCCGCACCCATGGTGCGTAGGAGCGAAAGTCATAAAGATACAGGGTGAAGGGGATCCACCAGATCAAATCATTGGTAATGCACAAGATTGCCATCGAAGGTGGCCACTGTCCCGAAGCAATCAGTTGGGCCATACCAATCGGTCCCAAAATCTTTCCGATCAGACCGACAAGCACAATCAAGAAGCCGTTCTCCGGCTGCCAGGAAGCGTACAGGTAGAGGATTCCGTATAGCCCGATGACCATTCCCAAGCATGCGAAGATCTGTGGGTAATTTTGCAGCGGCATGTTGGCCGATCGGAAAAGCCACTGCGGATCCAGCGCGGAGAATATGCCCCAGGCGATGTTATAGAGGCCAGCAAGGCACAAGGCGATTCGGTGAATGCGACGGGGAAGGATCAACAGGGAAACTCCTTACCTGGCTCCACTAAAGCATGCAGACCAGACTTCCTTTTCAGTCTGGTGGTTTCTGCCCGTTAGACCGGTACTCAACTATACTAAACCTGTGCCGCGGTGTGGGTGGGACGGATCGTTTGCCTGGAGTTCCGAGCGATTGCCAGATCTAGCAACAGACAAGAGTGTCCTCGTGGTGGGAGCGAGCGGCTACTTTGGACGGATGCTAGTCCTTGACCTGCTCGAAAACAGTGATTGTAAGATCGTGGCCACAAGTCGCTCCACGCGCACTCTGGCACAGCTAGAGCAAGTCTATAGCCGCTACCGGCCACGAGTGACGACTGCGACACTTGATCTTGCGGATGCTGGCTCGGTCTCTCGCTGTTTGCCCGGTGCCGCCATGGTAGTCTGCGCGGCAGGGCCGTTTCAAGAGCTGCCTTTGCTTCTGGCAAAGCGGTGTATGGAGAGCTCGATTCCTTACATTGATCTCGCCGATGACAGAAGCTACGTACTGCGCGTGCGCAAGCTGTGCGGCGAACTCGCTCCGACCTCGCCGGTCTGTTGTGGTTGGTCATCAGTTCCATCGTTGTCTGGGGTGATGGCCAGGATAGCCGTAAAAGAGCTCAGCACAGTGCGGGAGATCTTCGTGCAGATAGCACCAGGCAATCGGTCTCCCAGAGGCTACTCCACAGTCACTTCGCTTCTGAGCTCCGTCGGAAGGCGTTTTTCTGTGATGGAAGATGGGCAGTGGACTGATGTTACGGGCTGGAGCAGACCACGCTTGTTCAGGTTTCCTCTCCCAATTGGCACTCGCAAGGGCTATCTGGTCGACGTAGCTGATCACGAATTATTCCCCGATTGCTTTGGCGCTGAAACTGTGGAATTTCGTGTCGGAGCAGAACTTGAGCTGTTCAACGTTGGCTTGACTGTCCTCGGTCGCTTGGTGAACATCGGACTCGTTTCAAGTTGGCGTCCCTTTGCTTCGCTTTTTCAGAGGTGCATGTCCGCATTCGGATCCATCGGACATGACTGGGGCGCACTGGGCGTGGAAGTGCACGGAACCAGAGACTCGGCAGAGCGTTGCATTCGCATTTGCCTGGTTGCTGATAGCCAGGGACAGCGCATTCCGGTGATGCCAGCCAGCGTCATGTGCCAGCGCTTGCTTCATAGCATTGGTAAGGAGCTGTCAGGATTGATTCCGTTCGATTCGTGGATTGATAGAAATGAACTGGAAGATGAGTGCGCGAGGAGAGGCTACAGACTCCTTGTGGAAGCCTTGTAAAGACATGTCAGCCGAGACAGAGCATGCAGTAACGACACAAGAAACCGCCGAAAGGCGCTGGCGGTATTTGGAAATTGCTGCTTGCATATCGGTGACGGTGCACATTGCAGCGGCAATTGCCATGCTCTTCTTGCTGAGAAACGGGCTCGACACAAACGAAGACTTTCACAGTCGCTGCACGTACATAGTCCAGCATCGCGCTTTATGGACAGTAGGGTGGCTTTGCTGGAACCTTAGTGCGATTGCTATCCTCAACTATTTCATCGCCTATGCACAGGCACACACTCAGCCGATTTCCATGGTACTGCGTCTGGCGATCGGTTTAGCGATTGCGGGAGTCGCCAATGATCTAGCAGCGGAGTCACTGGAGATGGGACTTATTCCCCAGCTGGCTCAGGATGCGCTCACGTCGCTTTCCGGGTCCAACTTCCTGTGTGCAGATCGCATTGTGGTTCTCTTGAGTGGATATGTCGCTAACTCGCTCTATACCCTTGCAACTCTGTTTTCTATTGCCAGCACGAGAGCTGATTATCAACGCTGGATAGTAATTGCCGGTGCGCTGGTGGTTGTCGCGGGCGCAGCCATCTCCCTTACTTGCCTGTCTGGCTCTGTTGCAGGCATGTTCTGGTCAAACGCCTTGCTTGTACCCTGTCTTGTCACTTGGCAGGCAGGAGTGGCGCTCGACGCCTGCGGACGGAGAAGGAAAAAAGCGTCGGTTGGTCCGGACTAATTTCCGCCGCTCATCCGTTATTCGAACAAACACTCGAGACCCCCAGATGCCCGGCGACAATCTCACTCGACCCTCGAGAATCAGACACTGGCAGGCAGCACTGGCTGCTGTGCTCCTCCCGTGTTTGTGCTTCGCATTGGTCGTCCGCTCGACGGACCGGATGTTTCTCGACAGCGGAGTCTCAAGACCCGACAAGCGGATTGCTGCGATCGCCATAAGGGACAATGTTTCTCCTTTCGAGAAGTGGGGGTCAAAGCAATTCACCTGGGGCTATCTTCAAAAATACTATGGTCGCTTCGCGTATTTCACCCAGTCATCAATCATCTATCCAGCGTCGTCACCGCGCATCGATCAGAAGGCTGAATTTCTCGACTGTCTGGCAGAACTGCTTTCCCAATGCGATCAAGTAGACATTTTCCTGCTCGCGCATGGGAACAGTTATGTGTACTGGGTTGATTCCCTGCCGCCGCAACTGACGTCTAAAATCCGTCTTGTGTACAACACGGGCTGTTACGATTCCGCGCAGGCCGCTCACTGGCTTAGCCTTGGTGCGAAGACTTACATTGGACATCCCGATGTATGCATATCCCCGGTGTTCTATGTCTATTTCTTGCGACGTTGGGCCAGAGGCGAAACTGCCGGGCAAGCGACCAGCGAGGCTAACAGCTTGGTCGGACCGGCGATCCGCTTGGGTAATTCGCTTTGCCTGCAGCAGTTTGGCAACACAGACGAGCTCTGGCGAAAAACGATTGCCGTGTGCTTCGGTGATTCCGGAGTGACCATCCAGGGGGGGCCCGGGCGATGAAGAAAAGTGCACGCTGGGAGATCATTTGTCCGGTGGCAGCTCTGCTGTTTCAGCTCGTCCCACCGATCTGCTATCTGACCATCGCCTCCGCTGCATACGGAGCCGGGATGCATATTCCCGATCCAGTAGAAGTAGCGCTTACACAGGTGGCGATTGGCCTGTCGGCTCTAATTGGCATGTTCTTAGCAAGCCTCGGGGTCTACTTGCTGCTCACCCGATGCCGGTTCTGGACAGCCATGTTACTCATTGCGACATGCTGTGTACCGGCAACACTCGCTGCCTGCATGCACCTTTATGGGCTCCTGTTCTTTGCTGCTCTAGCCTAGAGATGTCAGTTGCTATCTGTGCCGGAAAGCAGCTGCCTCGGCATCGGGAGCATTGTTTTGTTCAGGGCAGCTGCACCAGGACTGCTTGACAGAGAGCGCTTAACCGGTGGACACAGTTGTGCCATCTGTTGCAGAGCTGTAATCTTGCTTCAAGTCGCGAACTCTTAACGAGGCCTTAACCGCCTGTCTTCTCATAATGATACCGTTGCGAACGTAGGAGAAGTCAACATGCTGGGAGTTTCTAGCGGCATCTTCTGGATCGACAGCATCTGCAAACCGGTTATCAAGAATATTCTCAAAGACCCACTTCTAGCCCTTTTGCTTGTCTGCCTGGTATACGGATTCGTGGCGTACAAGGTTCTCAAGGCATCCTTTTTGGCTGATCAATAGTCTGTTCCCGGAGAAGTAAGACATGGAGCCTGAAGCGGAAGAGTATAAGGCTGGCGAGCCTTCAACGGTTCTGGACAACCAGCCGCTGTGGGAGAAGCCGGCATATGAAGTGATCGAGACCGGCTGCGAAGTGACTGCTTACGTTCTTAGAAAGTGAGCATGCCCTATCGGCACCTAGCTTGAGAAGCCAATTCCGAAGGCATCTAGCAGGCGCAGCAGCAAATTGGGACGCCGTCCGGCGTCCACCTGCTGCAGGGAGCCGGTGATCGCACGCACGGCCAGTGAACGGAGTGGCTCGGGTGGATAGGGGAACGGCTTGCTGGTCACCATCTTGAGACTCAGCAATTCGCTCGGGCGCGATAGGGCCATGTGCGCGAGGATCCGTCCTGCCAGGCGCGTGCTGCCAATTCCGTGCCCTGTATATCCCAGCGCGTACAGGATACGTCCGTTTTCCAGTGTGCCGAAAAACGGCGTCAACCTGGTTGTTGAGGCAATCGGTCCGCCCCACTGGTAGGGAAACTGGAGATTGGCCAGTTGCGGGAAGTGGCGACGGAAGCTGGCGCGGAGCCCGGCGTAGTGTCGCTCGGAGTGGTCGCAAGAATCATCCACTCGATTGGGCGGGTAATACATCGCCTCGCTTGTGCCCCAGAGGATGCGGTCGTCAGCAGTTAGCCTGTAGTAGTTGAAGAATGTGCGCCCATCTAGCACTCCCTGCCTGTTACGCCAACCAATTGCGGCTCGCTGTTCCGGTGTGAGCGGCTCGCTTACCAGGATGTAGTCATAAAGCGGGATGAAATGCCAGAGGAGGTGAGGAAATAAATGGTGCGTGTAGGCATCGGTTGCCAAAATTATGGTGCCTGCTGAAACTGACCCATCCCTGGTGCGGGCGGACGCTTCCTTGATTTCGAGAACTTGCGTTTGCTCAAAGAGTCTCACGCCGGCTCGTTGATTCTCGTTCTTGAGCTTGTCCGCCAGTTTGACTGGATTGATGATCCCGGTGCCGGGAACGAATAATCCTCCCAGGTAAAGCGGTGAATCGATCTCGCGGCGCACCGCCTCTGCGGACAAGATGCGGTAGCCGTCAATTCCCAGGTCGCGGGCCACTGCAGCGTTGCGCTGGCACTCCTCCATGTGCGCCTGCGTAAGCGCTACCTGCAGTTGCCCGGTGCGCTCGAAATCGCAGTCGGAAGCATAATCGGCCAGCTCGTCAATGTTCTGCAATCCAATTTGAGCCAGCCTCTGGGCCTCTTCGCGGCCAAAATGCGTGATCGCGAGGCCATGAGAGTGATCGATGCAATTGCTGATCATGCCGGCATTGCGTCCGCTGCCACCATATGCAACGACACCCTGCTCCAGGACGACGATGTCGAGATCGGGCTTTAGCTGCTTGAGAAAGTGCGCTGTCCACAGCCCGGTGAATCCTGCGCCGATGATCGCCACCTCCGTCTTGCAGTCTTCCCGAAGCGGAGGGCTGGGCTCAGTGTTGACTCGCGTGGCAAGCCAGTAGCACGATTGCTCGATCGAGCGCATGCGCAGAGTTTACCACGGGCGATGAGTGGAAGAACTGCTCACAGCCTCGAGCAGGCCGGCTCTACGTGCCGTTATGGAGCTCGTAACTGTCCACTGCGCCCTTGACCACTTGCTTCATAGCTCTTTTTGCCCCGGTGGTTGTGAAGTCATCATGGCTGCCTGAGCCTACGCTACTACCGGTAGGTGCTTTGCCTGGCTTCAGGTATACATGATCAAAGCCGCCATGCGAAATCTCGAGCTCAGTCGGGTGATCCTGCTTATCGAGTGGGTACTTCAGGGTAATATCGACCCCAGCCTTACGGTAGGCCTCATTCATCTCATCAACCACCCGTTTTAACTTGGCTGGGTCCTTGCTGAGTTCATCGAATGCCTTTTGAAGGTCATCGAGCTGTCCTTCAGCAATGTCATGACTGAGCCTGGTAAGCGTTTGCTTGTCGGGGCCGTTGCCAATCTGCCTATCAACCAGATCTTCCGCCTTTCTCGCTTCTGGGCTCGTGCTCGATTTGGTCTGCTGTTTGTCGCTGTGCGCATAGGCCTCCATGCGCGCTCCGCTAAACGGACAGTCCTCTGCCTGGGTTTGTTCTGGTCGGCGATCTGCTTTCTCTTCGACTTCGGCTCTTCCCATAGTTTGTCACTCCTATTCGAGTAAGGCGCTGCGAACTCCACCGGTGGCTGCCAGTTGCCAGGGCCGGCAGGCGTTTCTATACCGGGGACGTGTAATTTTGGCAGCCAGAGAAGGGAAGACAAGGGAAATCCCTAAAATGGCTGGCATAAACCCGAGAAAATGCGAAACTGTCGATGAACTTCGACTGGCGAACTATTGACGAGACCTCAGCCGTCTATAGTTTCATGGCCAGAGCTGGAACGTCCATATGCCAGGCATATCAGGGCATTGAAAACGATTGCCAGAGGGCTCGCCCGGCAAAATTGCTGTTAGAAGGTCGTAAGCCTGCCCCGGCTCCTCATTGTTTGGTTGTAAACAGGTGATCGCTTGTATTTGCGTGTTCTGGGAACGGCAGCCGGTGGAGGTTTCCCTCAGTGGAATTGCGCTTGCACTTTGTGTAAGCAGGCCAGGTCGGCTAGCCATGCGGTAAGCGCACGACTGCATGCCTCACTTGCCGTCAGCGCGACCGGGAATAACTGGTATGTCCTCAATGCCACCCCCGACATTCGTCTCCAGATCGAATTCTGTCGAGCGTTGCATCCGGGCCCGGCGGTCAGAGAGACGCCGCTTCGCGGGGTTTTGCTGACCGACGCCGAGCTCGATCACACAATCGGCTTGCTCATCCTGAGAGAGGGATCGGCGCTGGAGATCTACGGCAGCTCGGCTGTCCTGCAGGCTCTGGAGGAAGCTCTTCCGGTGAGAGCTGTTCTCAAGCCGTATGCCGCGCTCTCCTGGACGGCTGTGAAGGTTGGTGAGGCGCTTCTGCTGGATAATGCGAAGCTGAGGGTCTGGGCGCTTCCGCTTGGGCGCAAAAGACCGCGCTACGCTGCCGCCTGTGAAACTGATGGAGAATGGACAGTTGGTTATCGCCTGGAGGATGCCAAGACAGGCGGATCCGTTGTTTATGCTCCGGCTGTTGAAAAGTGGACCGACGAGCTTACAAGAGAGATTGAGCGAGCTGACTGTGTTTTTGTCGACGGCACGTTCTGGTCGGAGGACGAAATGATTTGTGCCGGCGTCGGGAAACTCTCCGCCCGTGAAATGGGGCACATTCCGGTTGGCGGAGAGGAGGGCATAGCCGAACGGCTGAGCCGCCTTCCAGTCAAGCGCAAGATTCTAGTCCACATTAACAACACAAACCCTATACTGAACAGGTACTCCAGAGAGTATTCAGCGCTTGTCGACAAAGGCATTGAAGTCGGCCTGGAGGGAATGGAGCTGGAGGTCTGAGTTGCAAGAGCGCTGGTCGGACGAGGAATTTGTCAGGGAGCTCAAGGCTGTCGGGGAAGCGAAATACCACGACAAGCATCCTTTTCATGTGCGCATGCATCAGGGCGAGCTTACCGAGAGGGAGTTCAGGGGCTGGATCCTCAATCGCTTCTACTACCAGAAGAACATCCCGATCAAAGACGCAGCAGTTCTCTCTAAGCTGCCAACCCGTGAGGACAGGCGCCGGTGGTTGGGGAGAATCATAGATCATGATGGGCGGCAAGGTGATGAGGGCGGTATTGAGGGCTGGCTCCGGTTGGGCGAGGCCGCAGGACTGACGCGGCAGGAGATGCTTGATGATCAGGCGGTTCTTCCCGGGGTGCGTTTTGCTGTCGACGCCTATGTCAATTACTGCCGGCTGGAGAACTGGCTGCCTGCTGTTGCTGCCTCTTTGACAGAGCTGTTTGCTCCTGATCTGATCAGTAAACGGATCGCGGTAATCGAAAAGCATTACCGTTGGGTGAAGCCGGAAGGACTCCTGTATTTCCGGATGCGGCTCAATCAAGCACCCAGGGATGCGGATCACGCCCTTTCCCTGGTGCTGAGCGGGGCCACCACCAGAGCCGAGCAAGAGCAGGCAATTGCTGCCCTGCATTTCAAGTGTGATGTGCTCTGGGCGCTACTCGATGCCCTGGAACCAGCTTTCTCCAGGGAGCCCTGATCATGGTCCAGGACCACGACAAGGGAAGAAAGCTAAAGCTTGCCAGGAAGGCAAGATTGCACTACGATGCGCTTCGCCAGGAGCATCTGCTCCTTTTGCCAGAGCGCGTGGTCAAGCTCAACTCTACCGGTGCTGCGATCATTCGCTTGTGCGACGGCCGACGGTCAATGGCCGAGATTGTTCGTACGCTTCAGAGCCGGTATCCGGACGCAAACGTTGAGCCCGATGCCCACGAGTTTCTTTGTGATCTCGTAAAAAAGCGCTGGCTGGCCGAAGCCTGACTGCCGTCAGAATCTGCCCATTAGCATCCGGCAGAGCGGGCAGCCGATGTCCAAGCCGCCGCCACCGCGCAAGAGGCCGCCAAGGAGTCCTGTACCAACCGAGATGAGCGCACCCCCACGGCCTTTCGGTCTGGTTTCTACGGCTCTGGCGCTGCGCTCGAGCGGCTGTTGCTGGACCGCCGCCGTGCGATCGTGCTCAGCCTGCAACTGGACCTGGCCAGTGTGTCTGTTTGAAATCTCCTGCTGGACGGATATGACTGCTTGCTGCACGGCACAATCGTTCGGGTTGATGGTCAGTGCGTTCCGGTAATTCAGGAGGGCATTGCGAAGATCTCCACGTCGCTCTGCCACAATGCCGAGATTGAAGTAAGCGCTGGCGTTGTTGCGGTCAATGCTCAGAGCCTGCTGAAAGAGACGCTCCGCCTCCGGCAGATTGCCGTCGCTATAGTTTTGGATTCCCAACCGCATCAGGTCATTCACCTTGTTTCCAGCATCTGAAGTGACGCTCACGTGTCCCTGCATGCGCGCGGATTGCGGAGCTAGGGAGGGAAGCTCGGCTGAATTATCACGCTGGGGTGCGACCGGCGGCATCAGCGCTGTTGATCTCTCTGTCCCGAGGATCTTGTTGAGAGCATCAAGGCGGCCTGCCGTCGTCCCGCTTTGAGGCTTTCCGAATACGCTTTTCTCCAAGGCTTTGAGCCTGTCCTCGCTGGAGAGCGTTTTAGCCGACTTAGCGAACAGTGCCAGCTCCATTTGCTCGAGCCGGTCCGATTCGGAGCCGGCCGGCGCGGCCAGGGTGGGCACTGAAAGCGCCAGCAACCATGAAAGACACAGCGCTGGAATGCGACCAAAGTACTGCATGCGGATCCCTCTTCTCCTGTTGCCAGGATCTTTCCTTTGTGCTGCTGCTGGCGTCTACCTCGAGGAGCTGCGCGTAGTAAACTCTCTGACAGGAATCTAGGACCGGCGGGACTGCCAATAAGTTCCGAAATCAAGGGCCGATATGTTCAGCTTACTTGACAACGGGAGTTGCTAGCAAGTCGCTCCAGGATTGGTCCTGGTAGCTGAAGACCAGGGGCCCTGAGGAATGCCAGACCGGGAAACGCCAGATGAGCGAAATTCGGCAGCGGGACTTGTGGAGGTGCCGGCGCCATATGCTTTAGTGGCCGAGGTCACGCACCGCTGTCCGTTGCGTTGTCCCTATTGCTCGAATCCTCTGGAGTTGATCCGGCGCGGCCAGGAGCTGTGCACTGATGAGTGGCTGCGCGTGCTGTCCGAAGCACGGTCGCTTGGAGTTGTGCAGGTGAGTTTCTCCGGTGGCGAGCCGCTCATGAGAGAAGATCTGGAGATTCTGGTCAGCCGGGCAAGAGAGCTCGACTTTTACACAAATCTGATTACAAGCGGCGTTGGGCTCACTCAAGAGCGCATCGGGTCACTGGCGAGCCGTGGGCTTGATAGCGTTCAGCTCAGCCTGCAAGCTGCTGATCCCACTCTTGCCGATCGAATTGCCGGCCGCAAGTCGTACGAGGAGAAGCGACAGGCGGCAGAATTCATCAAAGCGGCCGATCTCCCGCTCAACATTAACGTGGTCCTCCATCGTCAGAATCTGGATGAGATAGAGCGCATCATTGACCTCTGCTTGTCCTGGGGCGCCGAGCGGTTGGAGCTGGCCAACACGCAATACTACGGCTGGGCTGTGGCGAACAGGGCCAGTTTACTTCCCAGCCGCCGGCAGCTGCTGACAGCCGAGGCGATCTGTAAGCGAAAGAGAGCGGTTATCGGGGAGAGGATGGAGATCATCTGGGTGGTGGCAGATTATTACGAGCGTATGCCCAAGCCATGTATGGGTGGCTGGGGACGCGTTCAGCTAACGATAACCCCGAACGGCTACGTGCTTCCCTGCCCGGCTGCGACTACCATTGCCAGCCTGGAGTTTGAGACGGTACGAGCGCACCATCTGAGCTGGATCTGGAGCGAATCACCCTCATTCAACTGCTTTCGGGGCTACGACTGGATGGAGGAGCCGTGCCGAAGTTGCGACCGCCGTTTTGAGGACTTCGGCGGCTGTCGCTGCCAGGCGTTTGCTCTCACCGGCGAGGCGGCGCGCCCAGATCCAGTCTGTCAGTGGGCACCGGACCGCAGCCTGATCGAAAGAGTTATCTCCTCGAGCAGCGAGATGAGCATCAATTCATCAGAGCAGGAAAGAGCCAAGCCGGCAAGCGCGCTTTCCTATCGCAAATATCCTGAAACTCTGGACCTGAACCTGAGGTAGAGCCGAAATCATGCCTTACACGATTGCACCAGTGACGGAATCACAGCTTGAAAGGGCGGTTGATATCTGGAGAATTGCTTTTGGCGCTGCCGAACGTGATCGCTTTCGGAAGTTCGCCAGGGAGTCGCTGTCGCTTTTCATCGGGGCGTTCCTGGATGGCGAGCTGCACGCAACCGCCGGCATCATCGACTTTCAAATTCACCTGGGTAAGCGCTGGCTGCCTTGTGGTGGCATTGCTGCGGTAGCGACCAACCCGCCCCATCGTCGCCGCCAACTGGTGAAGAAAATGCTCACCGAGTGCCTGAGGGTGCTTCATGAGAGGCGTGTGCCGCTGTCCACACTGTGGCCATTTTCCTATCCGTTTTACAGGCGCATGGGTTGGGCGGTGACTGACCTGCAATACAGCATCGAGGTCGACCCATCAAGCTTGCCGGACCAGGGCGATCCGGGCGGCTACAAGATGATCTCTCTGGATCAGTTCAGGGCGCTGATGCCCTTGCATGATCGTTGGGTTGAGCAAAACAATTTGAGCATCCGCAGAGATGAGCAGCGGTGGCAGCGTATGCTCAGCGATCCTGAATGCAGCTGGATTCTCTACGTGCATAACGATGGCTATATGTTGTGGAACATCAAGAAACCGACCGACAGGCTGCTGGCCATCAGCGAGTGGGCTTGCCTTTCGCAGTCGGCCTTCCTCGATGGGCTGTCCTTGCTGAGGCACATGCGAGATTTGCAGTTCGACCGTGTCCGGTGGAGATGCTGCGACATTGAGCCTTTTTTGGCCCTCGGGGTGCCGGATCCGAAGCCAACAATTCTAGTAAAGCCGGGGATGATGAGCCGTGTGGTTCACATCGACGCCTTTCGCGAGGCTTTACCAGTCAAGACAGGCAAACTTGTTGTGCGTGATCCGCTCGGAATAAGCGGTGATGCCCAGGCTCACAACGGATTGGATCCAGGAGGGCTTGTCCAGTTGGTCACAGGCTTTTGGAGAGAACCGCCAGTTGGCATGCCGGCCGACCTGAGCGCGGTCGCGGCCGATTTTGCCGCCTATTCGGCTGAGATGTATTAGCAATGCTTCATGCAGTAGATGATTCCAAATCATCCTCGAGAGGCTTGATGCGGCTCCAGATGCTTCGTCTTCCGATCATGCTTTGCTGAGACGACGATTCCTGCCGGCGGCGCATGATGAGGAGGCGGTTAAGTGCTGCTGCGTCCTGTGCGGTGAGGTGATCTTGCTCAGCCGGCAGCACCAGTTGAGCGCGATAGTTCCTAATCATCGTTCTGATCATGCTGTGACTCCTGCCGATTTCATTGTGGCTCTCCTGAGGCAGACCTGATCAGGTTCAAGTTTCAGAAAGCCCATATTTTGAGCTTACCCCCAGGATGCTCGAAAGTATCCAAGATTGCCAAGAGATCAGATAACTATTAGTTCACGTATGCCTGCCTCTGGAAAACCTGGCGGTTCAGCCGGGGGGCCAAGGCGACTACAGGAAAACGAGCCGGCTGGCCACAGCAGTGTTGGGGAAGGCTAGAATTGTCCAGGCATGTTGTCTGTGCGAAAGAGGCAGATGGAAGGCTGGATTCTAATATCATGTGAGAACCAAGTGGAGCTGCTTGAGCAAGTTCCAGCCATCGATACCGCTCAGGTAAGCTGGCGCTCAGATTCTCTGTATGACCTGCTGGTGCCCAAATCTCGGCAGCGGTACGATGGCCAACGCCGCAATTTTTTTGCCTACGCCGAGTGGCGGTATGGCCTCGAGGACAATGTCTTCTTCCACTGCCTGGAGGACCCACAGAGTTACCTGCAGCCCGGGCCAGTCGTCTCTTACCTGAGCAAGCTTCTGCAGCTACTCGAGGATGAGGATAATGAGTTTCCGTTTATCTATTCGATAGAGGACGCGGATGCGACCGGGAAAGTCTTGCTGCGGTCGTTCTTGCCATTGCGGGGCGTAAAACTTGAGGCCGGCTACGATCACTGCCTTGCCGATGTCGACGGAGTTTGGGAGGACCTCAGGGAGGCAGCGTTCTTTGAAGGGGTGGGCGGGGACGGGGGCAAGAGGCGCCTGCCGATCGCTAAGCGTACGGTGGCAGCCGTGTATTCCAATGAGTTTGCGGGCATGCTCCGGGTTGCTCGGACTGCCCAGGAATTTGGCGGGCGGCTGGTGCTCGTGGCCAGTCACCCGGCGGCCATCAGATTGGCCGGTTGAGGGTCGCCGACCGTTTTGATCACTCCAGGGAGGACGCACAGGCAGTGACGGAGAGGAAAGGGAGAAGAGCAGAGGGAGGCGACCAGGCGCATGCTGGCGGATCTGAGCACGAGGCTCTCACCCCGGAGCAGGAGCGGCTGAGAAGTTACCTACAGACGGTGGAGGGTGTGCCCATTCCCTCGGCTGGTGAGGAGGAGGAGCTTGTCCAGAAGATAGAGCTTTTTGGTCAGGAAGGATTTCTAGCCAGGAGGCGGCTCGCGCAAGGATACTTTCGCCTGGTTGTAAGTCTGGCAGCAAAGCGCCTGGGACGTCAGGTTCGTTACCTTGATCTGATTGAAGCCGGAAACCAGGCGCTGACAAGCGCTGTCGAAAGATATGACTACAACAGCGGTGTCAAGTTCGCTGACTACGCTACCTGGATGATTGAGTCTGCTCTCGAATTGGTGGGCAGTGAAGAGCAGGGCGTCCAGCCCGCTTCCGGACCCCGGCAAGACATAATTGACGAGCTCAGGGAGATCTGCGACCACCTGAGCGAGGAGAAAGGCCGCGAGCCGACCGAGCGCGAGATAGCCCGGGCCATGGGTATAGAGGTTGATGAGCTACGGCAGCTACTGGACCAAGATCTGAGTTGACGACAAGCATCTACTGGGTTTTCTTGGAGAGGTGCTCATCTATGAAGCTGAGCGCACCTTTCATGGCCAGATCGCTTACCTTCGTGTCCTCAAAGGTGTAGTGATCACCATCGGGGATGGACAGAAACTTCTTGTCCCGGGTGGCCAGACGCTCATAGACACGGGTCGAGCCAATCGGTCTGGACTCACCGTCCTGCTCTCCGTGCACGATTAGAACAGGCGTGTCTTTGATCTGGCGGGCCATGTTTTTTGTCTTGTACATGTAAAACTGGCATGCCATCAGCTCTCTTGGCGTTAAGTCGAGGCGGACTTTTTCGTCGCTCTGTAGCGCTTCTCTCAGCTCGGCTTTTGGTGTGGCAACTTGCATCAGCTCCTCGCTCATGCCGGAATCCTTATTGACGCGAGCCGTCATCAAGTGCCCTGTTACCTTGATGTAGTTGCTGGCCGTGTTGAAATGCTCCCCGCCAGGAGCGGCCGAGATTGTTCCCTGGATTAAGTCAGGGAATTTGGCGGCCGCCTCCAGCGCCAGCGCTCCGCCCATGGCCTCCCCGAGAACGAAAACCGGGATGTTCGGGTGAAGCTTGTGCAGGATCTCAACAGAGCCTTTAACATCAGCTAGCGTCTTGCTAAGGTCCATTTTGGCATCAGCCTCTTTTGCCTCTTGCCAGTCGCCAAATCCGCGCAGATCTATGGCGTAGACCGCTACGCCCTCTCTGGACATGCGCTGGCCGAGATCATCGAAGACCCCTTTGTAGAGCCCCAGCTCATGCAGACAAAGGAGTGCCGCTCTCGGTTCTGCTGACGGCTTCCAGTACAACGCTGGCGGATTGCCCGGCACAAGACCGACCTGGACAGCCTTTGTCGGCCTGGCCTTGCGCTTGCCTTGGCTTGTCGTCGCGGCATCACCCGGCTTCTTCTTGTGGAAAAACCACCAGGCGCAGGCAGGCGACTGGCCGGAGGCACCGGCAATCGCCGCTATCAGGGTAATGGCCAGGAAGCAGCGTAAGCTGCGCCTGAGCGATGGATAACCGTGAAAATTGCCTTGTAGTTCAGCCATCACACTTCCCTCTTTTCCCTGGAACGATCTCTCATTATCTCCGGTTTAACGCCTGCGGCAATCAGGCTTTTCGGTCAGTGAGGCTTTGTGGGCCGGGCTTGAGGTTTGATGCTCTTGGATTCGATCGCTGCCTGAGCCGGCCTTGGACTGACCACAATTCCTTTAGCCTTCTCTGGAGGACTTTCACTGAGCCCGGGCCGGGGGCTCGTTGGAGTAGCCGCCAGTACTACGTCCTCTCCCTGCCAGTATTGCTTGATCAAAATTGGTGTCTGCAGCTTGGCTCGATCGCGGAGTACCTCCTCCTCCACGCGCTCTCGCATGTAGTCGTAAGCCTCGCTGAGCTTGGTCTGATTGCCGTTGTGCCTGAGTCCCTCGATAAGCCGGCGCGTGAAGACGCCGTTGGCGTAGTTTTTCGATTCCCAGGACACCTGGTCGGCTTGGCTGGAGGCTACGACCAGTTGCCCATTGCCCACGGCAAGTTTGCCCACATCGAATCCTCCTTCGCGCTTCAGCCCTTTCTCCGATGAGGCAACAGCACCCCCGTGGCAGACGTCCAGAATCAAGATCACCCGGTCACAGTAGACCAGATCCTTAATTCCGGCTGTCAGCCACTGCATGGGCAGTCCGGCCAGCACCAGGTTTTCCAGGTTGGCGTCATAAGGGACGATGAAGTTAGTGTCGCCCACTTCACGCTTGGCTGCGCTGCCGTGGCTTGAAATGTAAAGGACGACCAGGTCATCGCGGTTGGCAAGCCGTCTCAACCACTTCTCACCCAGGTAAGCGACTATGTTTTCGCGGGTTGCCTCTTTGTCGGTCAGCAGTTTGACATGGTCGGGCTGAAAATGGGCCTCGGAGAGCAGGTAATTGCGAAAATCGGTGGCGTCCTTGGCTGCGTACTTCAAATTAATCGAAGGATCCTTGAAGCTGCTGATGCCGACCACAAGCGCCCATTTGTCTTTGATCGGACGGCAGAAAGCCGGTGTCGGAAAGGTTGTCGGCACTCCCAGTGCATGCGTCTCGCTTTGAGCGGGGGCGCCAGGCAGCCTCTCTTTGATGAGCAGCGCTTGCTTTTGCAGCGGCAAGGCAGCGGATTCCTTGCCGGCCGCCTTGAGCAGCTTAGCTAGATTTTCCAGGTCGCTTGCCACCGCTGGATCATCGTTGCCCAGGAGCTTCTCATCCCTGGCCAGCAACTGACGGTACATCTCCTCAGACTGTGCGTACTTTTGCTGGGCAAGGTAAATTCTGCCCAGGTCGCTGAGATTCGTGGCCACATCCGGGTGATCCGGACCAAACGCCTCCTCCTCTATTTGCAGCGAGCGGATCAGGAGCGGCTCTGCCTGCGCGTACTTGCCTTGAGCTTCAAAGATGTCGGACAGGTTGCTGAGGTTTTGGGCGACAAGCGGGTGCTTAGCCCCGAGAGCCTTTTCCCTGATCGCCAGGCCGCGCTGCAAGAGCGGTTCAGCTTCCGCAAAGCGGTCCTGGTTTCGGTAAAGCCAGGCTAGATTGTTCAGGCAGGCAGCCGTGTCCGGGTGATCCGGGCCGAGCGCCTTCTCGACAATGGCCAGAGATCGCTTATAAAGCGGCTCAGCGTCCGTGTAGCGTCCTTGACTCACATACAAGAGGGCCAGATCGTTCAGGCTCTTGGCCAGATTGACATGCTCCGGCCCATATGCCTGTTCATTGATGGACAGAGCTCGCTTGTAGAGCGGTTCCGCCCGCTCGTATTCAAATTGCTCCGTGTAAATCAGCGCCAGCCGGCTCAGGCTCTCGGCCACTTTTGGGCTTTGCCCACCAAGCGCTTTCTCTCTGAGGGACAGGGCACGCTCGAGTAGCGGCCGAGCCTCCGCGTATTTTTCTTCATACTCGTAGAGACTTGCCAGCCTGTTCAGGTTTTCGGCCAGATCGGGATGATTTGAGCCGCGAGCCTTTTCCATGATCGCCAGCGCGCGCTTGAGCATGGGCTCAGCCTCGGCCGGTTTGTCCTGTTGGACATAGAGCTTGCCAAGGTTGCTCAGGCTCTGGGCGACATCTGTGTGATCCGGACCGAGCGCCTTCTCCCTAATGTCCAAAGCTTTCCTGTACAACGGCTCTGCCTCAGCATAGCGGCCTTTAAGGTCATAGAATTGGGCAAGATTGTCCAGGCTGGCTGCCAGCACCTTTTCGTTGCCAGCCGGCTGTTTCTCATATATAGATAGAGAGCGCTTCAATAGCGGTTCCACCTGGTCATACCGGCCCAGATTCTGGTTGAGTACCGCCAGATTGTTGAGAACGGAAGCCGTTTTGGGATTGTCCTGACCAAGCACTTTGTCCCAGATGGAGATTGCCCGCTGGTAGAGCGGCTCTGCCTCCGCATACTTGCCCTGGTGGGAGTAAAGGAGCGCCAGGTTGTTGGCATCGGTGGCCACGTCGCTGTGTTTGCTGCCCTGAGATTTCTCGTCCATGTCAAGCGCTCGCTTATAAAGTGGCTCGGCAGCGGCGTATTTACCTTGCTCGTGATAGAGAGCCGCCAGCTTCTTGATGGTGTCAGCCAGGCGGGAATCCCTCGGTCCAAACGACTCGGCGTCTTTCAAGGCAGCCGTGTACTGTTTTTCTGCTTCCAGGTAGTTGCCCCGCTCGGCGGCAGATTGACCGGCATCCATGAGCGTCTTCCACACAGTGTCCTGGGCTAAATCAGCAGGCGAGAGGGCGATCAGGCATGACAAGGTCATGACGATGTAGCGGACCATCAGTCTCATGGCTTTCTTGACCTTTCCGGTGCTTATCCGATGGCGGCTGCCGGGTGGTGGCGTTTTCTGGCAGGTCTCGGATCCTGCCATCCTTCCACTATGGTTTAGCATATTTTTGGCGGTGCTGCTCAGATGTTAAAGTGATGTCGGAGCTCTGTGCCGAAAGATTGGTCGCTTGATGCGTGGTGACGCCGCCCCGCAGATCCTGCAGACGGAGAAGATGGCGATGATATTGCAGGGCCTGCAAATAGCGACGATACCGCCTGCGGTGCGCACCTGATCGCGAATCAGTCTAATCCACCGGTGGCAAAGTCCGGACCGCTGTCCGTGTCGGACATATTCCAGCGCAGAAGCTCACGGCGCCACTCGAGGTCAGCCTGAGCCTCTTTGATCAAACTGGCCAATCCCTGGTAGTCGGCGAAGGACAGGTCGACGGCGACACCAAGATCGAAGGTGAGCTTAACGCGCTCGTAACTTGGCGTGCAGGCCATGCAAACCATGTGCTCGGGGCCGCAGATCTCAAAAATCAGATTTTCGTCACACTGGAGCGGATCTTTCTGCCAGTTGAGGTAGTCCAGGAACTCCTCATCTTCCAGGCTTTGCTGTATGAGCAAGACAAGGGCCTGATACTGGGTCTGGTTGACATAGATGGTGATCTCCTGGCGCCTGAGATCGAGCGCGACTTCACCGTTTTCTTTGTCCAGGTATAGATCCGCATAGGCATTAGCAAAGCTTATTTGATACGCAGTGCTGGTTTTCATGGAGCTGAAGTCCTTCTCTCTGGTTGGATGAGTATCTGCTTGACCGACACCGGTTGAGGCAGGGAAATCGCGCCCGGTCAGCTAAGCCAACCGGCAACGTCTCTGGCGTGGTAAGTAATGATGATGTCTGCACCGGCACGGACGATGCCTGTCAAACACTCGAGCACCACCCTTCTCTCATCAATCCAACCGTTAGCCGCGGCCGCCTTGACCATTGAATACTCTCCTGAAACATTATATGCCGCGATCGGCAGGTTCGTAATCGCCCTGGCCTGGCTGATCAAGTCGAGGTAGGGCAGGGCCGGCTTGACCATGACCACGTCCGCCCCTTCATCAATATCCAGCTCGATTTCGCGGAGCGCCTCCCGCCCGTTGGCGGGGTCCATCTGATAGGTCGTTCGATCGCCAAACTGGGGCGCCGACTGCGCTGCCTCTCGGAACGGGCCGTAAAGCGCCGAGGCAAATTTGGCGCTATATGCCATGATTGGAATGTGATCGAAGCCGTTTAAGTCCAGGGCCTCACGAATTGCTGCTACCCGCCCGTCCATCATATCCGAGGGGGCGATCATGTCGGCTCCCGCCTCAGCCTGTGACACGGCTGTCTTGGCCAGGATGCTCAGGCTCGGATCGTTCAGGACGCGCCCATCGGCGACAATGCCACAGTGACCGTGGTCCATGTATTCACACAGACAGGTGTCAGCAATCACGATCAGCTCTGGAAATTCACGCTTGATGGCCCGTGTAGCCTGCTGGACAATACCATCACCGGTCCAGGCCCCGCTTGCCTGATTATCCTTGCTCTGTGGGATGCCGAACAGGAGAATGGCCGTCAGCCCGGCCGCAGCCACCTGCTCTACCTCCTGGAGGAGCTGGTCCACGCTCTGCTGATGAATTCCCGGCATGGCCTTGATGGGAATCTTGATATTGGTGCCTTCAACCACGAACAACGGGTAGATCAACTTGTCGGTGCGCAAGTGGTTCTCCCGAATGAGCGAGCGCACGAGGGCTGAGGAGCGCAGACGGCGCATGCGCACCTTTGGGTAGGCTGAAGCAGCCTGGGGCGGGCTCTTCGGGGTCACCGTAAACATTGCCTTTATTCTCCTGCTTTGTCCGCGCCGGCTTGAGTGCCGGAAATTTCCAGGCGGCAAGCGAGCCAGGCTGGATCAGAAGATCGAGTGCTTGACTGCGTGAAAGAACCCACCAGGTCGCGTCCTGTTCTGGTTACCCAATAAATATATCTCCGGAAAGCAGGTCGGCACCCGTGGCTCCTTGGAATCTGGCACAGAATTAATGCAGCGTACTCAGGCGGCCGGCAGGCTCAATCATCGTCAGCCGCCCTGGCATGCCTGGCTCAGAGCTTCGCTGTCTCCGGCAGGCCGCTTGGATTCTTCCCCGCATGCTGCACCAGGGCCTGGACGAGCCCGTCAATTGTGTATTGCTCGGCTTCAATGTCTACCTTGTTGAGAACCTTACGGGTGGCCGCTGCAGTTTCCGGTCCGATCGTGGCGACCCGAACGTTGGCGAGCAGCTCTGCCAGAGTAACGAGCAGCGCACCCTGCTTCCCTGCCGCTCGCTTCAAGCCCAGCTCGAGAAGGCTGGCAAAGTTCCTGGCGCTTTGCGCGCTGGCTAATGTGATCACATCGATGCGACGCTCTCTGATCATCTGGAAAAGCAGACCGGCGACCGCCTCCTTGTCCTCAGGCTCTGAGGTCTTGTAAGAAGGAACTACATCAACCTGGGCGCCGGCCTCCTGCAGTTTGTCGACAACAAGCTGGCGACCAACGTTGGTGCGTGGCCACAAGATCTTTACGCCAGATAGAGTCGGATAGCCTGGAAATTCGTTCACGAGCACCTCTCCGACGAACTGAGAAGGGCAGAAAGTCGGCTGGAGACCACAGAGCGACATGGCCTCCGCGGTTGCTGGCCCGATTGCCGCAAGGCGGAGCGATTGGAGATCTTCAATCTTCTTGCCAGCATAGCCGAGGCGGGCCAGGCAGGATTCGACCGAGTTCACGCTGGCGAAGATGACCCAATCGTATTCTTCTAGATGCCTCAGCGCTGCATCGAGCGGCTGCCAGGAGTCTGGCGGTCCGATGCGGATTACCGGCACCTCGATAACTTCTGCGCCGACCTCGGTTAACCTGGACGAGAGTTGATCTGCTTGCTGGCGAGCGCGTGTGACCAGAACGCGTATGTCTCGAAGTGGTGCTGTTTCATTCATGGCCAAATCTCAGGGCGGTGATACCATATGTGATGCCAATACCTTGAGCTGCTGGAGGACCTCCCCGGCACCCATGTCCATGAGTTGCCCTGCCAGGTTTATGCCCAACCGGACGGCCTCTCCTAACGGTGCTTCCATGGAGGCGCGAAATGCCTTCGAGCCATCCACGGCGCAAACGCAGCCGGTCAGGCTCAGTGTGCCCTGGGCGGTAATCGTAGCCAGCGCCCCAACAGGAACCGAGCAGCCCCCGCCAAGCTCCCCGAGGAACGATCTCTCGGCGGTAACCTGCGCCCGCACGAGATGATCGTCGATCTGCTCGAGAAGTCGCCGGATCAACCTATCATCACTCCGGCACTCGACAGCCAGTGCGCCTTGTCCAACGGCAGGCGTGATCACTGCCGTGTCCAGATACTCAGTTACGCGGTCGGTGGCGCCGAGCCTGATCAGCCCTGCGGCCGCTAAGACCATGGCATCACAGTGACCCTGGTCCTGCTTTTGCAAGCGCGTGGGAATGTTGCCGCGAATGTCGACGAAGGTCAAATCCTGGCGGACAAAGCGAAGTTGGGCGGTGCGCCGCCTGCTGGAGGTGGCTACCCGAGCTCCTGGAGGCAAGTCTGCAAAAGCGACGTGATTATGGCTGACCAGCACATCACGTGGATCCTCGCGGTCAAGCACGGCTGCAAGGGCAAGCGCTGGAGCAAGATCTGTGGGCAGATCCTTGAGGCTATGCACGACCAGGTCGACCTCCTCGCGCAACAGCGCCTCCTCGAGCTCCTTAACAAATACCCCGCTTGTTCCCACCTCAGCGATAGGTCTGTTCAGGACTCTGTCACCACTGGTGGTGACAGTTGCTATCTCGCACTGCAGATTCGGATAGCACTTGATCAGGCTGGCAATGGTCCTGTCCGTCTGGAGCCTGGCTAGCTTGCTGTCCCGGGTGCCTATTCGTATTATCTGTCGCTCTTGGTCTGTCACGTTGGTTTGCGCGACTCAATTTCCGCGCTTTACAGAGGCAAGTCCGTCCGACAAGGTGCCTGGGTTCCTGGAACCTGTCGGGAGCGGGCTGCTCGATCTTCCCTGGCTGGCCCCCTGCCCTCGCGTTCCCTCCTGGCGCTGCCGGGGTCTTCTCTCCTCCCCTGCAGATAGAGCTTCCAAATTGAATAGCGTCCTCAAGGCCTCCGCTTGTTGGCGCAGGATCTCATAGTCGCGAGTGGCCTTCAGCTGGACAGTGGGGTGGTGCAGGATCTGATTGACGATTGCCCTGCTAATCTCTTCTAGCTGCTGTCGCGCCGCCTCCGGCCCCTGCATAGAGCTGCTGGCCTGACTCTTTTCCATCTGCTCCAGGCGAATCGCTTCAATCTTCTGTCGCAGCTCAGCAATGGTGGGCACCACCAATAGTGACCGTTCCCAGGTATGGAAGGCATCCAGAGCCTCGAAGATCAGCTCTTCAGCCTCGCTAAGCAGGGACTCCCTTTCAGCCAGGTTTCTGTTCACTATCGCCGAGAGATCGTCAGCATTGTACAGCTCAACGCCAGGCAGCTCAGCAAGGCGCGGATCGATGTTTCTCGGTACCGAGATGTCGACGAGGACACGCCTTCCGCCTTCCACTTGCGTTGCGAACTTGTCCGGCTCAAGCAGGTATTCAGCAGCGCTTGTAGAAACGACAACCGCGTCAACTGTGGCCGCCAACTTGTAACGGTCTTCAAAGCTGAAGCCGGTCTTCAGCCTCCCCCGGTTCGGCAGGTTGTTCTCCAGAAACCTGCTGATACGGGCCAAGCCCCTGTTAATCAAGATGATTGGGCCGCTGCCCGCTTCGCTGAGCAGGTGCTTGACCAAAAGCCGGGCCATCTTGCCGGCACCAATGACCAGGATAGATCGATCTTTCAGCGGTTCCAACCGCCCTCGGAGGAGCTCGACGGCCGCAGAACTGATGGACACGGCCCGCCGCCCAAGCGATGTCTCGGAGCGCACGCGCTTGCCGCAGCCAAGAGCAAGCTTGAAGAGCTGGTCAAGCAACGTCCCGGCTGTTCCTGTGGTCTGGGCGGCTTGCAGGGCCTCTTTGACCTGAGCCATAATTTGACCCTCGCCCAACACCATGCTATCCAGGCCGCTGGCCACACGGAAGAGGTGAAGCGCTGCATCTTCGCGCAGCAATTTAAAATTGGGTTTGAGCGCCTCATGATCTGCAATTGTCTGGGTGGCCAGGAAGAATGACTCAATCTCCTTGAGTCCTGCCTGCACATCCGAGACGACGGCGTAAACCTCTGTGCGATTGCAAGTTGACAAAACCACCGCTTCTCTGATGTGAGGCATTTGCGCCAGTGCCCGGAGCGCATGACCAAGGCAGGATGACGGGATGGTAACGCGCTCACGGATGGCGATCGGAGCGGAATGATAGTTGAGTCCACAAACAACCAGGTGGTTCATGACAAGGGATTCCTGAGACCACCTCTTGACTTTGCCTGTAACTGATTTTGCATCATAGCTGCAAATTATAGCGATGGCCGGTCAGATTTTGGACTGCGAGCATCGGTACAGTAAATAATCTGTAGTCTGTCCTCAGGCGCCGGTTTACTTCTGATACTGGCCAATTGCCACCGCGGCCAGCCCTTCGGAGAATGGGTTGGCTAGCCCAAACTGTGCCTTGATCGCCAGCTTGCCGCTCTTATCCGCATAACCCCATTGACCTGAGGGAAACTCTCCGACCCGCACGCAGGCAAGTCCTTCGGAGAAGTTGCCGCATTTGTAAAACTGGGGTGAGATTACCGTTTTGCCTTCCTTATTGATATAGCCCCAGTTCCACATGTTTTCGGCGTAACCTCCCTGGGCGGGGATGACCCAGGCGCGATTGCGGACGATCACGGCTAT
>Ga0066388_100000118_pt1 | contig 27437 bp, 21 predicted proteins | sample PanSoiMetaGPlot6_FD_64539 | JGI IMG/M metagenome (GOLD analysis project Ga0066388, IMG submission 64539) | Tropical forest soil microbial communities from Panama analyzed to predict greenhouse gas emissions - Panama Soil - Plot 6 (Hybrid Assembly) | ecosystem: Environmental > Terrestrial >...
GGCGGGTTGCATTTGGGCATTGGATAGGCTGTTATGGGTCCTGCGGATTTGGAAGTAGCCGTTCGGAGTACTCAATAGTGGGGGTCGACAGCCGAAGCAACTGGTCGGCCGTTCTCAGACGCCCGTCATCTCTTTATCTCCTTAATCAGGCGCAGCTTGTTGTGCCTAAATCCCAGGTTTCTGTACAGCTCCACAGCGGCTGAGTTGCTACTGAGAACCTCAATGTAGATTGCCTGAGGGTTGTGGGCAAGGAGAAAACTCTCGGCCCGTTCCATCAGCGCTTTGCCGATGCCCAGACCGCGATATTGCGGAAGCACCACCAGCTCGCCGATATATCCGCAGCAGGTAAAGTCTGATTCCAGCGGGTCCTCCGGTCCGTCGCACCATGAGCTTACGAAGCCAGCAATGGTGTCGCCTACGAGCGAGACCGTCAGTGATCCTGATTTGTCCTGAATTTTCTGGAGTAATCGACGCAGATACGACGCGGCCATCTGCTCGCCAGTGGTCAGGCACGGCTCAAGCCGTCTCTCGAAGTTCTGTAGCTCGACGACGCATAGCTCGACCTGTTGGCGATCGTCAGGGCGGTACTCCCGAAAGGTGCAGTTGGGTTCAGACACCGGATCTTTGCGCCCCCACCAAAAGAAGTCCAGTTTAACCTCAACCGGCTCTTTCTGGCGCTCATGGTACCTCTTACCTCCAAGCCGGGACCGGGACAGTCGGAAGCGGCTGGGTTTCCCTAAGGGGCGGCGAGATCGCTTCCCTGGTCAGTGAGATTGGCGAGAGCTGTTCCAGTTAACCCGGTCATGATAGAATGCAAGTATGTACTTGCATGCTTGAGTCGGGGGATCCAGTCAGTTTTTGGGAAGGCACAAAGGCCCAATCAAAGCACAAAGGCCCAATCAAAGCACAAAGGCCAACCGCCGCCAAAGTTCTAGGAAGCAAGCCTGCACTGTAAGCACCGGTGCCAGCATAAGAGGCTCACAGATGGCATCCCTGCTAAACGGAAAGTCGCTCAGGCGACCGGGAGTAATAATCTCGGTTCTTCTGGCCCCGCTGTTGTTGTGGGCTGCCTGGGACCGGCTCCTGGATCTTAAGAATCGCCCGATTACTGTCACCGGGACGATTCAGGCTAAGGAGATTCCGGTTGGCTCTAAAGTTGGCGGTCGGCTTGCCCGGGTTCTGGTCCAGGAGGGCCAGATGGTTACCAGGGGACAGGTGCTGGTGGAGTTTGAGGAGCCAGAGCTGGAAGCCAAGAAACAGCAGCTGGAAGCCACGATTGCTGAATACAAGGATCAGCTTCTGGAGTTGCGGAACGGACCCAGGCAGGCGGAGATTGAGCGGGCCAGAGCCGCCGCTGGACAGGCGCTGGCAAACTTTCAGATGCTCGAGAGAGGCTATCGCTCCGAGGAGATATCGAAGGCGAAGGCGCAACGCATGGAGGCGGAGCGCAACCTGTCTTTGCTCGAGACCGGTTACCGGCCCGAGGAGGTGGCGCAGGCGAAGGATTCGATGGACCAGGCAAGAGTCCAGCACGAATGGGCTATCCGAGATTGGCACCGCTACCAGGATCTGGCCGAGGTGGGTGCCGTATCTAAGCGGGAGGCTGAAGATTTAAAAACGAAGATGGATGCGGCACACGAGGCCTATGAGGCGGCGGCAGAGAATTACAAAAAGATGCGAGCTGGACCGCGAGTAGATGAGATCAGGGCAGCCAGAGCACGACTTAGCTTTGCCAGACATCAGGAGGAGATGATGTTGCGCGGCCCCCGCAAGGAGGAGATAGAGGTGGCGCGCCAACAGTATCTCCAGTCGCAGGCTGCGCTCAAGCTTCTTGAGCAGGGCACGCGCTTCGAGCAGATTGCCAGGGCGGAAGACCAGCTGCGCCATGCCCAGGCCAATCTGGCAGAGCTTGACTCGCAGCTCAAGGAAAGGGAGGTGGCGTCCCCGGCCGATGCAGAGGTCAGCGTCATGGATCTGCATGCCGGCGAGATTGTCCCGGCTAACAACACTGTTGCCACGCTGACCAGGCTGGATATGGTCTGGACCCGCGTTTACCTGCCGGAGCGGGAACTCTCGAGGGTGCGGATCGGACAGGAAGTGACGGTCAAGGTGGATGCATACCCGAACAGGAAGTTCCCTGGAAAGATTGTCCAGATTCCCGGGGTGGCTGAGTTTACGCCGCGCAACGTGCAGACTCCTGAGGAGCGCTCAGCGCAGGTCTTCGGGCTCAAGGTGAACATAGACAACAAAGATCTATTGTTGCGCGGCGGTATGAATGCCGATGTCATCCTGCCTCCGGTTGAGGGTCCATGGGCGCGATTGGCGAGGGGCTTCCAATGACTCAGGCCATAGTGCTAGACAATCTGAGCAAGAAGTACGGGCAGCAGCTTGTTGTCGATCGCCTCTCGTTCTCCGTTCAGCAAGGTGAGATCTTCGGCTTTCTGGGCCCGAACGGTTCTGGCAAGACAACCACAATCAAGATGTTGTGTGGACTCGTGGCCCCAACGGCGGGCACGGCAGGGGTGAATGGTTTTGATGTGATTAAACAGCCAGACGAGATTCGTCGTAGCATCGGTTATATGTCGCAACAGTTCAGCCTGTACCGGTCGCTGAGCGTAGCGCAAAACCTGGACTTCTATTCCGGGGTTTTTGGTTTGCACGGGGAAAGGGCGAGGCGGCGCAAGCAGGATGTTCTTGAGATTACCGGACTCAAGGGCCAGGAGAACAAGAAGGCAGCAAGCCTGTCTGGAGGATGGAAGCAGCGCCTTGCTCTTGCTTGCGCCATTGTCCATGAGCCACCAATAGTGTTTCTAGACGAGCCCACTGCCGGGATTGATCCGGTGGCCCGCAGGGCCCTCTGGGATCTGCTCTTCTCGCTTGCCACGACCGGCATCACCTTCTTCGTCACCACACACTATATGGATGAGGCGGAGCGCTGCAACACAGTTGGCTACATTTATCTGGGCAATCTTATCGCGCTCGGCCAGGTAGATGAGCTGCGCCGGCTGCCCGCCGTGACCAGCGTTCGGATCAAGCGACTGGAGGTCTCGTGCCTGGAGATCATGCCGACCTTCCAGTACTTCCGCTCGTTGCCCAACGTCCAGGATGTGACGATATTTGGTCGCACCCTTCACGTCACCGTGCCCGCTGAGGTAACCATAGAGGAGATTCGAGCGGATCTGGCCGGGACGCGGTTTCAGGTGGCAGAGATTCGTGAAATCAGTCCTTCTCTGGAGGACGTCTTCGTTACCCTTACGGAGCAGGAGGAGGCCAGGGTTCTGGTTGGTAAGCCCTAGCCTGGCGGCAGCCTGGTTCTGGCGGGACAATCTGTGCAAGCGATGGACAATCCTGAGAGGCAGCAATATGTGGCGACGATTCGTTGATTGGCTCAACAAAACCTTCTGGGGCTGCCGAGAGGTGATGGTGAAAGAGTGGATTGAGATTCTGGACGACAAGTTCACGCTGGCGGTGATTCTCTTGATCCCCGTCTTTCAGATGACAATCTATGGATTTGGGGTTAGCTTCGAGGTTCACGATATCGATACCGTCCTGCTTGATCAGGATTGCCGCCCCCAGTCAGAGATCCTTCTGGATCAACTTCTCTCCACCAACTACTTTCGGATCAAGAGGCGCCTCACTTCCCGGGAGGCTGTTGTCGGTGAGATCGTCTCGGGGCGAGCGCGGGTTGGCATAATCATTCCCCCGAACTTTTCCGACCGTATCCAGAAGAAGATCCCGGCTCAAGTGCAGATCCTCATCGACGGCTCCGACTCCACCGTCGCCAACGCAGTGCAGACCGCATGCATCGCTGTTGGTCAAAACAGGTCCATACAGATTCTCACTCAGTCTACTCGCACCGGTGCAATCCGGTCACCGATCGAGATGAGACCACGGATGCTTTTCAATCCCGATGTACGGACAACAAATTTCATACTGCCTGGACTGGTCGGCTTTATGGCTCAGACGATTACGCTGTTCTTAACGGTCAACTCCGTTGTCCGAGAGCGAGAGGCAGGAACGCTCGAACAACTGCTGGTGACTCCAGTCAGGCCGCTTGGGCTGATGATTGGCAAACTTATCCCCTATGGAGCGATTGGATTTGTCGGAACCAACCTTCTGCTGGCGGCCATGTACCTGATTTTTCACGTTCCCATCAATGGCAGCCTCCTTCTGCTTGAGGCATGCATCTTTATTTTTGTGTTTGTTGCTCTTTCAATCGGCATTCTGATCTCGACTGCCTCCACAAATCAGGCACAAGCGATGCATCTGGCGTCGTTTGTGATTATCCCTTCAGTGCTGCTCTCCGGCTTCATATTCCCCAGGGAATCGATGCCAGCGCTCCTCAACTGGCTGGGATACTTGATGCCGCTTACCTATTTCCTGCAGATTCAGCGAGGCATTGTTTTGCGTGGTGCCGGCTTTCAAGACCTCTGGCAGTGGATCTTGCCTCTCACGGTTTTTGGTTTCTTGCTTATCTTTTTCAGCGTCAAGCGCTTCAGGACAACGGTGGGCTAGCCATGGTCACGAGAATCGAGGACACAAGAGATCGGATTACCGCGGCGGCGCTGGACGTGTTTTCTACCAAGGGCTTCGCCAGTGCTACGACGCGTGAAATTGCCACCGAAGCCGGTGTTAACGAGGTTACTCTGTTTCGGCACTTTGGCAGCAAAGAGAATCTGTTGACGGCGGTTATCGAGCGCCATTCAGTCCTGCCCGTGATCAAGGAGACATTGCAGCACGAGCTTACCGGCGATTACCGAGCCGACTTGAAGACAATTGCAAATCATCTGCTTGACGTTTGGGATCAGCGCAAGCAGCTGATCAGAATCATGATCATGGAGGCCCATCAACACCCGGAGGAGGTGGCCCTGCTCACACGTGTTCCGCAGCGCCTGCGCGACTACCTGACTGAGTACTTCGAGGAGCTTGCCGCGCAGGGAGTGGTTAAGGAGCTGCACTTTCCAGCTACAGCGCAAGCCTTTGTAAGCGGGTTATTTTCCTACTTTTTGATGAGCAACACCTTTGGAGCCGACTTTCATCCGTACTCCACCGAGGAGTATGTCGATAACTTTATTGCCATCTTTATCGCTGGAACAGCAGCTGGTTGACCGGCACTGGAGTATGCCAGCCAAAGGCTTGCCGGCAGAGGCCGGGTGGCAAACCCCAGGGTTATCCTGTTTAATCTATCTTCATATTAGGGTTAGCCACAGGTCTGTCCCGGGAAGCTTATTATTGGCGGCTTAGCCCTGGCGGAGATCAGCGGCGAGGCGTGCGTACTAATAGAGGTGGAGGAGGTCCTAAACGATGGCAAAAATGCAATTCACAATCAAATCAGCGTCACGAGACCGTGTCGCAAGCTTTAGGATCTCCGGATAACAGAAGGTGTAAGGGCGACCGACCCCGGTAAATCGCCGGTGGTGTTCAGGGTCGGCCCATGAATAGACCCGGGCTAGCCTGATCTTGCGACAGGGATGGCCGAGCGTTGGGCGTAGCCAGGGGACCGCACCTGTAAAGGGAATCCTTAGGCTCAGCGCGTCTGCCCAGCCCTGAGCCAGGGCGCACCCAAACCATATCCGGAACCCCATTCAGCTCAAGACAACGGCAGTTCAAAAAGAGGATCGGAGTTGGCGTCTTATGGACATTTCGAAACATCATGGTTCCAATAGCTACTGTACCAGCCAAGACAGTTCGTCTTGGACTGCTTCGCAGTCCTTGCAAGGTAGCGCTCCAGCAGCTAGCTTGGGGGTGGATCTGGAGGAGGTGGATGCCGAATACTGCATGCATGACCATTTCCTTAAGGCCCTGGCCGGGGTCATTCGGCAGCGGCGACTGTCTCTCCAAATCACCCAACAGACATTGGCCGAGGCCACAGGACTTGATCGTAGTTACCTAATTAGCATCGAGCACGGCAAACGCAATCCATCGATTACAAAGCTTGCCCAGATCGCTAAGAGCCTAAAATTGTCGACAGCGGAGCTGGTCGGCATGGCGGAGTGGGCAATTGACCATCGCGATTGAGTGGCTGCCCTGCTCCAGCCAGGTACCACACTCTCTTCTCCGTGCTGCTCACTCCCAGGGCTCTGGTCCAAAGATGGTGCCACCGCTCAGTCACTATCGTCTGACTTGCGGGCCTTTAAGGGGGTCGCTACCGCGTGAAGCAGGTCCAGATACAGCCTGCGTTCATCGGGGTCCAGGAACGCGGACAAAAAGGAGTTCTCGGCAAGTGAGAGGATGTCTGATCGCGTCAGGCTGAGTGCATCAGAGACCGAAAGGTAGTTGTCTTCCACGTAACCACCGAAGTAAGCAGGATCGTCAGAGTTAATGGTGGCACGAATTCCCAGGTCCAACATTTCTTTCAAGTTATGGTCGTGGAGCTTGTCAAAGACCCGCAGCTTGACGTTGGATAGCGGGCAAACGGTGAGCGGTACCTGATTATCGACGAGATGCCGCACAAGGCGCGAATCTTCCAGACTGCGAACTCCGTGATCTATTCGCGATACCTGAAGCACATCTAGGGCCTCCCAGATGTATTCAGGCGGGCCCTCCTCCCCGGCGTGCGCCACCGTGAGGTAGCCCTCGGCCCTTGCCCGGGCGAACACATTGCTGAACTTGGCGGGCGGGTTGCCCCGCTCCGCTGAGTCGAGCCCCACTGCAACAATGCGATCACGATAGGACAGGGACATCTCCAGAGTCTCCATTGCGGACTCTGCGCTCAGGTCGCGTAAGAAGCACATGATCAACTTGCTGCTGATCCCAAAGCGTTTCTTGCTTGCCTTGACGGCCTCCCACAACCCCTCGATGACAATTTCGAACTTTACACCGCGTTCCAGGTGGGCTTGCGGATCGAAAAATATTTCCGTGTGGACAACATTCTGCTGGCGCGCGCGGGCGAAGTAGGCGTTGGCTAGATCGTAATAATCCTGTTCGGTGCGCAGGACGCTCATTCCTGCGTAGTAGAGATCAAGGAACGACTGGAGATTGTGAAACTTGTAGGCCTGGCGTAACGCCTCAGCGGAGGGATACGGGAGCTTAATGCTGTTACGCTCTGCAATCTCAAGGATTAGCTCAGGCTCGAACGTTCCTTCAATGTGAACGTGAAGCTCTGCCTTGGGCAGCTGGGAGATAAGATTGTCGATGGTGTGAATGGGTACAGTGGTCATTACTATCGGTGATTTCCGGTTAGCAGGCTGCTCGCAGGTTCTAATTCCTGACTTTAAGGATGGATTGATTCAGTGGAAGTTCCGGGACGGGAAATCGGGATTTCCCAGGAGTGCTGGTAAGCCAGCCACGTGTTCGGCAATTACATTGACCACTCCCTGCTCCAGTTGAAGCCGACCGGTAACGGCCAGGAAGTTCGAATTCAGTATGACATGCCTGTAGTCCTCAAACAATTGGGGGCGAATTACCACATTGGCCATGCCAGTCTCATCCTCCAATGTCAAGAACACAAAGCCCTTGGCGGTCTCTGGTCGTTGCCGGCATATTACACCACCTGCTACTGTCAGATGCTCCCCGTTCTCTTCTTCTGTTAGCTCGTTGCATGACTTCATCCCTTGCCGGGCTACCCATGCTCTATAGAATGTCATGGGATGTCTGCCCGCACTCATCCCCAGTGTGTTGTAGTCCTCAACAGTTTCTTCAAGCTGGCTCATGGGTGGAATTATCTGCTCTTCCTTGTGCTTGCGTTCTTCCTGGCTATAAGCTTGTTGATTTAGCGCTTTTGTTAGGGGGAGTTCCTTGCCTGTTCTGGCTAGAGCAAGCACTTTCCATAAGGCCTGCCGTCTGCCCGGGCACAAACTCTCAAAGGCACCTGCCCGAGCCAGCACCTGCAGCGATTTCCAACCGAGCCTGCTCCGCTGGCAGACATCTTCTATGGAAGTGAATGGTCCTCCTGTGCGCCATGCTTCTTCCAGGACTTCTCTGGATTTGCCTCCCAGCCCCTGAACATAACGGAGACCCAGTCTTAAACTAAGCGCTCCGTCGCCGACTGCGTCGGCTCCTCCGCGCGACAAGACGCTTGCCGGCCGACGGCTCCTCGCCGTCGTTGGCTCGCTGTATTCAGACTCAGAAGCTCCGTCGCCGACTGCGTCGGCTCCTCCGCGCGACAAGACGCTCGCCGGCCGACGGCTCCTCGCCGTCGTTGGCTCGCTGTATTCAGACTCAGAGGCTCCGCAGCCTTCCCCCGGCGGCTGCTCCGCGCGACAAGCTCGCTCGGCGGCCGACCCTTCCTCAGGGTTGTTGCCTCGCTCGACCTCATTGGCCGTTGGTGGCTCCAGGGTGCAGTCCCAACTACTTTTTGCCAGATCTACGGGGAGAACTCTCACGCCATGGCGCAAGGCATCACGTACCAGTGTTGAGGGGCTGTAAAATCCCATGGGTTGGGCGTTGAGGATGGCACAGTAAAATTCAGGGGCATAGTACTTCTTGAGATAGGCAGAGGCATAAACAAGCAGTCCAAAGGAAGCGGCGTGGCTTTCTGGAAATCCATAATTGGCAAAAGCCTGGAGTTGATAAGTAATCGTCTTAATTGCCTCATCAGAAAATCCATTGGCTTGCATGCCCTGAGAAAGGTCTCTGCATAGTATTGCCATCTTTTCCTTTGAGCGTTTGTGACTCATCACCCGCCTCAACTGGTCAGCTTGCGCCGGGCTGAAGCCGGCAGCGACGACTGCCAGGCGCATGCCTTGCTCCTGAAAGAGAGGCACTCCCAGCGTCCGTTTCAAGATAGGCTCAAGTGTTGGATGCAGGTAGGTGACCGGCTCCTCACCACGGCGGCGGCACATGTATGGGTGAATGATGTTTCCCTGAATTGGGCCGGGCCGTACAAGCGCAATTGAAATCACAATGTCATAAAAACACTGTGGGCGAAGCTTGGGCAAAATGTTCATCTGTGCTCGAGACTCGACCTGGAAAACGCCTATGGTATCTGCCTTGCAGAGCATCTCGTAAATGGCAGGATCGTTCATGTCCAGGTGAGCAAGATCGATTTCAATTCCCCGGTGTTGCTTTACCAGCTTCAACCCTTCCTGGATCATTGTCAGCATGCCCAGTCCGAGAAGATCGATTTTGATCATGCCGACTGGATCTAGATCATCTTTGTCCCACTGAATGACGGTGCGGTCCTCCATGGAAGCCGGCTCAACCGGCACAATTTGTCCCAGCGGCTCACCGGACAAGACAAATCCGCCCACATGAATGGAGCGGTGACGTGGCAGTCGATCCAGTCCTGCTACTACTCGAATCAGAAGCTGGACTCGCCTGTCCTTTGGATCAAGACCGGCCCGGGCTGCGCCACCGGCTGCCAGTGCTTGTGCGGCTTCCAGCGCTTCATGGTAGTGTGCCTCGGTAGCTAATCGATCGGCTTGTTCGGGGGAAAAGCCAAATATCCTGGCGGCGTCACGCACCGCTGAACGGCCGCGATAGGTAATGGCCTCGCAGACCATCGCTGCATGCTCGCGCCCATACTTGTTGTAAACGTACTGGAGCACCTTCTCTCGCTCCTGATGCGCAATATCGAGATCAATGTCTGGGGGCTCATTCCGTCCCTCGGAAAGGAAACGCTCAAAGAGCAGATCCATTCCGATCGGATCTACCGCGGTAATTCCCAGGCAGTAACACACGGCAGAATTGGCTGCTGAGCCACGCCCTTGAACCGCTATTCCCTGTGATTGAGCGAAGTGTACGATGTCCCACATAATCAAAAAGTAGGGTGCCAGGTCGAGCTTTGTGATCAGCGCGAGTTCATGATTGATCTGGCGGACGTGCTGATCCGTCATCAATGGATATCGTTTTGCTGCCCCTGCCCAGACCAGTTTGGTCAATAGCTCGTTGTGTGATAGTTGGCGATTAGCTTCCATCCCTATCCCGTTGCGTTGCCAGTCCCGCTCCAGGGCAAAGATTGGCAAGGATGGCTTGAGCAATCCCAGCCGGAACTGGCAGCGTTCTGCGACCAGTTGAGTATTCTTTACGCCTTCAAGATTGTGTTGCCAGATGCGAACGATCTCCTCCGGGGACTTGAGATACCAGCTCCCGTTGGGGCGAAGCCTGCGTCCGGCGGTCTGCAAAGTCACTTCATGACGAAGGCAGGTAAGAACATCATGGACGATCCTCTTAGAGGGTGTAGCATAGTGCACATTATTGGTCACCACCCATGGTATCTTGCAGGATCCGGACAGCTCCAAAAGTTGCCTGGCAATGATAGCCTCCTGTCTGAGATTGTGGTCCCATAGCTCGAGGAAGAAGCTTTGAGCAAAGGCCTCTTTGAGCTGAAACGCTAGTTGTCTGGCTGCGTCGAACCGGCCACGAGCGAGGTGTGCGGGAATCTTTCCGTGCGGGCAGCCGGAGAGTGCCACCAATCCTGACGTATGTGCCAGCAATTGCTCATAGGACACTCGTGGCTTGCCTCGCGGGCAAACGGACCTTGCCTGAGTAATCAGATGGCATAGATTCTTATATCCGGCGACATCTTGCACCAGGAGCGTGAGATGGGAGTCATCTTCGAGGGTGAGCTCGGCTCCGGTAATGACATCGAGCGCAAGCTCTTTTGCTGCTTGAGAAAGCCGCACGAGACCACCCAGGTCGTCGTGATCTGTCAAGGCAAGGGCGGTTAGCCCAACCGCTTTTGCTCGTGAAACCAGCTCTTCCGGATTGGAGGCACCATCAAGAAGTGAGAAGGAAGAATGGCAGTGCAGCTCGGAGTATTTGATCATTACTAGTCAAAGAAGCCTTCAAGAAACCAGCCATCTTCCTGATGGTCGCGTACCAACAACACTAGAGAATAGTTTGCTGGCTCCCGGGCGCTGCCGGCGTTACTCCCGTTGCCTTTCTTTGGTTCGATCAGGGCGATGTAATAGGACTTCTGAACAGGTCGCTCCCACCACAGTCCGGATAAGCGTTCCGGCATGGTGATTTTCTTAACGAGATACCACTGCCCGTGGTAGGTGATAGCGGCGGGGTAGGCTCCCTGGAGCTCAACGAAAACGGGGATTGGCTCTGGGGTGTTTCGACAGACGAGCCCGGATGCGGGCGCTTCCTGGTCTCCATTCTGCCTGGTATAGTCGGCATTTACAGGGAGGACCGAGCGGGCGGCCGGCGGTTGGAGCACGGGCAGCCAAACGCCTGCGTGCTCGGGCAGGTACTGGTCGTTTGCCATTGGGTGTACCAGCGCCTCTTCCCCCAGACGTGTCATGAAGCGCTGCAGCAGGAGCATGGTTGGTTCTGATTTAAGCACTCCGGCATCTTCGTCCCTCGATGCCTCCGTGCGACGACCTCGCTTGGCGGCGGACGGCTCCTCGCCGGTCCTTGCCGCGCTCGACTTTGATACTAAAGCTCCGTCGCTGACTGCGTCAGCTCCTCCGCGCGATAAGACGCTCGCCGGCCGACGGCTCCTCGCCGTCGTTGGCTCGCTGTATTTAGCTGCTAAAGCTCCGGCATCTTCGTCCCTCGATGCCTCCGTGCGACGACCTCGCTTGGCGGCGGGCGGCTCCTCGCCGGTCCGATAGCTAATCTGTTCCCAGGATTCTTCGGAGAAGCGGGAAACAGCAAGCCCCACTCCTGTGAATTCGCGCTTCAGTGGTTGAGCTTCCAGAGAGAGTTTTACAACCTCCAGCAAAAATTTACCGTGGTTGGATGGGCGAATAAGTTTAATCGGGCGCTCATCGAATTTGTCATTGTCGTTGTAGAAAGACACGATCAGCTCATCGGCCCAGAGACCGGCTTGCTTGAGCTCATCCATCAGCCGATCAAGCATGGACTTGAGGACAAAGAGGGTTTCATTTAGTAGCTCGACCGGGGCACCAAGCTCCATCGAGCACTGAAACTCTCTTTGCAGCGGTGGCAGTGTAGGCCGACGAGGATCTCGCCCCAGTGCCAGTGCGTAAGCTATGCTTCCCTCGGAGCCGAAGCGCTCCACCAGGGAGTTCTCCGGCAATTGAGCGAACTGCCCCATGGACTTGATTCCCAGCCCGAGCAGAGCCTCTTGCATATCCTCGCTTACCGGCAGATGTTGGATTGGTAAAGGGGCCAGAAAACTTGCGTCCTCTTCTCCGGGCACCAGGTACCATCGCTTTTGCTTGAAACGAGTTGCCACCATGGCTGCAAAGGCGCTGTCTGCTATGCCCACATGCCCATCGATAAAGCCGGATTGGCTTGAGAGCTTGAGAACATCCCGACAGAACTTACCCTCTCCGCCCAGGTGTTTCAGCCCAGAAGCGTCCAGCAAGAAAAGGCCAGGCTCCTCGGCTGTTACTTTTGGAGAGCAGGTAATTAACGTACGCACGAGCTTCTTCTGGGCATCCGTATACAACTTGTCGTCGCGCTCACGCCAGACCACATCTGCGCACACGGCTCTGGCTTCAGACAGCTTCATCCCCGGATAAATGTGCCTCAGGTTTGCTTCCAGGGAGCACATGAGGATAAGCGCACGGTTGGATACGCCTGCGGAAGACTTGCTGGCAAGAAGAACAAGAGGCTTGCTTTTCAGGGCCGGCTCATACTTTCGGTGTACGGCGATCTGGAACCTGGGGATGCGTAAACAAGCGATTCGAGACATGGGAATCAGGTGTTGCCTCCGTAGTTTGCGATAACCCATCCCTCCACACATGGCATTGAATCGCCGGTATGATGTTGGCGATACCATCGAGCCCTGCTTCGCACTGAACGGCATTTCCCCAGTGAAAGCTCAACTGGGTATGACAGCCCCATGCAGACGATGAGGGAGCACCATCTCGAACTATCAGCAAAGCAGCTTTGGATCTGCCCAGGGAGTGCTGCAGCCTGGCGTAAATCCGGCTGGATAGATGATTGATTTCTCCCAGATCCAGGACAATGACATCGAAAATATTGGAGCGCAGTAACTGGTCAGCGCTCCATAAGGCGTTTTGTGCTCGTTCTTTACCCTTTGGGGTCTGTTCTCCTTTATATAAGCCCTCCAGCCTGACCACCCAGAACTTCTCTGACAAAGCCCAGTCTGCTGCCATTAGCTTGCCCTCGGTGTCGACATAGGCCACACGGAATCCTGATGCGCACCAGTTAGCAATTGCCGCGCGCAGCAAGGTGCTTTTGCCGGAGGAGGCAGGTCCTGTCCACTCGGTAATACGCTGCCGGGCAAGACCGCGATTGAGATTGCGATCAATTTCTGTTATCCCTGTTAACAGGGTTTGCTGCCGCTCTTTCCCGGAGAGCCACTTTCCCGGGAAGAGTTGCTCCAGATGTTGTTTTAAGGTAGCGACCTGGGCCTGAATGCTCATGGATTTTCCTTTCAGCAAGACGCAATACCCCTGCCGGCAGCAATAAAGCTGTCAGGCTAAACCCAGGAAATCCTGGGCTCAGCTGTAACTAAGGGCGTGAAGGACAATATCTGATACTGATTATTAAACCATACATTCGTATGGTCTGTCAACGCTTTTACCCGGAATTGCCGGGTAAATCACCTTAGCTCCTGATCGGAAAGCCGCTAACGTGGTTATTGTTACCCTGACCTGATCAATTAAGGCCGAGATCTGCAAGCAAAGAGGTCACATGTTTCGAGTTGTCCTGCCTGCGCTCTTTACCGCTTTCCTGGTGATTCAAACTGTTCATGCCATGCGTGCCCTCCCGCCCGTCCTGGAGCGGTATGTGCTGGTTGCGGATTCGTGGAAGCTCCACATCAAGAGGGACTGGTTCGGCTTCGGCCCGGGCGCTCAGTGCCAGGTCGAGGTAAGCCGAGGGGCGCAGAAGCTGCTGTTGCCAATCGATTTGCTGTTTCTGGCTAGCCGGATCGACAGCAATCTGCTCTGCACTGGCGGTGGCGAGGGGAAGATGATTGCCTACCTGGAAAGTGTTCAGAAACAACACGGACGCCAACCGCTAGTCGTTGAGGTCGCCTCTCTCGAGAAAGGCGGGAAGCTGTTTGATGCTGGTCTCTGGCTTATGGATGACTCCAGCCAGTACAAGTCGGCCTGCCAGTACGGTTCGGATCTTCTCAATCTGGACGCTGCCAGGGTGAGGGCACTTGGCGATGCGATCGAATACCGGAGAAAACTGGTGGAGCTGAGCGACAGGGACTGGGACACACTCTCACAAAGACGGGCTAAGAAGCTTCTGTAAACAGGACGGCCCCGGTTTCCAGAACCGGACCCGTGCCTGAACAGTGGTCTCTGTGCGTCTGCGCTAAACGATTTGGGCCGGCAAATTGACCACCGGCAATCTACATTAACTCAACCGCGATTCTTCAAAAATTTAAGCCGCGCTTAGTGCGCTGCGTAGTTCCCCCATTTACCGCCAGGGCAGTTGGATCTTTACTTACTCAGTTGCCAACCAGGCCACTCATTCCAAATTTCTCGAGGTACGACATCATGGGCGAATGGGAACAATGGGAAAACGCGGAAGCCTACAGGATTGGACAAACTCTATATAGCGATCCTAACTGCGGGGCGAATGCCCTGAGACAGGATCTGCAGTCCATACCGCCAAATAGGCAGCTGGAACTCGTCAGAAAGACCCAGGCTTACACGCCATATGGAAGTGCAGGTCAGGTATACGAAACCCCGATAATGGGCCCCTGCGGAGACACCGGACAAAGGAACGTCACCGTCCTGACCAACCAGGGATCGATCGAGGTAATGAACCTGCAGCCTTATGCACCGCAGGTCTGTCAACCAACGGTGTTCGTACCGCCCCCGATTGTTTTCCCAGCGCCCAACATCAGTTTTGACTTCGAGTTTGGCACTCGTTTTGGAAGACGCAGGTAGGATCCTCGCGCAAAGACCATCACTATCATCGAGAGACAGAGGTGCCAAGGCGCCTCTGTCTCTCTTCTTGACGTCAGCTTTCCGTTCGATCTCCCAGTTTTTTCTACCCTGACCGATCACGCTGGCGCAGCATGGGGCCGGCAAACTCTGCTGGACACCGCGTCGTGCGATTTCACCTGGGGGCGCGGGCATCCTGGGGGCGCGGGCATCCTGCCCGCGATACTCCCATGACACTGCAACAGGCAGGCGAGACGCCTGCACCCCCAGGACTGAGCAGCCCACATCCCGCGTCAACCAAACAAGTAAGTTTCTACCCTACCAACCAGCGATATTCGCAGGCAGCTGTTTCAATTGCCATTGATGGCAGCTCGTTCCGGTGCGTGGTGTGAGCCCCCGGTCCCATCCTGCAGGTAAAGGTCGAGCGCCGCGCTGAGCACGATTAAGAGGCCTGTGGCCGCTCCGAACTTTCCTCTCGCCTCGCTTAAACGTCGGGCTATTCCGGAAGCGGTAGCTCCACGGGTCGTGGGGTTGGCCAGGTATGCGTCGCGCGCTCTCTCATACTCGGCTGCCTTCTGATCGTCCTTTGCTTCCCGGGCATCGGCAATCAGCTTGTCGAACGCGCCCTTTACCTGCTCATCCACCTCCTTCCGATTGAGCGCTCGAATCTTACCGCGCTCGATCACCTCGATCGTGCCGTCGCTGTGAAACCTGGTCACTACGTCATTGCCTGTCGCGATCTCAACCGGTGCTGACGAATTCAAGGCAGATGTCGCCGGCCTGGCAAGCTCTTGAGTGGGCGCCAGTCGTCGGCCGTTGAGCTCGAACTGAACAAAATCCGCTGAGCGATCGGCCACAGCGTGGTCACTGGAGAGTCTGGCGTCCGCCGACTCACCAACGCCCGTTGCGTTGCCCCGACTCTTGAGCTGATTCAAGCTCTGCAGCTCGTGGTAGACCGTGGCCTGAATCTCCCGCAGGAGCCATTGTCCTTCAGGAGTGGACATGCTAGCCTGCTTGATCTTGGATTCTGGGATTTGAATTTCAATCGTGGTCGAGCCGATCGGTATTCGCTGCACGGAGCCATCAGAGTTTTCCACCAGGAAACTATTACCTTCACACCGACTGGGTGTGAATGTTTCCGAACCTTGCTTGAATACCAGGCGGCCACCGGTCGAGGCGTCGGAGCCCAATTGACGGTTCGATACAACCTTGACCCGCTGAATCGCTGCGTCGGTCGAGGCTAGCCCACCTGATTCACGGCTGCCCGTGAAGTAATCCAGTACGAACTCTGTAAGCGCGTGGGCTCTCTTTGCTACGTCCGCGGGCATCTCGAACTGCCTGGCTCGGGCGATATAAGCATCTATGAAGCTTCGCCTGGCAAAGGGATCGGCCCCGTCTCTGGGGTAAGAGTTTACAGCAGCCTCCATTTCCCGGGCTGATGCCGCAATCTGCTCAGCGCTCTGGCCACTGTGCTCGAGGACCTTTCGCCCGCCAGGATCTGTGTCCGTCCTTACTTGCGAGGCGTGGGTCACGGATGTTTGTTTCTCCTCTACTATGGCAAAGATCTGATTTACCCGGTCAATTGTCGGGCGCTGTCCCGCCGGCTTCGCTCTTTCTGCTTGATACTTTTCGATGAGTTGCTGATACTCCTTCAATCTCTCAGCTGCCCAGGACTTACCATGCTCTTGCGCTGTCATTTGCATGACCGCTACGACATCTTCGCTATAGCCCTTTGGTCCTGAGCCGGCGCCTGCCTCTGTCCAAGTGCGTCTGGTCTCTTCGAGCATGGGCCTCAGCTTGTTACCGCCAGTTTCTCCGGATTGGCTAGCGCTACCTTCCCGCTCCACTTGATTGGTTCTCGACACCGCCTTTGCGCTGGTTGCGTCCCGCCTTCCTAGAAGGACGTCAGTGGACCGCTGGCGGAGCATGTCGAGCAGGTGTTGTAACAGTTTCCTCGTTCCGATCTCGGACTCAAACAATCGTTTCAATTCATAGAGCTGATCGCTCGTCATGCCCGCGTTCGGCTTCCTGAAACGCTCGTAAAATGCTTCTTTGATCAACTTTCCGATACCATCTACGTCGTAATCCTTGCCATCTGCTCTCATGACCAGCTTGCTGCTTCTGGTATCGACCGAGAACTTTCGATTGCCATCCTGTATCGACAACTGCCCCGGACTTTCCTTGATCTTTCCATTGAAGAAGTCAGCAACGGCCTTCTCAGCCAGCCTGCGGACGCGCTCCTTGAAGGACTCTTTCTCTTGCGGATAGTTTGCGTCGTTTTGCTGATCCAGCTTTCTGTCGGTGAACGTTTTCAGCCTCTGAAGATCGCTGTTGTAGTCGCGCAACAGTTGCGCTTGCTCTGCCAGGGCCCTGGCGTCATTCGAGCCCTGTTTTAAGGATTCGTTGTCCAGGTATTTGCACTTGCTCTCAAGTCGTCTCCGAAACTCGATAATCTCAGCTTGCTTCTCCTCCAGCGACTGGCGATTGTGAATGCTAGGCGGCGGCGTGTCGGCGAAATTAAGCGGAGATGGCTTCTCCATCAAGTCCAGGATCTGCTCCATGAATCTCTTCCTTGTCTTGATGCCTGGCATGCCGTCCTCATTGAGCTCAATGCTTATAACGCCCTGCTTGCGCAATGCCGGCAGTCCTGCTTTGGCTAGCTCATTCAGGGTGGCGTCAAGAACGAAATAGCGTCCATCCTTCAGGTTGACGAGGATGTAGTCCATCCCGGCAAGGTCGGCAGGTGAGTTCTTCTCAGTCTGGATCAGCCGCCAGTCCTTGCTGAGCTCATTTTGAACCTGCTTGCGCAGCTCAAAGACCTCCCGCAGCTCAGGAGCCACCTTGTCGGTGTCCGCGCTGGCGGTTTCCGTTACGAATCTGTAGAGATCCTGCTGGGCCATATCACCGCCAATACCGGTGTATGCCAATACAACGCCTCGGGCTTCTCGCTCCAGTCTTTGCCAGGTCTTTTTGATCTCCACAAACAAAGAGTGATCTGTGCTTGCCATGGGCGAGGTCGTCGCCCCCCGCGCACGGGAGAAGTCCTCGACAATTTCGAGCAGTGGCAGACTGTTGTCGTTGCTGACATGGCGGCTTTTCGTCAGCGCTGTCAGTGTTTCTTGACTGGGAGCGCCGTAGACTTCCTTACGCAGGCGAGATGGGTTGTCCCCTTGCTCAGGCGAGGAAGGAAGGTCCAAAGCTCGGTTAAGATCAATCGGCATGCTGATCCGTGTCCTAGTAGATGATGTGCACTAGGGGCCGGCAGTGCCAATGCCGTTATGTATCCGCTTTCGGACGAATTTGGACAGGGGAGTCGCAGGCCGACCTGATCGATGTGTACGCGCGAGTAGCTGGCCTTCCCAATTTGCACGCCAGCGCCGGTCGCGCTTCTGAATCTCCTGCAGTCTTAACAATTGCTCGCAGTTTGCTCACAGACAGCAATATTGAAGCTATTGTCATAACATTGATCGTGTCCCTGCATTCCTGAGGTCGAAGCTTGGACGGTAGTTGGGCAGCACAACAAGATTGGTCTGGTTATTTAGAGACGGAGAGAGCTGGTGATGAGCGTACAGAGTATTAACCGTCAGGTGTCTATTCCGGTGGACCAGATTGTCCTTGAAGGCGATTTGACCATTCCCGCCGGTGCGCGATCCATAGTCATCTTTGCGCATGGCAGCGGTAGCAGCAGGCATAGTCCACGTAATCGGTACGTGGCGGCGACGCTTGGGCGAGACCAGCTTGCCACTTTGCTGTTTGATCTGCTCACGCCCAGCGAAGAGGCAGTTGACATGCGTACCGGCAAGCTGCGCTTTGATATCGAGCTTCTCGCTGAACGGGTGGTCGCGGCCACAAACTGGATTGCCGGCAATACGGAGACGACCAGCCTGCGTGTGGGCTTGTTTGGCGCCAGCACCGGTGCCGCGGCGGCCCTGGTGGCGGCAACACGGTGCGCACAAGAGATCGGTGCAATAGTTTCAAGAGGCGGACGGCCGGATCTGGCTGGTCCAGCTCTGCCCCTTGTTCAAGCGCCCACGTTGCTGATTGTCGGTGGCAACGATTTTCCAGTCATAAAGATGAATGAGGAGGCCCTGGCGCAGCTGAAGGTCGAAAAAGAGCTGGCAATCGTTCCCCGTGCAACGCATCTCTTCGAGGAGCCAGGCGCGCTGGAGCAGGTGGCTGATCTCGCTTGCCAGTGGTTTGAGCGGCACCTGTCAAAACATTGACCCGGTCGGATCGATAGAGCTTTTTGGTTGCGGGCACTGCCTGCTCTGCGGCGATGTTGTCCGGCTTAACTGGGTCGAGAGCGGTCCGGCGGATGGCAAGGTACCGGCATGAAGCGCCAGTCGACGCCTGACCTCAACATAGTATGATCTGCAGATTGGAACGTAGCAGCCGGTGATTGTGGAACTCAGAGGACGAGTGGTCGTCAAAAGTCGCTAAACGGTGCCATCGATTTACCTCGATGCCCGGAAGTCATGTGCGTCGTTTTCTTTGGAGGATAAGTAATGAAGCGAACCGTTAGCTTGGCTACCACCTTGACGCTAATGGCAACTCTCTCCTCTCATGTATTCTCCCCGCCAGCTCAGGCGAACGATCTGCTCCGAGTGTTTAGTGGCGTGACCGGGGCGACGGACATTGACGCTCGTCAGGCGCAATTGGATCGGCGGATTGTCGATGCCGTCCTGGCAGGGAGATTGACCGCTCAGGAGGCCGACAGTTACAAGGCGGATCTAAACCGAATTGCCAAGGAGGAGGCGGATTTCAAAGCTTCCGGCGGTACTCTGAATGTCTGGGAGAGCCTGAGACTTCACTTTGAGCTGGACCAACTGATCAAGACCCTTGAGACCCGCCTGAGTGATCGACAGGTGGCCCTTACCGACGTGGACGCCCGCCTCGGGGACCTGGACAGAGCGATCGGCGACGCGGTAGTCGCCCGCCGGTTGACCCCAGACCAGGCGGATGATCTCAAAAAAGAGTTGAGTCGCATCGCATCGGAGAAGGACTCGCTGAAGGCGGCGGACGGCAGTCTCACGTATCCCGCGCGATTGGGGCTGTCTCTGGACCTCGACCGGCTTAATAGCAGGCTTCAGCAGCAGCTCAGCAACAGACCGATACCGCAGTTAGACATCGACGCTCGTCAGGCTGAACTTCAGCAACGCATCGCCGGCGGTATCAGCTCTGGAAAGCTGTCATCGCAGGAAGCACAGGATCTCAAAAAAGAATTCGATCGCATTCTGGCCACGGAGGCAACATACAAGGCTTCGAGTGGACGATTGAGAACCAACGAGCTGATCTCACTGGGAGTGGATCTGGATCGCCTTTCGAATGAGATAGACCGCAAGCTCACCAATACTGAGGTTGCCGCAACAGAAGTCGACACTCTTCAATCTAAATTGGACAAGCGAATCTCGGATGAGCTTTGCTCCGGAAGGTTGACCGCTGTGGAAGCACAGCCGTTGAAGAACGAGCTCGATCGCATCCAGCAAGCAAAGCAGACACTGTCGGGCTCAGATCACAAACTCAGCGGTCAGGAAACCCACCAGCTACTGGTCGATCTTGAGCGTCTGTCCGGTCGTATCGAGCAGTCCGTTTACGAGCCTCAATCCTCATGGGCAGGAATTGACGGACGGCAGGCGCAGCTCGAGAAGACGATCACTGAGGCGGTCCCCGCCGGAAGGCTGACCCCCCAGGAGGGACAGGACTTCAAGGCAGAGCTGGACCGCGTAGCCGCCCTGAAGGCATCAATGAAAGCTTCCGATGGCGGCCTGAATGCCACGGAAAGTATGACGCTTGCTCTCGAGCTGGGCCGGCTGGACACCAATCTGGAGCAAAAGCTCCATGACCGGTCGGCGTCGGCCCCGGACCCCAGTGCTCGCCAGGCTGATCTGGATCGGCGAATTGGGTACGGGCTTTCGACAGGAAAGCTGACCCTGGAGGAGGGGCGCGAGCTGAAAGGAGAGCTGGACCACATTTCTGCGGAGAAGGACAGCTTCAAGAGCTCCAATGGTGGGCTCGATTACAGGGAAACTCTGATGCTGGCGATCGATCTGGAACGCCTGGGGACCCGACTTGAGAAGCTGATCAATGACGGGCACTATTCTGCCCCCGCCATGAGCAGTCAGCTTGCTCTGATAAATCGCAAGATAGCTGACGCTCTGGCACAGGGCGAGCTGACGCAGCAAGAGGGCAGGGACCTGCTGGACGAGTCCAATCGCATAGCACAATCGAAGGCAGCCATGAGGGCTTCTGGCGGTGGTCTGACCGCAGAGGAAGGCCTGGCGCTTGTAGCCGATGTGCAGCATCTGGACGATCGGGTTGAATGGCAGTTGCACGAACGGCAGCATGCCTTGTCCGATGTAGATGCGCGGGCGGCGGAGCTGGATAGGCGCATATCCCAGGGCGTAGCCACGGGAAGGCTGACTGTCTCTGAAGCCGATTCGCTTAAGAAGAGTCTTGATCGGATTGGCAAGATGGAGGACCAGTTCAAGGCTACTGCCGGCGGTCTTAGCTATGGCGAGCGCTTGACACTGGCTTTCGAGCTGGAGCGGCTGAGCAGCGAGATTGAGACGGAGATGCGAGAGAAGCAGATCGCTTTGCCGGATGTTGACGCCCGCCAGGCTGATCTGGACAAGCAGATTGCCAAAGGGATCGTCGCGGGGACGCTCACCTTGAAAGAGGCGGAGGATCTGAAAGGGGAGCTCGACCGCATTGCTGCGCTCGAAGTAAACTACCGGGCGTCTGGCGGCGGGCTGAGCTACAGTGAAGTGTTGACACTGTCGCTTGATCTAGATCGGCTGAGCGGCCGCATCGACCGGGAGACTCGTGACCGCCAGTTTGTCTGGGAGGGTATTGATGGTCAGCTTGCTGAAGTGTCCAAGCAAGTGTCCGCTGCAGTGGCTTCAGGAAAGCTTTCTACAGAGGAAGCGCAGAATCTGCAGGGCGAGCTCGATCGCATATCATCTCTGAAGAACACCTATCAGACTGTGGGACGTCGCCCTGGACTGAACGAACTGCTTGGCCTGGCACGTGATCTGAATCGACTGAGCAGCCGTATAGATGTCACCCTTAAGGAACGCCAGATTGCCTGGAGCAATATTGATGCCCGTCAGGCCAATCTGAACAAGCGGATCAATGAGGCAGCTGCAGCGGGCAAGCTCTCAAGCAAGGAGACGCAGAAGATCAAGGCAGACTCCGACAAGCTGAGGCGGCTCAAAGCAGTCTTTAACGCTTCCGGAGGGCTGGATAATCTCGAGATCGCTTTCCTTGCCCGCGAGCTTGACCGCCTCGATAGTCACGTTAACCGCCTCCTGGGCCAGCGTTAAGGTGTAGCCGCTTGCCTGCCGCTGGTTGATGGCTTTGCCGGCAATCCGGTGTCAACACGATCCGGATTCCAGGGTTTTTCCTGTTCCCTCGCTCAGAGTCGGGGCGGATACTGGGAAAAACTGGACGGGGCAGCGGTCGAGTGCGGCACGAGGGTGTGGGTCATGAAACTACAAAGGCTTTTGTCTGCTGGTATCATCAGCGTCCTTTTGCCGCCGCTGGCGGGGATTTCGGCATTCGGCGACGAGCCACGTAAGCCGTGGCTTGCAGATGGGAGCAAGATGGCAATTGAGTCACCGGTCAAGAGGCTTATCTCGGTGACTTCGGCGAATCCCGCGATGGCGGACCGGCGCCTTTCGACAAACGATACGGCGGTCGTCAGTCCGAAAGTTCTGCCGGGAAAAGTTGCCTGGCACCCTGACTTTAACTCCGCGTGTGCGGCGGCCAGGAGATCCGGCAGGCCGGTTCTCCTTTTCCACATGATGGGCAAGCTCGACGATCGCTTCTGTTGAACGAACGCTCGTCTGGCGAGAACCGTGTTGTTCTCGGATGAGAGAATTGCTCAATTTATCAATAGTGCTTTTGAGCCGGTTTGGGAGAGCGTCCGCCCTGTTCCCACAGTCCGGATCGACTTCGGCCAGGGCAAGGCGATCACCCGCACCCTGCACGGCAATATCGCCACTTATGTGTGCTCAGCGGACGGACAGGTGCTGGATATCCTGCCGGGCATTTACGCCCCGAGCGCCTATCTGGACCGCCTGAGTCAGTTTCTGTTGCTGGCTAACTATGTTGAGAGGGCCGATCAGCCAGTGAATCAACCGTTGTTGATCGCGTATCACCACCGTCAGGCGCACGACTTGAAAGAGACCGGCAAACCGGCCCGGCTGGTGGCAATCCGGCGCGCAGATATCAGCAAGTCCAGCATAGAGCGTGGAGTGAAGACGATTATTATGCCCGGGCAGCCGCCTCAAGGCGTGATCAGCCCTGGAGCTGGCAAAGTCACGACGTTAGGATTGCCTGGCTTCGATGGGCCTGAACAGTTAGCCAACTGGAAAGCGCTGGCGGAAGACACGGAGACCAACGAGACAGTAAGACGAAGGCAGATTCACGAGTGGCTGGCAGCATCCGGTCCGGTTAGTCCGAACGCCGTGAAGAGATGGCTGTACAGAGTGGTGCTGCATGCTGACCTGGATGATCCTTACCTGGGTCTGGGGCAGGTTTTATTTGCCAACTATCCGTTCAAGGAAGATGGCAGCGAAATTAACCATCCTTAATGTTGCAACTTATTTATCGAGGGGTCCGTCTCGGGCATTGATCTATTAGAGAGGTTTTTTGAGGCACCATTTGTTTTTTCGGTGCCGTTGGTTAGTTACCAGCGCCTTTTTTCTGCATCCCAATTAACAGCAATCGAGGATTTCATGGGTACCCAACTTCTGGAGTTCGGAATCAGCGCTTTTCGGTCTGGTGAGTATGAAACCGCCATCTCGTGCTTGTTGAGGAGTTTGGAGGCTCTGCCCGATAACTGGACCGGCAGGTTTTACCTGGCGATGAGCTATCATCTTGCCGGCGATCCCAGTAAAGCGGAGACGCTCTTCAGGTACCTCCACGACTATTGCCCGGATGAGCAGATACGGCAGAAGACGCAGGCAGCCCTGTCCATAATCGGGCATGCAAGCTCTGCAATAACGCATTCTCGGCATCATGCCGTACAGCGGGTAGCCTGATCGCTGTACGTCACAATCGGCTTAATCAGCATTAATTGCCAACTGATGCATTGATCGCACGATCCTGGGTATGAACGATCCAGGTACTTCGGGTTCGTACGGACTTTGAAATTTCTCCCGTGGTGGGACGATCGGAACCGTTCCAGGGAGGCCGCTATGACAAGTCAGCTTGTGGAGCGAGGGATTGAAGCCTTTCGGTCAGAGGATTACGAGGAGGCAATACTCTATCTGATACAGGGACTGGACTATCATCCGGATGACTGGGCGATCTGGTTTCTGCTGGGAATGAGCCACTGCCTGGCTGGGGATCAGAAAGAGTCTCACCGGATTTTTGAGCACGTGATTGAGCTTTGCCCGGATTCGCAGCTGCGCCAGAAGGCTGAAGCTGCTCTGGTGGACGGGGCTGATGCAGTCGACCTGGCTGATTGCCTTCCACCCGTAGTCGGGCAGCTTGCCTGGCCTGTTTAGGATCGGGGTGGTATCGAGCGCGTTGCCTGGCGATGCGATCGAGAGCCAGGAACTGGCCGGTCGGATGGTCAGGGTCGAGCCGGTGCTACAGGAAGCGGCTGATTGCCAGCCCTATCGGTTGCGGTTCCGCCGGAAGCGCCGAGACCGATCGGTCTTTGCCCGACGAGCCTCAGCCTGGGCTCTGATCACAGTCACCTTGTCCCAGAGGACGTCTATCCAGAGACTGGCTGCTGGACTGCTGATCGAGTCCGGTCCCTCGATCGACTCGGAAGACCCTGCCCTTGCCTGAGCTTGCTTAATTAAGATTCCGACGTCGTCATCACTCAAGATTCCCGACTTTACAAGCCCATCGAGAGCTCGCCTCAGTCTTGCTGGCAGATTGACCTCTGTTGTCATCGTTGGCTCAGACACCTGTGGCGCTAGCGCTGGACACCCTATTGCAGGATGCCTCTGATTCCCCTGGCGACCGCTGCGATTCCTGAATAGCCAATAGAGTAACTGGCGACCTCGCCGTCTGGCTTGAGGAAAACCATGGTTGGGATTGGTCCGACGTTGTATTGCTCGACAAGTTCCTGATTGGCCTTGTCGTTCACGTTTATGGTGACAAAGTCAACCTGGTTGGCAAACATGGATTTGACCTTATCGACGATTGGGTCCAGCTCTTTGCACGGTTCGCACCATGGGGCGCAAAAAACGAGGACCGATGGCATCCTGTCACCCGGCTCTGCAACGTGTCGCTTGAGAGCGCGCGACTCAAGCAAGCGGAGGAAGGGCCGTGTGGACGGGCCGGTCCGGGGCGCCACTGCCTGCGGTGGCAAACCCAGGAGGAGTCTATTCGCCCGCCGGCCATGATTATCGCCAGTGCTTAATGCGACGGCTTGTCGGAGGTGCTGGTTCGCGCTCGGGTAGTCCTTTGACTGGGCATAGGCACGGCCCAGCAGATAGTGAGCCTCCGAACTCTGTGGCGAATCCTGGACAGCATTCTCCAGAGCTTTGATCGCCGGCTTGATCTCACCGGCGGACAAATGCTCTTCGCCTTGTGCCATCAGAAGAATGGCCTGGGGGCTGGATTCGGCAGCATGATGCGGCATGTGCGAGTCGATCCAGTTAGCAAGGGTGCTAATCAGCTCGGGTGTGAACTGCTTTTTCTCGAGCATCAAATGCTCAGCGCTTGCTACCAGGATCAGGTCCTTGTCAGGCGTTGCCAGTTCATTGAAGAGCTCGACCGTTCCCTCCGGCTTCACCAGTCGATCCTTGCATCCCTGGAGCAACAAGACCGGTCTGTCGGTGATTGCCTTTGCGCTGTCATGATTCTCATTCATAAAGCGCTGGAACTGGAGCAGCTCTCGCGGTGACAGCTTCATACGGTCAAGCGGATCATCCTCCCAGGCTTCTCTCAGTCCTGGCTTATCCGTGGCTTGATCGATGATCTTCGTGCCAATATTGAACGGCCTGTTCGGGCCTTCCAGCATGTGCAGCGCCACCTTGAGATCGGTGCGCTTCTGCTGGAAGCGCTCGCCGGCAGGCACGGCGGAAATCAGGCCAGTCAGCAGGTCTGGATAAAGCGCTGTAGCCCTCAAGGCGATGGCTCCGCCCATCGACTCGCCAACCAGGAAGACCGGAAGCCCGGGATTGGCTCTTCGCACCGCTGTTAGTGTATTTTGCACGTCCGTAAGGCAATCCGTGAAGTCAACCTTCTTGTGACCCTTTGCCTCCATCCATGAGCCGAAGCCTCGTACATCAATGGCGTAGACGGGATATCCCAGGCTGCTCATCCGCTTTCCGAATGCTGCCCAGCTGCCGCTGTATAGTCCTAAGCCGTGCACACACAAGAGAGCTGCTTTGGGAGGGACAAGCGGGTCGACCCAGGAGAGGCACGGTGCTTCCGAAAAGGCCTTGCCTTTGACCTTGCCTTCCTTCTGTCCGGATTTCTTGGCGGTAGAGGCGGAACCATCGGCCGCGGCAGTACCTGGGCTCTGTCCAGGTGGCTGGCTGCCGGTTCCGTGCTCATCTGAGAGGCTGGGGAGCGGAGCGAGGAGGAAAGCGACCAGCGCAAGGAACAGCCAAAGGGGCGCCTGCCGGACCCAGTTGCTGGCTGGGGCACCTGACCGTGCGCGGAGATAGGACTTGAAATTGGCGGTCATCAGTCAATTCTCTTGTAAGTTTGCGAGCGGGCCCTGGCGAAGGTTACTGCCAGTAATCTTACCGGCCCTACGCTCCGAAATCATTACAGTAGAGGCGACCACCAATCAAGGTCAAAGCTGAGCGGCGACTCCATTGATAGGTACCATGGGCTGGCGCAGTCAGCCGGCAATAAAAAAGAGCGGAGCCCCCAGCCAGGTTCTGTTTGCCTGGCGATGGGGGCGCTTGCTCCGGGAAGGTCGAGGAGCGAATCCTTTCTACTGTTGCTTGCTCTTCTTGATGACTTTGAGCGGGTTGCTGCGATGTCGTATCTTAGCCATTCCCGACTTCGTCTTTGTCGTCTGAGCTGATGGAGCGCTCTTGGTTGGTGCGGCTACAGTTTTCGCCGGTTCCTTTTTGGCAGCATCGTTAGCTGCTTCCGCCGGGATTGCCACCGCACCTGCAAGCACGGCGAGAAGAGCAAGAGTGGTAGCTGTCGATTTCATAATCATCATTTCCTCTAGAATAGTGGCGCTATTACTGGGATTTCCATCCCACAGTCGCATCTTAATTCCGAGAGCGTGAGCATTTTGTGAATCTGCCACCATTGAGAGTAAGCGTGAGCGATTTGTGAAACTCGCATTGGTTGCCGGATTCGGCCTGAGGCAGGCTAGTCTGCGAGCGGTCCTCACCGCGATTTTACAAGGCGATAACCTTGGTTTTTCCGATGACTTACGTATCTCGAAGTGACCAGTGGAATGCTGCCTTGGCGTGTGGACGGCGGACCGCTGCAGCCACGCGGCTAAGACCGGCATTTGCTCTCCGCGGCGTACAGTTAGTCTACTGAGGCCTTTAGGATCGATTTGCTGCTGCTCACGGTCTCATAGTCATCACGTAACTCTGTAAAGTGCTTTGGCCTTGCGACATATGGACCGTGCGATTGCATCGTGACCTGAAGCGCCGCTGCCGTTTTAATAAGTCTTACCAGCAAGTTCCTTTCTACTGGTACCCCGGAGCCAATCATCCTGGACAACTGCGGGCAGCTTGAAATCAAGGTCACGATGGAGAATTCGCTAGT